>Ga0209749_1000466_pt1 | contig 55849 bp, 45 predicted proteins | sample EPASupsiteSAE347_FD_187267 | JGI IMG/M metagenome (GOLD analysis project Ga0209749, IMG submission 187267) | Bioremediated contaminated groundwater from EPA Superfund site, New Mexico - Sample SAE3-47 (SPAdes) (version 2) | ecosystem: Environmental > Aquatic > Deep subsurface > Groundwater >... | reverse complement strand
AAGGCCTTGTTAATAAATAACTGTAACAAATTTCGTTCATCGACCGGCCATAAGAGACTGTAAGAAAACAACTATTTGTAATGGTTATTTTCTAACGGGCTCTAAAAAAGATCCGATATTATACGATTTGCCATCGCAATTCCGCTGGGTGAAAGTGATATCCTATCCTCGTTCATGACAAGGTTTCCCGCTGAAACCTGCCGATCGACACAGTTCATGAAATCGTCAAAACAACCACCCATTTTAATCCGGGCTTCAGAAAGTATAATCCCGTCATTCAGTAGCCGAAGTCTGAGCATTATAAATTCACGAATGGAGTCGCCGGCTGAAATGATCTCGACTTCGGGCTCTCTTTGCGCAATGTAATCCTTGAACGAACATGGGTTCGTAAGTCTGCGTCCGTATAAAGTGCTTACGGCGGACGGGCCGATTCCGATATAGTCTTTACCGATCCAATAATTCATGTTGTGAAGACACCTTTTTCCCGGCTTCGCGAAGTTGGAAATCTCATAATGCTCGAAACCCTTACGTGAAAGGATTTCAGCCACATCGTAGAGTTCTTCCGGCCCTTCATTTGCAACATCAGGAAATATTCCGGCTTGGATTTGCTCGAAAAGAGGAGTGCCTTCTTCGGCGGAAAGAAAATATGTCGAAACGTGAGAAATCGGAAATTCATTCAGAAATTTATCAAGTTGCGAAGCTATGGACGGCTTTCCGGGAACCCCAAGTATCAGATCGATTCCCACGTTATCGGTTACCGACAATGCCGATTCAACCGCTTTGCGTGCTTTATCAACCGTACCTTTGCGACCGAGACAAGCAAGTTCGGAATCGTTCAACCTTTGAACCCCAATGCTGATTCTCGGATTAGGAACGGATTTTAATAACCAAGCAATTTCCCGCGAAAAAGTCTCCGGATTCGTCTCGCAAGTCCATTCTAAAACAATTGCCCCATCGAGATAAAAAAGAAGATTATTAATGAGCTTTCTGAAAGATTCGAAACCAATCGAGGTCGGATTCCCGCCTCCGATGAAAACGGTTTCCAGCGACTTCTTCATCGACGCGTTGACTCTAATGGAAATTTCATCCGCTAATCGAGCGCAATATTTTTCCACGTCGTTCCCGGTAGGAACAATTGAATAAAAAGCGCAGTAACCGCACTTCGACAAACAGAACGGAACATGTACGTAAATGCCCGAACAAGACTCGATCATATCAAATCACTTAACGAGAACGAATCATTCTCGATGAGTCGTCAAACCCGCGGAAGGAAATCGCAATCTCAAGGCATTTATAAAAGCTTCGTCCGCACGCGACGACAGATACCACAATGCCGAGAATCCGAGATCCCTGGCTTGTCTGAGGAAAAAAAACAATGATACACCGGTTATTAGAATATTCGGCCATGCATTGATTTCCCACTGTCCCGACCAAGTAATAAAAAAATCCTTGCTGAAAGGAAAAAAATAATAAATAGGCCACTGCTCTCCATCGGGGCCCTTCGCGCCTATAAGATCGCAAAACAAATGGAGATGGAACTGCAGGAAAAAAAGTGCCGCGATCGTTAGTTTGTCGCGGGAAAAAAGACATGTTAATAACGCAAGCACCGCCGCCGCAAGGAGGTTATGAGACAAAACATGATGATAACTTGAATAGAGAACCAGATTTTCGCTTCCGCCACCCGAAAATAAATCCAGCACGACGCCGAGAGAATCGATATCGGGAATAATGGAGCCGATGGTGACGATAGCAGCATCCCGGCGGGACTTGCAAATTCTCTGAGAAATGCACCACCCTATCAATCCATGAGTAATCAAATTCATGATTTTAATGTTAGCGTCAAATCAAATATTTTTAAAGCTTGACCGCGAATCGGTCAAATTATACCCTTTATCACCGGCGAAAACGAGTCGTATAAAAGGAGTGTTTATGATTTTCCGGCAAATATCCGTGGGAATGATGCAAAACTTCGCTTATCTCTTCGGCGACAAGGAAGGCGGAGAAGGTTTCGTCGTCGATCCCGCTTTTGAAAACGATAAAATCCTGGCCGCGACAAAAGAACATCGATTAAACATTACACGAATCGTTTTAACTCATCACCATTTCGACCATGTCGACGGCGCGAAATCAATAAAAGCTCGTACGGGTGCCAAAATTATCGCACATCCGGAAACGGCTTCCTTGCTGAAAGGGAATGCGACCATCGACGCGCCGATAAAAGACGATGAGGGTTTCGAATGTGGAACGGAATGCCGCGTAAGGATTTTGCACACACCCGGACACGCTCCGGGAGCGATTTGCCTTCTTGTCGGTGAAAAATGGTTGGTCACCGGCGACACGTTGTTTATCGGAAATTGCGGCAGAACCGACTTGGAAGGGGGAAACCCCAAGGCACTATTTGAGAGTCTCGCCAAGATAAAGCGTCTTCCGGATGACTTGATTATTTGTCCGGGTCATAATTACGGCACGGCAACAAGTCGAACGCTCGGCGAAGAAAAGAAGTCAAACCCGACGCTGTCTGCGAAAACTTATCAAGAATTTCTCGCCATTCCTTAGAGCCTGTTATTGAGTCCTGCCTTTCGAAAACTCCTCAAGCTCGGCGGATTACGGCGCCGGCGCCTAATCCGCCCTACTACCCTACTACCCGAAAACCGACCTTCATTTTGCAGCTATCAATAGAAAATAATCGGATCATCTGATTGGTTTCTTACAGCCTATTATGGCCGGAAATCTCAGAAATTCGTTACAGTTATTTGCCGACAATGCCTTAAACCTACCACTGATATGGAATGCCTTGGCGAAGAGCCCAATAAGCCGCTTCCTTCCAACCGGACTCAAACGCAGCCTGGTTTATTTTAAAACAATCGGTGAGCGCTTTTTCGAGAGACAAGCCCTCGCACATCTTGCCCAGTAATTTCATTATCGAGTCGACGCCTTCTTTAAGGTTCGCGCATTTTTTTACCAGAAAAGCCGCCATCAGATAAGCTTGCGCGAAAGCCGCTTCCCGCTTAAGAGCCTGCGTGGCTGGATCGGCAAGAAGACAATTCAATTCATCGGGTCTCATTAGGTGGGTTTCGCCGCTTGCAATACTGTTTTGAGCAATTACAAGACGACTCTTCAGAACATCTTCTCCGCCGCCAAGGATCTCCGCTAATCCCTCTTGTATCCAGAATGTTTTTCCCAGGACAGTAGGGGCTTTTGGGAGAAGCTTAAAAATTACCACATGTACGATTTCATGAGTAAGAGTGTGTTGCGCCAATGAATTGGCCAGCCCGGACAACTCTTCATCTGAAAGGAATGGTTTTTCGGCTGAAACAAAAGCTTTCAACGTTGAGGGATCGGCAAAGAGGGCTGAAATTGTCAACACTCCTGACGAAAAATCATAAAACGCCGTCTTGGAACCCATACCGGCGGCGGAAACCAAATTCACGTCGATCGCTTCCGAAATTCGCCCCAACATTCCTTCAACTCCGCTCAGAGTCGCCTCCGCGCTTTGCCGAAGGCAATCAGCTACGGGTTGGGCAATATCAGAAGCCGTCGTAAATCGGCATTTTTCGGTTTGAATCGCGACGGGCGGCGGTGCGGGAGGAGTTTTTGGCTGCTGTTTAGCCATGACCTTCGCAGCTCCCGGTGAGGGTGAGGGCATAGTTACCGGCCGCACTTTTTGGACGTCTGGAGTCGCGGATCCATGAGTCATTTTTAATCTCTCAAGTATTTGATAAGCAAGTTCGGGATCATCGTTAATGGCGGGCAAATCAGAGAGTATTTTAAGCATCGACAGTTGCTGAGGATTCATTTCCATGGCTTTGCGCAAACAATCGAAGCCTTGTTTGTCTTGGTGAGTTTTAAAATTGTACATGGATTCCATGAAAAAATACATGCTTTGAGGAGAAACGCGTGAGGACCATTGATCTAGGGCGGAGCGAGCTTGCGCATTGGCTCCGATTGCAAGAGCCAGCTTGATATACAGTGGATATGCATCTCTATCAAGAAAAGGCATTCCAGTTTGAGTTTCTTCAAGAAACGTTTTAGCATCATCGCCTTGGCCGTTCGCAAGTGCAAGCAAACCGGCTTTAAGATTTACCGAAGGCAAATTGTAGCCTCGCCGAAAAGCTCGTTTAACGGCATCATCGGCCTGCTGCGCCTGTCCAGCCTGCAGAAGAAGATCCGCTCGTAAAAGTTCGGCAACGGGATGGTCGGGATCACGTTGAGACGCCTGTTTAAGAGCTTCTTCCGCCTCGACGGGTCTCAAGCGATCCGATAGAATTTTTGCTTTTACAATATATCCTTCGGCGGAGCGGGGAAAAGCTTGGTTGAATTGTTCAATCATCCTTAGAGCTTCATCCCATTTATCCAGGTCGTATAAAACTCGAGGTCGTGAAGGAGCTGATGTATCAGGATTTACGTCCGAAATCATGGCTTTAACAAAAAGCAAAAGCGGGTTGAAAGGATCTTGTGCAAGTCCCTGGTCCGACAACTGAGTCGCGTCTTTGATTCGTCCCAGGTAGAATGCACATAAAGCGGTGAGGCTTATAGCGTCGGTCCCCGGATAACGTTTTTCAAATTCTTCGGCCAATGCCAATGCCTTATAGAATTGCCCTCGGGCAATCTCATCCAAAACGCTGTCAAAATGCAATTTAGGAGATGAAAGGCGATTTAAAAGCAGGGGCAGCTTCGCGGAAATGGCTGCGAAGTGTTCCTGGAGTTTTGAGGGATCCATGGGAATCGGCCTGGGAGGAGGAGGAAGGCGAATCAGGGTTTTTCTAGCAACCGAGTCGTCGATATTCAAGCAAAGAGCCTTACGCAACCATTCACCGGCAAGAAGAGGGCGATTCGCTTTTATCTCTATGGCTCCAAGTAAATCAATAAGATTCTGGCTTCGGTGACCATCGAAAAAGACACGTAAAGCAATCAATCGAGCCGATATAGGATCTCCGCTCGAAAAAGCCTCATGCGCCAACTTATATAATTCGCGAGCCGGATACCCGCCGGGATTGCAAAATACTTTTTCGGCGAAAGAAGGTTCACGTTTTCCTTCGCCGTTTATCTGAGAAAGTTCCGGCCCTCCATGGACCGCCGCCAACCCAATGAGAAGAAATGATAAAAAGAAAAAGAATGTTTTTCGCATGATAAAAATTATAGCAGGCTTTCTTATTCTATGCCACATTACTCCACCTTCATCATTATAAATTAAAATCAAAAATCGCTCAAACGATTTTTCTAGCCTTGATGAACGATTTACGATAGAATTTGCGATGATTCCAAATCAACCTATCGTAAAATGACTGAAATTCCGATTTTCGCTTCTTTCTTCCCGGAAAAGCCTCTTCAAGTCAACGAGGCGCTTCCTCAACATGCCCGAGGAAAGGTATATGCCGACGTTCCGCACAGATATTTTCATAACCCGGATGCCCTCAAATCCTATATCAGAGATTTGAAAAAGATCGGCGTCAACGTCCTTCTGCTTCTTCCACATTTTTTCCCAAGTTTTTCCGAATATATCGTTAAGAATTTTGAAAAGCCATGCCCGCTTTTCGGTTCATGGAAAGTCTTCGCCGACGTCATGACTTACGCTGAAAGCTTGGGCATGGATAGAATGATCGATATTCCATTCAACCACGCCGATTGGCAAGCGGAAAATCTTTCTCGAAGCTGGTTTATGAATGCCGACGAGAAGGGCACCGAAGCGGGTGCCGATGATACCGATGCCGACGGAAATATCGTAAGAATCAACTGGGGAGGCTACGTTCTTGACAATTCAAAACGCGAACTCCTCGATTACTGGCTGCAAAAAGTCATTTTTCCACATGTTTCCCAATATCACGTTAATGCCATTCGCATTGATGCCGCATGGGGCCTAGATCCCAAGGGGCTCTCATATATCGTAAAAGAAACAAAAGCGCGTTTTCCCCATGTGTGGTTCTTGGCGGAAAACCTCGGAATGGCGCGGTTGATAAAACTCGCAAAATCTGGAATCGCAGCCGGCGGCGAAAGATATTTCAACAATATGTATTGGTACGAAAAGGGAAGATATATTCCCGCGGATATTCATAGATTTTTCAAGATATCCAAAGGCAAGCCGAGTTGTTCCCTGTTCAGCAGTCACGATGTTCTGATGCCCGCCATGCGTTCCATGGCAACTTTAAGATCAAAGCAATACGGAAAATTAAACGAAAAAGCCCTTCATCGACAAATCGTCGAACGGGAAGGAATCACAAGCCTGACGCAAATTTCCCCAGATGAACAGCGGAAGATAATTCGCCTGATGAAACTCGATTTCATCATCTCGGCACTGCTTTCCACGGACGTCATGTTTGCCGCCGGTTCCGAAAAATGCCTGCTGGAAAGAGTAAATGTCCTAACTTCGAGTCCGGAGCATTTCAATCGGGGGATCAATTCCGACCTTCCTTCGTTCATGGCGACGATTCTGCGCGCCAAATTTTCCGACACTCTGTTCAATACCGACGGCGTGATAATTCCCTTCGGCAATTGGGAACGAGACAAAACCGGATGCAAAGGCTTTATTAAAAGGAGTTCAACAAGAATTCTCATGACAGCCGTGAATACCAATCTTTCTCAAGCCGTTGCTTGCCCGATTCCCGACAAACTTCGCCGCGCAAACAGTCTTGCCGAGTTGGCGCCCGACGGGTACAGACTGGGCGCCTCCCAAAAACTCGACTCGACACCGACACTGTTGCCGGGGCAAGCGACGGTGTTGTATACACCCTTCTCGTGAAGCCATGATAATCGAAGAATCGGTAAGAACACCTTCCCATCAAGCCTTCGTCGATGTCACGAGTCTTGTAAGAAAAGCCGTAAAATCGGCAGGGCTCGAATCGGGGCATATATTGGTTTCCGTTCCGCATACGACAGCGGCTTTGACGGTAAATGAAAACGCCGATCCCTCGGTTGTCACCGATCTGTTACGCCGATTGGAGGAAACATTTCCCACCAATGATTCCGCCGACAGGCATTCCGAGGGAAACAGCCACGCGCATCTGAAATCAAGCATTCTCGGAACCTGCCACCCCTTCATCGTGACCAACGGTGATCTGCTTTTAGGAACGTGGCAGGGAATTTACCTTTGCGAATTCGACGGACCGAGAACCAGGCGACTCGTAATCAGCATTCAGATCCTATAAAAATCTTTCGCCCAACACCGGGCTGCTCGGAATATTGATTATTCTCCGTTCAAGGCTCTCCGCGGTCATCGGGTCCATTCGAGGAGAACCGGCGAAAATCGGCAACCGATGCATTAAAGCCCAAGCGGGGCGTGTCATGATTCCTTGCGAGTTTGTCGTTTCAAGAACGGCATCCCGCCGATCGGAAAACGACTCATCCAAGATAAGAGTGTTGAGCCAATAATTGCTTTTTGCGAAAATCGGCTCCTCGAAAAACCGTACACCTGGCACCGATTCAAAAGCGTTTTTGTATTTCCCGGCAAGAGTCCGCTTATAAGAAAGGAATGCCGGTAATTGTTCAAGTTGGGCGCAACCCAACGCCGCATTGATATTGGGAAGGCGATAATTGAAACCGACCATATCATGAACGAAAGCCCATTTATGGGGAATCTTCGCGGTGGTTGTGATGTGTTTCGCCAGTTTTCCCAGCTCGATATCGTTGGTAAGAATGGCTCCTCCACCACCGGTCGTGATCGTTTTGTTGCCGTTGAAACTGAGCGCCGACATTTTTCCCCAATTGCCGGTGTGACGACCTTTGTAGTAGGACCCGAGAGATTCCGCGGCGTCCTCGATCAGCTCGATCTTGTATTCATCACATAGGGCAACGATCGGATCCAGATCGACGGGATGACCGAAAACATGCATAACCACCAAAGCTTTTATTCTTCGACCGGTCGATTTGTTGACGCATCCGTCCTTCTTCATTTCGGTTATTTCGCGCAAATAAGCAGACAACTTGCTTGGGGAAATTCCTAATGTTTCCGCATCGCAATCTACGAAGTGAGGAACGGCACCGCAATAGGCTATCGCGTTCACCGTCGCGATGAATGTCAAGGTCGGGGATAAAACCTCGTCTTCCGCTTCCACGCCCAAAAGTTTGAGGCAAATATGCAACGCGGCCGTACCGTTAACAGCGGCTACGGCTCTCTTCGTTCCCGTGAATTCAGCCAAGAGATTCTCGAACAAATCGACGAACTTGCCGACTGAAGAAACCCATCCCGTGTCGAGACATTCTTTCACATACTTCCATTCATTCCCGCGGAAATACGGCTCATGAAGAGCAATGGAATCTGATCCGCGGGGAAGTACGCTTTTTAGCGCAGCCAAAACAGCTTCCATTTCGAATGTTTTCGTCGCCGTCATATATTATAAAAATCGGGTTTGTACCCGGCCAAATTTTCCGGTCGCGCGAACCACGCTATCGTTTCCCGCAAACCGCGCTTGAAGCCGTCAATGCCGCCATATTTCGGTTCCCACCCTAAAAGTTTTTTCGCCTTGGAATTGTCCGCCCACAAACGTTCGACTTCACTTTTCCCGGGACGAAAACGGGCTTTCTCCGAAACGATTTCAACCTTTTGATTCATAAGTTCGACGATAATCTCCACGGTTTGTCCGATCGATATTTCATAATTACTACCGATGTTTATTACTTCCCCAATCGCTTTCGGCTCGCTTGCGACATGCAAAAAGCCCTGAATAGTATCTGAAATGAAATTGAAATCGCGAGTGGGATGCGAAGCACCGATTTTTATCGTTCTCTTACCCGAGGCAATTTGGGTTATCACGGTTGGAATAATCGCCCGCGCCGATTGTCGTGGCCCGTAGGTATTGAAAGGGCGAATAATTGCTACCGGCGTTTCGAATGAATTGTAAAAAGACAGCGCCATATGATCGGATCCGATTTTTGACGCGGAATAGGGCGATTGCCCCTGAAGCGGATGATCTTCCGTTATCGGGACAAACTTGGCCGTTCCGTATACCTCGCTGGTCGAAGTCTGTACAACTTTCTCGATTTCCAATTCCCGCGCTGTTTGTACAATATTCAACGTGCCCTTGATGTTGGTGTCGACATAAGTATCCGGCGAATGATAGGAATACGGAATAGCTATAAGAGCAGCCAGGTGAAAAACAATCTCGCAACCGCGCATCGTGGTTTTTATGCCGTGCGCATCCCTGATATCACCCGAAATGATTTCCATCTCTTTTTTTATCTCGGAAGGAGAATTCTCAAGCCAGCCCCATGAATTCCGGGAATTATAATGAACAAGCGCCTTCACATGCGCGCCGAGTTTTACTAAAGTCTCCGCCAAATGGGAGCCTATGAATCCGCCTGCTCCGGTTACGAGAACCTTTTTCCCCTTGAATTTTACCATGAACGGATTCTACCCTCCTGTTAAATTACGGCATTCGAATCTGTTTTGGATTTCGTATTTTTACCACGGTTTTTCCAATATGACAAACCGAATAAATCACAAAGTTGTAATTTTCGATAAGAGCCTGTTAGAAAATAACCATTACAAATAGTTGTTTTTTTTACAGGCTCTTATGGCCGGTCGATGAACAAAATTTGTTACAGTTATTTATTAACAATGCCTTAGTTTTTCGCAAAATATAATTCGAATTTAGTGGTGAAAAAAATAAATTTAAAATTCGTATTACTAAAATTCATCCTTGTCCCGATAACGGGAATTACAAAATTAGGACTCATGGAAGGAACAAGGAAAATGGAATTTCGGCGAGCTTCCTTATCGGTTCGCCTGAAGCCTGCACAAGAGGGGAAGCGAAGACTTCCCTCGGGATTGCTGGGCGTAATTTTCTATCTCACTTGTTTGGTTTTTGGCCTAAATTCGGGAATTGTTCAAGCAATCGTCTGGAAGGACGTCACGCTCAAAGACAATAAAACAATGATCAGCGACGAAAGGATACAGACCACTCCAAAAACCTTCAAAAAAAAGTCCAAAACCTCAAAAAATATTCAGACAGCCGGTCTGAAGAATTCCGAACAGCCTGAAACCGACCCTTTACCATCATCCGTCGACCGGTCGCTGCAAATAACGGAACAGTCGGTCTCAGAAGCCGCACCGCGAAATTCAGATTCCTTTTTCTCATCGGAAAAGGATCTGCCTACTACTCCGACACCCGGGATTCTTGGCGATGTGACCGATGCATTGACTAAAAAACCGATAGGCAACGCAACTTTACTGATCGATGATCGCCATATTTCGTTGAATGAGAACGGTGAATTTCAAGTATTCGAACAAGAAGGACACATCGCAAACATAACTTGTTACTGTGACGGGTATGAACCCATTAGTTTGAAACATAAAATCGGCTTCCGCCCCGGACCTCTTCGGCTGACGCTTCGACCGTCACAGGCACTCATCGAAGGAACCGTCGTCGACAACGAATCCGGGAATCCCGTTAAGTTTGTTCATGTAAAAATAGGACTGCTGGAAACCCAAACCGACAGGGAAGGAAAATTCGTCATATCACGATTAACTCCGACTTATCATCAATTTGTCGCTCAAAAAGAAGGCTACATGGACTCGATGGAGGTTTTTTATTTAAATCCTTCGCGAAATAACCTCGTTTTTAAAATCCGGCCTATAAATCAAGCTCAGCAGACGCAAACTACCGCATCGGCGCGAGAAAACAACCTGATTTCCGAATCCAACGAAGTGATGATTTTAGAGTGAATCGTACATTGAAGCTAATTTGTAGGAAGATGGAGGATCCAGTTGATAACCCCAATTAACGATAGTTTTATTCATGGGGTCGATAGGCGTTTCCAATAAATACTTCGCCTTCGTCGGATTTCCGGGATCCAGTTCGGGTTTCGCCAGAAATTCCAATTGGGCGGGATAGGTTCCGAAGTCGGCATGATATTCCATCAGTGCTTTTCTCAGAGTGCGCAAATTAACCTTCATGACGTAATATCGACTGTCATCATCTTGGCCTCTATAAACTTGAACGGCGATCCCGGTTAAAGCTATTACAATCGCAGCGGTTATCAATAATTCAAAAAAAGAAAATCCCTTTCTGTAAAATGATTTTTCCATTTTTTTTACCCTACCAATTTGAATATCTGGTTTGATCTATTGCCTGGCGCGGTGGAATATCCGGAACCCGAATATCAAATATACCCGAAGCCGCAATATAATTAGGGTCATTGACGCCCAGTATCCACCCACCCGATGCACTACGCAAGTCCCAGAAATAGGATTGACTTCCAGATGCCAAAGGATTTCGCGGAATTTCGTATAAAAAAGGACCGGGATCGCCTCCGGAAGCCAACAACGCCGTAGGAATAGGCGAAAGCAGGCTGGCGATCGATATCGGATATTTCGGCGCGAAGTTGTTCCTTGATTTGACATAAAGATCCATGGCATTCCTCACATCATTCAGGGTTTCATGTAACCGCGTTTCATTCTCTCTTCCTTTCGCGACATCGAGATAAGGCAAAGATAGTGCCGCCAATGATATGAAAATCGCGATCACGATGATAACCTCTAAAAGATTGAATCCATCCCTCGGCATATGATAAATATACCATACTATGAAACTTAAGCCGCAAACGACAAGCATGAAAAAAAAATGTTTTTATTTTTCAACCATCGCCGTAGTCTGCTCTTCGATCGTTCTTTTACTTTTTAATATATCGCAAGCCGGCGAGTTTCATATTAATGGCGGCGATAAAACAACGGCTACAGCTGCGGTTTCCCTTCACTTTGCCGATCCGGCCGATGTCAAGGAGGCCTCCGCCAGTAATGACGGAATAGCTTGGTCAGCGGTTTTCTCCGGAACACCGCCGGCGGCGAATCCGGTTTCATGGAGCCTCGATCCGGTGCCAGGATCAAAGATCGTCTTTATGAGAATCAAGCATGCCGACGATTCGATCACCAATCCGCCGGCTTCGGCCACGATCGATTTTTACCCACACACCAGTATAGCGTCAGGAACAAGAGATTCGGGAACATTTCCCGACGAAAGTTACGAGGAATATTCCGGCAGAAACACCTACGGAACAAGCAAAGGATTGGCAACACAATCGCTTCAGGGTCATTCATTGCAACTGCGAAAACCCTAATTAAAAACAATGAAACCTAATAAAAGCCAACCAAGTTAGGTCAAGAAAAAACCGCGGAGGTGCCAAGGCGCAGAGAATGGTAGAGGTATTTTCTTCGCGCCTCTGCGCCTTCGCGGTGAAAAATTCCCTTTGATTTTCTCTTCGGCTAGTCCTTCGTCACAATCGAGTTTTGGATATATTGCCTTTTACTTTATTCATGATCCATTGGTTTAGAATCGCCTTTTTAAAATTCAATCGTGACTGAGGACTAGCTGACGGTCTTCTCGATTGAACGGATCTGTCCTGCAAAATCTCCGCAGATGAGCTTATGAAACTTCTGCAGGAAGAATGTATACAAATGAAAAAGAGATCCTTTCCAGGATGTGTGACGCTAATTCATGGTTTTTGATATACTTCAAACAATTTTAGGGAACTCATGCGGAAGGAGTTCCGGAAAAAACTTGGAGAATCGACATGATTAATATTGGCCGAAACGACTACTGCCATTGCGGCAGCGGGAAGAAATACAAGAAGTGCTGTTTGGAAAAAGATGAGTCCGAAAATTTGAAAGCCTCTGTGCTTGCCAAAGACCATCCAGACGAAGATTTTGAGGAGTTTGAAGACATCCCAAACACAGAAATCCAGCGTGATGCACCGACCGAAGAAGAAAGCCAAAGCACTTGGGAACCACCGCTTAATAAATTCCCGGCTTTTCCCAAACCACCGCAAAAAGTCCCCGACTTGTCACCCGAACATAATCGTATCGTTGAAGACTGGTGGAAGGCGATGATGCCTTTATACGGAAAGAGAGACACAGGCGAAATGATTCGAGGACTGGAAGACTTCATGAAGGAGTATCCAGACCTGGTCGTACATCTTGGATTAGAAAGCGAGTTCCTTTTCGAACTTGGGGCCGACCTGGGACGCAAGAAGGAGTGGTCAAGATTCGCGAACTTACTCATTAGAATCCGCAAGGAACATCCGGAAATGTATGTCCGGTCCTTTTCCTATTACGACCGGGACATCATCACCGAACTGGTATTATGTAAGCGATTTGAGGAGATCCCGCGATATTTCAATTTCTTTCATCAATATCCTGACAGCGAACCCGACAATGCATCGGAAGTCATCGACCTATTGGCATGGACCGACAGACAAAACGAGTTGTTCGAATTCGTAAAACCCATCGCCATGCCAATATGGATATCTCCGGATGTCCTGGGGGGCTGGTTTGCTCTGCGATGGTTGGTCTTCGCTCAATATGTTCCTCTCCTCGAATCCGGGACGGCCCCGGAGAAAGCGGCAAAAACCGTGATCGAAGCGGTGAAAGATCTCAATATTCCAAACAAGCCTGACTTCGACATGTTGACCATCCAGCGCGAGTTTGAGTTTTGTCTGAAAACTCCAACAACATGGAATTTCTCAGCGTGCAAGACGAATTCGAGTGTCCGTCGGTTCTACCATGACGTGAGTTGGAACTATTGTGCATTCATTCACGACGTGAAGGGTTTTTCTTGGACGCGTGCGTATTTCCTTTCCGACCGTTTGAAGGACTACTGGTTAGATATGGCGAGCAACAAGAAGCCGAAGGAACCGTTCAGATTCAACGAGGCGAATATTGACAAGTATATTTCCAGAACCTGCAAGAATTTTTTCACGATCAACGGCGTGCGCGCAGTTTCTCTTCTTGAAGCCCTCTGGCATTTTGCCGACTATTTGTTCGCCCATTCCTGGCTTGAAGCAGAGGCTCAAAAGCATGTCCATGATATGTGTCGCCGGCTGTTCGATCTGTGCATGCCTGTTTTGGAATCGACAGACCCAGTGCCACGGCTGATATCAGAGTTCCCCGAAATGAAGTGCCTGGAGAAATAACTATGAGTAAATTGAATGAAAAAGATTTGAGCGAAGGCGAACTGGAACGTGTTTGCTGCAATTGTAATTTCTCGTTTCCAGCCAAACCACACAGTCGCACAAGGCGAATCATAGATTGGTGCGCTGGTTGGTTTGGATTTCCCTGATTATTCCATCTGCAACTCCGGCTTCTCCAGCGAAGTCGGGCCAACGACGCACAGTTTCAATGACGCGGTCAACCATCTGGATTGCGCGTGCCTTCTTGATATCAGCCGTGTTGGCTAGGGCAAGCAAGTCCTTACGCTCGAAGTTATCTCGCTTTCCGTTAACGCTCATCTGGTGCCTACTCGTCCATTCTCCGCTGGGATTCCATGCGTAGGAGATATCGAATGCGGGTGACAGGCGCCAGTCACCTCGCCGATTCATGAGGAACGCTATGTTTTTGACGTGATCGTCACAATTGCGCCCAATCACATTGAAAATGGCACGTAGGACTTGCTGATCCATGTCTTCCCGAGGGAGCCTCAACCGCCTAATAACTTGAATGGCCTGCTCATAAGAATAGCTCGCAGGCTGCCTGTAGTCATAATGAGCAATAGCACCCAAGGATTGCATATGCCATTTACCGCCCTTCGCGGACCTATCAAACCGCTTCGTCATGAAATGGCTGCGGCCTCCTTCATGATGGAGGCGGCACGTTGTCATCTCGATACCGGCCTCAACGGCCATTCGGTGGTAGGCATACTCGATTTTTCCGTAGCCCCCCGGGGTGGCGATTTCTATATCAGGATTGCTAGTGACTCCGTCGAATTTCATGAGCCAGTGTTCGAAGCCCGTTCCAGCATCGACTTGGCCCGACCGAAATTCGCTGGTTTCCGGATTCCAGGCGAGGATAGCCTTTGCCCTGGCTCCGCCAACGGAAGTTCCAACTCGGAGAATGTCATTAATTGCTTCTCGGTCGTTGCTGCCTGTGAAGACACCACCGAGTCTGGCGCGTTCGTCAAGGATTTGGTTTGCCAGTTGGACGAGGCTCGAAACCTCCACTGCGTGCTTGCTGGTAGGGGGCCCGAGAGTGGCTGGTTCGAACTCAAGTGCCCCCATTCCGCGACTCCCGACATAGCAGAGGCGTTCAACTGGATGGAAACTTGCTGCGGTTCGGCCCTGTGAGGCAAGCCAAGCGTCAATGATCGCATTACCGTATTTGTCCGGAAGGGAATCGGCGAGCAATCCTGGCAACCCCCTGAAGGTGTTTCGTGCAAGGGCTGGAAACTCATATGGGAACTCGCCAAGCGGCATCAAGAGGGGTGCCAACTGAATACCGCTACCCAGGAAGTCTGGCGCGTATTGGAAGACCCCTACCTCTCTGTCTTCGAGCCAAGTGACAGCACCGATCACACTACCCCAAAGAACTATCCGTGCATCATTGTTCATTTTCGCTCTCGCCGTCACCCCACGACCATTTTGGGCGTTCTTGGTTTGACGGAGTGGGGCGTGCGCGCTTGCGCTCCCCAGTACCAAACCCAACTCGTTCGATTGGCCTGACAGTCGGATCGGGCAGCAGGGCTTCGAGACTGTGGTGGATACCAAGTGCCTTCATTACCCGAATGAATGTATCCACCGAAACACCTTGGCCCTTTTCAAGCCGACCGATGGTTCTTGGCGAGATACCGGCTTCCTTGGCAAGCTGTGCCTGGGTTGTATTCCGTGAAAGCCTTATACTTTCCAGGCGCATGCAGAGGGCCGCTTCGATCTGATCACTCGTTGCCAGTGAAAAGTCTATGTTATACGACATTTTTTGCTGATTAACCTCCGAGATTTACCATTGTCAGCAATATATTACTGATTACAAAGAAATTCAAAAGGAATATTGTAACTGGTAAAATTTTGCTTGTTAATGCGGAATTTTCCACTTTATCGGCAAAATGTTGGCGATTATCCTATGTCGGAATGATTTCCTTAAGGCCAACTGAATTCAGGTTGAGATGACATCCTTGCTTGAATTCATCCTCCACGGAGAATATTCCATCCACCATCACGAATTCAACATTCTTGTCCAAAACTAATTCCTCCGAAGAACCGCTGGTATCCCTTGCCAACCCATCCAAACCGGGAACAAATCAAGCATTTGCGCCGTAATTCGTCGGATTAAAACATAAACCAGTAACCGTTTTTGACAACTGAGCCGGTGTCACGATAAACGGAATAAAATTCCCGCGAAGATAAACTTTGGGTAGCCAGCGCCGAAGAAACTCCCGCACTTGCTGTAAAAGCTGACGGCAAAGGATTTTCTCCGATGGGAAACCCGACCGGTTTCATCCATTTTTCCAACATAACGCCGTCTACGAAACCCGTGTCTCCGGAATTCATCCCGGTTTGAGATATTTCCATTCTGGCCGTTTGGTTGGATGAAAAATAGAAAAATAAAAAATTTCTCGCCCAATTTTCATTTTTTATGCTCATTGAAGCTGATTCCACTAAAAAATTCGGACCCTGGAAAATCTTCAGCGTGATTTGTGAAGTCCCGGTAGCCAAAACCCGTAAACTGACAACATATGTCGCTGGAGCAGTGAGTGTTGCCACGACCTGTTCAATACCGTTCGAAATGAGATTCCAACCGTTGGGAACTCCGTCTCCGGAAGTGAAATTTCCATGCCAGATATCTACAGCTCCGTAGTCTTGGACGCCGTCTTCCTCGAAACTGGAATTTCGCACCAGATTATGGATAACGCGCCATTTCCACGGCGGTTGCATAACCCTACCGCGCAAAAAGCTTGCGCTCGCCAAATATTGAAGGATTCCGTCAGCCGAATCGCTTCCCAAGAAGGAATCTAGCGAATCAGGCCCGTGAATACCGGTATAAGCATCTAACCCTCTCCGGATATTGGCTAAATTCAACTTCAGTTCGCGTTCATCGGCTCGCCAACGTTGCGTGGATAAATCCAGTACGCTCGTAGAAGCAAACAAAACCAGAATCGAAAAAAAGATGATTAAAGCCAGTAAAAAATAACCCTTGCGTAAAAACATGTTTCTATTATAATTAAATTAGGGTGGGGTGTAAAATGGACTGGGGATAAGTCGAATTATTTTCGGCTTTATATTTTCCCCAAAAAATAACAATAGAAGGAGTTCAGCTATGGACAGAAAAGGTTTTACGCTAATTGAGATGTTGATTGTTGTGGCAATCGTTACGGCTCTTGCGGCAATAGCAATGCCCTATTATGAAGATTACATGGCCAGGGCAAAGACCGCCGCAACGGTGGCGACCGCACAAACGGTGGCTCAAGCAATAGCTCTTCATGACCAGGAAGCACCGTATCCGTTTAATTACGCCAGCCCATGCGTTGAGCTTATCGGAACTTACCTTCAAGAATACAGAAAAAATGCATCCAATCCATATGAAACACCTAGAGACGGGTGGGGTGCTCAGATGCTTTGGGTCGGTTCGAACGGGTTCGTTCTCTCCGCCGGACCTAACCGCATATTCGATACGAAATACAACGGCCCGGTTACAAATAGAACCGAAGCAGCTTCCTTTACCGCGCCGCTTGGCGACGATATCGGCGCTTCATGGAAACCGATGTTCTTTATTTCCAGCATCGCCAACGTCAGTGGAGCAAGCGCTACATTCCAATTGAAATTTACCCGACCGATAAAAGGTACGCCGGGCATATCCTCCTTCACCTTCTCTTGTTCAAATGCGACATATAATCCGGGCGCGGTTCGAAATGTAACGCAAATTTCCCAAAATGTATGGGAATTCACCTGCAATAACTCTCCGACAACCGTCTCAGGCGTCAACTATTACGGAGCTGTTACGGGCCAAACCGGTCCTTACTCATTAGGCGTGGCGGTAAACAACAATGTCCGATCAATGGACGGCCAATTAGGCATAGGTTACAGACCTGATCTAACCGCCGGATGGATCGCAACATACAGCATGTAATTGCGTTAAATATTTCCGGCTCAGAAAGCCATTTATAAGATCGATTCAAAAGCCGCCCCTAACCAGGTTAGGGGTGAGCTTTTTTTTTGCAGACAATCGATCGGTTCGACTTTCATCGAACTGATGATTTCTCTGCTTCTGGTTTTATCCGTTTCCTTGATAGTATTCCCAATGACCGATCTCTCAGCGAAGCGGGACAAAGAGAACCAATTACGAACCGAGCTTTATAATTTGCGACGCGGCTTGGACACGCATTATCAAGAAAAAGGTTATTTTCCCGGTTCGATTGGATTGCTGCTTGAAACTTCGACTTCCCAAGGCGGGTTTTACTTACGTCGCTGGCCGATAAATCCGATTTCCGCAACTACAACGTGGGAAATCGCGAGCCGTTCGACAGGTCAACCGACCGATTATTGGAAACCCGTCTGTTTGGCTTCCGAAACAATAGATTCAATTCATTCGCCTATCGTTGATATCCGATGCCCCGATATCGGAACCGGCGTTTCGGGAAAAGCCTTGTGCGAATTTTGATTTGTTTTATTCCTTGGGAAGATCTACGCCTTTTAAAGGCACAATTTTCTCTTCTACGCGTGCCTCAAGAATACCTTCGCGAGCCGCTTCGAAAAGAATCTGTTTAAAAATCAAATTAGGCTCGCTTCGTAAAACATCAGCCGCCGCTTTTCTTTCAACAATGTTAACCGAACGCATCATCGTCTTCAACACATCCAAACCAACAGGTTTCCCGACTTTCCAGCGTATTTTCGATATCATCGCCTTTTCCTCGGGCTCAAATGAACATCTGCATTTTTCCAAAGTCTCCTCTATTCGGTTTCGAAAAAATTCGGCTTTTTCGGCGATAATCTTCAAAGCCGCTAAGCGCAGATGTTTTTCACGGCGACGAAGAGCACCGTGAATCCATGGCAAGAATGGTTGCCAGAATAACGATTCTTTACCAAGCAATAGAAGACGACTTAAAGTTTCTTCGAGAATAGATTCTGGAGCTCCCAAAGTCTCAGCTTTTCTCAAGAAATTATGCGGGTCGAGAGGTGCGAGAATGCTTTTCATCCATGGAACCAGTGTGTTTTTCTCGGTAGTCAAATAAAAATTCGCCAGATTGCGAAGACCGGCCGGATCAAAAATTTTTACCAAAGCTTTGCATGCGCATGTGATAACACTTTCAACAGGATCTTTCAACTTTTCCGACAGCAATCCGACGCGGTCGCTTACCGGTAAATCAGCCAATATCCAAGCAGTCGAAGCTCGAACCAGTGAATCAGGTGAATTCAAACGTTTGTTCACCAAATCGTTGAGCTCCGTTTGCGAGGCAAAACCGCCCAGAACCTTCAATACTTCATTTTGCACACGAATAGAGGGGTCATTAAGCAATGGAATCACCATCTCGCGGTTACGAGGATTGGCGGATGCCGACATCGCCCTTACCGTGTTGGCGCGCACTCTGCCGTCATGATGAGAAAGAAACGGTTTTAGTAAATCCATATTGAAATTCAATCGCCCGGCCGCAATAACGGCTGAAGCAATAACATGGGGATGTTTTTCTTTTTCCAGCAACGTTCTAGTCGCCTCTAAAATCCAACCCTCCGCTGAAACACAAACCGCTTCAACAGCGGCTTTCCGATATTGATGATTTTCATGAGTGAAAAAGCCGAGAATTTGCGGGCGGCACGCCTCGGCAAAGTGCAAAAGCGCCGAGGGGAGTGCTGTTTTCACTATTTCTATCTGATCGGAGGCTAAAGCCAGCCTCAAGGGCTCAGGATCGCGAGAGTCGCTTTTCAACCAACGCTCAATCGCGAATTTAACGAGTTTGGGATTATTTGAACCCGCAAGTCGCTTTAATTCGAAGGAATCCATCGCTACCTCTTTAGAATGACTTTTCCCAAAGCAAAAATCGGCAGATATAATGCTATTGTTATAATCGCTATTATTCCTCCCAAAAACACTATAAGGAACGGCTCAATCAATGTCGTAAGCGTATCAACATATTTGTTGAACGATTCTTCATAATAGTCCGCTATATGATCCAGCATTTCAGAAAGAAAACCGGATCTTTCTCCTACGATTAGCATGCGGTTGAATACATCCGGAAACCAAGGCTCCTGAGCCAAAAAACTTTCTCCGATCGATTTTCCCGAGGATATTTCTTGAGTCGCATTAACGATAGCCTCACGAATCGGGACTCTTTCAACGGTAGGAATAAGAATTTCAAGCGCGGTCAGCAAAGGAACTCCACTGTGAAAAAGAATCGAAAAACTTCGCGCAAAATGAGCGATATCGTAATCATGAATCATCGGCCCGGCTATGGGTAGATATAGAATGACGCGATCCCAGAGAGGTTTCCCCCAGCGAGTGTTTCTGATGAAGTAACCAAGAATTATGATAAGTAATATCACCACCAATGTCTGTATTGTATATTTAATTACAAAATCACTGCAAGAAATCACAAATTGGGTTAATCCGGGTAGCTCTTCACCGTATCGCCCGTAGATTTCAACGAATTTCGGAACAATGTATTTTAAAATTGCCCAAACGATGAGAATCGATAAGCCCAAAACTATAATAGGATAACTCAGTGCATGGATGAGATCGCGGCGAAGTTTAATTTTCCGTCCGATCAGATCGCGCAACCTGCTTAAAATCTTGTTCAATTCGCCGGTTTCTTCACCGATTCCAACTAGACTTTGATAAGTCAAATCAAAGACGGTAGGATGCGCGGCAAAAGCAGCCTTCATTCCGCTTCCCGATTGTATTTTTTCAAAGATATCGCGTAGAGTCACTTTTAAAATACCATGAGAAGAGCGTTCAGCAAGGAAATCCAATGCTTCCAGAATCGGAAAACCGGCGCGTGTGAGCGCGGCAAACATCCATGTAAAATGATACAGCTCACCCAACGAAACCCATCCGAAGGGTTTGAGAAAAATCGATCGCCCCTTCTCCTCGATTATTTTTTCGGGCCATATTCCTTCAAATCTCGCTATTCCCTCGGCTTCTTCAACGTTTTCAGCGGAAATTAAACGTGAATTCAGACTTCCCGTGGAAGTGCGATAAGAAACATGGAAGCGCTTCATAATAAATCCTGAGCGAAATTACAGATGATAAAGGATTACAAAGTATAATAATTTTAAAAGCAAATTATGTAAAGCCATCATAATAATTCAATTGATTCGGCGGAACGGTAATGAAGCGGAAAATATTTGCCGATAGACCACCCGATTTGAGTTTACAAAGACGGAGTAAGATAATGCGTGCCAAAACCATACTTTTATTCATAAACTTCTGCATATTTCTACCGGTGTTGAGCAATGACATCGCGCTCGCCGACAACGTAACAATTCCTCCGAAATCTACGGATATCGTTTGGCAAAAATGCATCGGCGGCACTAATGAAGAGGCGGGACATTGCGTTCAACTAACCTCCGACGGAGGCTGTATTATTGCCGGTTACACCGCATCCAGAGATGGAGATATAACAATCAACAAAGGGAAAAAAGATTTCTTAGTAGTCAAATTGGATTCCAAGGGAAAAGTTCAGTGGCTGAAAACCTACGGCGATGTCGAAGATGACATCGCATATTCTATCGGTCTTACAAGCGACGGCGGTTATATCGTTGCCGGAGCCACAAATTATCGGGATACCGTGCAATACGGCTATCATGGTTCAAGTGATTACTGGATATTAAAACTCACATCATCCGGCGCTCTTCAATGGGAAAAGTGCTTTGGCGGCAATGGAGAAGACGTAGCTACATGCGTTCAGCAAACAACCGACGGCGGTTACATAGTCGTCGGAACCAGCAATTCGAAAAACGGCGACGTTGAAAATAATTTTGGCGGCAGCGATGTTTGGCTCATCAAACTCGACGATTCCGGCACCCTGCAATGGAACAGGACTATCGGCAGACGAGGATACGATATGGGTTATGGTGTTCAGCAAACATCCGAAGGCGGTTTCATCGTAGGCGGCAAAATAGACAGCGATCCCGGCGAAACCGGTGATGATTATGAATTAGGCGATCTTTATACTGCTTATGTTGATGCTTCCGGAACCGTTCAGTGGGGAAAGTTTTTCGGCGGCATTGGAGACGACAATGCATATTGCGTCCGGCAAACATCCGACGGCGGCTATATTGCAGTCGGAAATATCGGATCATTGGGCGCGGACTGCGATCATTATCATGCCGGAGATGAGGCGTGGGCAGTTAAAGTTACGGCAACCGGATCTTTCGAGTGGGAAAAACACTACGGGGGAACCGGTGATGATATCGTTTACAACGCTCGCCAAACCTCCGACGATGGCTATATCCTTGCCGGAGAAACCGAGTCCTACAACGGTGAAGTCTCCGATGCGCATCACCACAGCGGCACGGATGCTTGGCTGATTAAACTCAACTCCCAAGGCGCGATTGAATGGCAAAAATGCTATGGCGGCGGCGGGAACGATATTGCCTACGATGTCCGTCCTACTTCCGACGGGGGATATGTTTTTGTCGGAAAAGCCGGTCCTTTGAAAGATGGAGACATCGCTTCCGGCAGCACCGGACCGGACCTGTGGATCGTTAAAATCCATCCGTAAGCTTTGATCGCCAATTGTTCGCGGCCTGTTTCCCAAAGTTAATAATCGTCTTGATAATTAGAATCCGACAGCGTATTATGAGACCCCGCGAATACGCGAATAATTATTTGCATAAGTAAATGAAAGGGGTTCATATGCGAAAGATTCTATTTATTTTGGTTCTCATTTTCTTGCATCCGAGCCTATCTTATTGTCAAACCGTGGAAGCAGTAAAGCAGCTGGCACCGGCTTCCCACAAAGTGGATTTGGCGACTCAAAGCGTCGATCCGACCGTATTATCAAATCAGATGATGATTACCATCATGGAAAGAATGAAAGCCGGGAATTATCCCGAGGCAAAAAAAATCGCCTTGGATATGATTTTGGATTGCGACAAATATGTCGACACACCCGAAAATGAATATAGAAGTTTCGCTACGCTGATGGAAAAAAAGCTTTACGAAATTTACCAAGCCAGGGAAGGAAAAAAGGGAACCGTCCATTGGGTGCAGCAACCTATTGCCGACGGATTTTACTTTCTTGCCATGATCGCCTTTCAAGAACAGAAGCTGGAAGAAGCTAAGCAATACCTGCAAAAAGCGATCAATTGGGATCCAATGCGTTCGGCTTTTTACATGGAAAGAGCATACTTCATGATCGCCAATAGTGAGACTTCAGAGCTGGCAATGGTGATGGCTTCTTATTTGAAGGCATTGGAACTGGCCGACAATTTTGAGGATTTCGCCGCCGCTATGAGAGGCTTGGGATATGTTTTCGTCGACAAAGGAGATATCGAAGCCGGCCTAGCATGTTATCTCGTTTCACTTACTTTCGAACCTGCAAATATGACGGCAAAGAAGGAAATCGATTACATTCGCTCTCTGAACCCGGAACTGGTAAAGAGTCTAGATGCGTCGAAATCGGCGGCCATTCTCTCTGAAAGAAAAGTCCCTTCCAGAATGGATACTGTTCATATCAAAGTCCTTCTCTCAATTGCTGATGAACCCTCGGTACAAAAAAGGCCAAAAGAGTTGAAGGCGATTCTGAAGCAAGCTCTTCTTCTGGATCCAAACAACGTCGAAGTTAAAAACAGGCTGGCAGTGGTAAAATAAATAATATTATCAATGATTCGTATCAAGGCTAGCCAACAAAAAAATCAAAGGGAATTTTTCACCGCAGGCGCAGAGATGCGCAGAAAACACTTCTAATAGCCGTTTTCTGCGCCTCGGCGTCTCCGCGTTTTTTTCTTGCCCCAACTTGGTTAGCTTTTATGCGTTTCATTGAATATTGTTTACTTGGTCTTGGCTTTTTTCCGGGATTTCTTTTCCTTTGGCTTATCCGTTTTTTCTTCAGGTTTGGATTTGGTTTTATCTTGTATCACTGTAGTTTTCTTATTCTCGTTTTTTGAACTTTCGACGGTCTTTTTCTTCTTTGGTCGATAAGGAGGAGTGGGTGGCGGAAGATGTTTCTTTACTCTTTCTTTGCTCCAAGCGTTTTCTTGGGCGAATTTAATCAATTCTTCGTCGGAAATCTCCGCAAGGCTTCGCGCAATCACAGGGCTTGTTATCGTCTGAGATTCCGATGCCGAAGTTGACATGCTCTCATTGGAATCTTCCACTTGACTTTCGATTTTTGGCGGTTCTTCGGGAACTTTTAAATCGTTTTTTAACTGACTCGGCTTTTCCATCTTCCTGCGAATATTTGAAAGTCGTTCAATTATTCTTTTTACGGTTGGGGCAGCAGCCGGATCTATTTCCAATTTTTCACTTCCCCCCTCTTTTATCGGCATATTCTTTACTTTTAATTTCTTGCCTTCATCCCGCGAGGCAGGTTTGGGGGGATTCTTCTTTTCCTCTATTTTCACGTCTCCATCAGTATCTGTGTAATTCTCATCCGGCAATTCATTGGCAATTTTGTCCCCATCCTCAATTTTGTCTTCTTTATCTTCAACGGTATTTGCCGGTTTTGTCGAAGATTCAGACGAAGCATCAGTGGAAGATGAATTCGGAGAAATTATCGGAGGTACAATGATAAGACCATTTTCGACTTTTTCATCACTTTTTTCGTCACTAGTCGATTGAAACAATTTGCTTCTCAGATTCTCTAGAACTGATTTCCCAGATTCGGAAATCCCAAATGCGGGTGATGCAATAAGCATCGATAAGCTTATTACGAAAACGGATACATGGAAATCGGATAATTGCACGATAGTTTTCATAAATCCCCCGGTTTCAGATTGGACAAAAACATCCTCTCGTCCCATGACGGAATGAGAGATAACGCAGGTTATGGAGAAAAGAAGATCCTACCTGATTATTTGAGAAGTTTTAGCGCCGGCGTAAAGTGTCGGAGTCGCTTTGAATATCTTCATAACCACTTTAGCGATGCCGTTTAAACCGATAGCGCTGGCGCCATGCCTGTCAAGATCGATAATACGCCCTGAAATATACGGCCCTCTATCGACAACTCTAACCAGAATTTTTTTGCCGTTTTGAACGTTTATCACCTTCACCAATGTTCCGAAAGGAAGCGTTTTATGTGCCGCGGGATATATCTTGTCTTTGATCATAAGCGGCTTGTAATTAACGGTTTCAGGCTTTATCGGACAATCATACCAGGAAGCTATTCCGAATTCCGCCATTACTTCAATATGTGCATGCTTGGCGTAAAAAGATGCACTGTCGGCATTCCCACGTATTTTAAGAGCGATCTGCTCAATAGGAATAGGAGCAGCAATTGTGCAACAGGTCGAAAGAACCAAACCGACCAACAAAACGAACAAGGATTTTCGAAAAACCAAAACTTTTACCTCCGTGATCCAATTTTTTTTCAGTTGTATGACAAACCTAGAGAGGAGTCAAAAGGACCAAACCGATTCGGCCCCCAAGAAATAAGGACAGGTCAAATGGTTTAAAAAAATTGGAAACCTTCAGGTTCCCTTGATTCCTGGCAAAGCAATTCGATATTATCATATTCGATTTGAGTTGTCCATATCCAAAATCAGCCCAAGGCAATCGCACGAAAAATCGACAGATTCCATTCAGTTCACGGTGGATTACGCTTCGGCGATGGCTTGCTAATCCACCCTACAATCGGCTCTCGGTAATGATTTCATCAATTTCATGCAATTGCCCTGGAAAATCACCCGAATCAGGCAGTAAATTTATCCACGCTAAAAGTTTACTTGTTGAAAACGACATATATGAAAGGAATTCACACCCCACCACGAATTGGAATTGGTATAATAATTGAAATTATTCTTAAATTCGAGCAACAACAATGCCGATAATTTTGCCGATGAGAAAAAAGCAATTTTTACATGTATTGCGTTGTCTTTGTCTTTGTGCCGTTCTTTCCCCGGTTTGGGGAGCGGAAGCATCAATGATACCCGAAAAAGCACGCCATCCAGGCGCATTTCGAGTATCTACGCCATCCGTGGACGATATATCCTCGCCATCGACTACATTATTGTTGGCAAGCATTTCAACAGAACTCAAAGCCGATTTGAACACGACGATCTCCACTCGGTCTTCAGAAAGCACGCCGACTGAAGGCGGTTTTGTGTTCTATAACCGGCGAATGATTTCCACGACTTTTGGAAAAACACGGCACGTTCTCCTAACCTTTGATGACGGACCGAATCCGCATACTACCCCGCAGATTCTGGACATTTTGAAAAGGCGCGATCTCAAGGGAATTTTCTTTCTTGTCGGCATGAACGTCAAGAAATATCCATGGATTGTAAAGAGAATTTTCGATGAAGGCCACACCTTAGGTAACCACTCTTACTTTCATCCAAATTTAACTCACATGAGCCAAGAACGTATTTCCAAGGAAATCAGGGATACTAATGCACTAATCATGAAAATTACAGGAATCAAACCCAAGGTGTTTCGCCCACCTTATGGTGCATTGAACCATTCCGTTCTGACGACTCTCCAAAACGAGGGCATGGATGTCATGCTCTGGACAGTCGATCCTGGCGATTGGCGCAACCGCAACATGTACCGAACCGTGGAAAATCTAAAACGACAACTATGGCTTAATCATGGTGGGCGCGGTGGCGTCGTTCTTCTTCACGACACGCTACCTTCGACAGCCGGAGCTTTGGAACCCTTTTTGGTTGCATTGACACAACAAGGATTGTTACCGACACCTTTTGGTACAAACTCGCATAACAATCGCCAGTATTGGGCGATGAGACCACCGGTAAATATTCCTTGGCATGATATTATCGTGGAATTCGACTTCGACTCAATGCAAAAACCTCTTCTAGCCTCAATACTAAAAGGGAAAACCACGGAAGATTTCTCGTCGGTCGCCTTGCTCAGAGCACAAAAGAGCGGAGATTTGATGAAGATGCTGCTTTGCCGAGCCTTTTAAATTCTCGGCATGAAATTCAGACAATCGCGGTTCTATTCCTTCTTCTTATTTTTCGTCTCCAGGTTGTCTTCCGGAGTCAAACTGATGATTTCTATATCGGGAATTTTATCTTTCGAAAGCGGCGTGATGGTTTTCGGCACAGTCATCTTTTCGCGAATGGAGATAACCTTCGATCTGGTTTGAGATGTATCATGATAACCAAGCACCTCATAAACTCGAATCTGCCCTTCAAAGCCTCTAATGGCAATCTTGTCACGAGAGACAGCGCGAACTTCATTGCATACTTGCTGATAGGTTGCTTCGTCAATCAGTATCGTCGTATGCAGATCCTTATTCAGACCTTCCAGTCTTGAAGCAAGATTAACCGTATTTCCCATGACCGTAAATTCTTGCCGCTTTTCAGATCCGATGTTGCCGGCTATTACCGGGCCAGAAGCAATTCCGATTCTTATGGAAAAATATTCACGTTTTTGTTGCGTCCACAAAGCCTGCAGTTCCTTCAATTCTTCAAGCATTCCCAGCGCCGCTTTAACCGCGGCTAATCCTGGACAAGGAAGATTCACAAGCACGCCGAATCGCGCCATTACCGCATCACCGATGAATTTGTCGATTTCACCATTATATTGGAGAACCACTTCGGTCATCTTGGATAGATACTCGTTCATCGTTGCTACGACTTGTTCGGCTTGAAGTTTTGAGCTGTATTCCGTAAATCCCGAAATATCGGAAAAAAGAATCGAAGCTTGCTTTGTTGTGCCCCCCAATTTCACCGAATTCGGATTTTCCAGAAGAGTATCGACCAATTCCGAAGATACGTATTTGGAAAACACTTCCTTCAACTTCTTCTTCTCCGACAACTCCCTTTCCGACACTTTCTTGGCTGATGTCAATTCAGAACGCGTTTGCAGAAAAACGTTCGAATTGCATAAAGCCATTCCAATAAACGTGCTCAACGAAGAATAAAATTTAAGTTCCGTTTCATCGAATTCGATCCTGTCATCCGAGAAAGATTCAATATGGATCACGCCGTAAGGTTCGATTTCGGATGGTGAATACAATGGCAAAGCCAGCAATGTGTTCGTAATCGGCTCACGTTCGACCAATCCCCTCGTTTCAGGATCATCCATGGCGGCAATACGGTAAATCATCTGCCGTTTTTTCAGGGCAAAAGGCAAAATATGCTCGCGTTTGGCTGAGATGACAAGAGTATGTTGGATTGTGTCGTCGTAACCCATCCAGCGGAAGGGGTATAATTCTCCCTTTTTCGGATCATAAAGGAATAGAATGAACCTATTCGCGCTGAGCTCGTTATAGAGAATTTCAACCGTCGCCTTAAACAGCTCATCAGGATCAAGCGTAGAAGTAAGATTCTTAATCTTCATGAAAATCATGGAAAAGTGTCTTCTCAACTCAAGAAGCTTTTCATCCAATGCAAGATTCTTTTTCTTAAAATCTTCTCTGAGTTTTTCAGCGTATGTTTTCTCGAATTGCTGCCGAGTATTAACAGGCAATTTGGCTTTTTTGTCTCCAACGACAAGTCGCAGGAGGAAGAAAACAACACCAAGTGTTAGAAACCAAACTCCTAAAAGAAAACCGATAATTCCCCACGGCATTGGAGTGGTCGGATAAATGAATTCAAGAGGTCCGGCAAAAAGGGGCGCAGCAAAATACTGAAGTATTAAAATGAATCCAGGAATTTTTCTATTCACGACTATGAGTTTCTGGTTTTTGTTGAATCAATCATTTTTTGAATGGGAGTTAATGAAAACAACATATCGATTTCCGTCAATAGGATGGGCTTGAACTTGAGACGGATCCGACGATTAATTTGAATTTGTTGTTCTGAATTATCTTCAAATCAGGAATCGAAACATTTTGAGGCGGAGTCAGGGTAATTGATATTTCGATAACGGAACCGGCGTTTTCAGTATAAGAACTGTCGGGACCGGCAGTTCCAAGAAATTCCTCTTTCCCGGGATCGGTAGATCGCCAGATCGGTGTGGCTTGGATCTTCACGCAATCTACATCTTCCAAAAGGATTTTCGGGCTTGTCCAACCCGGCGGATCAGGTTTTACCGTCATCACCAACGATCGATTTTTCAGTTCGACCAAATATGTATTATTATAATCAAGACCGCCGGCATTGTTCAAGTGATATACTTTCCAGGCAAGAAGTCCGCCTTGGTGGGTCGAATCGGACGAGTCTTTATACAATAAAGGCATCGGGATTTTGTCTATCGTTCCACCCAGTCCGGATAAAGGTTTAAGTTCATCGGTGGCTTCTTCAACTGATTTCCGCAATACGTTCCAAAACAACTCAGCTTGATGAGTTCTATCTTGTTTCCATGATGTAGCTTTATATGAATGTACGGAAAAACGATAGATCAATAAAATTCCCGTAGAAAAAATACTAAAAACCAAAAGTGCAACCAAGACTTCGACCAGCGTAAATGCCTCCCGAAATCTTCGATTAATGTGTGATTTCAACTTCAACAAGTTCCTCAATCAGTTTGGTTTGTTTATTGTAGGTTCCGTAAGCTTCAATTTGGACATAATCTTTTACATATCCCCGATCGGTTTTGGATATCAACCTGAATTTATTCACACCGATTTCATAAACACCAGTAACATCGACTTGATTCAAGGTTTTGGCAATTTTTTCCGCCGGAGAATCTTTGTTCGTCGAAATCAAATCCTTCAGCCAGACGTCCGAATATAATGAATAACTTGCAGGCGGGTCGCTGGGATTTATCTCATATGCTTTCTGTTGAACATCGTATTGATAAAACTCCGTGGGAAGCACTCTAAGTTTATAAAGAGCCAATTGCATCGCTGCTCTAGCAGCCATTATGGCCTTTGCTTGGTCGACGATGAGACCGTGCGTAGCGCGTTGGTGGCCGGTTCGCGTTAAAAGTGTCGAGACAAAAATAAGCAAAGCCATGCTGAGAATAAGAACAGTAACAATCGCCATTCCGGATCGTTTATTCGGCTTGTTCACCTTTTTAAATCTCCACGATAGGTTGTAAGAGAAATCGATTGAGGCGGATTTCCATAGCGGACAACGATATCAATTCTCAAAAAATCATCAGAGCAGGCATAAGTAGCCACATAGCTCGGCAATGGACCGACGCCGGCGGACACAGGATCTTTGTAATATTGAAATGATAAAGCCTTTGGGTTGGTATTATCTCCTTCGAAGTCGCGAGTCACTGCAACGCCTATTTTATAATTCATGCGGCCGATATCCAGCGATCCGGCTCCGTTGGCAGGCGAACCTGATAATGCTATCTTTCCCGAAGAAATACCATCGGCAGTTTCAACATCAAAAGGGATATCAATAGCAACGGGAGGTTTATTCAGATCTTCAAATCTCACAGCCATCAGCTTGCTTCCAGCAGCTTCGGCGATTTTCAAGGCTGTTTCTTGTTCAATCTGTTTCGTTGATAGAGCGTAAGATTGTCCGAAGGATGTAATCAACGGAAGAATTGCCAAGCCTAAAATGAATAAAGCAACGATCAGTTCTAAAAGGGTTACACCTTTATTCCTTCCAGAACCGCCTACCCGACAGATTCGATTGGACATCACGGTCAAGCCAAACCAACCCTAATTAGTATTATAGTCTTCGCCACGTCGTCACTCCATGACAGCCATACACGCCAATTGAATTTTAATGATATTAGTTTTTGTTATGTTTTTGTTCGAGAACACGAATTCTCGTCTTCTCGTCCGAAACCGAAAAATACACCCGCAGTTTGCGCACGTTACCCTTGTAGTCGGTTGCGCCGGCTTCAATAAACGGATATTTATCCTTCAACTTGGACTCATCATGACAACCCGAAAGCGCTGACGGCGAAGGTTCTCTAAAAATTACCTTGAACGGACTTGTTTCATAACTGGAACCGTCACAGAGGTTAACGGATTTGACATACTTCGGATTCTGGCATGGATCTTCGCAGGTTATTTCCATTTTTTGAATGCCGGTATATGGAGGAATCATCAGTTTTTGGCAGTGCGCGTAATTGGGATCATTGGTAAACTTAACATTGTCGTCAGCCCACACGGCAATCTCATATTCAACATCTTCAATAAGGGGGTCTTTGGCAAAAACAACGGCGGAAGCACCCCATCCGTTTCGCGCTCCGAAGTCGGTTCCGCTTTCTATCAATTTTCCGGTCGTGTCGGTATCCGAGAGAGAGTAATCTTCCATTCTGAAATTATTGAAAATCAATTCATCAGTCGGTGTCGTTTCCGCAACAGGTTTTTCGCTAAGTCCAAATTCCCAGTCCATGAGCTTTTCATTATCACAACAATTGTTTAGAGACAACGATACGACACTGACACAATCATACTTCTTCGCGGTCTTCAGATCTTCTTGTTTGTTATAGGCTTTCTCAATGAAATTAGTGTAACTTGTATCGGCGATCATTTGTAAAGCCGATGACGGCAATGGAGGGGGTAAAATGAGCGCCGCTTGATCTTTAGTCGAGAAAATCCTGATCATTAAATTAGGCCAATCATTGTCATCCAGGTAGAGCTTTCCTTCGACGCCCGCCACACGTTGTCCCAATTTCAAATCCTTTTTTTCTTCATCCTCAAGTTTGAATTTAGTCATATCGGGCTCGGAAGAATGCGGAAACGGCTTTGCTTCCAAGACTTCTTTCTTAAGGTCCGCGCCTCCGGGGAGGTTATAACAAATATTAGGCATGTTTTCAATGATTCTTGGAGCGCCTGGATTCAATATCCCGTGTTGGTCCCAGGCAAAAACCGTGTAGTAAGCCCAACCGAGAATATGCTTTGGAATCATAACATGGTCGGTTACGGACGACCCGCTTGGGGTTTTTCCGGGCGTGTTGCCGGTCCATTGCCATGTCTCCGGCAATGAGGGATCCCAGCCGATGATATCGGTCGGCGTGTCTTTTTGCCCGGCTCCAAACATGGTATAAATTTCACCCTCGCTGTTATCGAATACTTTGAAGTGAGTTCCGGGTTTGAATATGTCTCCCGTCGTAGCTTTATAAACACCCGCCGGAAGTTCGATTCCCGGTTCACACAACGTCGGGAATATATCGTATGAAATACCGGTCAAATCCGTTATTCTGGGGGGAGTCCGATCTTTGAATCTCAAAGTTAGTTTTATATCCCAATCGACCGACTTTCCTTTCCCTCCTGCTTTTACTTCAGTCGCGAAAACATTTGTATCAAGGGCATCGGCATAGATGCATTTCAAAGAGTCGAAATCATCGGAACATCCGTCGGGATAGGGAACACTGCAAGGCAAAGCCGGGTTGCATGCCGGTCTTCCCCCGCATTCTTGTCCGACATGATGTATTATGCTCGGGGTAGCGATGCATGGCGGGCAAATATCAGTCGGACATGAGCGCTCGCAATTGCATGTGTAGTGATACGGAGGAATAGAGGTCACAGGAAACTTCCCGATCGTGTTCCATCCGCCCTTTAACCCGCCGTAGAAAGAGTATTCTTGCGGATAATTGCTGCCGGGTTCATCGAACGGCCAAGGGTTTATCTCTTTTGGTTTTTCCTTATGGTTATCCGGAATCCCTGCTTCGCAGTCCCGACAAGCTCGTTTCATAAAAGCATGTTTCTTGTAAAATTTCTCAATATCCGAAGTCTCAGGATCATCTTTGCACCCAAGAAGAACCTTGGTGATGGGAAGCATTTCGGCGACCGCGAATCCGTTGCTTCGCGGAACGTGCCCGTTACCGATCGTAGAGTTGAGAGTCCCTTGTGAAATAAAATACCCGTCGACGCCGTTGTATAGAAAACCAATATTGGTAATGTCGTTGACATCCTCATAAGTGTCAACTAAAGGAGTTTTTGTTTCCCCATCAATGACCGCAACTATTTCTATTACACCGCTGTTGAAAATCAAATTTGTAGGGTCATTTCCACCGGCCTCTCCTCCTGGTGTCGGTTCGCCGGCCCCCCTGGGTATTCTCCCAAAAACCTTAACCGGGAGAAGAAACATAATACAAAGGATGAAAATAATACCCACTGGAACAATCAGTTGAAACGATCGAGCAACTCGTGGATTATTTTTCATAATCTCCCCCCTTATTCTCCGACAAATCCAAATAAATTTTTCATGATACGATTGGCTAAAAAATCCATGCCGTCATGGGTTCCTGTGGTGGTGAACTTTTTCAACAGATCTTTTTCCATGGTTGTAAGGAATTTGGGCGCCCAGCTGGGCGGACTACCCGCAAGGTTTATCATCACGGATTGTTCAAAATCGTATTGATATAACGGCTGTTGCAACGATCGCCTTATTACTCCCAGGAAATAGTAAGCCTTGGGCTCTAATCCGGGTGATGAAAGACTCATCTGAAGATGTTCCTGAGCCTTTTTCAACTCTCCCGAGTTGATCATGAGAAGACCGTACACATAATGAAACCAAGCCAATTTCATTTCTTTCGTATATCTCCCGATTTCTTCAACTTGTGTTTGAGGCCCAGAAACAATACATTTAAAAAGACATCTCAAAAGTTTTACATAATACGTCAGAGACTGTCGTGCAAAAAGACAATCCAAATGACGCCAACTCCAGATGAATGAATAATAACAAAAAACCATACAGATCAAACAAACGAAATAAGCCCCGGGAAAGTATCTGACTTCACAGGAGAAGCGAAAGAACCAACTTCGGCAACTCTCTCCCGTTCGCGGATCGGTCGAGGCCGCATAAGCCTTCGCCGGTTCACCGACCAGGATGTAGGCATCGGAAAGCGCGGACAAAACTTCCGCCGCCAAACCATTGGTGGTTTTTAGAGCAATCTCATAGTGAGAGATCGCTTCGGAATATCTTCCCAGATCTCGTAAAAAATCAGCTTTATCCAGGACATAAATAAATTCTCTCGGAAAATCCTTGATTGGTTTATCAAACTCTTCAAGTTTCTCTTGAAGTAAATCTTGGCGTAAATAATTTTTGGGTTTTATTCCGGCATTTCTTGAATTCATAGTGTCCAACAGCTTCTGATTGGTGATTCCCCTTTTGGCGTTTAAAATTTCAACAGCCTGTTGAAAATCCGATATTGCTTCAGTAGGCCGCTGGGCTATCACCAATGCACGGCCTCGCTCAAACCACTTTTCAAAATCATCGGGATGTTCCTTTACGGCTTTGTCAAAGTCTAGAAGATATTCAAAGATCTTTTTCGGATCCATGTCTTTCTTGAGGGAAAGAAGATCGATTCGTTTTTGCGCGGTATAGATTTGATTCCGTAGGGCAAGAGCTTTTTGATGTTTTTTATCGCGCTCAAGAGCTTTGTCGATATGACCTAATGCCTCCGCGTAATGGCTTTTCTTAAAAGCCTTCAAAGCGTTGATATAATGATATTCGGCGGATATTTGCGCACCGTCTCCGTCTCTCACGTAATTGCTGACGACAATACCATGGTCTCGATATTGTTGTATTTGATTCTGCGACGTTTCAATCTCTCTTATCTTCATTCTGACATTTTTATTGTCAGGTTGATATTCCAAAACAACTTTATATTTTTTCAAAGCCTCTTCATAGTTCTTTTGTTCAAATAAAGATTCCGCAGCCTTAAAATTCTCTTCTATTTTTTTTGCAATGAATTCATCCAATTGGATGCCGAACTCCTTCACCGCCGGATCGTCAGGATCTAAACCAAGCGCTTTTTCATAGAAATTTTTGGCTGCGGCGTCATTCTTGGCTTTCAAGTAGTCTCTGGCAAATCGCAAATATTGGTTGACCTGATCAGTGGATGCCGAAAGATTACCCGTTAAAAACAGACAAAACACTGCCATAGCGAAAAAGACCTTTGTGTTTTCTCTCCTCATCACTATTATTTTACCATAAAACCCAGTCCTCACATAATAGAGAGAGTAAAAGAAATCAAAGTTGATCCGGGAAAATCCTAATTCTCTCGGGAAGACCACCAGGTTCGAGCCAATTGCCAAAAAGCCGGAAGCATGAAAGTTCCCCAAAAAGCCGCAAGCCATTGCCCCAAAGTAAGGCTTTCAGATCTGAAAACATTTCCGCCTAATTCGACTATGAGAATTTGCCCTATTAAAATTGCACCCAAAACAAATAAGAATGCCGGATTTCGAGATATCTCAAAAAAAACTCCGTTATCGGTATCAAAGGCACGAGCATGAAAAAGATTCCAAAATTGAAAGAAAACGAAAACCGTAAAAAAAACCGTCAAATCATGCCGAGACAGCATCCCATCCGCGCCAAGGTTGAAAATCAGCGAAACGGAAACAGCCAGGAAAGCCAATGCAGTCAACGATATCGTCCAAAGCATTTTAGGGGAAATGATATAAGCATTTTTCGGCCGAGGAGCACGTGTCATAACCGAATAAATCGGCGGTTCAGTCGCAAGAGCATATGCGGCGAAAGCATCCATGATAAGGTTGATCCAAAGCATCTGCATAACCGTTAGAGGCATCTTCATCCCGATGAATGGCCCGATCAATTCAATCAATACGGCGAATACATTTATCGTCAGCTGAAAAACCAAAAAACGTCGAATGTTATCAAAAAGAGATCTTCCCCACATGACTGCATAAGCTATTGAAAAAAAAGAATTATCGATAAATACCACATCTCCGCCTTCCACACCCGAAAGCCCTCGTTTATTTCCCAATGCGATTCCGACATCCGCCTTTCTTAAAAGTGTTTCATCTTCCCGACCTTCTCCGGTAAAAGCAACTACTCTTTGAGTCTCCTTCAACAGATTCAACAAGTAAATTTTATCCAAAGGGTCGGCTTCGGAAATCGCTTTAATCGAGGGAAGTTTCTGTTTTGCTTCAATCGTCGACAAAGCACGAAATTCGGCGGCCCGAAGATGACGGTCTTTCTCGCCGGGAAAAATCAATCCGGCTCTTCTCGTCATGCGAATTACTGTTTCCGCGTTTTCCGGAGTTATTACTTTAACATCTATTCCGGCTTTTCGGCAGGCGTTGATCGCGCTTGGAACCTCCGGCCTAAGCGGGTCGGATAAGCACAGAAATCCCAACCAAACCATATTTCGTGCAATCGATTCCAGATCCTCATTTTCATTTGTTCCGTCTTGGATTTCCTTATATGCATAAGCGATGGTCGTAAATCCTTTTTTATTCGATTCATCAAGATTTGTCTCAATCTCCAGCCTGCTTTGCGAGATTGGCCTGGTACCAAGCTCATCCAGAATATGCGAGCAGCATTTCAAAACCGACTTTGAATAACCTCGTACATAAAAGATCTTTGCACCATCAAGGGATGATTTTCCCTGAATTCCGCCAATCGTGGTTTCCTGAGAAAACTTCCATTCATAATCGGGAAAAAAGGATTTCTTATATGCCGACAATTTGATTTTTTTTTCGTTCAACCATTTTGCAACGGCGACATCAATTGAATTCGCGCCGGTATCTGAAGTTCGATCTCCATATTTTGTACAAATGCCCATGTCGGCAACCGACAGCGCTTCCAATATCCTGTTTTCACACCCGACATCGCTGTTATCAAGCTTCTCTCCTTCATCCCAACCCGCGAAATGATATTCCTCAACTTCGTAATCATCGTTTGTCAACACCCCTGATATTCTTGTACAAATCGTAGTCACCGCCCCCATTGTTTCAACGGCATCGGGATTTCTGACATATATTTTGGCGCGGGCAAGATGTCGAATTCCGAATGCCATTGAGAGAGTTACATTCATCCCCAATCCATCGGGAACCGCAACGATGATTACCGCCAACGCAAGCATGAAATAGTTCAAAAGCTCTTTTCCGACATCCGGAGATACCCAAGACATCGGAGAATAGGATATCCACCCGGCAAGCACGGCTAAAAATGAAAGAAGTAAAAACGACAATAATACGATCGTTACGCCTTTCAGCCACGCTTTCAGTCCATCATCGCCAAACAAACCTTCGTAGGTCACCTCGAATCCCGCCAATTCCAAGGCGTCATAGATGAAGGGAAGCCATATTTGGACTGATCCAAGAACGAGGGAAATGCCGCCGATCACTATCAGCACCCATTGTTGAAAGGTAAGAATCAACTCGCCACGCTGAAATGCCAATCCCAACAAAATGGAAAAAACCGCGAAGGACGCTCCAAAACCGACTAAGCCGATTATTGAACCAAGCTTCTTCAATTGGTTCGCCAACGGCGATTCTTTTTTCGAGCTGTTTATCGAATCAGCAACATCCGCGGCCATCGTAGTTCGAACACCGACAGCGGCAACAGTCATCACAGCCCGGCCTTCCAAAACATTCATGCCTCGAAAAATCGCATCATTATCGACGGCATCAGAAAAATCGCGGGAAACGGAGACACCGCCAAATAATTCCGGCTTCGTGTTGAAACGCATTTTATTGTTGATTCTGAGGGCAAAACTTCGAAGTATTTTTCCGTCGGCAGGGACTTCATCGCCGCTTTCGAGTAGAATAAAATCGTTCCGTACTATATCCTTTCTTGGAATCAATGAAATACAGCCATCGCGAAATACCTTAACGGTTTTTTCATCACCGTTTTCGCGTAGGACCGAGAAAGCTTTTTGAACTATTATCTCATTGAAAAAAGAAACCGCCGTCGTCAAAAATATCGTGATGAATATTCCTGCCGCTTCGTAATATTCTTCCTTATACCAGCCGACGATCATTGCCGTCAAAAATGTTACAAGCAATAGTCGAATAACAGGATCATCAAACTTTTCCAGATAAAGCCGGAAATTCGATTTTCCCCGCGGCGGCGGAATTATATTATCGCCGAATTCGCGACGCGATTTTTCGACTTCCGCTTGTGAAAGCCCCGACAGCTGAGAAATAAAATTATTCAGATCTTTTTGGTTGATTGAATGACCTTTCATTAACATGGAAAATAGCTTGAAAGAATTCTAAAGGCAATTATTTTGTGAATCCTGGAACAGTAATGATAGAATGATCGGCAAATACAACCGATTATCACCCATGTTTGTAGAAAATCGAATACCGGATTTCAGCCGACAAAACATGCCTGCATGTCGGCGGTGAAAAAAATTAAAATAGGATACCACCGGAAAAAACGCAAATAGGGAAAATCCAAATCCGCAAGATCAGATTAGGTAAAGCGAAAATGAAAATTTTAACCAGAAAACCGATCGGAACTCTAAAAAGCCGTTTTTTGGAATCCGCGATGAATTTCCGCGGCGAATCATTTCCAAGTTATCTCTCCGATGAATCAAAACTCAAAGGTTCCGCAGAGTTGGTTGTTTTTCCAGAATCCGAATCAGAAGTCGCACTAATCTTGAATGAAGCGGCCAAAATGGGAAAAAAGGTAACGATATCGGCCGGACGAACAGGAGTAGTCGGCGGAGCGGTGCCTTTAGGCGGGTGGGCGTTATCGGTAGAGCGCTTGAACCAAGTTCACGGTTTTACTTTTGACGATAAAACCCGCGAATATCGCATTAAAGTCGGTCCCGGCATCACTCTTGAGAAACTTCAAAAAGCCGTGCGTTCGGCCTTTTTCCCTTTCGCCTGTGCTTTGGATGCCGATACGATTCGACTGCTGGATGATTTCAAACGGGAATCGACGAAATGGATTTTCCCCCCTGATCCCACCGAAACCACCGCGCAATTGGGAGGTATGGCCGCCAGTAACGCCTCCGGAGCCCGGACATTTTTCTTCGGACCGATGCGGAATCATGTTCGCGGTTTGACCATTGTACTTGCCGGCGGGGAAGTCATCGACATTTCGAGAGATCAACACCGGCTCATACGCGGAAAATCTTTCGAGATAACAACAACATGCGACAAGTTGCTGTCAGTTCCCGTTCCAAACTATATTATTCCGAAAATCAAACATGCATGCGGCTATTATTCAGCTGATGAATTGGATTTGATCGATCTCTTCATCGGATCTGAAGGCACTCTTGGAGTTATCACACAAATTGAAATCGCTCTCAGAAAAATCGAGGGCGGCGAAGCGGAAATTCTGGCTTTTTTCCCCGATATTTATAGGGCATGCGATCTGGTACAAGCACTTAGAAAATCCGCAACCAACGCTTTCTTTGTCGTCGAAGCTCTTGAATTCATGTGCTCATCGTCTTTTGAATTATTGGATGCGACGATAAAGGAAGAGTTTTCCAATCAAATTCCAAATGGGGCTGTCGGTGTATTCATAGGAATTCGAGTTTTAAGAGATTTTTATGAGGCTTTCTCCAGATTAGCCAAGATCATTGCCGAATATGGAGGAATGACGAAAGATAGCCTTGCAGCCTACGGCCCGGTGGATATATCCAGATTAAAGCACATCAGGCACGCGCTTCCCGAAACGATAAATGCGATCGTGGCTAAAATCAAGGAAAACCATCCGCAGCTTACCAAACTGGGGACTGATATGTCCATCCCCGATCATCACCTCAAACCGATGGCGGAGATTTACATGCGACGTCTTTCCGAATCCGGACTACGTTTTTTCATTTTCGGACATATCGGCAACAACCATTTTCACATAAACATTATTCCGCGAAATCCAGCCGAATTTGAACAAGGCAAAGATCTTTACCGCAACTTCGCGCAAGAGGCGGTAAAAATGGGGGGTTCCGTAAGCGCCGAACACGGAATCGGAAAAATAAAAAAATACCTTTTGGAAACGCAGTTTGATGTCGGCGCCCTTGATGAAATGAGACAAATCAAATCGGCTCTTGATCCGGCGAATATCTTGGGTATCGGAAACCTCTTTACGAAATAATTGTAAATTTCATTCCGACATTCGTTACCGCGAAATAATACAAGGTAAAAAAAACATATCGAGGAATAAATTCCTCGATATGCCGTGTAGGCGTTGATTACCGAATTAAGGCCTTGTTAATAAATAACTGTAACAAATTTCGTTCATCGACCGGCCATAAGAGCCTATAAGAAAACAACTATTTGTAATGGTTATTTTCTAACAGGCTCTAAGAGGCAAACCATCCTTTAATTTTACCGATTAATCCCTTTCCGCGATCTTCAAATTTCTTGCCGGTTACGGCTTCCAAGATAGGGAAAAGATCATCGCGATAAGTGGAATCGGAATCAAGTTCATAGAGAGTTTTTTGATGGTCCAGAAGTTCACAAACCTGTTTCCAATCGTCTTTTAGAGTAAAATCGACCTTGCGTTTCAACCCTGCTTCAATTTCCTCTTTGGTTCTGCCATACTGACAACCTTCGCGGTTCAAAATCAGCTTGATTTTTTCGGGAGCGTATTTGAGATTTTCCATGACTTTCAAACAAAGATGCATATTCTTGATATGGTTCATATTGGGAATCATTATCAGATGTATGAAATCGGCAAGATCCATGGCATTGATGGTAAGATCTTGAAAAAGGGAATGCGTATCGATAATGATGAAATCAAAGTGCTTGCGAACCACATCGACAAGGGCCCGCAGATGAGCAGACGTAATTGTTTCGGATTGCTCGGGTTTTAGGGGAGCGGGCAAAACCGCAAAACCCGTTTTATGCTCGATAATATATTCCTTCAGGACTTCAAATTTATCGGTAGGGTTCTCGACGAGATCCGCGATGGTTCTCTTGACTTTCATAGCCAGATTAAATGCGAGATCTCCGAACTGAAGATCGAGATCTATGAGCAATACTTTGGCGCCTGCTATTTTGCTCAATCCCGCCGCAAGATTCGTGGCGAATATGGTTTTTCCTGAACCGCTTTTCGGACTGAATACGACTATCGCCTTACCGCGTTTTGCTTCAACTGAAGCATCGCGACTTTCAGAGCGAAGCCTTTTGGACAAGGCCGTCATAATTCTAAGAGCAATAAATGAATTCAATCGGAGCAGCATATCAAAATCGGATTTCGAAATGACCAAGAGGGTAGAATCTTTTGTCGTACGCACGGTAGCATTGCGGGGAGCTCCCCCACATAAAGCCAGCTCACCAAAAAAATCGTTGGGATCCTTTTCGTCGATCGTGTAAACGAGCTTTTCTTTACCGCCCTCATTTTTAAGAATCTCGACGGCGCCCTGCTGAAGCAAATAAAAGGCATCTCCGATGTCGCCTTCCTTGAACAAAACGGTTCCTTTGGGGGCAACTTTTTCTTTGACCACTCCGGAGATCTTTTTAAGATCGCTTTCTTCCAGACCTTCAAAGAGCGCTATATCTTTAAGAAGATTAATGTTAATCACTCCCTCTCGCTGTGGATTTCAGGAATACCGGGCAGATTATATCACATTGTTAATTCAGTTAAAACGTTATTTTTCTTCCGCTTTGGGTTTATCGGGTTCTTTACCTCCGGATGCTTCGGCAGGGTTTTCTTTCGACTTTTCAGTCGAACCTTCCCGTAACCCCATGATTTTTTTATAGAATTTTTCCGCATTTTCAGCGGTGAGTATTTTTTCCCAAATTGATTCTTTTCCCTTGGGAGAGAGCAATTTTACCTCATCGGGGTTTACCGCAAGGAAACCGACAGGCTCGATAGTCGCACCGCCTCCGGAACCGCCGCCAAAACCGACGGACTCCTTTTTCCCTTCACCGCCGCCCGCGCCAAAACCGAAAGAGACTTTGGTAACGGGAATTATAGTCCAATTCTGTACGGTTATAGGATCATGTATAACCGTTTTTGAGTTTATCGCAACTTGTAGTTCAGAAAGTACCGCTTTAATCAAATTTTCAATTCCCATTGCCCGACCTCCTAAAATGAGTCAGATCATCTTACCAAACTCAAGAAAAATGTAAAATGAAAAATAATAATATTTTTTTTCAATGATTCGTATCAATGCGCCGACCGAGAACGATACCACTTCCAAAGATCGTATAGCCCTTTCCAAAGCTCTTTTTCGAAAAACAAACGAACGACTGAAGTTGCAACACGCCAGGGATACACTCTCGCTCCCACGTCAAAGCGTATATGCAAAGTTGTTTTGTCAAAGACAGGTTCGGGTTTGATGAAAATTCCGAAAGGGAAAAGCATTCCGGAAACTTGTGAAGCCGCGCCTTGAAACATTCCAGTCACATGCGGTTCGGGAAAACCGAAAAGCAACTTCGCTCCCGGCCCGCTGATTCGAAAACTTCGCCACATATTCCCGACAAATTTCCATATTATCGGTGAAAAGCGCTCCCAAATACCACGACTTTGGCGATAAATTCGCTTAACTTTGCGCCAGTTTCTCAGGATCTTTTTTCTGACTTCTTTATATTTATTGACAAATCCTTCCGGGGGCGTGGATGACTCGCCATCGGGCTCTTTCTTCGATTCTTCAGAATACCGATCGGAAGAAATTTCGCCGGATTCGATTTGTTTCACTTCATCCTTTTTTATGGCGGGCGCAGATGTAATTAAAGATTCCGGGGGAACCGAAAACGGCGCGGTCGATGAAACTTGCGATGGCGGTAGCAGCGAAACCGTCTCCGATTGCTCTTTCGTAATCGCATCAGGTTTGGACGGTTCATTTGACGATTCCTTCTCTTCAGGCGAGCGAAGATCTGGTGTCTGTTTTTTTATTGGAAATTCCTTTGACGGTTCCAATGGGGGCTTCACAACATCAATTATTTTTAAAGGCGGAGCGGAAGGACCATCGGACGAAGGTTCAGGAGGTTTTCGTCCCGGGACGATTATCGACAGAAATTTTGAACAGGCCGTTTTGATCGATTTCATTATTCTCGCGATCATGTTACAAACGACAAGAACAGCTTGAAAAAGCAACACAAATGGGTAAATCAATATCGAAATCGGCATTTTCCATCGCCAGATTCTGATCTTTAAGGTCTGTCGACGGGGACCGGCCATTACCCCTATTCCCAATAGACCGAAAAAGTGAGAAAACCAAATTTCGCCCCGTTGCCCGCGAAAGGTGCATCTCCCTTGGATATCGAAATCCAACGGATGCAACAACACGAAAACCGTCACGATGAAACCAAGACTCAAGGAAAGTAAGATAAGAAACTTAAACAACGCCCAAATTGTCGCCAAAACAGTCATGGTACAATCATTTCCAAGTCTTTATTTCCGACTGAAACGTAGAAAGCCTTTTTCGCCGGCAATATTTCTCCGTCAAGTTGATAGGGAATCGGAGAATCCGATTCCAATACGAATTCTCTTCCTTGCGCTCTATGAGCAACGTCGGGCCCGACTCCGCGCCGCGTGAATGCTCCCCAAAGACCTTTCAACAGGAAATCCGGAGCCAGACTCTTGAACAATACCAAATCAAGATAACCGTCATCCGGTACGGCTTTTGGCGAGAAAAAAAGATCTCCCCCATAACGTCGCAAATTAATTATCAACGCGAATACACCTTTGACCGGCGGAGCACCGTCAACCGATACCCTTATTTCCGGCGCGGAATAAAACGGATATCGTCGAATCGATTCCAAATGATACGCATATTGACCAAGCAATTTCTTAGCCAGCGCGGGAACACTTCCGGCCACATGGGCATCAAAACCAAACCCGGCGACCATCAAGAAACGCCGTTTTTCTATTCTTCCGGTGTCGAATCGCTTCAAAGCTCCCGTCAATAAAACTTTTGCCGCCTCTTTGATACAAAAAGGAATTCCCAATTCCTTGGCTACGACATTCGCGGTACCCGCGGGAAGAATGCCGATCATCCCATCACACGGCAAGCCGTTTATGGCTTCATGAATGCTTCCGTCGCCTCCGCAAATGGCTATTAGAGTTCCCCGATCGGAGCCATACAGAGCAGCAAGTTCGCCGGCATGATTCGGATATTCCGAATAAACAAGCTTCGTATCGATTGAACGATCAAGCAAATCACGCACATCGCAAACCCGCCCGGAGTCATATCCGCGAGCGTTCAGGTTAGCGATTATAATGATTTTCTTAAGAGGCATTAAAATCCAAAACTTGAGGTTTTTCGATCGTTCCGGTGATTTTTTTGAAACCACCTTCAGGGTCATGGCCAAAGAAAACCAAATGATCCTGATTAATAATTTTCGCGAGGAAAGACTTTCGCGCTTTCAGCGTCTCGATGGGAAAAAGATCGAAAGCCGAATGCCATGCAACATTAAGATGACATGACGTGGGAATCAGATCTCCGGGAATATAAATTCTTTTTTGCCCTTGAGAAATTATAACCATCTGATGAAATGATGTATGTCCGCCCGTTACTTTCACCTTAATTCCATCAATGATTTCTTGATCACCGGTTATTAGACGAAAATTGCGGGATTCCTTCAACGGTATAAAATCATGATATCGATATGAACCCCTAGTGAGTTCATTGGGTACGGTGGCTTCCACCCATTCCCCTTCCTGAATAAAAACTTCGGCGTTGGGGAAAACAGGCACGACTTCGGTTTTGTCTTCGTTTAAGCAGGTAGCGCCGGCTGCGTGATCGAAATGAAGATGCGTAAAAACAAGATGTGTAATATCTTGCGCGGTTAAACCGTGAGGTTTCAGCCTCGTTTCCCAATTTTGGTTTATTTCCACGGAGTAAATCGCTTTCAGTTTCGAAGAAAGATTATCTCCAATGCCGGCATCAACGATCAAATTGAAGTCTTTGCCTTTGACCAGTATTTGGCGCAGCCCAAGCTTAACTTTATTTTTCGCATCGGGGGGAAGGATTCTCTCCCAGATTGTTCGTGGAACCATGCCGAATACCGCACCGCCATCGATCTTCATGGTTCCTTCAAAAAGAATCTCGACCCCAAAATCGCCAAATTTCAAATGCAACTCCTCAAATCCGACAAAAGGAAAAGTAAAATCGGTGAAAAGATTATGCCACAATTTTAAATCAAAGCCAAACTCGCGAGTCGGAATGCAGCAATTCTCAGCCAAATTGCCCAATGGTGGGAATCGACATCCTCGCGATCCGCATTAATTCGGCATGCCCGGAGGTCACGCACCACCAATCCCAGTTCTTGAAAAGGAAGATTAACACCGCTGTCATTGAGATTTCCCATGGAAATATTATATCTCTTTTGGTTTGCAAAAACACATCATTGGACAAACCCCCCTGTCGAGGGTATATTTATATTAGTAGAGGTGTGAAAAATGATGGTCGACAAATCCGGAAGTTCGGTTTTTATTTACAACAAACTCAATGAAGCCGACACCGCGCAAAGTAAATCCCTCGAACGACTGGCTTCGGGCAAACGAATAAACAGCGCTTCCGACGATCCGGCCGGTTTAGCTGTCTCCATGGCCCTTGAATCGCAATCGAGGGGTTTGATGATGCAGATTTCCAACCGGCAAGACGAAGTCTCTCTTTTGCAAACAGCGGAAGGAGGCATGTCGACAACTTCCGATGCCGTTCAGCGAATCAGCGAACTATCGGTACAAGCCGCGAATGGGACGCTTACCGACACTGATCGCCAAGCCATTCAGGCCGAGGTCGATCAACTCAATCAACAAATCGATCAAAACGCCAATTCCACTGAATACAATACAAAAAAGCTTCTCGACGGTTCTCTTGATATAACATTGCAAAACGGCACGAACTTAAAAGTGCCCAATATGAGCGCGACTTCTCTCGGTACCCAAACGATCGACGTTACATCTCAAGCAAGCGCTTCCTCGGCTCTGACTACGGCAAGCCAAGCAATCGGAACGGTTTCTTCCGAACGTTCGAGGCTTGGCGCGATTTCGAACGGCATCACATACGAAACTCAAGGATTACAAGATCAATTGATAAATTCGCTTGCGGCAAATTCGAGAATCGCCGATGCCGATATGGCTCTCGAGGTCATAAATCTCACGAAAAATCAAATTCAAACCCAAGCTTCCACGGCCGCGTTTCGTATTGATAACGCTACGCGAAGCCGGGTTTTGCAATTACTGAAGTAAGAAACAACTATCGATTTGGTGTTAAGGCCTTGTCGGCAAATAAGTGTAGCGAATTTCTGGGATTTCCGGCCATAAGAGCCTGTAAGAAAACAACCAGATGATTCGGTTATTTTCTTACAGGTTCGAACCTAAAGCTTTACCGATTTAAGAGTTGTTTTTTTTGAAAAACGCGGTTGATTCCGCGTTTTTTTGTTTGTGCAACAACGCAAATGGTGCTATATGTTTTTTCATTATGAAACAAAGATTACTTGTTCGAAGTTTGATGTTTTTGTCGTGTCTTTTTTGCCTTCCCGGCGCCGTCTTGGCACAGGGGCAAGATGCGGTCTGTAAGGTGACCGGAGCAGTTGAAGAGGCTTTAACCTTGCAACCGTCATTACCGGCTGATTTTCCTGTTGTAACGAAGTTGTGGAAAATGCCGACGGCGACAGGGGAATACGCCGGGAGTTACGAGGTCAAGGGTGTCCGTATTCGAGATATACTGACCCGAGCGCGAGTCGCGAAAAAAATCGACGACGGTTTCAATCGCCCCCTTGACATGTACATTCTTGTAATCAATGAATCCGGGAAAAAGAGGCTTTTTTCCTACAGTGAAATTTTTCTCGGCAATCAAACCGACGATATTCTGCTGGTTTCGCAATCCCGCTATCTCATTCCCCATAAGCACCCCGACTTGAAAGCATTCAACTGGAAGGAAGATACTTGGCTTTCCGCCTCCACCAAGGACTTTGCGCTTCCACCAGCCTGTATGGGCTGCCATGACGGAAAAGCGGCACCTTCGTTGTCGATTCCTCACGGTTTGATGGTTGCAGCAGTGCAAGATGTCTGGCCCGGCCGGTTTCTTGACAATGTCGTAGAAATTCGCGTCTGTCAGGTCGAACCGCAAAAGGCTTTATCTGAAAAACCGTCGAACAAAGATAACCTTTGGTCTGAAAATGCCGAGATTTCTTTCCCTGCAAGTAAGACGTTCTCACTCGCGGAATTGATTAAAAGCAGCTTGCCTACGAACAAAATTAAGGATTGCTCCTTCGGAGAAGGAAAGGGTTTTCGCGGCATTCACGCGCGATCGGGAAAAAGCCTGGCTCAAATTCTTTCCCCTCAGCTTTTCACATTGCCGGAAGATTCGTTTTATATATTGGTAACGGCGCTTGACGGATATCGTTGTTTGATCTCCGGCGGGGAATTGATGCTGCATAAAAATCCGTATAATATTATGGTTGTAGACAGTGAAGACGGAGAATCTCTTAAAAAAGGCGAGGGAAAATATAAGATTTTCTTTCAAGATGATTTTTATATCGATCGTTGTATTCGCCTCGTAAAAGAGATTAAACTGGTCGTTGTTAACTGAGAAACCAAGCGAAGGCTCGGTTTTTCGCCAATTATAGGAGGCTTATGAAAAGAACCCTGTTTGTAATATTCTTCGCTCTTCTCTGTACAATTTCCGTTTCGGCGCAAAACGCTTCGGAATCGATAATTCTAGCGACGACAACTTCGGCGCAACAAACCGGTCTTTTGGAAATCCTGTTGCCGGCTTTTACAAAAGCCACCGGTATTTCCATTAAACCCATAGCCGTCGGAACCGGAAAAGCTCTGGCTTTAGCAAAGAACGGCGATGCCGATGTGGTCATGGTACATGCACGCAAAGAAGAAGATAAGTTCATCTCTGAAGGCTACGGAGAAAACGCCTGGGATTTGATGTACAACGATTTCATCATCGCCGGACCGGCCGGGGATGAAGCGAAAATTAAAGGGTCTTCGGATATCGCCGCCGTCATGAAGAAACTCGCCGAAAGTCCGGTGAAGTTCGTATCTCGTGCCGACAAGTCCGGCACGCATGAGAAAGAACTGGAATTATGGGAAGCCGCGAAAGCCAAGAAAACCGGTGTATCCTATATTGAGGCCGGGCAAGGGATGGCGGAAACTATTCAGATGGCAAGTGAAAAGCAGGCGTATCTGCTTTGCGATCGCGCAACATGGTTGCTTCTTAATAAGAAATACCAACTAGCGCTGCTTTATGAAAATCCCGTTGAGTTGAAGAATACCTACGGTGTCATCGCCGTTTCGAAAACGAAAGTTCCAAAAGCGAAAACCGGTCTCGCCGACAAATTTGTCGAATGGGTCGTATCCCCGAAGGCAACCAAAATTATAGAGGATTTCAAAATCGATGGTGAGACCCTTTTTCATCTCCAAGTCAAAAAACGCTAGAAGGAACGAAAAAAAAGCCCGGGAACTCAAATTCTCGGGCTTTTTCCATAAAACCATCATCTTCGGATACTCTTCCTACGCAAACCCTAGGGCTGGAAAGTATTTTTGATTCAGCTCTTTCTCTGCTCCTTCGCGCTTCCGCGGTGAATATTTTAGGTTCAGTTCTTTCTCTGCTCCTTCGCGCCTCCGCGGTGAATATTTTAGGTTCAGTTCTTTCTCTGCTCCTTCGCGCCTCCGCGGTGAATATTTTAGGTTCAGTTCTTTCTCTGCTCCTTCGCGCTTCCGCGGTAAATCCTTTTTCTCCACTGTTTGGTTGGCGATATCTTTGTTTCAGCCTCTATTTCTTTTTCTTTGCGGTTTTGGCCGGGCCGATTTCACCAGCCAGCTTTTCAGCGTCGTCGATCATTTCGGAAATGAGATGCATGCCGCCTTTCCAAAAAGACGGTTTCGTGATGTCGATTCCCACTTTCATGGCGAGATTTTCCGGCTTATCCGAGCCGCCCGCTGAAAGCAGTTCCAGATACTTGGGAACGAATGCCTTTCCTTCTTTTCGATATTGCGCATAGAGCGACAGTACAAGCAGTTCTCCGAAAGCATACGCATAGCAATAAAACGGCGTGTGCGTGAAATGGGATATGTAACACCACCATTTCTTATAGCCCTCCGTCAGCATCACGGAATCTCCGAACATCGCCTGATTGGCTTTGTACCACAAGTCCCCAATGGCTTCGGGCGTCAATTCACCCTGCTTGCGCGCATCATGCAATTTTTGTTCGAAGCGCGTCATGCATGCCTGACGAAAAACCGTGGCGAAGGCATCTTCGATCTTACTGCAAATAAGCGCCAGTTTTACCTGCGGTTTCCGTTGCCGGGCCAACATATTATGGAAAGTGATCATTTCCCCGAAAACGCTGGCGGTTTCGGCTAGGGTCAAAGGCGTGTCGCCGTTGATGTATCCTTGAGGCCGCGAGAGATATTGATGAACGCCGTGTCCGAGTTCATGTGCAACGGTACCGACATCGCGCAAACGATCGTTGAAGTTCACCAAAATGTACGGATGAACATCAGGCGTCGTGCCGGCGCTGAAAGCTCCGCCGCGTTTTCCTGGTCGTAATTCCGCGTCGATCCAGTTTTTAGTGAAAAACTCATCGACGATTTGCCCGAGTTTGGAGGAAAATTGATTATACGATTCCGTCACGAGTTCGCGGCATTCTTGCCAAGTACAGCTTGGAAGATCGGCTGAAATAGGAGCATAGCGATCGTAATCGTAAAGTTTTTTCAGTCCAAGGAGTTTGGCTTTAAGAGTGTAGTATCTTGAAACCAGACCCGTGTTTTGATCACAGGTTTTCAGAAGCGCTTCTACGGTCTCAGCATCGATTTCATTAGCCAGGTTACGACCATCGATGGGGTTTTTGTGTTTTCGCAGGCGATCCATGGTTGAATGGTCTTGTACAAGATTGTTGAAAATGAACGTCAGCGGTTTCATTACTACGTCGAAACCCGAGGTAAGACCTTCGGCGGCGGATTTTCTGTTGTCGCGGTTCGGATCATAAAGCAAGGAAAGGGCTTCCTGCTCGGACATTTCCTTGATTTTGCCCTTGATTTTTACATGGAATTTGGCCGCGCCGAGCATTTCGTCGAACAATCTTACGAAAGCCCGAGCGCCGGTGTTGCGCAAATCATCAATGATTTTTTCCTCGGGTTCCGACAGCAAATGGGGACGATATCTTCGCAATGCCGCAAGATAATGTCGATAAAACGCGCTTGCCTTATCGGCGATTATTTTCGATGCAATCTTGTCATCGACCGCGCACCATTCGAGATCGAAGAATATCAGATGTTTTTGAATTTCCGTCGATCGTGTCTGCATTTTCTGCAATAGTTTCCCGTAATCCGGGTTTTGCGTATCTTGCGCGAAAAGCAGATGCGCATAAATGTGCGGTTTATCACGCAAGATCAGGATTTCTTCCAGTTCCTTTACCATCGCCACAACTTGCACCGCCGTCATCGGCGGCTTGGCGCCCATCTTCCCTTTGTATTTTTTTTCGAATTTCTCCGCTGATTGCAAAGCTTTTTTCAGATCGTTTTCGATAGCCGAGTCGGTGATCGAGCCGTAAAGATCCTTCAAATTCCATTTGATTCCATGTGCCGAACTTTTTGGAGTCGAAACTTTCTTGTTCAAAATAATCATCCTTTCAAAAGTGCAGATAAAAAAAATTACCTGCAACAAGTTGAGATGTCAAGAATGAAAAGTAAGAAGCTTGATCTTCTATTTGAAATTCGTTATATATAAGTTCATCACATATATGAATAATTCACATAAATAAAAAGGAATTCCATTTATGCCTTTTAGCGCAAATTGTCCCTGCCAAGGCGGATCACTTGAAAAATTCGTTCAACCCGTAATTTTAGCAATATTAGCTGAGGAATCACTTCATGGTTACGGTCTTACCAAAAAAATCGGCACCATTCTTAAGGATATAAAACCCGGTCCGGGTTCTTCCGGAATTTACAAGGCTCTTCAATATTTGGAGAAAAATGGTTTGGTGAGTTCGAATTGGGACAACACGGAAAAAGGTCCGGCAAAGCACCTGTATTCCCTCACCGACGAAGGAAGCGCTTGCCTTGCGGCATGGGCTAATACCCTCGAAAACTTTCATGAATCTCTTGTGAGACTTCTAAATGTTGTTTGCCGTGCAACGGTTAAAAAAAAGGGAACTTGTTGTCAGAAAAAATTTTTGTCAATCAAAGGAAAAAAATCTGGAAAAGCTTCCCTTAGGAAAAGAGGCTTATCGTGAACAAGACCTTGAAGTGTGCCCAACGCGAATTAAGCCGTCATAAGGGACGAACTTTCAGTAATATTTTCGGCTATTTTCTCGCCATTGGAGTGATGGTAATTTTGGGGCATTTGTTTCTTTTTTCCGATCTGGCGATAAGAGCAATTATGGAAGGAACGGGAATACATTTCATGGCCTTTATTCCGGCAAAAGCTGAAGATGCGACGAATCCGGCGCCGCAAACCGACGACAAAAGAATTTCCATAAAAGTTCCGATTGATTTTCAAAATGAAGGTTTTTTGGCGAATACCATTCCAACTCGCGTTTTATCTCAAGAAGCCTTGAAAGAATTGAGGCAATACCCGAATTTAATCAAGGACGCTTCTCCCTATTTGATGTTTCGAATACGTGAGGGAAATACGGGAAACGTTTTTTCCATTGGAGGTTTCGATCCAACCAACAAACAAGCCGTTGGTTCCACATGTTGCGCGAAAGGGGATTTAATCAAAGGCGAGTTTTTAAGACCTCAGGATAAAGGCATGGCCATGCTTGAACAGGGATTCGCTCAAGGAAGAGAGTTGAAAATCGGGGATTCGATTACGATCGGGGATGAATCTTTCAAAATTAAGGGAATCATCAATCCCGGAGTCAGGCCTGCAAAAGCGGATGTCTACCTACCTTTTCAGGACGCCGAACGGATCATAAATAAACGACTGAGAACTCCTTTGGCCGACGAAATGAATGTGGTCCTTATTGAAGTTGCCGGGGCTTCAAAACAGGATGCCGCGATTGAAAAGGTGAAAGAGATATTGAAAGCCGGAATTGTAACCTCCTATGCCTGCTATAAACCTGCTTCGCAAGTGGCCGGGATAAATCGAAATACGGCAATTCTATTGTCTCTTTTAGTCGGACTAGGCGCCATGCTCTTTTCCATGAAATCTCAATACGCCTCAATCATTGAACGACGCCGTGATTTCGGCATTTTAAAAGCAATCGGATGGCCCAATTCCAGCATCTTTCAACAGGTCATGTTGGAATCTTTATTGCAGGCTTTAGTCGGCAGTATTCTTGGTTGCATCCTCGGAGCGACAATCATATTTACCCTACCGATAAGAAGTTGGCTTGGACAAAATACTTCATCGTTTATTTCAGTTCAGATTTTAGGTCTCGGTTTGCTTCTTTCAGTTGTTGCCGGGCTTATCGCCGGCTTTGTGCCTGCCTACAGCGCGGCAAGTGAGAGACCTTTAAAAAATCTCAGACAGCTTTAATCCGACAAGGAGAAAAAAATGGAAACCCAAGCTGAATACATTCTTCAAGGAATAAACCTTAAGAAAAGCTTTTTTATCAAACAACGGGAAATGGTTATTTTTGACAATCTCAACATTAAATTTCCCAAAGGAAAAATCATTGTCATCACGGGCAGAAGCGGTGTGGGGAAGTCAACATTGTTGAATCTTCTGGGTGGCCTTGATCAGCCCACCAACGGAAGCATTGTTTTCGAAAATATTAAATTCGATAAACTTTCGAACTCAGAACTGGCCGAGCTGCGCCGCCGGAAAATAGGCGTCATATTTCAAAACTTCAATCTTCTATCATCCTGGACGGCTTTTGAAAATGTCGAAGCAGTCCTTTTACATTCGGAAATGGATGAAAAAACTCAATTTGAAAAAATCCGGACATTGCTTTCCGAAATGGGATTAGGCGACCGACTCGATAACCTTCCCGCCGAATTAAGCGTCGGACAACAACAACGAGTAGCAATAGCAAGAACTCTGATTAATGAACCGCAACTGATTTTAGCGGATGAACCATCGGGAGATGTTGACCTGGAAACGGCGGATGAAATAATTGATCGTCTTATAACGAACGTAAAACAAAAAGGGACGACTCTCATTGTCGCCACGCACGGAGCTTTTCCGCTTCATCATGCTGACGAAGTTTACTTATTAAAAGAGGGGGCTCTTTCCAGAAAAGAAAAAGTTTCCTGATGGACGAATCAGAAAGGAAAAAGATATGAGCCGATCAATTTTACGGAACGCATGGAAAGAAATCATTCGACGAAAAAAGCGTTCCTTTATAACCGTTATTGGATATTTTCTCATCGTTTCCTTTGTCGTTCTATCGACGAATATTCTCTTTTCAGCTCGGGCGGCAAAGGCAGGAGTTCTCAACAACCTGGGAACGCATTTTCTGGTTTTCTTTCCAAGAAATCAGAACAACCCTGAAACCGATGAACAAACCAAGCGACTATTAGATCCAAAAATGGAAGGTTTTTTTTCCGACCCCGCGGTAACCAAGCTTTTTCCGCTTTCGTATGTTGAAGACATAAAAGCTAGTCCACATATTAAGGCGGCTTCGTCATTTCTTCTTTTTCGTTTCAAAGAACCGAAGACACAGGAGATTTTTTGCTTGGGCGGGTTCGACCCCGGAAATCCCGCGGCGGTGAATGGTACATCCTTACAAAAAAGCGACATTATTAAAGGTGAATTCATGAGCGTTGCCGATCGGGGTGTCGCCCTTCTGGAGGAAGGTTACGCCGTCTATAAGAATCTTGATGTGGGAACCACCTTTGAGGTCGCAGGATTGCCCCTTAAAGTAAAAGGTATTGTTCGGCCCGGTATCAGACCTGCAAAGGCGGATATTTATGTCCGCTTTGACGATGCGGCAAAAGCGATCAACACGAGGCTCAACTCACCACTGTCGATGGAAGCAAACGTGGTTTTAGTAGAGGTGGCTTCGGCGGTAAACCACACATTGGCCATGGAAGACGTCAAAAACAAGTTCCCCGCTTGCATGATCGACACCTATGCCTGCTTTGATCCTGCTTTCAGAACCTCTCATATAGATGAAAACTCTGTTCTTCTGGTTCTTACCATCATTCTTATTCTATTTGCCGCCAAATCGCAGTTAGCCGCGACGATTGAGAAACGACACGATATCGGAATAATGAGTTCTATCGGGTGGTCAAATAATCGAATTTTCCATCAACTTCTCACCGAGACAGCTATTCAGGCCATTTTGGGAGGAATTTTAGGATGTTTGTTGGGAAGCGGGTTGACATATTGGGTTTCGAATCAAGGATTTATCGACAGCAATCCGGTAATTAACCATATGGATTCTCTTTTTATTAGTTTTATGCTGGCTCTAATTGGCGGCATAACCGCGGCATTCTTTGTGGTTCGTTCCATGGTTTTTGTGCCACCCGCGCAAAATCTCGGGCGAACGTAAACATTTTAAAAGATAAATGAACAAAGCTTCAAATATCGGGGAGAAAAAACTGATGGCGGAATATATAACAACCACAATGTCGACGTGCAAAACCTGTGGCCGTCTTTTACCGGCAAAAATCGAAATCGAAAATTCCGGTATTTGGTTTACCAAGATTTGTCCGGAACATGGAATCCAGAAAGCCATGACATCTTCAAATGTTGATGAATACTTTCACGCCCGGGATTTTTTTACCCCGGGTTCAATTCAACTGAACTTCGCTTCGGACGGAAAAAATGGTTGCCCTTCAACATGCGGGCTTTGTCCTGAACACGAACAACATATCTGCACTCCGATCATCGAAATTACCGATCATTGTGATTTGGCTTGCCCGATTTGCCTGGTAAGAAATCGTTTCAGCTATCATCACGATAGATCTACCGTCGCGAAAATACTCGACGGTCTTATCAAATCCGAAGGGCAAATAGATGTAATAAACCTTTCAGGGGGTGAACCGACCATAAATCCGTTTTTCCGGGAGATAGTCGATGAATGCGTTTCAAGGAAAGAGATCCTTCGAGTCAGCGTTTCAACCAATGGAATTAATTTGGCTAAGGATGCTTCTCTTCTTCGCTTTCTGGCTGAAAGAAATGTAATCATTTCTCTTCAATTCGACGGATTCGAAGATAAGCCCTATCTTTCCATGCGCGGCCAGGCAATATTTCCGCAAAAATGGGCGCTGATTGAAAAAGCTACGGAAATCGACGCTCCAATGTCGCTTACGGCAACCATTGCACGCAATGTGAACGATAAGAATCTTGGAAAGATAGTAGATTTGCTTTTTTCCAGAAAGAATATTTTGAGTATCATGTTTCAACCGATGGCCTACACCGCGAATGATCACGCCGAGGTCAGGCCGCATAACGCCATTACGATTCCTGATATAGTCAAATCGTTGGATGATGCCTTTGATGGAACGGTTAAATCCTGGCATTTTTCGCCATTGCCGTGCAGTCACCCGACTTGTTTTTCACTAGCTTATTTTCTCAAATTGGAGGATGGGAAATTTATCAGTCTAAAAGGAATGTTAAGCGAGGACCGTTTTGTTCGAATGATCAGGAATCGCGGCCTCTTTGGAACCGATCCAGAAAGCTTTCAACATATTCAAGATGCGATTTACGATATCTGGTCGGGTGTTTGTCCATGCATGCAACCGATGGCGGAAAAGGCCTTAGCCGCAGCGAAGCGGTTGATAACCAGCGCGACAAGCGGCGATGGTTTTGGCCCATCGAAGGCTATCAGCGCGGGGGAGCGAAATATCAAATCGATTTTCATCCATCAATTCATGGATCGGGATACCTTCGATCTTTCGAGAGCCAGGAAATGTTGCACGTTCTACCCGCAACCGGATGGTCGAAATATTCCACTTTGTGTCAGGAACTGTTTGAATAGGTAAGGCCTCCCGAAAAAATTACACGAACAGTATTATTATAATAATGGCCATAAGAGCCCGAAGAAAAATAAACACAAGATCAGATTATTTTTTCACGGGCTTTAACTGGAGGAAATAAAAGATGAGAAACACCCGTCCCTACACTTATTTGGGAACTATACAAGGAATGTGCGGACAATGCAAAGCTTTGGTTCCGTCACGGATAATCGGCGAGAACGGTTCCGTATTTCAGGAGCGGCTTTGCCCGAGTTGCGGTAAAGCGAAAACTCTGATCGCCGAAAGCTCCGAATGGTATAACGAAATTATGAAAACCACCGTCTTGTGCAAGGATACTCTGGTCCCCGGAAATCCGGTTCAAAACGGTTGCCCTAAAGATTGCGGACCTTGTCAATTCCACGCAAATGCCTGCCTTTTTCCGGTTTTCCCCATTACCAATGCCGGCGACTTGGATTGTCCGATTTGTCTTGCTGGTAATAAGCATGAAAAGCCGTATTTTATGTCCGGAAAAGAAATTAAAAATCTCCTGGACAAAGTGATTTCTCGCTCCGGCCAAGTCGATTTAATCAACATCACAGGCGGGGAGCCAACCATGCATCCCGATCTTCTTTCCCTTTTGGACGAATGCAATCGCTCCAAAATAGGAAAAATTGCAATAAGTACAAGTGGCGTTCGATTATCCGAAGATGAACAACTA
>Ga0209749_1000461_pt1 | contig 56277 bp, 45 predicted proteins | sample EPASupsiteSAE347_FD_187267 | JGI IMG/M metagenome (GOLD analysis project Ga0209749, IMG submission 187267) | Bioremediated contaminated groundwater from EPA Superfund site, New Mexico - Sample SAE3-47 (SPAdes) (version 2) | ecosystem: Environmental > Aquatic > Deep subsurface > Groundwater >... | reverse complement strand
GCGCTGGTATCCCGATTTTCGCGGCGGGTCGGCCAGCGCGAAGAGCGGTATGTGCACCTGTTGTGCGGCGAGGTTACGCCGGATACCAAGGCAACATTGCCGGCCCTGGAGCCGGCGCGCGTTACCGTGATGGCCGAGAATGAACGGCTCGCCTCCCTGGAAATCCGGATGGCCGCGCTTGCGGACGAACTGGAACGATTGAAAGCCCGGTTCGCCGACTTTACCAAGCAGTTTCAATAAAACGGGAGCGACTTCTTCTGTAGCCGGGGTCGCTGACCCCGGATGTTCCGAGCAGGGTTAAATTAGGCCCCGAGGAACGGGGCGACTTTTTCATGTAGCCGCGGCGGTGACGCCGTGGCCGCTGGAAGAATCCACGCCCTCACCCAGGCTCCGCCGGAGCGCTTCGCCGAGGCGAGCGGGCGCGGCTACCCGGGCAAAAATTTTATAATTCAACTTAACGGGAACCAGGGCGTCATAAATTTTCTGGCCTGGCGCAAACCTTCCTCCGTCACCGGCAGCTTGAATTCGGGATGCCAGCAGCCCTCATATTCAACCGACACATAGTCCCTGTATCCGACAGACTTCAACTGCGCCATGATCCAGGGAATATCGAGTTTGCCCTGGCCGAAAAGCGTGCAAAAAAGACGTTGCGGCGCAAAGCCGTCATTGCCGAAATAATGGGCGTAGCCATCCTTCAAATGGACGTGGTAAATATATGGCTTCATGATCTCGAATCCGGCTTTGTAATCGCTATCTATGCCCAGCAGATTGCCGGGTTCATAGATAATGCCGAAAGCGGATGAATCCACCGCCCGGCACAACGCCATCATCTGGGTGGGGAATCCGGAAATGCTGCCGCCATGATTTTCAACGACCAGCCGTACGCCCTTGCTTTGCGCATACCCCGCCGCTTCCTTGAAATGCGGGATTGCCCGCTCAAGAATCGGCGCCAGCACTTCGCCGCCCGATGCAACGCGCACCAGTTCGGCGCCGAGATCGACCGCCAGATCGATTTCAGCCTTGATGTCTTTTACGGCCTGTTCCCGGTCCGCCCCGTTTTCGGACGCAATTTTATCGCCGACTGCGCCCGCCACGGAACAGATTTTTACTCCATTTTTCGCAGCCAGCTCAACCACGGCCTTCCGTTGTTTGGCGCTCATGGAACGGTTTATGTGGGCCGTCGGGCTGTAAGCCAGACAATCCGCGTAGAAATAGCCGCACTCCGCCATGACCCGGAAAGCTTCCTCGGCCTTGCGGTCGCGCAAACCGATCGTGCATACCGAGAGTTTCATGAGCGCCTCGCTTTCCTTGCCGCGGCCTTCACGCCCGGCGAAGGCGCATATACATGGGGATTTTGTGCGCGGCATAATTCGAAGACCGCAACCTGGCGCCGCACCTGCTCCGGCGTTACTTGCAACGGCTTGCCTTCGGTCAGCGTCTCGTAAAGCATGGTGTAAAAGGAGGCCGCCATCGTGGCAAAGAGATCGCTGCTGGCGCGCGGGGCGCCCTTTGCGGCCATGAGATCGTTGGCCGAATTTACATACGTGGAATTATCGGCTTTCCCGGAATCGAAAGCCCACGCGCCCGTATGCCACTTGAGTTCTTCGCTGCAATAACTGGGTGTACCGTCGCTCTTGACCAGCGGCGCCTCGCCCAATTTCTGCCGGGGGGCTTCCTCTTGTTTGAAATATTTCCATTCCAGGTTGGTTGCGCTGCCCTTCAATCCGCCGCGCGTGCCCTGGAGATTGTACGTGAAACTCGGATAAGCGCAGCAGGATGAGATCTCGATGTCAATTACGGGTTTTTGCGCGCCGCTCAGTATTACTTTCACGTAATCTTCCGCGTCGCCCAGCGTGTTGTCCGTACGGTCCATGTAACAGCGCACGTCCGGCATCCCCTCCCCGAACAGATATAAAGCCTGATCCAGCGGATGCGGACCGGTATTCATCAGGTTGCCGCCCCACCGCTTTTGCAGGGTCTGCCAGTCCCACCGGCGTCCGAAGCCGTTATAGGCTATCGATATCTGGACCATCCGCCCTAAAACACCCGATTCGATCAGTTGCAAAATCTGCTGCAACGCGGGCGCAAAACGCGATTGCTGAAAGATAGCCAGCAATTTGCCGGACTTTTTGCCGGCGGCAATCATACGGTCAACGTCTTTCACCGTGGATGCCATCGGTTTTTCGCAAAGCACGTTGAATCCTGCTTCGAGCACAGCGATGCTCACCGCCGGATGCCAACAACTGTACGTGGCATTGATAATCAGATCGAGGTCGCGCTTTTTAAACAAGTCATGGTAATCGTGAAATGTTTCACACTGCAATTCTTCGGCCGCGCGGCGCCGGCGGTCTTCGATCTCGTCGGCAATGGCCACGATCTTATAGCGCTCCGTATCGCGAAGCAAATGCGCGGCATGGATGTTGCGTCCGCTCCGCCCCTGCCCGATTATTCCAACCCTGATTTGTTTCATCGCTGGTTTGGACTCCTTTTAATTCCATGATATTGGGAATTTTTGTCGATTTATAACATTTACCAATTATTACATCAATTCCCATTTCAGGATTGTGTTTCGGTAAAATGCGCGGCATTCTACAGAACGACGACATTGCCGCACTGGCAATGCGGCGGTGTCCGGAGCGGATTATTGAGACACGTCCAGAATAGCCACAAAAATGCACCAGCCTGACGGGAGAAAACTTATGTCATCGCGCACAGTCGCGTCACCCGCTCGTTCCGCCGCCCTTGCTTTCCTTCTGGCCGCCCTGCTGGCCGGGCCCGCCCTGGCCCAGTCCTGGCGCTTCGCCTACATGTCCGACCATCGCTCGTCCCAGGGACACCATCCGGGCGTGAGCACGACAACGGTCTGCCGCATAGTGGCAGACATGCGCACCAATTGTATAGACCTTGTCCTCATTGGCGGCGATTTGATTCATGGCGACAACCAGCCGACGAGCGACCTGATTACCCAGTACGAGGTCTTCAAAGGCTGCCTGGCGCCGCTGACCAACATGGGCATTCCGTATTACGCCATTCCCGGTAACCACGAGTTCTGGTCCGAAAACTCGTCCTGGTCGCAAGCCACGGACGCATGGTGGCAGGCATTCGGCCAGTTCCTGCCGCAGAACGGGCCCACCAGTCCCTGCCCCGAACGCGGCATGACCTATAGCTTCAATCACAAGAGCGCCCTGTTCCTGGGCGTGAACATGTACACCAACGACCCAACGAGTTGGTTCTACAAGGGCGCGGACACGAACTGGGTCCAAACCCAACTGGCCAGCAACACGAAACCCCACGTGTTTGCGTTCGGCCATGTGCCCCAGACCCTGATCGCCAGTAACGATGCGACCGTCCAGACCACCGTCGATCTCTGGAACCTGCTGGCCGGCGCCCACTGCTGCGCCTATTTTTGCGGTCACAAGCACAGCTACCAGCGCACACTCACGCGCGCCCCGAACGGCGCGGGGTATATCCATGAGGTCATGGACGGCTCCGGGATGGATGTCATCAACTCGAACGGCCCGCCGTGGTGGGGAGCCGGCAATCCGATCGCGGTTGAGTATCTGTGCTCCGACGACACGATGCGTGGGTATGTGCTGGTGGATGTGGATGGCCTGAACGTGTCCGTGACCCGCCGCTGTTTTTCAACCAATGCCGCGGGCGAGGTGCATTGGACGAACATGGATTCGTTTGCCTATACGGCCGATCCCGGCACGAACTGGTCGTTCGCCGTGTTCGGCGACACACGGGGCGACGGGGAAAACACGCCCTTCCATAAATACATCAACACGCCCGTGATTGAAGCCATCTGCGCGGCCATCACCAACGACGGAGCGCTGTGCGCCATCGTGCCCGGCGACCTCATCTACGGGCCGCACCCCCCGCTCTTCGAAAAGACCGTCGGCGAGGCGCTTATCCAATGGACCAACGCCGTCGCCGCCCTCGGCCGTGCCGGCATCCCCTATTACGTCGTGCGCGGCAACCACGAGATCAAGAAAAAGGCCGACAGCACGGCGCCCCACGCCGACTGGACCGCGCACATCGGCCAATACATGCCGACCAATGGCCCCGTCGGCGAGGCCGGCATGACCTACAGCCTCCCCGTGGCCAACGCCCTGTTCGTCGGCCTCGACACCTACGGCGGCACCAACGACGTGGAGTACCTGCATCTCGTCAACCAGGACTGGCTTGACACCCAACTCGCCGCCAATACCCGACCGCACCTCTTCGTCTTCGGCCACGAACCCGCCTTCCAACTCAACGACGGCATCGCCTGCCTTTCCGAGCACCTTCCGGAACGCAACCGGTTCTGGGACTCGATCGGCAACGCCAACGCCCGCGCCTACCTCACCGGCCACAGCCATGTGTACGGCCGCTGCCTCGTCTCCATCAGCAACGGACCGGCCTTTCGGCAGATCATCGTCGGCACCAGCGGCGGCCCCCTCGGCTACACGTGGGACGGACAATACGTTACTGATGGCGGCGGCGCCGCGATCGTTCCGGAAAAGGATTACACCCCGGCCAATACCTATGGCTATACGCTCGTGCGCGTGAGCGGCAACCACGTTGTCATGGAGTATAAAAGCACCACCAACCTGATAACGTGGACCACGAATGACGTGTTCGCATATACGATCGTTTCCGCGCCGACCAATGTCCACGCCAGTGACGGCGATTATACCGACAAAGTGCTCGTCTCGTGGAGCCCCGCTGCCGATGCCATCGGCTACGAAGTTTGGCGCGGCACCAATCCAGCCACAACGAGCCGCATCCTGATCGCCACCGTCACCACCAACTCCACGTATAGCGATACCACCGCTGCGCCGGTCGTCCATTATTATTACTGGGTGCGCGGCACGAATGCCGATGGCGCGAGTCCCTATAGCTCGTTCGACACGGGCTGGCGAAAATCGTCCAGCGGGCTGACTGACTTTGACGGAGACGGAAAAACGGATGTGACAGTGTATCAGAGGTCGACGGGTCTGTGGCAGGTATTATTATCTGGGAGCGGGTATGCACAGGCAGGCGCCATGTTGGGCGGCTCGGGCGCTATCCCCGTCTCGGGCGATTTCGATGGCGATGGGAAAACGGATATGGCCGTATATCAGGAGTCCACCGGGCTCTGGAACGTGCTGCTTTCCGGCAGCGGGTATGCGCCGGCAGGCGCCGCGTTGGGCGGCGTGGGTTCCGTGCCTGTTGCGGGCGATTTCGATGGCGATGGCAAGACGGATCTGGCCGTGTACCAGGAGTCCACCGGGCTCTGGAACGTGCTGCTTTCCGGCAGCGGGTATGCGCCGGCAGGCGCCGCGTTGGGCGGCGTGGGTTCTGTGCCTGTTGCGGGCGATTTCGATGGCGATGGCAAGACGGATCTGGCCGTATACCAGGAGTCTGAGGGGTTCTGGAGCGTGCTGTTCTCCGGGAGCGGCTATGCCTTGGCAACGACGCTCTTGGGCGGCGGGGGTTCCGTGCCCGCTGCGGGCGATTTCGATGGCGATGGGAAAACGGATGTGACGGTGTATCAGGAGTCCACAGGCCTTTGGACCGTGCTGCTCTCCGGGAGCGGGTATGCGCCGGCGGGCGCCGCGTTGGGCGGCCCGGGCTATTCGCCCGTACCATAGCCATTTGCACGAAATCTATTACTCCAATGCCAACGCCATTCCAGAAACGGGTATATGCCGCGCTGGCTTTAGTTCCGCGCGGGCGGGTAACAACTTACAAGCTGTTGGCCGGGCACCTGCGCTGCCGTTCCTGCCGCGCCGTGGGCCAGGCCTTGAAGCGCAATCCCTATGCGCCGAAAGTGCCCTGCCATCGGGTAATTGCCTCAGACCTGACGCCGGGAGGTTTTATGGGCCGGCGCGACGCTTCCGCTTTGCGCCGCAAACTGGATCTGCTCGCGAAAGAGGGCGTTCGGTTCCAAGCCGGAAAGCTGGCCGAACCACGCCGCCTATTCATGTTCCGGACCAATGCGGGCCATGCCCACAATCTGAAAAATTCCAAGTTCCAAAATCCAAATTCCAAGGAATAGTCAAATTCCAATAAAGGCAAAATAAATCCTTGTTTTCTTTCCTTCTTTAATATTTGCCTTCATTGATTGCATTTCCTTGGAATTTGAAACTTGGATTTTGGAATTTTATTGGCGCGATCAGTGCATTTCCGTCGCGCAGGAACCGATGGCCGGGCGATAGAAATTGAACTGGACGTTCGGGTGGTCCGCCAAAAGCGACATGGGCGCGGCCGCATCCGGCACGCGCTTGGAAATCATGAGCGTCGTCAGCCGGATCCCGAACTTGTTGTCATGATGGCCCGGATGCCAGATGGATACCTTCTCCGCCTTCCAGGTCTCCAGCGGGCCGACGGACAGCGCCTGCCGCGGCACCAGGAAGACCTGGCCGCCGCCGGAGGTGCGCGCGTTCTGAATTATCGTCATGGGATGCAAATCCACCACCCGCATGGCAAGCTTGCGGAATTCCGCCGGCGAGGGCGGATGCGCCTTGTATTTTCCCGCGCGCTTGGGCGGATCGTTGAACGCCCAGTGCTTCACCTCGCCCTGTCCGCCCTGCATGACTATGCACCGGGCCTGGTTGTAGGTTTCGCTGTAAGCCTTGACATCCCGGGCGGGGAAATGCAGGTTTTCCGGCCGGGGCCGCAGTTCCTTGCGAATGCGGTTAAAGCACAGGTCCATGTCCGCGCGCCTGAAGGAGAGCGGATTGGTGACGGGCATTTCCTTCCCGCCTTCAAACCATTCATCCATGCCCCAAAACACGGCCTCCTTCAGATTCATATTGAGATCGTTGACCATGCGGGCCACGATCGGCAATTGTTCGGTTGGCCCGATGGGACCGCAAATGCCGGCGGGGTTGGCGGCCGTGGACTGGGCCCAAGCCGTAATGTATTCCATGGCCTCGGCCGCGTAAAATTCCTCCAAGGTCTCGTAAAAGGCGATCTTAAATCCCGGTCGGGCCAGCTGGAGGATGTCCTTTTCCGTCAGCTTTGCCGCATCCCGCAACAGGCGCTCATCGAGGGTTGTGTAATCCCACCAGTCCGCCGATATCTTGCTCAGTGCTCTGGCCATACGAATTACTCCTTCAATTAATTGTTGGTTATCTGATCTGGTGACTAAAGTGTTTGATTTCCTCCCTGCCCGGCATCATAGGCCCGGATTTTTTCACGAATGGCGGCCTCCGCCTCCTGGTAAATCTCCTGGATATCCGGGTCGTAAAAATTATAGACGCGATCCTCAAACTTTGTGGTGGCCAGGCGGTCAAACAACCGCTGGCGGGCGCCGGCAATGTCCTTGCCGTAAATGTGGAAGGAATCGGCCTGCCAGTTCATGCGCCCGAGCCGGAGTTCCTTTTTCCGGCGTTGAGCCACCCCGGCGGCAATGATATCCCGATTAAACAGGGTGAATCCGAACATGTTCATAAAATTAGCGCCCCAGGCGTCATTACTGCGGAACCGGATATTGCAGTTCAGCCAGCCGACGCCCTGCTCATCCTCCACTATTCTGTACCAGATTGACTGCAAGCAGGGCGGATCGTAACAATCCAGGTCCAGATTCGGCATCCAGGTGATCATCTGCGCCTGGCGGGTGAAGGGCTGATCGGCCAGCTTGGCAATGACCCGCTCAATCTGGTCCACGGCCAGGGGCCCCGTCCAGATGGACTGTCCGTCCCGCTTTTCGCGCCACTGGCCGTAATTCTGCAGGCGACCGTGGTAAGTGTATTCCCAGCGGGTATCCGTGGGATCGTTCAGGTTCTTTACCCAATGATCCTTGACGCCCTGCACTTCCATCACGTATTCGCGCAGGTCCTCGATGCCGCCGGGAAAAGCCTTGTGAATCATCGGGTCGGCCAGCGGATCCAGGACCGTCATGTTGAGCGTGCAGTCTAAGCTCGGGGGATCGTCCGGCTTGTCGTATTGCGTGCGGAAGGCGATGCCGCGCTCATACAAGGCAATGAGCGCTTTTTCATAAGCCTGCGCCAAAGTCTGTTCGCATACCGTAAGAACGGGAATATTTTGCATTTCGCCTCCTGACGTTTAGAATTCTACTCACGGTACCGAAGCCCTACTTTATAAATTCGACTCAAATAATCAACGTTATAAATCAACTTGATCTTTGTTACGCTTCCAACCGATACACTGCGGCGGCCGGTCGTTCGCGCGCATACACAAACAGATAGGACCGATCCAGGTCCGCCCGGAATACTCGGGCGGGCCGCATGGCGGCCTCGCCTTCCACCAAAACAGCCGATCCCGGAATAGGCCCTTTCCAGGGAGAAGCCCGACAAATTCCATGCTGGGCGCTGAATCCGTGTTTGAGCCAGGCATAATGGAGCGTATGCCTGAGCTTTGTGGAGCGGTCGCGGAAAAAATCGTCCAGCAAGCGGAATCGGTTTTCCAAACTGGGCGCCGCCATCGCCAAGGTTACGTTGCCACCAGCCAATATCAGTTTTTTCCAAAATCCCGGGATGCGTCGCGTGGCATCAACCATCAAGGCGCGCAATTCCGGCACGTTATAGAACCAGTCCACTAAATTGGACAACCTGCGCGCGGTCTCGATATCGTCCATGGTCATGGTGGCGGTTCGCAGGACTTCATAGGGCGGCTCCGGCGCCGCCACGATTTGCCAGCGGTCTTTTTCCGCCGCCAGGCGCGTGCCGGGCAGGAGCTTCAGGAGTTCCAACTGGATTTCATCGGGAAGAAACAGGACGAGCGTACGCAATTCTTCATACAGATCGGCTAATGTGCCGCCAGGCAAGCCGGCAATCAAATCAACGTGCGTCGCCAGTTGACGATGAGCGCTGAGACGAGTCAGCCCGGCCAGCGCGCGCCGGACCGTGCCTTGCCGACCGATTGCCCGGATGACATTCGGATTCAGGCTCTGCAGGCCGACCTCCAGATGGAAGCGACCCGGCTCGGCTAAAGCCAGTTCCGCAATAAAATCCGGCGTCAGGCGCGCCGGGTCAATTTCCAGGTGAAAACGCAGGGGCTTGCATTCATCCCGGAAGAAACGCAAAAGCGCCAGGCTACGGGCCGGATGCGCATTAAAAGTGCGATCCACCAGCCGCACTTCCGGCACGCCCTGCGCGCGGATCAATTGCACATCGCGGCGCACGCGCTCAAGTAAAAAACAGCGCACCCTCCCGCCTACCCCGCTCGTGCAGAACGCACATCGGTTGGAACAGCCGCGGGAAGTCTCCAAGAGCACGAACGGCTTGCGAAATCCCTCCATGTGCTTCGGGTACGGCGAGGGAATATCGTCCAGGCATTCGACGCCTTCCGCCATCCCGTTATCCACATAACGGCCGTCAATCACTCCGCAGAATCCGGGGATGCCGGCCTGTTGCTCAGGCTGGTCCATCAGCCGCAGCCATTGGCCAAAAGCCTGTTCGCCCTCCCCGCGGATCACGGCATCTATTTCCGGATGGCGCTCCAGGAAAGCGCGATTATCGCCCAGGAATTCCGGGCCGCCGCCCAATACCCGGCAATCGGGAAATAATTGTTTGAAACGGCCTAAAAAGGAAAGCAGAAACGGGCGGTTGAACAGATAGAAGGTGGCCGCCACCGCATTGGGATGGAGCCGCGCCGCGCGGTTAAGCGTGACGGACAAGGATTCGTTCTGGGTCGCCTCGATTTCATGCCATTGCCAGCCTGCCGCCTCGGCGCCGGCGCGCAAAGTCCAAGCCGCCAGATTCGTGTGCGAATAGGAAGCCGTGATGGAAAGGAATACGAGAGAACGCTCCATGGCGTCCAATTTCATTCTGCATTCTTCATTCTGCATTCTGCATTTCTTACCCCGCCTGCCAAAGCCCCAGGGCCGGATTGGAAATGTAATAAATTATTTCGCCATCCGGCAGGGTATTGAATCCGTCTTTCAGTTTCGCCGGATTGTAGCGTGCCAGGGCGCTCTTAAGATCGGCATACCGGAACCCTACGCCTTCAATGTCGGCGCGGCTCAAGCCTCCGGGGGCGTATGTGATTGTAAAACGACCTTCGCTGGAACCATGGATGAGATGGGCGGCAGCGCCCAAGCTGTCGCGCAATTCCGGGTCAGCGGCCACGGCGCGCAGCGTGGCCGGCGTGCCATGATAGCCATAGCGTCGAATCATGCGCTCGTTGACCTCGGCCTCGCCGAATTCAATCAAGCCGGGCGCCAGGATAAGCAGTTCGCCGTTGTCGGCCAAGGCCATGCGTGTGCGGTAAATCGCCTTGTTACCCAGCCAGGTGCTCTTGAATTCGCCGGGATCGAGGTAGACAACCACTTTCTGCAAGCGCGGGGTCTTGACGATGTTGACCTGCTGACTAAGGCGTGCGGCGTAGCTATAGCTTTCGCGGTCATTGCCGGCATAGAGCCCGCGCGTGACCAGCCGCCCGGCGGCGTTCTTGGCGCGCACGGTCAGGATATACATGCGCGGCAAGTGAGCCAACAGGCAGTCCTCGGCCTCATTGAGCAGGGTGCGTACAGGGCTCTCGATGCATCCCATGATGCTTTCCATATTGCAGACCGCGCCCAGGAAATGGCTCTTGTTGATCGTATCCGGGCCGGCACAGCCCACCAGGATGTTCTTGTTGCCGCCGGCCATGCCGATGACTTCGTGGGGCACAACCTGTCCGCAGGAAATAATGGCATCGTGCTTGCCAAGCGCGATGAGCTGGTCAATCTCAATATTGATGGGGTAATCCACCTTGCCGCCGCTGAGTTCCTTCAGGCGCTCACCGGGAATCGCGCCCATGGGACACAGACCTTTCTGCCAGTCATGGACGCGGATGCGGTCGTGCGGCACGCCGGGAAACATCTGCGTGATTTCGGCGGCCGTCATCGGCCGGTGTGTACCCAGGGCCGGCAGGAGCTCGACCGCTGCGCGCTGCGCCAGGAGCTTGTAAAGCTGACTGCATATCTCACCGGCCCCGGAATGAAAGCGCGAGAAATCCGGGGGGATGAGCAGAATTTTTTTGGCGTTGGCCGGTAGCGCCGCTTCCACGCGCTTGAGATAGTTTTCGGTTTCCCGGCTGGAAATTTCCCGCTCCAACCCACCTTCGCTAATCCAAGTTGACATTGTTATTTCTCCAAGTAACAGTATTGCAACATTTGTAATCCCTATCCATGACGAATTATTACCATCTTTTTACGCGAATAACAGCCTTGAAAGGCATGCCTTGCTTTTATTGGCCAAACAACCGCTCGGCGTTGCGGGCGGTCAGTTCGGCCACCGCTTCCCAGGATGTATGCCGGATTTCAGCCAAAACCTCCGCCACGCGGCGCACATGAGCGGGCTCATTTGGCTGACCGCGGAACGGCTCCGGCGCCAGATAAGGCGCATCGGTCTCGATCAGCAAGCGGTCCTCCGGCACCAGGGCCGCCACGGCAAGCAAATTCCCGGCGTTTTTAAACGTGATGATGCCGCTAAAACTGATATAAAAACCCAGTGCCAGGAGGTTGCGGGCAAATACTTCACCGCCGGTAAAGCAATGCATTACGCCAATCCTACCGACCGGCCCGCTCCAAGCGGCAGCGTGCTCCCGCAAGGCGGCCAGGGTTTCGGCCTCGGCCGCGCGGGTATGCACGCAGACTGGCAAGCGGTGATCACGCGCCAGAAGCAACATGCGTTGGAAAAGCTCTATTTGCGCCAAGGCTGTTTCACCACGTCGCAAAGCAAGTGGCCACTTGGCGCCAGAGGCGCCGACGTGGCGCTCATGGTGAAAATCCAAACCGATTTCGCCGACGGCAGCAACCTCCGGCGCTCTCAGAAGGGATTTAAGTTCGTCTGGCGCCCCGCCTTCGCCCAAGGGGCTATGGTGGGCAGGCTGTTCTCCAACGGCGGCCGCCTGGTCACGGTTGAAGCCGATGGCCGCGCGAATACACGCGGGGTAAGCGCGCGCAATTTCAAGCGCCGTGCGGTTGGCGGCCGGCGAGCCGCCGACGGCGATCATATGGCTGACGCCCGCCTGCGCAGCGCGCGCCACGATGGCGTCAAGCGTATCGCCCGCTTGCATTAAGCCGTCGAAGTGGACGTGTGTATCGGTCAGCATTATTTGTTGGCTTTGTTTTTTATCCTTAAACTGATAGATTATTTATAGTTCAATCAAGAATAGCGTGCCAGCCTTAAAACTACTCTTGCGAACCTTGTGAGCCGTAACCATGGATCAACCTTTTCCGCCCCTTATCCAGATGTCGCTTCCCCACCCCTTCCGGTTGGGGGTGCCTTCCTATGTGTACCCGGCGGACATTCTGCCCAACGTGAAGGCCCTGGCGCCTTATGTGGATGACATCGAATTGGTGCTGTTCGAATCCGGAAAACCGGAGGTTAGCGCTTCCAATATCCCGTCTCATGACGTCATTCGAAGCCTGGATGAACTAGCCCGCGCGAATGATTTGACCTATACGGTGCATTTTCCGATTGACCGGCATTTGGGAAGCTCCGACGCTGGGGAACGCCGGGCTTTGCAGAAACAGATGCTCGCCATCATGGATCGCATGCGATCGCTCCGGCCCTTCGCCTATATCCTGCACCTGGAAGGCGTCACCCAAGACAGCGACCGTGAGCGCGTTCAAACCTGGCAGAACGATATTGCCGATCTTTTGCCCGCCCTGATCGAGCGGGCGGGCGACCCGTCGCTTCTCTGCGTGGAAAACCTCAATTACCCCTTTGCCTGGTGCGAGGGGCTTCTGAATCGCTTCAATCTGGGCGTCTGCATCGATTGCGGACACCTGTGGGTTGGCAATGACAACGTGGAAACACACCTGCAGCGCCACCTACCCAAAACACGCGTCATCCACCTGCATGGCGTCCGTGACGGGCGCGACCACCTGGCCCTTGCGGCGCTTCCGCCCACTCGCCTGCTTCAGTTGCTGAATTCCATTGACAAATTCACGGGCGTGCTGACACTGGAGATTTTCAATTACGAGGGGGTCCGGGATTCGTTGGTTTGTTTAAATCAATTAAGTCTTGAATCAGGCCACGAAGCGGGATGACTTATTCTGTGGTCGGGGTCGCTGACCCCGGATGTTCCGAATCCGCGATCACCGATCGCGGCTACAAATAAGATCGTCCGCCGGAGGCGGAAAATTCCTATGCATTAAATTACCTGGTGCACCCATGCCTAACCGGCTTAAGACAAATAAATCGCACGCGCCAAAGGCATCGCGGCGGCCGATTATCCGCCTCCTGATCCTCGGCGGCACGCGCAGCGGCAAAAGCCGCCTGGCGCAAGATATTGCCGCGCGTCGTTGGCGGCGCCCGGTATACCTGGCCACGGCGGAAATCCTGGATGACGAAATGGCCGCTCGCGTCCGCATGCATCGCAAAGGGCGCACCCGACGCTGGCGCTGTGTGGAAGAGCCCCTGGAAATCGCCCGGATCATCCGCCGGGGCGTGCCGGGCGCGGACGGCCTGCTCGTGGATTGTCTCACGATCTGGCTCAGCAACGTACTCCTGAAGGAAGGCCGCGGCGCATTTGCCCGGCGGCGGGATGAGCTGATCAAGGCCCTGCGTCAAGCGCGGCAGGACGTGATCCTGGTGGCCAACGAAGTCGGCATGGGCGTAGTGCCTGAATATGAGCTGGGCCGGGCGTTCCGCGACCTGGCCGGATGGCTGAATCAGGCCGTGGCGGCGGAAGCGGACACCGTTGTGTTTGTGACGGCGGGATTGCCGCTGGTGTTGAAAGGCCAACTGCCGGGATAAGTCAAAGAGTTCATCGTTCTTTGTTCTTCGTGCTTCGTTTCCGATTAACGAAGAACCAAGAACTAAGAACGTTCTTGAAACTATTAGTTAGGCCTTCGTCTGCCGCTCCACCAAACGGGCATAAAAACCGTTCTGCCCCATCAGTTGATCGTGGGTACCCTGTTCGCCGATCATGCCGTTTTCCAGCACATATATCCGGTGACAGCGCTGGGCCATGGACACACGCTGGGTAACGATCACCGCGGTTTTTCCCACCAGAATACGGGCCAATGTTTCCTGGATACGGTGTTCGGTCTCTGCATCCAGCGACGAAGTGCAATCATCCAAAAGCAGGATTTCCGGTTGGGTCAAGAGCGCGCGCGCCAGAGACAGCCGCTGTTTCTGTCCGCCGGAGAGACTGGCGCCCTTCTCGCCCAATAGGGTTTCATACTGGACCTTCATGGTCATAACGAACTCATGAAACTCGGCCGCCTGGGCCGCCGCAATAATGTCTTCCGGCTCGGCATCGGGGCGCCCATAGCAGATGTTGTCCCGCACGGTGCCACCGATAATCTGGGCTTCCTGCGGCACGAGCGCCAGGCGCCGGCGCAGGGACAAGATCCGGATGTTATCGATGGGGATTCCATCGTAGAGAATTTCACCCGAATCCGGCTCGAACAGCCGGGCCAGCAAGTGCAACAGCGTCGTTTTACCCATGCCGCTCGCGCCCATGATGCACGCCCACTGGCCCGCCGGAATCTCGAGCGAGATATCCTGAAGCACCGGCGTGCTGTCGGGGCTGTACGCAAAATGGACATGATTCAGGGTAATGCCCTGTTTCAGCGGGATCGGCAATTCCACGGCATTGGGCTCGTCCTGGATGCGCACGGGCTCATCCATAACTTCCGCCAGCCGGTGCAGGTACACAAGCAGGTTGGAGACCGTGACATTCAAGTAACTCAACTGCAGGACCGGTCCAAACAAGGCATTGGCGGTGCCCCAGGCATACATCATCTGGCCGAGGGTAATGGCCCCGTTCAACACCCGGAATATGCCGTAAAGGAACAGCAAGCCGTTGCTCGCCAAACCACTCACGATTTCAGCCGAATACCCCGTGGCCCCGCCCAGCCGGTTCTGCCACAGCACGTCCCGGAAAAAGCAGGCGGACAGCCGATGAAAGGCAAGGCTTTCCTTCTCCTCACGTCCGTAGGCCTGGATCATTTTGGTGGCATCCAATTTCTGCGATACCAGTCCGTACAGGCAGGCGTTCGTATGGCTGATCTCGATGTTCACTCGATGCATATATGGCCGTGCCACCCGGTAAATCAGCACATAAAACGGCAGGCAAACCAGCACGATCACGGCCATGCGCCAGTCAATGACCAGCAACAGCACAAAGCCGATCACAATAATGGCCACCAGCGAACTGACGCTGATAATAAGCCCCAGCAACTGATCGGCCACCATGCCGACGTCCGATAGAATCCGGGCCATGAGCCGCCCGGGCGTATGCGTCGTCTGATATCCCAGCGACAACTTCAGCACCTTGGCATGCATATCGGCGCGCAGGTTGACCGCGATGGCCTGGGTCATGCGAATGCGCTGGCGGGTAGCCAGCCGGTTCATCCAGTTACTGAACGCCAACGTGGCAATATACAGGACAAAAATCACGACCAGCCGGCGGCCGGCATCCGCCGGTCGCCAGGCAATCCGCGCTCCGGAATCGAAACGCCGGTCCAGACCGGTTTGCGCTCTCGGGCGGGCCGTCTGTTCCTGCCGGCGTGCAAGCCCGAATGACGTGGGATCCCGACCTGCAACCGGGACCGCCACGGGCTTGTTTTCCGCCGGCACCACCACCAGGATGGAATCCACAACCACCTTGCTGTAATAGGCCAGCAAGTAAAACGATCCGCAGTAGTCCAAAGCCGCCAGCAGAACGCACAGCACGATGGTCTTCCGGTAAGGCCGCAGATAAGCGCGCATGAACCGCGCCAGCAGGCTCACCTTGCCGACCTTGCGGTCTTTCTGGCGATACGGCGGACGAAACGCATAATTACGATGGTGGAATTTCATTCCTTCTCATCCTCGCTTATATCAGGAAACTGGATTCCCGCTTTCGCGGGAATGACATTAGGTGGAATTTCATTCCTTCTCGTCCTCGATCACACCCTTGTTCACATGCCGATTATAAAGCGTGCGGTAACGGCCCTCTGTCATGGCCATCAGCTCCACGTGACTGCCGATCTCCACAATGCGGCCTTCCCGTATCAGCACGATCCGGTTCGCGTTGCGGATCGTGCTCAGGCGGTGCGCGACAACAAACGACGTGCGGTTCCGCAGGACCCTCTGCATGGCCAGTTGAATGGCTTGCTCGGATTCGCTGTCCAAGGCGCTGGTAGCCTCGTCCATGATCATGATGGCCGGATCGGCCAACACGGCGCGGGCAATGGTCAGGCGCTGTTTCTGGCCGACCGAAAATTGCAGACCTTCGGTGCCCAGCACGGTCCGGTACTGGTCCGGCAGGGTCATGATGAAATTGTGGATTTCCGCCACTTTCGCGGCCGCCTCAATCTCGGCGGATGTGGCATTCGGCCGGGCGTAGCGGATGTTATCGGCAATGCTCACGTTGAACAGGAACGGGTCCTGGAGGACGATGCCGAACTGCGCGCGCAGGCTATTGAGCTCGTACTGCCGGACGTCGCGGCCGTCGAGCCGCAGGCACCCGCCGCTGATATCGTAAAAGCGCATAAGCAGGAGCAACAGGGTGCTTTTGCCGCATCCGGTCGGCCCCACCAGGGCGATGGTTTCGCCCGGCTGGATGTGCAAGTCGAAATCCTTGATGACGGGCCGCGCCGGCTCGTAGGCAAAATCCACGCGGTCGAAATCCACCTGGCCGCGCAAACGGCCGGCCGGCACGGCATCCGGCCGGTTCGTCACTTCCTGCTGTTCATTGTATATTTCAAGGATGCGTTCCACGGCAATGCGCACATCCTGGATTTGCCGCGCAAGCTCGGACATGCGCACCGCCGGCCACAGAAGCCGCATGGCATAGACCGTGAACGCCGTCACGTCGCCGTAGGTCATGTCGCCGCGCAGGACCAGGGCGCAGCCAACGAAAAATAACACGGCCTGGCCAACGTTCTGCAGAAGCGAGGTGTTTTGCCAGAACGCGTTGTTGGAATAGCCGGCCTGCTGGAGCAGTTCCATGCTGACTTCCGACTGCTCCTGGAAAATGCCCTGTTCGCGCGTCTCCGTGCCGAACGACTTGACCGCCAGGCTCGCGACCAGCCGGTTCTGCACCCCGCCCGACAGCCGGTCGAACGATTGCCGGTAACTGCGCGAGAGCGCCACGATTTTCCCGATGTTCAACCGGTAATTCAGCACAAACACGGCGACCATGATCACAATCAGCAAAGCCAGCCGCCAGTTCAGCGCAAAGGTCGCCGTGATGGCGAAAGCGGCGCAGACCAGGTCGGAGACAATGCCGATCGTCTGGGCGGACAGCATATTGGCCACCATACCGGTGTCGCCCATGAGCCGGTTGACCAGCATGCCGGTGCTGTGCTTGCCGTAAAAACGGAGCGACATATCCAGCATGTGGCGGTAGAGCGCATTGCGGATATCGAAGACGAAGCGTTGGCCGACGTAGGCAATGCCCTGCGTCTGGATAAACGCAAACACCGGGATCAACACAATGAGGGCAAGGCGCCAGAAACTTAAGGGCGCAATCAAGTCCTGCCGGTTCAAGCTGACGACCTGATCAATGAAGGCCCGCGAGATCAGCGGCGAGCACATGTTCAGAATGGAAAGCAAGGCCGTCAACAACAACAGCCGGATCAGTACCCAACGATAAGGCGCGAGGAAACTGAGAACGACCAGAAAATTCGATTGTTTTTTGGTAACCACAATGGGGGATGGTTAATCAAGCCCGTAATCATTCGTGGAACGCTGAATCCCTAATCCAGCCCGAACAGGAAAAACCAGAGGCAGGTTTTCCCGTAATAGACCATGGCTTCCGCCGTGGTACCGGGCGGAACAACATAGTTCTGCGGGTCGAAACTACAGAAGACCACGCGGTAGGTCGTTTGCCCATCCGACTGGATCACATCGCGCAGATACTGGACTTCGCCCCGGAACCGGACGCGTTGCAGACCGCGATAGGAGGCCAGCCAGGCATAATACCGGTTGCCGACCGCCACATGCAGGGCGTGGCGCTCCAAAACGCGCAGTTTCAGGATTTGCTTTTCACCGCCGAAAATTTCATAGAGCAAGGTCTCAGGCCGCACCAGTTCGCCCATGACAAATTCATAGCGGAGCGCCTGGCCGGCGATCGGCGCGCGAATCTCGCGCGCCTTAATGGCGGCCTCCGCCCGCGCCGCCGCGTCCTGCCGCGCCTCCAGCTCCTGACGCAAAACGGAGAGGTCTTTCTCGAACAGGCTCAGGTCTTTTTTGAGCATGGATTCCAGCTCCGCGCGGGCGAGCTGTTCTTTCAACTGGTCGTCTTCCAGCACGCTGCCGGCCACCAGTCCGCGCTCCAATCCCTCCCGGGTACGGGCCAAGCGGCTCATGGCGTTCTGCAAGCGCAGGTTGGCAACGGCAATATCCTCGCGCAGTCTGCGTTTTTGTTCGGCGATCTGGGCTTCGCGTTGCTTCAGTTCCGCTTCCGCCTTCTGAGCCTGGTTGCGGACCTCCTCCAGGGTCGCCTGTTCCTCGGCGCTGCTTAACTGGACCAGCATGTCGCCCTGCTTGACCCGCGCACCCGATTGCACCAAGATGTTGGAAACGAGGCCGACCACCGGGGAACGCACTTCGGCGTAATGCTCGGTCGTAACGTAGCCGCTGGCCGGCACATACTGGGGCACCCGGATCGCAAACCCGGCCAGGATCACGATAAAAACCGCGGTCAGCCCATAGGTCAGCAAGCGCCGCTGTTTAAGCCGGCGTTCCTGGGTTGTCAAGGGCAGGTCGTTGGCATCCGTTTTCTGAAAAATACCCATATTCTTACCGGCATTCAGGATTCAGGAGACAGAATTCAGAATGAATGCCAATCCTTAACAACAACGTTGTTGAGCGTAAGAATTCTGAATCCTGACTTCTGACTTCTATATTCTGCTTGCAATTCACTTCTTCAGGTTTTTGATTTTCAGAAAATCCTTGGCAATCATGCGGATGCCGTCAGCTTCGTCGTCATAGCGCTTGGTGCACAGGTTACATTCGGAACATTTGGTTTCGTAACAGTTCCGGTGCACGCGCGAGGGATACATCTTCCTAAAGGCCTCATAACAAGCGGCCGAGCAAAACACGTAGCGCTCCTGGCTGCAGCCGAAAGCCACCTGCGCCAGGCTGAAGCCGTCCTTTTCCGGGTCCGCCGAACCGTTGCACCACGCGCATGTAATCTTCATGCGATCGGTGACCTGCTTATAGCGCTGGGTAATTTCCGCCTCCGTCCAGATATATTCAATCCAGCTCACGGCGTCCCGGGGCACCTTGGCGATGACGACATCGTTCCTGATAATGAACACATCGCCCGTGGTGAGGACATAACAGTGCTCGCCCTCAATGGGAACGTTGTTTTCCCGCAGGTGGACGCGCACCGGACCGCGCTGGGGCACTTCAAAGGTGTTCCAACCACAGGCAATGCAAATCGTGGCGAACAGGTGCTCGTTCAGGTGCTCCCCGCACCGGGGGCACATGCCCATTTGGATAACGTGCAGTTCCTTGACGGAATCCTCGGCCGCCCCCTGGACCTGTTTCTCCGCCTCCTGGTGCAGCCGTTTTTCCTTTTCGCCGTATTCATCCTCAAGGATCATGATGTCGCGTTCCAGATTATCCCTCTGCTGATCCGGTAACACAAGGGTTTCTAAAGTCGGCTGCGCCACAGGCTCTCCCGGTTTTTCCCCCAACCCCAGTATTTTCTTCCACTTGCGCATGGTCCTGTCTCCCTCCTGATGAAAATGGATTAAAATTCGCCGGCGTAACCCGACGCATACATAAAATTGGAATAAGCTCTCAATAACTCGACCGCAATAACTATTTGTCGTTTCAAGGCATCTGTCAAGTCTCTTTGCGCATCGAGCACGTTGCGACTGCGCCCCTCACCCAGGCAAAACCGCTCATTTTCGGCTTCCAGCGCCTGGCGGGCCGTCAAAATGGCTTGCGAAACCAGGCTCAGCCGGTCCTGGGCGGACATAAACTGTTCATGCTGAACCTTTAAATCCGCACGGATCCGGATGGCCGTCTGGCGGAGCAGTTCGTGCCGCGCGTCAATTGTCGCGACAATCGCCCGCATCCGGGCCTTTTCCGTCCGGTACCCCCAGGGGCGCGTCCAAGTCAGTCCGATACTTGCGCCCAAGTTGCGCTCGCTAAGGTAGCGGCCGGTGGCGATGACATTATTTGGGTCTTCTCCCTGGAAAATCGCCTCCATGTTCAGCGACAGATTGTCCCGCAGGTTGTCCTGGTTAATGGCCAGTTCCTTCTCGGCCACCTCGATAAAATCCAGGATCTCGTTGTAATCCCCGCGGGCCTTGAGCGCCTTGTCCTCGGTATACAATGGCGGCAGTTCCACGGATTCCGCCCATAAAATGAGCGTGTCGAAGGAGGCGCGCACCGGCCGCGCCTGCGATGTGCCCAGCAGTTCCGTGAGCCTGGTCTGCGTGGTTTTGCAAGCCTGCTCGTCCCCCGTCTCCGCTTCCCGCCGCAGAGACACTTCGGAGCGCGCCGTAAACAGCTGGTATCCCGGCACGATCTTGAGCCGCACAAGTTCCTGGGCTTCCATCAGCAATTTTTCCACGCGGGTCAGGGCCGCTTGCGCCACGTAACGCTGGGCCACGGCTTCCAGAACGGCAATATACTGCTGTTCAACGTCGTGCCGGCATTGCTGGGTAACCGCCTGCCAGTGGTTCTGAGCCATGCGGTAGCGCTTGGCGGCGCGTTCGTCGGAAAGTTTCCACTGCAGGAAGCCGCGGTCGCGCAGGAGCGGCACGCCCAGCTGGAGACCGGCCATACTCTGCCATAAGTCGTTCTTATTGACTCCGAACACATTGGTCACGTTGCTGTCCTGCAACTGGGAATAATAACTTTCCTCGACCCGCGTGCCCAGGTAGACGCCAGGCAGGATGGCCGCATCCACGCCGGCATGCAGGAGCGCCTGATTGTAACCGTCGTTGAAATCGGTCTGCGAAGCGGTCGCATTCAACTGGGGATCGAAAAAGCCGCGCAGTTCGTCGCGCTCAGCCTGGGCGCGGCTGACCTCGTACTGGGCCGCCTGAACGGCGGGGTTATTGGCAAAAGCTTCGGCCACGAGCGCTTCCAGCTCCAAGTTGGCCCGCGCCGCCGGAAGCCAGGCCATTGCACCCAGCCATAGCGTCGCCATCTTAAAAAATAACTTTTTTTTCATAAGCGCGATGGACTTTGTTCCTTTAAGGCTACCTTGGGTACTCCATATTACGAATTGTTCAATTAGGCCGCCAAAGGCGGCCACTGTTTCATGTAGCCGCGGGCGTGAGCCCGTGGCCGGAGGAGGAATCCACGCCCTCACCCAGGCTCCGCCGGAGCGCTTCGCCGAGGCGAGCGGGCGCGGCTACCCCGGATTGAAATTCCTATGCATCAAGTTAAAAAAGAGCTTTGACAGCTTTATCTTGATATTCAATCACATTCCCGCGGTTCAACAGGAATTTTGGGTCAATCGCTGCTTTGCTGCGTTTCAACTGTTCAACGGCCTCCGGCCCGTAACAACGCAGAAAATCACGACGCTTGCGTTTGCCCGTGCCGTGCTCGCCTGAATAGACCCCTCCGAGCCGTGCAGACTCCGCAATGATAAGATCATACACTTCCGTCGCCCTGACCAGCTTGTCCTTTTCGGGCAAAACAGTGAAATGCAGATGACAGTCGCCAAAATGGCCGAAAGAGAGATAGTCCAAACCTTCCGACCGGATTGCATTATGCGTAAATTTAAGGAACTCGCGAAAATTTTCCGGCGGCACAACGGTATCCGTCATGATAGTATATGTACCACGGCGCTGAACAACCTCAAGGGCCTTGGCCGGCATGGAATGCCGCGCTTCCATGAAAGTTTTTCTGTTGTGGTCATTATCCAGGATAATAACGGCATCCTCGTCTATCCCGCAATTCGCAGACATGAGCCTTTCAAACCATGTCACAGCCGCATCATCAGCCGACTTGTCGGTCAGCGGCTCCTGAATGTAAATGCCAACCTGGTTCGCACCGCGAAACAAAAGATTTTCATGCGACATATATTTCCGGCAGTTTACGCCAAAATATTCCAAGGCCGTCAACTGTCCCAGCCCGCCGGGGATATTGTTCCGCAGATAGTCAAGCAAGGCCACCGCATTCTCTTCCGCAGGCAGTGAAAAGAAAAGATCAAGCCAGCCGGCCGGGCTCGGCGCCAACCGCATTTCGCAGGCTGTAACAGCGCCGAATATTCCTTCGCTGCCGATTATCAAATCCACAAAATCCAGCGCGCCATTTGGCGAAGAATATGGCCCGCTTGCGTTTTTTATTTTCGGCCGCCGATAACGCGGCACAGGCAACTCGCATTTTCCATCGGAAGATTCAACGATAAAGCAGCCGTTTTCGGAGACATATTCGCCGCGGCGCGCGCAAATTTTCATCCCGTTCGGCAGAATAAAATCCAAGGCCATTATCCAATGCCTGACGGCGCCAACCTCTCCGGGCGTGAACCCGGAAGCGTTACAGGCGATGGCGCCCCCCACGCAGGCATCGGTGCGACTTGTCGGGTCAACCGGAAAATATAGTTTCTTTTTCGATTGTTCCATAACGGCGAGCCGCATTTCTTCCAATATGATGCCCACCGGCATTAAGGCGGTTTTTTGCTCCGCATCAACCGTTACCGCGGGAGAAAGCATTTTAACCATTGAAATTGCAACTCCGGACTCCGACGTGGCGCTGCCGGTAAGGGCCGAACGTCCGCCGGAGATAGTGAAAGGGATTTCACAGGAAAAGCATGAACGGAATACTGCCGCCAGCTCCCGTTCCGATTGCGGCCTGCAAAGCGCATCGGCCCGTCCCGGCAGATTGGAACTGTCGTGCACAAAACCGGCCACAATATCCTGATCCATGACCAGGTCGGTGGCAAACGTATCGCCGAGAAACTGCGCCATGGAGGACAATGCACCGGATCCGCGATGCCTGCCGGCAAATTCGCCAATCCGGCCATATTCATTATCAGTCAACACATGCTGACACTGGATGCGATTGGTTGACATATTATTAGCTGGTGCGCAGCATTTCCAGGGCAATGGTCGTCACCTCGCCGGGCGTCACCGTATGCAGGCAGAAACCGTCCTTAAATTTGCAGCGTTTCGTAAAACAGGGCTGACACTGCAGATTGCCCGCCACCACCCGATGGCCATCGCCATAGGGTCCCGTGCGTTTCTTGTCGGTCGGCCCGAACAAGGCCAGGATGGGCGTGCCCAGGCTGGCCGCCATGTGCATGGGACCGGAATCATTGGCAATTACCAGGTTCATGGCCTGTAAAACTCCGCCCAATTGCGGCAGGGAGAGCTTGCCGGCCAGATTAACGACACGCCCCTTGAATTCTTTTTCAATCTCATCGCAGGCCGTCGCCTCGGCGGCGCCGCCGATCAGGAAAATCGAGGCGTTGGCATGTTCCTGCAGGTCGCGGCCCGTCTGCACGAAAGAAGCCACCGGCCAGTTTTTACTTGGCCAGCGTGAAAACGGGATCAGTGCCACGCGTGGTTCCGGCTCGCCCACGAGTTGCATGGGAAACTCCACGGGAAATACCGGCGGCAAGACCCTCAATCCTAAATGCCGGACCACGTCCAGGTTTTCATCCACGGCATGCCGGTCCTTGTTGCGGGGACCGGCGATTGCCTGGTAAAACAACCGTGAACCTTCCCGATGAAAGGATGGCCCAATCCGCTGACCACCGCGCGCCAGCCGGGCAACCAACGCACTCTTGAGAATGCCCTGCAGATCCACGATCAGGTCATACGGCTCGGCGCGCAGAGCCCGCACGTCGCCGGCCAGGTCACCCGACCGGATGTCCCGCGCAAGCGGGATGACCCGGTCCACGTCGGTAAAACACGCCACCAGTTCCCGGTATTGCGGATGCACCACCCAGTCAATCGTCGCCTGCAGACCGGCCTTCAGGCAATGCACCGCCGGCAGGGCGTGAAACAGGTCTCCCAACGAACTCAATTTAACCACCAGCACTCGTGGAGCAGCCGATATGGACGGATGGGCGGTGGTTTCCATGCGATCAGGAGACGGCATGCTGGCCGCCATTTTTTTCATGCCTGTATCATATCGCACCGCCAGACCCCGATGCAACGGAAAAACACCACGGCTGGGTCGGAATGGCTTGACCGACACTGCGGGCCCCGATATTGTGAATGCTGACTTATGAAAACCGATTTCGACATGATGCGCATCTCCGGGCTTACCGAAGCCGAGGCCCTGCGGCGGCTCAATGAGGATGGCTTTAACGAGATCCCATCCACGCAGCAACGCGGGTTGTTGCATATTGTCCTGGAGGTCGCGCGCGAACCGATGTTCCTCCTGCTGGTTGGCTGCGGCCTGCTGTATCTGCTGACGGGCGAATTATCCGACGCCCTGATGTTGCTCGGCTTCGTCCTGGTTGTGATGGGCATTACGGTTGTCCAGGAGCGGCGCACCGAGCGGGCCCTGGAGGCCTTGCGTGACCTGTCAAGCCCGCGCGCGCTTGTGATCCGCGACGGCCGGCGGCGGCGCATTCCGGGGCGTGAAGTCGTCCGGGGAGACATCATGCTCCTCGTCGAGGGCGACCGCGTGCCCGCCGATGCGGTCCTGCGGCAATCCATCAACCTGTCCGCCGATGAATCCCTTTTGACCGGCGAGTCGGTGCCGGTGCGCAAGGCGGCCACGGAGCAAACAACAGCCGCGGCAAGGCCGGGGGGCGACGACCTGCCGTTTGTCTTTTCCGGCACGATGATCACCGCCGGCCAGGGGGTGGCGGAGATTCTGACAACCGGCATGCACACGGAACTGGGCAAGATCGGCAAGGCCCTGCAGAGCGTAAAGCAGGAAGATACCCTCCTGCAGAAGGAAACCGGCCGACTGGTGCGGACCCTGGCGGTCGTCGGCCTGTCGCTCTGCGCGCTGGTGGTGCTGGCCTATGGATTCACGCGGGGTAACACACCGCAGGCCTGGCAACAAGGCCTGCTGAACGGCATTACCCTGGCAATGGCCGTGCTGCCGGAGGAGTTTCCCGTGGTACTCACGATCTTCCTCGCGTTGGGCGCCTGGCGGATTTCCCGGAACAGGGTGCTCACGCGGCGCATGCCGGCCGTGGAAACACTGGGCGCCGCCACGGTGCTGTGCACCGATAAAACGGGAACCCTCACGCTCAACCAGATGTCGGTCCGGCAACTGTTCGCGAACGGCGAATTATTCGACGCGAACGTTTCGAAACAGCGGTCCTTGTCGGAGCGCTTCCATCCGCTCCTGGAATACGGGATCCTTGCCAGCAAGCACGACCCGTTTGACCCCATGGAGAAAGCCTTGCAGGAACTGGGCAAAAAGTTCCTGGCCCGGACCGAGCACCTGCATCAAAACTGGCAATTAATCCGGGAATACCCGCTTTCGCCGCACCTGCTGGCCTTGTCGCACGTCTGGAAATCACCGGATGGGAGCATATTGGAAATCGCGGCCAAGGGGGCGCCTGAAGCCGTTGCCGACCTGTGCCATTTAAGCGCCTTGCAACAAAAAGAACTGACCGGCCATGTGGCCAACATGGCTGACGCCGGTTTGCGTGTGCTGGGCGTTGCCAAGGCGCGTTTCAGGCGATCCGAACTGCCGCCCGACCAGCATGATTTTCGATTCGAGTTCCTGGGTTTGATTGGCCTGGCCGATCCGATGCGGCCAACCGTCCCGGCCGCCATCCAGGAGTGTTACACCGCCGGCATCCGCGTCGTCATGATTACGGGGGACTATCCGGGCACGGCGCGGAACATCGCCCAGCAGATTGGCTTGCGCGCGCCGGAGCAGTGCATCACGGGAAGCGAGCTGGATGCCATGAGCGACGATGAGCTGACGCGGCGCATCGGCAACATAAGTATTTTTGCCCGCGTCGTGCCTGAACAAAAACTGCGGATCGTGAACGCGTTGAAGGGACGCCGGGATATTGTGGCCATGACGGGGGATGGCGTCAACGACGCGCCCGCATTGAAATCGGCCCATATTGGCATCGCGATGGGCGGACGCGGCACGGACGTAGCGCGCGAAGCATCGGCGCTGGTCGTGCTGGACGACGATTTCTCATCCATCGTAGCGGCCGTCAAGCTGGGGCGCCGCATCTTCGACAACATCAAAAAGGCGGTGGCCTATATCGTTGCGGTGCACGTTCCGATTGCCGGGCTTGCGGTGATCCCGATGTTCTTCCGCGATTGGTCGCCCCTGCTCCTGCCTGTGCATGTGGCCTTCCTGGAACTCATCATTGACCCTGCCTGCTCGATCGTTTTCGAGGCGGAGAACGCGGAACCGAATATAATGAAACGCCCCCCGCGTAATTCGAGAAACAGGTTGTTCAGTCAGGGAACGCTTCTGCTCAGCCTCTTCCAGGGCGCCAGCGTGCTGGCCGCCATTATCGCCCTGCTGGCCATCAGTGCCCGCCTGGGGTATGCCGACGAGAACTCGCGCCGGACGCTGGCGTTCATCGCGCTGGTGATCGCCAATCTCGGCCTCATTCTTACCAATCGCTCTTGGAACCGCACGATCTTTTCGATGTTCCGGGAACCGAACCGGGCTTTGTGGTGGGTGGTGGGCGGCGCGATCGCAGCGATGACACTGCTCCTGAATGTTCCCTTCCTGCGCGAGCTGTTCCACTTCAACAGCCTCCACCTTGCGGACATTCTGCTCAGTATCGCAGCCGGCATCGCGAGCATTTTGTGGTTCGAACTGCTGAAGCTGACGCCCTTCCTGAATCGCACGCCGGCTGAAAAGACGCAGGAAAGGAACGCTCTTTCTTAAGGAAGGCCCTACCGCCCCATTTTGCGGAGGTTGGCAATACACGTCTTGACGCTTTCCATCGGGCCGACGGCAAATTTCTCCTGCTCAACAATATACCATTGCGCCGCGGTTTCCTTCTCGAGAATCTCGAAGAGGGCGTTCCAAGGCACGGCGCCTTCACCCACGACCGCCTTTTCGTCGGTCCGGCTGAATTCCTTCACGTGGACGGTCTCGATGCGCTCGGCATACTTATGCAGAATGACAGGTATGTTCTGACCGGCACAGGTAGCCCATCCAATGTCAAGTTGCACCAGGAAATCGCCGGGGGTTTCCGCAAAGATGCGATCGAACTTTGCCGTTCCATTCTCAAGGTCGAACTCTTGCGTGTGATTATGATAGCCGACACGCATCCCGCACGCCTTGGCCCGTGCATGCGCGGCGTTTAAGCGTTCGATAGTGTGGGTAAGGTTCTGCAGATCGGCGCCGGGAACGATCAAACGGTCGTTGCCGAGAGTTTTGTTAATGGCCACCGTTCGATCGAACGCGCCACCTTCCAGGGAATCCAAGCTGGTATGGGCGCCGGCACAACGCAGTCCGCAGTCATCGAGCATCCGGCGCAGGACATCCCCGGCAAGGTCATAGTAGCCGGCAAATTCCACGCCCTGATATCCCATGGCCGCAACCTTGCGCAGTGTTCCGGGCACGTCACGGGGAACGACATCGCGCAGGGAATAGAGTTGAATCGCAACCGGTATTTTCTTCCGTTTCATTGCTGTTTTCTCCCGAACGATATTACGCCTCTACCAGGCGACGCAATTCCGGCGCCGGACGCAGGACCTTACCCTCCGACGAAAGGCACACGTGCACGGTATAGCCGGTCACGATGACCGTATCGCCGCGGGTCACTTCGCAAGTAACGCGCAAGCGGGGTCCCTCGAGGGCACAGCGGCTGACCACCTTCAGTTCGTCATCATAATGGGCCGAGGCTTTATATACGCAATGAGCTTCCACCACCGGCAAAAAAAGGCCTTTTTTCTCAAGCTCGGCATAGGGCAAGCCAACCTCGCGAAGCATGGCGGCACGGGCCATCTCGAAATACACCAGATAGTTGGCGTAATACACGACGCGCATCTGGTCCGTGTGGGCATACGGCACATGCAAAGCATACTGAAAAACACGGCCGGTGGCGGTGGTCATGGATGTCAACTCCTCGACGCTGATGATTTATGTGAAACTATAAAGCATGGAATTACCCTTGTCAATCACGGCTGCGTCATTCTCGGCCAGCCCACGCCCGGTGGGGGCACCGGGCCTACAATTTTGGCCACTTCTGTAGGTAGGCCGCGTGCCCCTCCGTAGGCGGGCAAGCCTCACGCGGCGTTCATGTGGTAGAATGACACAACCCTGCCCTTGTCAATTCTTCACCATCACCAAATAAAAAATCACCAAATAAAAAATCGCTTGATTGAATGCCGCCACAAGCATAATAATGTCTTATTACATTTGGCCTATGGTTTTGCGCCCTTAGGTTTGATTTTTCTACTGCCTGTCCCGACATCAGGCCTGGTTGTCGGCGCAGGTCCATGGGCGCCATCAAGCGGGAAGCAACAATTATGGCTCACAATGAGCAATCCGCCCAAACGGTAAGGATCAAGCTGCCGGTCGAAGCGTTGGAAGCGCCCCACCCCGCTAAAAAAAACAAGCTAACGCCGAAAATTACCGATCTGTCCCGTGAAGGTGTCCGGGCCAAGCTCGGGGCCTCCGAATACACGCTTTACCATGAATTTCTTGAGAGCATCTATGACGCCGTACTGATCGCGGACTGGGAGGGACACATTCTGGATGGCAACACCCGCGCCGCCGAATTCCTGCGCTACGAAATACGCGAATTGCGCGCCAAGACCATTTTTGACCTCATCTACGGTTTCGATGTCGCCATTCTCCATAAAATCTGCGACAACCTGGATAGCGATCAGTTCACCTTGATCGAGGAAGCCTATTGCCGGCGCAAGGACCAATCCCTGTTTCCAGCGGAGATCGCCACCAACAAACTGCATTTGGGCTATGAAAAGCACCTTTGCTTTTTCGTGCGCGATATCACCCGGCGCAAGCAGAATGAAGAACTTCTGCGCAAGACCCGTGATCATCTGGCCCGGGCTGAGCGTTTGGAAATGGCCGGCAGCATTGCCGGCCATATCGCTCACGATTTCAACAACTTGTTAACCCCCCTGGTAGCCTACCCGGAGTTCATCCGGGCAAAATTGCCGGCAAATTCACCGGCACATGCGGATCTCGATGTCATCGTCAAGACGGCCCAGCAGATCGCGGATATCAATCAACAGCTTCTGGCGCTGTCGCGCCGCGCCTATCACGAACAATCCGTGCTCAACATCAATGCCGTGATTGAAACCGAGGCTTCGTTCCTGACCCGCAACAAGATGGCCAAGGGGATCAAGCTCGACCTGGATCTGGCGAGGGATTTGTTCAACATGAAGGGTTCCCCGCAACAGCTTCTGCGCGTTATCCAGAACTTGTGCCAAAACGCCGTCGAAGCCATGGGCCCCACCGGCACACTGACGATCAAGACCGAAAATGTCCATCTGGATGCGCCATTGAAGAAATACGAGCTCATGGCTCCGGGCGAATATATCAAGGTTACGATCGCCGACACGGGACACGGCATTCCACCGGAAATCCAGGACAAAATCTTCGATCCCTTTTTCACCACCCGCAAGGCCGATAAACAGCGCGGCTCCGGCCTGGGCCTGAGCGTGGTGCGCGGTATCGTCAAGGATCATCAGGGCTTTCTTGACTTGGAAAGCACCGCCGGCGCTGGTTCCACCTTCAGCCTGTATTTTCCGACCTGCCGGGACGAGATTAAGCCGGTGGAGCCGGCCAAACATTATAACGGCACGGAAACCATCCTGATCGTGGACGACGACAAACTGCAGATCGAAGTCATGACCCGCCTCCTGCAAAAGGTCGGCTATACCGTCGAGAGCGCGCTCAGCGGCGAAGAGGCGCTCCGGTTATTCGCCACGCACAAAGGGAACGGCCAGTTTCCGAATTTGGCCATCCTCGACATGGTCATGGGCGAGGGCATGGACGGCGCCCAAACTTATCAGGAGCTGAAGGCCATCAACCCCAAGCAGAAGGCCATCATCGTGTCCGGCTACGCCGAATCGCCCCGAATTAGCCTGGCGCTGACTCTCGGCGCCGGCGCTTGCCTCCGCAAACCCGTGACGCTCGAAAAGCTGAGTAAAGCGGTCCGGCAGGAATTGGATCGGATCTGAACGTTTTTCCCGCTTTACGCCCCGTCCACGGGCGTATCCGCCATAGCCTCGACCTTCCCGACTCTCTGAGAGGTCGGGATCGGGGCGACGGTGAAAGCGCTTGGCCGAAGGCGGATCCCCGTTCGGATTAGGTTACTGAAGAATAACATCACAACGGCCACACCAGCCGCCGCCAGGAACACGGAGGCATGCCCGTATTTCATCCACATCAGTCCGCCCAGGGCCGGCACGGACATTGAAACAGCGTGGTTAATGCTGACCCCCATCGAGAGCGAGGGCGCCACGTCCTCGGGCTTGAGGGCGATTTTGGCCAGATAGGTATCGCGCGCTATGTTGGTCCCAAAAAGCAGGAGATCGCCCACAAAACACGCATAGAGCAGGCCCAACGCCAGCGCGTGACTGCCGATCAGATGCGCATAGCCGTACCCGATGCACACCAGAAAAACCAAGACTGAATCCACCATCAGGACCCAGCGTTCGCCGAACCGGTCAATGGCCCGGCCCAGCGCGGGCTGGAACACAATGCCCAGCACGCCGGCCACCATCCAGAGCTGGGCAAAAATATAAGCCGGCTGATTAAAAATTTTGATCAGCACCCATGGGCCGAAGGTAATGAAAATCTGTTTGCGCGCGCCGAACAAAAATGCCAACAGGTAATAAAGCCAATATTGACGCCGAAACACGAATTTCGGACGTTGCAGGTGGGCATTTGGCATCCACATGGTAAACAGAACATAAGCGGCGAGCAAGGCCACGATGCCGCCGATGATAAACATGGTTCGGTATCCGGCGCCCAGGTATTTCATCAGGATCCACACCACGGCACAGCCCACAATGCTGGCGGCAATCCCAACCCCCTGGATCTGACCCAAGCGCCGTCCCTTGTGTTCGGCATGGGCCAATTCCATGCCGATGGATGAGCGCACCGGCATCATCATATGCATGCCCGTATTCCAGACAAACATGAATACCAGCATGACCGTCCAGGAGGCGCCCCAGATGGCGATACCCAGCATTCCAATCCCGATGCACAGCGCGGAAAACGCGGCAATACGCGTTTCGCTGAGAAAAAAAAGCGCCCCGGCGAACAGGGCCGTCAGGAGCCCCGGCAATTCCCGTGGAAACTCCAGTAATCCACGGGCGGCGGCATTCAGGTTAAAGGTGTCGCTCAAGAAATTATTGAACGTGCTTTCGCCGATGCCGCCGGTGATGCTCAGAAGCGCAATCCCCGTCAGAAACAATTTCAGTTGCGGGTTCATTCGACGCACGCGGACCAAGAATTGATTAAGCGTGGTCATCTATTTCCCCCGGGATAGAGCAGGCAGGTCTGACGGGTTGACGCGAAGGCCCGCAGAGGCTTGCGCCACGTTCGCCGGATTTGTTCCGGCGTGGCGCCGTCCTGCAACGCACGGCGAACGGCATCGGTACCGTAGAGTTTATCGAAGAAATCTTCGCGCACGCCCGCATGCTTCCATACTTTCCGGACCCCATACAGTTCCTGCAGGCAGGCCAGGATGGAAACCCCGGTATAGACGGGATGGAATATATTGGGATTGGTTACCGCAATACGGACGCCATCAAAGATCGTATCGTTTGTTGTGGTTTTATATGGGTGCGTATAAAACGACACGCCCGGCAGGCGTTGGGCATTCAGTCGCTCGCACACCGGAGCGCTTTGCAACCACGGCGCGGCAAAAACCTGGAAGGCCAAGTTGGATGAGCGCCCATTGTTGATGGCCGGCAGGGCCTCGCTAAATACAGCGGCCAGGTAACACTGCCCGGTCTCCCAGGCGCGAATGCCGGGTGAGGGTGGAATCCAGACGGGCCAGTCCGCGCCGCGCGCCGGATCGCGCGCATACCCTTGCATCCGCGCAATTCGAAGCGATACTTTCAGTCCCAGGTCAGCCTTGAGCCAAAGCGCCATTTCGCCGGGCGTCATGCCATAATGCATGGGAACGCGCACACCCGCCACAAAACTTTCAAAGGCCGGAACGAGCACCGGGCCATCCACAATCCGCGGCAGGGGAATGGGGCGATCGGCCACCACGACCTCCTTCCCCATTGCGGCGGCCTGCTCCAGCACATAGCGCAACGTGGTGACGAACGTGTAACAACGCGCCCCGAGATCCTGAAGGTCCACAACCACCACATCCAGGTCCTTGAACATGGCCGGTGTCGGCCGGCGTGCCGGGCCATACAGGGAATAGACCGGAATCCCCCAGTCCGGATGCCGCCGATGCCATAGCTTCTGGCCGGCGCCGCCGAGGCCGAAAAACCCATGTTCCGGCCCGAACAAGGCGTTCAGGTTAAGGTTACGCTCCCGCCAAAGCCGCTCCGCCGACGACATGCCGCGCTCATCCACAGCGGCCAGGTGGCTTACCAAGCCAATCCGTTTGCTCTCCAGCCAGTGTCGGTGATAGGAAAGCAGGACATCAATGCCAGGGAGAAAATGCATGTTAAAATGACAAACGGCGAAGTCAATTAGGCCCCGCGGCGGGGCGACTGTTCTGGATTCCCGATTAGATCGGGAATGACAATTGTACGGCGCCACTCTGTCATTCCCGCGCAAGCGGGAATCCAGTCAAAACTTCGAAATTCCTATACATAAGCGATCAGGGCCGGACCCGGAACGCATTGGTCTTGCGCTCGGTAAAGCGGAAAATGGTTTCGCCCGCCTTGGCCTTGCCCAGTTCCTCGCGGGCAACGCGTTCAACGTACCGCGAATCCGAAAGGAACTGGTCCTGCTGTGATTGCAACTGCTTGATCATGTCTTCCTTGGCGCGATTTTCCTCCTCCAAAACGGCCAGTTTGCGCTGGCGTTCCTGGTTCTGACGGATCTTGGGCAGGAAAAGACTGACGACAGCGACAATCACCATCGCCACAAAGACGATCATGGCAGCCCTGTAAATCGTCAGCCAGACGTTCATGATCACTCTTTAAATCACGCCGCCGAAGATCGCGTTTTTGCCCAACTGCTCCTCAATCCTGAGCAACTGGTTGTACTTGCAGACGCGGTCCGTCCGGCAGGCCGAGCCGGTCTTAATCTGGCCGGCGTTGACCGCCACAGTCAGGTCGGCAATGGTCGTGTCCTCGGTTTCGCCGGAGCGATGACTGACCACGGCGGTGTAGCCGGCATTGTTGGCCATGCGGATGGCATCCAGCGTTTCGGAGAGCGTGCCGATTTGGTTGAGCTTGATCAGGATCGAATTGGCCACGCCCATTTCAATGCCTTTCTTCAGAAACGCCGTGTTGGTCACAAAAACGTCGTCGCCGACGAGCTGAATTTTATCACCCAATTTATCGGTCTGATGCTTCCAGCCGGACCAGTCGGATTCGGCCATGCCGTCCTCGATGCTGATGATCGGGTATTTCTTTACAAGCCCCTCATAGAACTGGACCATCTGCTCGGAGGTGCGCTCGGACTTGTCGCTCTTCCTGAACACGTAGCGCTTCTTGGCCGTGTCGTAAAACTCGCTGGCGGCCGGATCGAGCGCAATGAACACATCTTTGCCGGGCTTGTAGCCGGCCTTGGCAATGGCCTTGACGATGACATCCAAGGCTTCGGTGTTACTCTTTAATTTTGGGGCGAATCCGCCTTCATCGCCCACCGCCGTGCTGAGTTGCATGTCCTTGAGAATGGACTTGAGGGCATGAAACACCTCGGCGCCCATGCGCAGGGCTTCGCGGAAGGACTTGGCCCCCTTGGGCATGATCATGAATTCCTGCAGATCCACCGGGGCATCCGAATGCGCGCCGCCGTTCATGATATTCATCATGGGTACCGGCAGGACCTTGGCGTTCGTGCCGCCGATATAACGATAGAGCGGAACACCCAGAAATTCGGCCGCCGCCTTGGCCGTCGCCAGGGAGACGCCCAGGATGGCGTTGGCGCCGAGCTTCATCTTGGTGGGTGTGCCATCCAGTTCGATCAGGGCCTGGTCCAGTCCCACCTGATCGAGGGCGTCAAAGCCCACGACCTTAGGGAAAATAACGTCGTTTACGTTCTTAACCGCCTTCAGCACACCCTTGCCGCCGTAGCGGGCCTTGTCGCCATCGCGCAATTCCAACGCCTCGTGCTCGCCCGTGGAAGCGCCCGAGGGCACGGCCGCCCGCCCGATGACCCCGCAAGTCAACTGCACTTCGACTTCCACGGTCGGATTGCCGCGTGAATCCAGAATTTCGCGCCCAACGACATGACTGATTTCCGGCATGATGCGTTCTCCTTCGGTTGATGTTGAGTTTTAATAAGCGCCGCTTGCTTCGTAGTTATTGCATGTATAACCAATGCCAGTGAAAAACTCAAGCACGTTGCACAGCACGTCGAGCGTAGAGCGGAGAGCGTCAGAATCGGAAATACGCTCTACGCTCAACGTGCTTTCATCCCAGCCGCCGGTGATGCAGAACGGGGATGCGCGCACGGGTCCGGCGCAATTCTTCCGGCTGGAGCGTGACGGTCAGGATGGTTTCCTTGTCGCCGGCAGCGGCGAGCACATCGCCCCAGGGGCCCGCCACCAGGCTGTGCCCGTGGCTGGCAATGCCGGTGCGCGGATTGGCGCCGCACTGGTTGGGCGCCACGACGAACGCCTGGTTCTCGATTGCCCGCGCCCGCACGAGAGTTTCCCAGTGGTCCTTGCCGGTCTTTTGCGTAAAATTAGAGGGCACGAAAAAGAGCATAGCACCCCGTTTGGAATAATGTCGGAACAGTTCCGGAAACCGGAGGTCGTAACAGATAGCCAGGCCGCAGGACCAGCCTTCAATCTCGGCCATGACGGGTTTATCGCCCGCCGCGTAAATATCACCTTCCCGGACAACCTGCCCATTGTCCAAGTTGGCCTCGAACAGATGGATTTTGCGGTAACGGGCGGCGATTTGGCCCTGCCGATTGATGAGCACGCTGGTGTTGTAGATTTTTTTTCGGCAGCGTTCGATCACACTGCCGGCCAGGATCCAGACCCGCCGCCGCGCGGCCAGGGCCATCAGGCGCTTCGTAATCGCTCCCGGCAGGCGTTCCGCTGCGGCGCGATAATCCGCGTCGTTGCCGCGGATGGCGAACACTTCCGGCAGGGCGATGAGATCGCAGGCCGGCGCGCGCCGGAGTCGCCGCTCTATCGCGGCCAGATTCCGTTCAACCTCCGCCCCGGTGCTGGTCTGGAGCAGGAGGATTCGCAATGGGCGTTGCGGCATAATGGAATTTTTACTCATGCTATCCTTGCTTAAACGTCCACCACGCCTTTGCACTCAGGGTAACGGGTACAACCCCAGAATGGTTTGCCGATGTTCGCGCCTTTCTGGGCCGTGCGCAAGACCATGGGCTTGCCACATTGGGGGCAAGGTGGAATATGATCCGTCGGATCTGACCGATCAGGCGGATGATTCTTGTGCCGGTTACGTTCCGCCAGGCGGGCGGCGGCGAGTTGCTCGCTGTAGCCGCCCTCTTCGACAAACTGTGTTTCCAACGCGGCAATCTGCTTGTCAAGCAGGTAGTTGGCCTGGTTGATCAAGCAAATCAGCGTGTTGGCACGAATGACGGGGTCTTCCTGATCGAGCCACTGGGAGTAGAGGCCATAGCGTTGTGCATCGGTTTGATCCGACGTATCAGACGGATACTGTTGCCCAACCCGGCGGACCGCCAGCGCTTCGGGATCGTTCAGCGCCCATAGCTTCAGGCGCCGGTGGCGCAGGAAGTCCTCGTAATCGAGCAGTAGCTCTTCAAGGCTCGAGCGGGCCACGTTAACCAGTCGTAGTTCGGTTTGCGAGGAGGTCGCGGAAGCACGGCTACCCTCGGCGATGTTCTGCCGACCACTGCGGGCGGCCTGAACCATTTGGTCGCTCATTCGGGAACGAGGATCAAGAAACCGTTCGCAGAACCAGTAGGTGGCATCGTAGATAATGGTTGCCGTCTGAAAAGACCGCAAGTCGCGATACCCTCCACTGGGCCTGATCGTACTCATATTGCCACCTTGATCACCAGCCACGCAGCGTGTTCAGCCTTGCGGAACTCTGCTGCGTGGCGGAGAGGGCGGGAGTCGAACCCGCGGTGCCCTTTTGGGGCACATACGATTTCCAGTCGTACACCTTAGGCCACTCGGTCACCTCTCCGGAACAACGGGACAGCCATGGGCAGTATCGGTTAGCAGATTGACTAACCAAGGGCAAGTGAATTGTCGGCGACGGACCGAATTACGGTTTATCGGTCACAATCAATTCTTTGACCGGCACGCCATCGCTCCATTTGCCCATAAAGCGCTGCGACGCGGTATTACCGAGGGCAAAGTCGCGATTTTTCCCGTAAAACGCGGCATCGCATAATCCATCGAAAAGTTTCCATAACCCGTAGTAGTCCAAGGCATCGGTGGAATGCAACTTGCCGTTAAGGCTGGGAAAGTCACGGGCGCCTGTGCGCTCGATGGCCCTGGAACTCAAGGTCTCCTTGAGGCTGGATAAAGAACCCTGTTGATCGTTCTTTTCGCCCGAATCATAATCGTTATCCAGGGCACAAGGAGCAAAATGATCCGCCGCCAATGCCGGCTTGCCGTGGTCATCGGACACCAGAATTATAAAATCCTTATTTGAAAGCGATATTTGCGTTGTCTCGGCAAAAATCCTCTTGGCATCTATATCGCGCGCAATCGTATCATTGTCGCCCACCACGGCAAGGAGCAATACTCCCCTGGGGATTTTGCCGAGATCATCCAAAGGAATGCACGCTCTTTCAACCTTATTCCAGGACTTTCCCGGTTGGACACACATAATCGCTTTGGGCTCCGGCAAGCCCGATGCCCGCGCGCGCGCCGCCATATTGGCGCTTGTCTGGCCGCCCGCGGAGTGGCCAACAATGGCGAATTTACTTAATTCGGGTTTAACATGCCGTCCATCTTCAAGGCGCTTGATCGCATCTTTTACCGCTCGAATGGCATTTCCAGCGATTTCTTCCGGCGGACTGCGCCACTGTTCCTGGTAGCGGGGATAAACAACGATATTACCGCGGCGCACAAGGTGCTCAATCCAAGCCCCATAACCCCTGGGGTTCACGGCGCCCCAACCATGGTTAAAAACGATCAATGGGGCGGAAACCGGCGCGGGATCGGCCGGCTCAAATATCCAGTATTGATCCACCCCTGTTCCATAAACATTTTTTACCACCGAGGCATGCGGATAATTGGAACCTCCCGGGCCGTTAGGAGGCTGCGCCGGCGGTGTTGCCGCAACGCTAACGTCACATACGGGTAAAAACGTCAACGCGAGCAGGATGCCAATGAACCGTCCGCTCATAATTGCCCCCCCCCGTTTATTGTCATCCAGACCTTGTCCCGTAGTTGCATCCAATCCCACAATATCATCGCAACACGCTTGCGCAATAATAATATTGGCGATATGATGCACTGATAAATTCACGCATAGGAATTTTCCGCCAGAGGCGGATCCGCCTACGGCGGACAATCTTGCGGTTCTACTCGAACCGCTACTACACCAGTTCGGTGTAGAGGCCGTTCGTGAGAACGGCAAAGTTACGGCGTCTGCCGCTTAATTAAAAATTTTCAACGCCGAAGCAGGCAATCGGAAAACCACAAGCAACACAAGGAAAGACAACATGAACCGATTCGCGCTTGGCAGTGCGGCAACGAGTGTTCTGATTGTCCTCGCGGGCTGTGCGACACCGGAAAGCCGGATTAAGGATAATCCCGGGCTGTTTGCCAGTTTTCCGCCGGAGGTCCAGCAAAATGTCCGGCAGGGCCAGATTGATATCGGCTACACGCCGGAGATGGTGCAAATGGCCCTGGGCAAGCCGGACAAAGTTGAAACCGAAAAAGCCACCGAAGGCGCCCGCGAAATCTGGTCCTATACGGACACCACCAGCACAACCGAACAGCAGACCTATACGCCAAGCCCTTATGTTATCGACAAGGATGGCGATACTTCATATCAGTATCGGCCACCGGTCACCGTGAACAGCCAGAAACTGCAGGAATACGAGAAACTGCATGTGGAGTTTGTGAACGGCAAGGTCGTGAAAATGAAAACCGCCAACCGCTGAGGATTCCGCGCGCCGGCGATTCGTATTTGACCGACGGGCATGGAACGAGTATCCATATCGAGCGCGGCTTTAACCATAAACGAACCAAGGAACCGGAATGAAGATCGCGGTACTGATCGGCGACGGCATGGGCGATTATCCCCTGAAGGAACTGGGTGGAAAGACGCCCTTGCAAGCGGCGGCCATCCCGAATATGCGCGCCATTGCCGCCGCCGGTACCGTGCGGCTGGTCAACACCATCCCGGAAGGCATGTCGCCGGGAAGCGACGTAGCCAACTTGAGCATCATGGGTTTCGATCCCCGGAAATATTACACCGGCCGGGCGCCCATCGAGGCGGCCGGGGCGGGCATCGCCATGGGTCCCAGCGATGTCGCTTTCCGATGCAACCTGATCGCCGTGGAGCAAGAACGCATCAAGGATCATTCCTCCGGCCATATTACCACCGAGGAAGCCCGCCCGATAATTGCGGCGTTGAACGAGCGCCTGGGTAAGCCCGGGCTAACATTTCATGTCAGCTCGGGTTATCGGCATTTATTGATATGGGCAAACGGCCCTTGCGACCTGGTTACCACCCCACCCCATGACGTACTGGGACAACTGGCCGCACAGAACCTGCCGGCCGGCGCGCGCCAGGACGAGGTCCGGCGCCTGATGGAAGCCTCCAAGGAGATCATGGCCGCGCATCCTGCGAATGCGGCGCGCCGGCAGGCCGGCAAAACGGCTCCCACGCAAATCTGGCTTTGGGGACAGGGACGGCGGACAACTCTGCCATCTTACCGGGAAACGTTTGGCCTGACCGGCAGTGTTATCTCGGCCGTGGATCTGGTGCGCGGCATCGGCAAACTGGCGGGCTTGGACGCGGAAATCGTACCGGGCGCCACAGGGTTCCTCGATACGAACTATGCGGGGAAGGTTAAGGCCGCGCTCAACGTGCTGGATCATCAGGATTTTATGTTCCTGCACGTGGAAGCGCCGGACGAATGCGGGCACATGGGCGACCTTAAACTCAAGCTCAAGGCCATTGAGGCTTTCGACCGTGAGGTCGTCGGCCCCGTCTGGCAGGGCTTGGAGACCATGCGCCAACCATACCGCCTCATCATCGCCACCGACCACCGCACGCCGATTGCCGTGCGTAATCACACCGCGGAGCCGGTGCCGGTAGTCGTATTAAATGGACCCATGCCAAATGCCGGCTTGCCGTCGCGAAGCGCTATGGCGAAGCACGGCCGGGAAGCGCCCTTCGACGAATTTGTGAACGGCGGCCAGGCCGGCGGCATGGCTTTCGAGTGGCTGAATTTGCAAATCGGCAATCGGAAAATTAGGCCGCCAAAGGCGGCGATATAAGAAATACTGGATTCCCGATCAAGTCGGGAATGACATATGCGCGCTCCATTCTGCCTGTCCTGCATAGCCTCCGGGCGAAGCAGGGTCATTCCCGTGAAAACGGGAATCCAGAATATGTGTTACTTTCAAATTCCGGTATAAATATAATTAGGACCATCCATCATCATGAAGCAATACCTTGTAATTATCGGCATTATGACGGTGCTTGCGGGCCTGCCGGGTTGTGTAAGCATGCAGGATTCCGGCGAAGCCACACAACAGCAGGAGGACATGTTGCTGCTCAAGGAAGACCTTAACCGCACAAAGGGCAAGTTGGAAACCTTGGAAATGGAATACCAGCGCCTTCTGCGCGAGCTGGATGCCTTACAGGGCGCGGCAAACAGCTCCAAAGGCGAAACCAGTTCCACCCAAGCCCGCATGGATGAAATAGATCGCCGCCTGAGCGTGCTGGAAGGCGCGCGGGTCAAGGACCGGCAGGCGATCGTGGACCAATTGAGCGGCAAGATGGCGGATATCATGGGTGACGGCGCCGCCGGTAAATCCAGCCGGAAAAGCAAAGCCGGCCCGACCAAAGCCGGCGCCGGCACAACCAGCACAACCGGTTATGAGCATGTCGTCAAGGACGGCGACACGTTGACGGCCATTGCGGCGGCCTACAAGGTCAAGACCAGCGCAATTATCGAAGCCAACAAATTGCAAAGCCCTTACACATTGAGAACGGGACAGAAGCTGTTTATCCCACAACCGTGACAATAAATGCAGAACGCAGAATTTAGAATGCAGAATGAAAGAGTAAGAATTCAGCAGTCTGAGGTCGGATAACTATACCGGCCGGTAAAAGACAAAAAAGAGAGGAAGTGGTTTTTTGTTTTTTGCTCCGGTTCCCATTCTACATTCTTCATTCTGCATTCTGCCTTTCTTCAGCGGCCGTTGTTCCATTTGCCATTGGGGGCCTTGCGGCAGGGACGACTGGAGACCGCGACGTAAACGCCTTCCTCGCCCAACAGGCGCTGGAGCTCATGAATTAGCGTTTCGGACGGGTTGACGTTATAAGTGTTTTCCGTACTCACAAACACTTCCTGGCCTTTCTGAAACTGCAGGCAGAAGACAACCGGCGTAGGACCCGAGTTCGCTTTCAGCAGGTCCTTGATCGTTGCCAGCAATCTCGGCTGAACGTGGGCGGCGGGCAGATGCAGACTGATACGCTCGGTGAACCAGCGGGGCACCTGGTCGAGCGCGTACATTTCATAGATCTTCATTGTGACGGTGTCTTCTTTTTTGTCAACCTGGCCGCAGACCAGCACGGGGGTTCCCTCCACCAGCAACGCCTGGTATTCCTGATAAGGCGCCGGAAAGACGACAGCCTCCAGAGTGCCCTCGACATCCTCGATTTGGATTATGGCCATGGGCTCCTTCTTGACCCTGGTAAATTTCTTGTCCACCTTGGCCACGAGCCCGCCCACGCGGGTAATGGTCCCGTTTTCCAGCGAAGCCAATTCCGCCACGGTCGCCAGCCGGTAGCGCCGCAGGAGCGGCTCATACTGTGTCAGCGGATGCCCGCTCATGTAGATCCCCAGCAACTCCTTTTCCGCAAGCAGCAGTTCATTCTCATGCCACGGCGGACAGTCCGGCAGGATTTCCGGTTCGCCGCCGCGCCCGGGCGCTTCCGCCTGGGCAAAGAGATTGCCCTGCCCCGTTTGACGGTCGCTCTGAATGGCTGCGGCGCGGGCCAGGCCCAAGTCAACGCCGGCGAACAGCCGGGCGCGATGCATCCCGAAAGCATCGAAAGCGCCGCAACGGGCCAGGGTTTCCAGCACTTTACGATTGATGATCCGGGCATCCATACGCACACAGAAATCAATCAGTCCGCGGAACGGACCGTTGGCCTGCCGCTCGTGGACGATGGCCTCGGCCGCCTGTTCGCCGATGTTTTTGATGCCGGCCAGCCCGCAGCGGATGGCGCCTTTCTGTGGCGCGAAACGCGCCTTGCTGACATTGACATCGGGCGGGAGGATTTCGAGACCCATGGCACGGGCTTCATTCATGAAAACCGGCATTTTATCCGGCTTGCCGATTTCGCCGGAAATCAGGGCCGCCATGAATTCCTCGGGATAATGGGCCTTCAAGTACGCCGTCTGATACGCAATGATGGCATACCCGGTGCTATGGGATTTGTTAAACCCGTAACCGGCAAACTTGGCGATATTGTCGAATATTTTTTGCGCCTTCCGGGGCGGCATTTTACAGGTCTTGTGACAGCCTTCGACAAACGTGGCGCGTTGACTTTCCATTTCCTCGGTTTTTTTCTTGGCCATCGCACGGCGAAGAATATCGCCCTGTCCCATGGAGTAGCCCGCCAACTTATGCGCCGCCTGCTGGACCTGCTCCTGATAGAGCATGATCCCGTAGGTTTCCGCCAGGATGGGTTCCAGGAGCGGATCGTCATAGGCGATTTTCGATGGGTCGGCCTTGCTCTCCACGTACTTGTCGAGCATGTTCATGGGACCCGGCCGGTAGAGCGCGATCATGGCAATCAGGTCTTCGATTTTATCGAGACCGATTCGCCGCACCAGATCCCGCATTCCGCCGCTTTCAAGTTGGAATACGCCGATCGTGTCGCCGCGCTGGAGCAGGTCATAAGTTTTACTGTCGTCCAAGGGCAAATGCTCAAGGTCCACGGCGACACCCTGGGTCTCCAGAACCAGCTTGACGGTTTCATCGATGACCGTGAGCGTTTTGAGTCCCAGAAAATCCGCCTTGAGCAGGCCCAGGGCCTCGATGTGGTCCTTGCTGAACTGGGTGATAATCTCGCCGTTTTTGTCGCGCGAAAGCGGGACCAGTTCGGAGAGCGGGCGCTTGCCGATGACGACCCCGGCGGCATGCACGCCGGCATTCCGCAATAGCCCTTCCAGCACGAAGCCGTAGTCCAGAATTTTTTTGGCGTTTGGGTTCTCCACCGCGGTTTTCTTCAGCTCCGGGTTCCGCTCCATGGCATCTTTAAGCGACAAGTCGGGGATTTCCGGGACCATTTTAGCAAGGCGATCGCACTCCGGCAAAGGGATCTGCAGGGCGCGGCCGACATCCCGGATCACGGTCTTGGCGCCCAGCGAGCCAAAGGTAATGATTTGGGCCACGTTTTCCCGGCCGTATTTGCGCTTCACATATTCGATCACTTCCCCGCGCCGGAACTGGCAGAAGTCAATGTCAAAATCCGGCGGGCTCACGCGTTCCGGGTTGAGAAAGCGCTCAAAGACCAGGTTGAAGCGGAGCGGATCCACGTTCGTAATGCCCATGGCATAGGATACCAGGCTGCCGGCGGCCGACCCGCGCCCCGGTCCCACCGGAATGTTCTGTTCGTGCGCAAAGCGCACAAAATCCCAAACAACCAGGAAATAACCGATAAATTCGGTTTTTTCGATCACCTCGATCTCGTAATGCAGGCGCGCAATGATCCCGCGCTCGCGCTCGTCCTTTGGCTGGTCGGGATCGGTAATCCCGTAGCGGCGGCGGATGCCTTCGCGGCAGAGATGGATGAGGTAGCTCTTGGGGGTAAAACCCGCAGGCACGGCAAACGCGGGATAAAACGACTCCTGGTTCAAGCTGAGCTCCACATTACAGCGGTGGGCGATCTCGACCGTGTTGCTCAGCGCTCCGGGCACCTCGCCAAAGAGCCGTGCCATGTCCGCGCCGCTTTTCAGGTAAAACTCCGGGGAGCCATACTGCATGCGTTTGGGATCGCTCATGATGGTGCCGGTCTGGATGCAAAGCAAGACCTCATGGGCGGCGGCATGGCTTTTTTCAAGGTAATGCACGTCGTTGGTGGCAACCAACGGGAGGCTCACACGCTTCGCCAGGGCCAGCATGCCTTTATTGACAACCGCCTGGTCGGGTAATCCGTGGTCCTGGATTTCCAGATAAAAATTATCCTTGCCGAGAATTTCGGCATATTCACCGGCCGTGCGCGCGGCGCCGACCGCGTCGCCCGCCAAGAGGCACTCCGCCACGCGGCCTTTCAGGCAGGCCGAGAGGCCGATCAAACCCTTGCTGTAGCGTGCCAATATTTCCCGGTCAATGCGGGGCTTGTAATAATACCCCTCCAGGTGCGCCGCCGTAACCAGGTGAATCAGGTTGGCATATCCGGTTTCATCGGCGGCCAGGAGGACCAAGTGCGCCGCTACCGACCGGGGTCCGTCTGTTTTGCGGTCCTTCCGACTGCCGGGCGCCTCGTACACTTCACAGCCGAGGATCGGCTTGATGCCTTTGGCGCGGGCGGCCTTGTAAAACTCCACCGTCCCATACATGTTGCCGTGGTCGGTCATGGCCACGGCCGTCTGCCCGTGCTTCTGGATGGCCTCCATGAGCGGCTCGATCCGGCAGGCGCCGTCCAGTAGACTGTAACTGGTGTGCAAATGCAGGTGAACAAAAGGCGTGGTCATAAGAAATGCAGAATTTCCGCCAAAGCGGATCCGCCTACACGGCGGAAAGAATGCAGAATGTAGAATTTATCCAGAATTCGTTTCTTCATTCTGCATTCTCCATTCTGCATTTCTTTGCGGTCAGCGCTCGATTTCTTTCAATCTCAGATTATCCAGCAGGAATTTTACATTCCCCTCCGGCATCCGGAAGTAAAAATGGTAAAGGTAGTTGGACTGCACCATGCTGGGACACTTGAAGCGATAGGTCCGTTTCTGCCAGCCAACCGAGGGTGGAATCATATCGGTGGCATATTGGGTTTTGTACACGGACGCCGCATCCTCGGTGGCGGATTTAATCTCTTCCCACGCCCAGAAAACCCATGCGACGGGCTTGCCTTCCACAATGGAGGAGAATGATAATTCATATTGGCGCTTAAGCTTGAGTTCGACACCATCTCCTAATGCTCCATCTTTACCTCTTGTTTTTATCAATGGCGCAAGGACCCGCGCCCCGATAACGTGCTCCACCGTCGGACTATTATTGACCGGCAGAACCCAGGACATATGATTGCGGGTAAAACCCTGGTAATTGTTGACATAGCGATAATATATGAAAGTGTTGCCGTCCACCGGCAGGATCGGCGGACTGCCGGCCTTCAGGATCACTTCTTTTTCCACACTTAACAACGAGGCCGTATTGCAATAACCGCCAATGAAGTTGTTCCAGAAAACCCGGATCACCCCGTTCATCCAGTTTGCCGGCGCCAGCATGTCCTTGGCTGTATCCGTGCCCTTGACCGGCTCGGCATTTGGAAAATTCGGCTCGGTCTTGGATCCCTTGTTGAGGGCGATATTCACAATGCCTTTCGTGGAGCCCAACAGCAGGTCGAAAAGCCCGTCCTCGTTCCAGTCGCAGGGATAGACAAACGACATGGTGTCATATACTTCCCCGCCGGCAATTTTCACAAAACCGTCGAATTCCAGGACGGCCGGCGCCAGGATGCCGCGAATGGCGGCCACCATGTCCTTGCCTTCTATGGCTTTTTGGGTGCCCTTGTACAGTCGGATCTGGCCGGTGCGCGTGCCGACGATCAGGTCTTGCAGGCCATCGCCGTTGTAATCCACCACCGCCGGGGTAAGTTGCTCATAGCCTTCCCCATAGCATAAATAGAACATGCGATCTTCAACGAACACCGGCTTGTTGCGCGAGCCCGCATTTAACAACAGTCGCACGCTGTTGGCCGAATAGGTGCCCTCGCCGAGAATCAGGTCCAGCTTGCCGTCCTTGTTCCAATCGGTCACCCAGGGGGACATATAGTTGCCAAGGATCATGGTCTGCTTGCCCAGCATCAACGTGGGCAAACGGTCCTGGGGATCATCCACGCCGAATTGAGGATCCACATAGCGCGGGATGCCCATGCGCCGCGTGAACTGCCATTGCTTGCGCGTACCCGTGTTTGGCAGGATGCCAATATCGCCATAAAATGTGCCGAACACCACGTCATTGTCCCCATCCCCATCCCAGTCGCACACATGAATCTTGGCGCCCCAGCCAATGAATGTTGGAATAAACGCGCCGGTGGTGAACTTGGGTTTGCCCTTCTCGCCGGAGTTCAGATAAATCCATAGAAACCCCTGGGTATCGCTGACCACAATGTCGTTCAAGCCATCGTCATTCATGTCCACAAAGTTCGGGCAGGACGACATGGGTGTATCCACCATCCTCCCGGCATCATTGAGCACAAGCGAATTGGCCACATTGACGTGCAGGTCGTTGCCCGCATCCACGCCATCCCAATAATTACCCAGGGGCGCCGTCGTTTCCCCGCTATATTCGTCCAAAATCATATTATCGGACTTGCTGACGGGCAAGCCGGCTGCACCAGCCGTAGCAGGCACATTAGTCTGGGACATAGCCGGTTCGGATAGCGCAAGACCCAAGACCACGGCTACAAGCATATTGCAGAAACCGAGTCGTATTTGATAATGCAATCCCATGCTCATGATCGTTTTATTTGTCCTTCTTGGACGTGGTTGACTTGCTCTTGCCCGTCGCTTTATTGTCTTTATCCTCATCCTCGCCAACGACCTTGACAATCCCCTTGTCTGCTCCATCCTTCGTCGGCGCATTGGTAACAACCGCCTCACCGTCGCCCGTCGGCTGAGATGTCTTTTTCTTGGCATCCGGACCGGCCGGCAGTTCTTTCGGCAACAGCATAAAATCGCGTTGATAGCGGGTCAATAGATGCACCACGACATTGATGCCGAACTTATAGGCATTGCGCTCGGTTTCATCGGAAATATTGCGGTAAATGATACTGCTTTCACTGCGCGGTGAATAAAGATGGGGGCCATGCACCCAATGCCAGTCCGGCTTTTTCCCGCGCTCCGCCAGGTTGACACGGTTCCATTCGATCTTACCATCCCGGTCGAGGCGGGCCTCCCAGAAATGCCCGTAGCCGTTCAGCGTGTAGAGCACCGCCAGTTTACCGCCGATGTTGATCATTTCAATGGGCTCGTGATAATTATTCATGCCCGTGGGCATGCCGATATTATCGAAAAAGGTGTCGAACATTTCATGATTTTCCGGCACAATTTCAAAATCGCGGTCCGGCAAGACGCGCTTCATCTCGCGCCGGAAGGCGATATCGAAGCGGGAACGGCGGCCGGCCAGGGCACTGTCGGCCCAAATGGCGCCGCCCAAGGTCAGGTAATCGCGCAGGTTTTTGACTTCGTTGTCTGCCAGACGAAAATTCTTATGGCCGGTCAGATAGACAAACGGCGGCTTGAGGGTAAAGAGCTTGTCCGTGCCGATATCGAGCACTTCCGGCACGACTTGGGCGTCAATCCGATCCCGGGACCAGGCGCGAATCTGGAGCATCATGTTTTGCAGGGAACCGCACCCCTGAATACAGGGGCCTCCAAACGTGGAATCAGAATTGCAGTACCAGTCGCCATCCAGGTATTTGGCCTGAAATATCGTGAACTTGGCTTTCGTAGTACGCTTCGAGCCCGAGACACCCCAGTCCTTCTGGAATTTGGCTACACCTTGGAGGCGCGCAATGCGGGCTCCCTCGATTTTTTTGCTCATATCCGTCCGCACCTTGACCTCGGCCATTTTCAGCACCGGCATGACACTCATTGTTTCCTTGCGGACGAATTCGGCCGGCGTCGCGACGGTAATGCGGGTCACGGCAGTTTTTGCGGCCGCCGCCGTGGTGGTTACCTTGACCTCCTTGGTTTCGGCTTTCGTCTCCTGCTTGGGCATCGGCGGCGGGGGCGGTCCCAGCGGGGGCATGACCAGGACGGCGCCTTCATCGAACGAACCTTTGATGGCAATATAGGACGAAATCTTGTAGCCGGCGAAAATCATGAGGAGCGAGAGGTAAAAAACCAGAGAAATCAAAAAATACCGGCTACGGAGCAACGGCAGGATCAGGAACCAGATTCCCTTGCGGGACTCCGCCGTTTTTTCGAACTCTTCGACTTTATGTTCAAGATCGAGAGGCATGCTCGTGGTCTTTTTACTGATTGGCGAAGAAAGACAGATTTTTCACGCCTGCGGATGCGCAGGCCGCCAGGACATCAATGATCCGCTGTTGGCGGACTTTCGGCTGCGGATGAATAACCACCGGCTGTTTATCGCCGAAGAGATCAATGCACTGCTTCAGCTTGGCCTGCAACATTGGCAACAGCTTGTCATCCGTGCCGCCGACGGGCTGTTGATTGCAGAATATCTGCCCGTTTTCCGCAATGGCCACCGTCAGCTCCGCCGGCAACGATTGGGCTGAGGCGGTGGCATTTCCGGGCATCAGCAGGCCGAGGTATTTCTCTTCGATTTTTATTTGGGAAGAAGCCATGAAATACAGCAGGAGCAAAAACGTGCAGTCCATCATCGGCCCCATCTGCAGTTCGCATACCTCGTCTTTTTCTTCCCGGAATTTCATGGCGCCGGCTGTTTCCTTAGTCTTCTTTTTCCACGGTCGAAAACATCATATTCGGCACGTTGGCGGCGGCCACGGCCGCCATAACCTGCTGGGTAAACTCGTACGGCACCCGCCGGTCAGCGCGCAAGACAACCCGGAAGCTCGGATTCTTGCTCATCTTGGCGCTTTTTTCGATCATCGGCGTCAGATTCATGGGATCGCCGACGTTCAACACACCAACCTTATAGGTGGGCTCGTAAAGCCCCTCATTCCATTCAATGTCTACCATGAATCGGCCGGATTCGTCCTTTTCCACAACGCCCTGATGGGTGCCGGGCAGATGCACGTCCTTGCTGATCCGCACCATGTCAATCGTACTGACCGACACGAAATAGAGAATCAACAGGAATACGCAGTCCATCATCGGCCCCATTTGCAGGGCGCAGGATTCTTCATCTTCAGCCAGCCATTTTTTCTTCATGCCGCGTTTACTCCCAATCCAACTCCGAGCCGCAATGCTGGCATTTCTTGTCACCCACGGTCACTTCCTTGGAACAATTCGGGCAGGCCACATGCTCCACCTTGGCCGGGGTTGCCTCGGGAACTGTGACCGGTTTAACCGCCGCGCTGGCCTTGGCCGCCGGGGCCCTTTGGGGCGCCGCCACTGCGGACGCCGCGCCGGCCTTGCCGCCGCTCAAGTAAGCCATGCGCGCTTCCTTGGTCACGATCACCAGGTCGGCCGGGATGTTGTCGAAATCAATCTCATCAAACAGCATGGTCAAGCGGCCTTGAACATATTCCATGATTTTCTTAATGCGATTGCCGAGAATGTAATATGCGCACAGGCCGGGAATGGCGATGACCAAACCCGTGTAGGTCGTGACCAAGGCCATCCCAATGTCACCGGCCAGCTTGCTCGGATCGCCCACGGCGCCGCTAAAGGCCATGGAGTTAAAAGCGCCCACCATACCGGCAATTGTGCCGAACAGGCCGAGCAAGGGCGCGATCGTGGCGTTCAGGTTGATGTACGCGTTCTTGCCCCGGAATACATTGGTTTCGTTCGACGCGGATTCCAGGGTGGCGGTGTCAAAGGCTTCGCGACCGTTGGGCAGTTTTTCGAGCGCTGCGCATAAAATGCGGGTCGCCACGCAGGGATTATCCATGCCAACCTTCCATGCTTTCTGATAATCCTTGACCAGCAGGGTCTGATATAATTTCTGGATGATTTCCGACGGACAGGCCACACTAATGCGCAATTTCATGAGTAATTCGATCAGGATCGCGGTCGCCCACACGGCCGTGGCCAGCAACGGCCACATGGTCATCCCGCCCTGCCGCCAGTAATCCATGAAGGTTTCCGGTTTCTTGTTTTTTTCATCCACTGTCTGGGCGGCGCCCCCGCCCGTTGTGGCCGGCGCCTGCGCGTAGGCGGTTGTCGTAAAACCCAGACCGGTCCACTGCGCCGTCGTTCCCAGCAACAGGCCGATTACCATCGTCGCCATTAAAAACCGAAACCATCGCGTACGCATAATATTCCTCCTGAATAACTTACGTTTCATTTGCGCGTTAACATCCTCGAACCATTGACTTTCTTTATTTATGCGGGAAACACACCATGTGCGGCGACTATCGCGGCGCATAGCGCCCCTCCTGCCAAAATCAATCCTGATCCTCCACGCCTCAGGGTTTGGCAGGCTTGGCCGCCGATCCCAAGTCCGCGCGGCGGGCGCCAAGCGCTTTGCGCATCTCGATCGCCTTGGCGGCAAATGGCGACGCCGGATAATTTTCGATCAGTTCGGCCAACATACCTTCGGCCTTGGCATCCTGATGAGACGCCGCCAACAGCACCGCGCCGCGATAAAGAGCTTCCGAATAAAAGGGCTCCACGGCATACAGGCCGATCACGCGCAAATAGCCGTCGAGCGCCTCGGCTGGGCGCGCAAGGCCTTCCTGGCATTGGCCGATCCCGAGATAAATTTCGGCCGCATAAGCCAACTGATCCTTGGCCGGTTTCAGTTGTTTATCGTAGGGCTGGGCCAATTCCTGGAATTTGGCAAGGGCTGGCGCGTAGTTTTTCTTGGCCAGCTCGATTTCGGCCAAGCCCACCGAAGCCGCCATGCTGAGCGGATGTTCCGGATAGGTCTGCCGAAAGACATCGAACGCTTTGGCCGCCTTGCCATAGTCGCCGGAGCGCAGACTGGCAATGCCGAAATATATCATCCCCTTGGCCGCCCATTCCGTATCCAGCCCCAGATACTGCATCATAACCTTGTCAAGGTTCAATTGGGCTTCGCGGAGATTGCCTTTTTCGAAAGCGGCAATGCCGCGCACCACGCTGGGGGGCGGTTCAACCTTCAATTGGATGACCCCGGCGCGCGGCACGGTGACTTCCCCACCCTGGGCCAGCTGGAGCCGGATGCCGGCGGCATCCACGGACACGACCCGACCCCGGAATGTTTGCGACTTGGTCACCACCACATCTTGCGACCAAGCCGGCATGCTCGCAAGTATAAGGCCGGCGGCCATGAGCGCCGTCACACGTAATCCTTGTTGACGCATACCATCTCTCCCGCGTTATCCCGGCAACGAATGAAATGGAACTCGTGAATAAGGAAAGATAACGGCATTTGCGCTAATGTGTCAAATAAAATAAAAAAAAAAATCTGGCCATTTTTAATAAAACGTGTAATGCTTCAGGTAGTTTCAAAACCATTTTTGCACCTTTTCGAAACAAGCTCTCTGGGATGTGCATCGGCACTGCGAACGAAAGCGATGGAACGGAGGCACTATATATGAGCACACGCGCTCTGCAAATGAGTCTGGCGGGCATGATTTTTCTGTGGCTGGCGGGATTGGTCCCGGCCCAAGAGCGGTTGGACGAAATGGCCCTCACCGGCGCGGAGTACACGCGTTCCGGCAATTATGCCGCAGCCATCAAGGTCTATGAAAAAATGATGGAATATCCCACCTATGAAAACATCCTTAACATCAAATTCGAGCTGGCGTGGGCCTATTACTTGACCGGCGCTTTCGAAAAGGCCATCCCGCTTTACGCCGACCTTTCCAGTGTCCGCGCGCCCAGCCCGGCGATCAAGGCCCAATCCTTGTTCCTGCTGGCCGACTGTTACGCCCGGCTGGCCGCCACGCAGGACGAAAAAAATGCTGACCGCAAAAAAAATATCCAGAAAGCCTTGGAGTTCCACGCTGCGTTTCAAACCCAGAATCCCAAAAGCCCGAATTTACCCCAGTCCCTCTATGGCCGCGGATACGCTTATTTGTTGAACAGCCAGTATACCGAGGCCGAAGCCGACCTGAAAAATCTGATGCGCACGTATCCGACCAGTTCGGCGGCGCAGGATGCCAACTACCTCCTGGCCAGCGTCTATAGCCAGCAGGGGCTGGATTACATGAAGGCCGGCCGCAAGGACGACGCCAAGCGGTTCATGGAAAAGGCCCGCGAGATTTTTGCCCAGCTGACCAAAGCGCAAGGAAATCCCGTTACGGCCAATGAAAGCATGTTCGCGCTCGCGGAAACCTGGTTCAGCGCAGGCCTGTATAACGAGGCCATCCGTTCGTTCCGCGAAGTGCGCGCCAAAAACGAAGTCCTGCAAATCCTGAAGAACCAGATCGACATGGCCCAGACACAACTCGGCGCTCAAGTCGGCCGGCAGGAAGATACGACTTTCGTCAAAGGGGAACTGGACCGGCTCAAGGCACAGTGGTCCGCCGTCAGTGAAGGTCCGGACTTGATGATCGCGAGCTATCTGCGGATCGCCCAGGCCTATTTTGAAATTGGCATGTACGACATATGCCGCGTAATCTGCGCCCACCTGATGGCGTTCACCACGGGCGACCGTAAACAGCAGGTCAATTACCTCCTGATCAACACCTACCTCAAGGATGAAGATCCCGACAGTGCGGCCCGCGAAATGGAGGGGTTCCAGCAGACCTTCGGCGCCGATGCGCCCATTGCCGACACCGTCAGCCTGGCGATCGGCCAGTTGTACATGCGACAGGGCACAGAGGAAGGCGTTACCAAGGCTTTGGCGCAATTCACCAAGAGCGTGGATGAATATCCCAAGGGTAGTTCGCTCGCCGACGCGCTCCATCTCAAATTTACGGCCGAATACGTGCTCAACCAGTATAAGGAAGCCAACCAGACGATCGACGCCTACTTGAAACAGTTCCCGAAGGGAACTGCGGTTCCCACCGCCCTCTACTATAAGGCCATGTGCCTGGTGGCGCTGAATCAGTTGGACGAAGCGCTGAAAACCATTGATCGGGTTATCCAACAGTTCCCGAAGAAAACCGAGACCTTCGACGCAGTGGATGAGGTGTTTTACCAGAAGGGCGCCATGCTCGTGCAGGCGAAAAAGCCGCAGGAAGCCATCCGCCACCTCGAAACCTTCCTCGAGCGATTCAAGGACAGCAAACTGCGGCCGGAGGCCATGTATCAACTCGGTATCGCCTTGAACGCGGATGGGCAGACTGACAAGGCCAAGGCCACGCTGGAAGGCATCGCCCGGCAGTATGCGGACAACAAGATCGCGCCTATCGCCCTGTATCAGATTGCCGTGGTCAATTACGAAAAAAAAGATTGGCCCCATATGGCCGAAGCCTTGGAAATGTTGATTCAGAGTTGTCCCAAGAGCGAGCAGGTAACGGACGCCTTTTTCTGGCTCGGCTTTATCGCCCGGCAGGATGGCAGGTATGAGGACGCCATTGATTATTACGCGCGGTGCGTGGAGTCCAACCCGGCCTACAACCAGGCGCCGGAATGCCTGCTGGCCATCGCCTTGTCATATAAGGACAAGGCCGACAAGATGGGCCAACCCATGGTATTGTCGGAAGTAAAGCGCGTGCTGTTCCGCGCCACGCTATATGATGCTGCTTACGCGTTCGAAGATCTGCTGGCCAATTACCCGGATTCCGACCAGGCGCAGGAAGCTATTCCCGGGATGGCCCAGGCTATTTTCGATCTCGTCCGCTACAAGCAGATCACCGAAGACGAGGGAGGCCTGTTCTTTATCAAGGCCATCGCGCGCAACAAAGATAACGCCACCCTGGCGGCCCAGCTTTCATTCGGCAACGGCAATTTCTTTATGCTGAACAAGCAGACCAACAAAGCCCTGAAGGCATTCAAACAAGCCTTTGCCATCCTTCCGGAAGTGCGGCTCTCGCCGACCTTGCTGGCCAGCTATGCCGAGGCGCTCAAGGAGGCCAACGCGCCGGCCGAGGCGGAAACGATTTACAACAAGATCATCGCCGATTTCCCCAACGATCCGCGGGCGCTTGCGCCGGCCTGGTACGGCCTGGCGGACATCAAGTTCCGCCAGAACGATTTTGCCGCCGCCAAACCGGCGTTCGAAAAAGTGCTGAAGGATTTCCCGTGGTATGAAACCGGCAAGCAGGGCAAGGTCAAGCTCGCCCAGATTTTAGAAAAGAACAAGGATTATGCCAAAGCCGAAGCGATGTTCACCGACGTCTGGAAACAGGAAAAAGGCGAGGCCCGCATCGGCGCCATGCTGGGGGTGGCGCGCTGTCAACTCGCCCAAGTCCAATCCGCAAACAAACCGGCTAACTGGAAAGAACTCATTCGGGCCTGCTCCGAAAACTTGACCAAGATCATTGTGCTCTACGAAGCGTTTCCCGACTACTGCTCGGAAGCCTACTACCTGCAGGGCCAGGCCTGCGAGCTGATCGGCGACACGGCCAAGGCCAAGGAAATGTATTATAAGATTACGACGGATTACAAAAACTATCCATCGGCCAAACCGGCGGCCGAGCGTCTGCAGGCCCTGGGCGGCTATACGCCGCCCGCCGTTGCGGCTCCCGGAAAATGACCATCATGAAAAGGCATGCAACTCGCAAATATTACATTCCGACAAATGCCGATCCTGATTGCCATTGCCGCGGCAACCGTTGCGCTCTTTGCCTATGTGAACAACTGTTCCCGCCCCAAAGCCATTGATCAGGCAATCCAAGCGCAATCCATGCCCCGCCTGGTAGAGGCGGTGGCCAGGTACCCGGAACGCGTAAATTGGCGGGACACCCAGAACGGCATGACCCCATTGCATTGGGCAGTCATGGGGAATCAGACCAACATGGCGGAATATCTCCTGGCGCACGGCGCCGACGTGAACGCTGGCGATCGCTATGGCATGACGCCCTTGCACAAAGCCGCCGCATTCAACGGCAAGGACATGACCGCAATCCTGCTGGCCCATGGCGCCAACCTTAACGCAATGGGCACCAAATATGGCGTAATTCAGGTTATGCCTCTGCACTTGGCGGCCGAAGCGGGCTTTGGCGAAGTGATTCGGGTGTTGCTGGATCATGGCGCCGATATCAACGCGCGCACGGGAGGCCAGAATTGCGCTACACCGCTCCACATGGCCGCTGCCAAAGGCCAAAGCGCCGTCGTAAAAATGCTGTTACGCTCCGGCGCCGAAGTAAATGCCCGGGACGTCAAAGAACAAACGCCTTTACATTGGGCGCTGGTCGCGGAACAACCCGATTGCGCCGACATCATCCGCATCTTCGGCGGCACGGAGTGAAGCGGCAAAACACCTCTGCACTGGGCCATCGCGGCCGATCAAAAAGAAGTGGCCGATATGCTGAAGATTTATGACGGGGTCGAATAAATGCAGAATGTAGAATGCAGAATTAAATTAAGATCACGCTGATTGTTCTTTGTTTCTTCATTCCGCATTCTTAATTCTGCATTTTCTTACCATGGCAACTTCCGGACAGGTAAAGGGCGAATCGTATTTTGTGCAGTTGATACAGCCCATGTAGAGCTTGTGCATCAGTGTTTCCTTGGCCACCTCGCGGAAGCCGAACTGGCGGAAGAATTCCGGGGTGAACGTCAACACCACGATCTGTGCGGGATGGAATCGTTTGATCCGCTTGATTACCGCCTTCACCAGGGCCGATCCGATCCCTTTGTGCTGGTAATGACCGCTGATCGAGACGGACTTGATTTCGATGGATGGGTGGAGCGCTTTCCCGATTTCAGGCAAAATCTGCCAGGCCGCCGTGCCGACGATCCGGCCCTTGGCTTCACACACCAGAAACCGGTCAATATTCTGGACTATATCGCTGATGGCGCGCGGCATCACCTCGCGGGGATGTTCTTTGATCAAGGCGCAAATGGCGCCGGCATCCTCAAACCCGGCGTTTCGAATTGTCGTGGCAATATTGGTTTTCATGGCTTGAAATTTATCCTCCTTGGCCGGAATACGCTTGGAGCGTGAACCTTCGGGCCTATGCTTTCTTTGCTTGATGAATAGCACGCGCCCCCCGCTTTGGCGAGAACAAATGGCCGTGCCGTCCCGATGCGCTACGCGATCGGGACAAAGCATGGTGGGCCGTGCAGGGCTTGAACCTGCGACTTCTACCGTGTGAGGATAGCACTCTTCCACTGAGTTAACGGCCCATGCAACCAGAGGCTTGCCCGCCCGTGAAGGCGGGCCTGAGGACAGATATCCTGATTCATTGGCGGAAGATAATATGAAGGATTGTCCCCGGGGTTGTCAAGCGTTCAGCACAATAACACGATAATCGCCGCCGGTCATAGGCGGGAGACTTCTCTGGGTTAAGCGCGAAACATTGGCTGAAGAAACAAACGGCCGGCGGGACCTTTCGACTCGAAGCGGATGTAGGCTTCGTCCGTAACGGTAAATTCAAACACACGGCCTTCCGCCTCGCGCAACACAAGACCGCCCGGACCTACAAAACGGCCCGTACAGGATGAGGCCGTCGCCACTTGAATGCGACCTTTACTTTCCTCTATTTTTTCCAGAAGAAGCCCCGTGGACCCATAACAGCGCCCCGCTTTTAAAGCCTCCAGGATCGCAGACGCGGAAAGGCTTTCGGCCTGCGCCATGGTGAAGGCATTGTTGAAATCTTCCGGATAGTGGAAATCGTCATTCGCAAACCCCCACAGACGCAGCCCCATTGTCAGGAGCCGGTCCCAGAAGCTCGTGTAGAGCGGATTGCGCCCCCGGGCCAGCATGGCGGGGGTGCCGTAATGCCCGTTATAAATTTCCACGCCCAATGGACAGGGCCGCATGGCTTGCACCATGGCCGGCGTCCAGTGCGTCTCACCCGCGATCCGTTCCGGATGGCACACCATGGTTAACAACCCATCGGCGCGCAAGGCGGCTTCCGCAAGCGGCAATTCGTTAAGAGGCGGTACGGTTGCCCCTATGAAAAGCATGTTTTCCGCCCGGCTGTGCTCAAAGCCCTCCAGAAAAACCATGTCCGGAAAGGCCGTCCTGATGACACTGAGATCGGTCACGTGGTCGTGGTCGGTGATCGCCAGGAACCGGACGCCGGCCTCATCGTGATACCGGCGCACGCCTTCCTGCAGGGGGACCTTGGCACAATGGAAACTGAATTCGGCGGAATGGACATGCAGATTGCCGCGTATCCAGGAATTGCCAGCCTCCCGGTAGGGATTGATCAGCACCGGCTTCATGACAATGCTTTCTTCATGGGCCCCACTTTTCAGGCCAGAGCGAGTTGCCACGTCTATAGCAAAGTGGCCCGTAGAGCGCCGGGGCAAAGCGTAAGCGCAGTGGCGCGGCGGGCGCAGCCCGCATCAGGATTTCAGC
>Ga0209749_1000460_pt1 | contig 56385 bp, 42 predicted proteins | sample EPASupsiteSAE347_FD_187267 | JGI IMG/M metagenome (GOLD analysis project Ga0209749, IMG submission 187267) | Bioremediated contaminated groundwater from EPA Superfund site, New Mexico - Sample SAE3-47 (SPAdes) (version 2) | ecosystem: Environmental > Aquatic > Deep subsurface > Groundwater >... | reverse complement strand
ACCGGAATTATACGGGTGTATTCCCTGCCATGAGGACAGACACGCAAGAGATGCCCTCATAAGCAAAGCCCATATCGCCTATGGGTATGCCATGAAAGAGATCGCCGATTATCTCCATCTCCATTATGCAACCGTGAGCAGGGCGGTAAAAAGAACCGGGAAGAGGAATGCATGATTGCAAGACCTAGCCCCGGGGATGCTCAGTACGGCAAGGAGTTTCTTGGGCCCCCATGTGGGATGCTTCATGCGTACCTGCACGATGGCCTCAACAATATCGGTGTCCGTTTCATGGGGGCAGGAACGGGGTCTTGTTGATTGATCGAATAAACCTTCCGGTTCGTATTCCTCATATCGTTTAATCCATTTGTACCCTGTCTTCCTGCTGATGCTGAACTGAAGACACAGCTCGTTAAACGGGCAAAACTTATTCAGGCATTCTGCGATAAATCTGACTTTCCGGTCCATAACGGTAACTCCTCTCCAACCCATAAGCAGCACCTCCTGCTGCTTATAAATGTATACAAAAGTGTTACCTATGTACCCGGAATAATCTGTTACCTATGTGTCCGTTCGGCCACTTCATGCATTCTTGTCCCTTGTCAACAGCCTGTTGAAAAACTCTCTTTCATCGTAAAGCTTGTGGCTGACCCCTCTGTTTTTACTGTTTTTACTTTCTGCCATGCCGCCCTTTTTTTTCCATTGTTTTATAAACGCTTTAAAAATGCAAACGATTTTTTCACCAGTTGCGGCGAAATGGGTTAGCGCGCCCGTCCTTGCCGCCTCGTTATCCATCAAAAATAGCCTCGGCCGGGGAGTTGTTTCGGGATTGTTTAGATAAGTTACGGAAGTTGCCAGCGTCCCGGCAAGCCCCGGAAAAATATTCTTGAAAATCTTTTGAAATACGAATAGTATCTTACGTTCACAGGTACTGCTCTGACACTGTTCGTAATGGAATACATAATAGAGGAAGAGGGGGAAGGCAAGTTTTTCGATCTTACTGTGAAGAAAGGTAACGAAACTATAAACTTGATGGCTGTTTTCTCCCGTGATAACCAAAATAATCAGGATAGGAGCTATTCTGTATGGAATTCATAAATCTTAAACTTCACCCGGAATATCTGCCTCTGGTGAATGAAGCATTCAAGAGATTCATCGAACCCAAATTCGGTCCTCAGGAAAAGGCGCTGCAAAAAATCATCGACGGGAAGGAACGAATCTGTGAAATCTTGGTCATTCGTAACCAACCGGAGGGGTTGATTATTTACAAGACGGCGCTGCAAGAAGAATATGGCCTCAAGCAGGCATTTGAGCTTAAAACAGCGCTTCTGTTTGAACCGGTCCGGGACAGGGGCTTCGGCCCTTATTTGTTTTACAGAGCAGAACATCTTGCGATCGAAGCAGGAGCGCAGTACATCTATACGACCATGTCCGACGCCAACCCCAGATTGTTGTCCCACCTGGAGAATGAGGGATTTGAAGAACTCATGCACTGCGCATCGACCGATAATCATATTCCCGAGACGGTCATTTGCAAAAAGCTTGAACCGGGAGTCAGGCCGACGGCTCATACGATGACCCAGTTGATGCACTTCTTTCACCGATGTGAGAAACTCAAGATGGAAAAGAGACATGGTCAGACATCCGATCACGAGCAGGACCGCGTAGCGGCCCATTCATGGCGCATGGCGGTGATGGCGATGTTTGTCGGCTCATATTTGGACAAAGACATTGACCTGTTAAAAACCATCAAACTCGCCTTGATTCACGACATGGCAGAGATCATAACAGGTGATCAGGCGTACTATGTTCATATGTTCAATGAAACGGAAAGAAACAACAAAGACCACCGGGAAACGGCTGCCATGCCCGAACTGGCCCGACTGCTTCCTTTTAAAGACGGAGAAGATCTCCTGGCCTTATGGAATGAGTATGAGGAGCAGGTATCCTACGAATCCCGGGTCGTTAAAGCAATCGATAAGCTTGAGGCACATCTGCAGCACAACGAGGCGGATATTTCGGTCTGGAATGAGTATGATGTTAAACACTATCGGACCATGTTCGACCAATTCTGTGATTTCGACGCTGCCCTGAGAAAACTCAAGGAATTGCTGCGTGATGAATCGACGCATAAACTGGACACGGAAGTCCCGGTTTCATCGACAACAGCGAGAAGAGGAATGGACAATGCCGTATAATGCAAAGGCCAGGATTGCCGAAGAGAAGGCATGTCAACTGCTGGACCCCTTCTTTTCCAGGTATTCAATGCCATATTTTATACATGGCGCCACGGAATACGGCATTTATCTTCCCGAATACAGTGACGTCGATTTTCAGGCCTGTTTTGAACTCTCGTCATTTGACAATATCGATGATTGCGATAATGCCTTAAGGAGCTATTCAAAAGAGCGTGGAATGGATATTACCGGATTTGTAGATATTACTTCCGGCAACAAGATATATGTCTATGAATGGCCGTCCTTGAAGGTCGATCTGGGTATACTATTAACAGAGGCAGAGTTTGAGGAGTCAAAAAAGAATACCGTTTTTCAGAGAGAGGCATACAATCCCTATATCGATATGGGCAGAGAGCTGAAAACGGCTTTCCACAGGAGGCCTGATTTTGAAGAACTGAAACGCAAAGGGTTGTCGTTCTCCCCGTTGATGGCAATTGCCGTTCATGTGGCACGGGAGCAACAGATAAAAAGGGGACGTTCTTTATGGAGCGCCGTTCTGGATGCAGTTAAACGAGGGAACCGGTTCTCTGTCGTTCCTATCGATTCCCAAAAAAGCGCCGCATACGAATATGGCCCTGACGAACTGATGGTGTATCATGCGTTTCACAATTGTTGTGACGGCCATGGGCCTGCACGCATGCCACGAAAAGATGTGATAGAATTTTTTGAACAACTCGCAGACAAAAGCAAGTAGAACCTTCTTGTTTGCTAACCTTTGGAATACTCGGTTTTTTCTTGCGCCTTAAAACTCAAAACAAAGGCGATAAGGGCCATCAATATCAGCATTTCAATCACGTCTTCTGTCCCTGTAAATGAATATGTCCTGTTCAAATGCCCCTTTGGCGGCATTCTAAGGGTATATACGAGATTGACAAGCACGATGCTTACGGTCCCCGAAAGGGATGTAAAAAGGGTATTCACCGATGAGACCGATCCTTCGTCTTCGGCGGTTGAGTATGAAGTGAGGATTTTGTTCGTAGCTGCAACATTGAATGCCCCGCTTAATCCGATCAGTACGATGATCAGCACGAGGGAAGGAATTGTCACTCCGAAATAGAGTAATGCAAGAACCAGCACATATTCGGCAAAACGGATGCCGAGAAAAACGGTATTGACCTTGCAGGATGAAAACTTGTCTATCACGAGTGCGCTGAGTATGCTTGATACCGCGAAAGATACGGCGGCGAAGGCGTTCAGGTAGCCTGCCACGACGTCACGTTCTCCAAGGGCAATGATGACGAAAAACGGGAGTATGAATTCAACGCCTATGTAGCACAAATTATTAAATAATTTCACTGCGATGGTATATCCGAAGCCTTTGATGCCAAAAATCTTCCAGTTCAACATCGGGTTGTCCGTTTTCTTTTCATTCGTGATAAATAATATCAGAAATAACATTGAAAGCGTGATCAGCAGGTTGAAGCTGTATGAGAACCAGCCGATCTCCTGTCCCATGTTAAGGGAAAAGACAGCAAACATTATAAACCCGGTGCTGTAGATGATTGCCGGGATATCAAACCTGATCTTTTTCAACGTTGAAACATGTCTATCGGGGACGAATATGTACAGAGTTAAAATGCTGAACAGGCAAAGGGGCAGTTCGAGAAAATAGATATATTTCCATGAAAACTCCGACAGGAAGTGCCCTTGCATGATCGAGCCGGATGCTATCGCAACCCCCATTGCAATACCACTGACAGAATATCCCAGCCCCATATGCCTTTGCGGTAATGTTTCGGAATAAATGGGTATAGCAGCGGAAAGACTTGCCGCCCCGCAAATCCCCTGGAAAAACCTGATGGCAACTACCTGAGGGAATGATGTAGACAAAATCATCAGGAGGGAAAATACGGCAAGAAAGCTGAACGCATAAATTGCCACCCTCTTTCCGCCGTAAGCATCACAAAATTTTCCGAATATGAGAGAAGTACACATAAATCCTATATTATAACTCAAGGGTATTAATGAAATGAGGTTTTGACTGACGCCGAAATGTTGCATGATATGAGGAAGGCTTATGGTCATCGCCGCATTGTCCATAAACACCACAAGCGCAGATATCGAAAGAATGATAGATAATTTCAGTGTTTGCCTAATTTCCTTTTTCATTATAGTGCTGTTGCTTTGGGCTCGGAAGTATCATCAAATTAGTGCGATCATGCCTTATGCTTCCTGTAAAAATCGATGGCCACACAGTATAATGAAGCGATTCACCTCAAATCATTTGCAGTATAAGGAGGCTGCCGACAATCGAAAAGATACCACCAAACGAGTCGATGCGCAAGGAATTGCATGAGACGATCAAATCCAATATGGTTTGTACGCCGCGAGCCTTTCCACCACGGTTTGAAGGGTTTCCGTTTTCTTTGGAAAGCAAAAGCGTATTTTTGTTCTGCCCAGATCGGGCCTGCTATAGGATAGAAGGGATAGAAGGGATAGAAGGGGGGCATCCTTAAAAAAATTAAATGTTTGACTCCGGCTATGCTCCCCGGGTTGCCGATTCCTTCCTCTGCCGCAAGGAAATACCCTCCTTGCCGTATTGTCGTTATTTATTTCCATCTTGGACCTCGCTTGGACACAAAGCATTATTTTGCTTGAATTGCGGCGGGATGTGGAGCACAATTAGAATCTATGGTCCATGTAGCAGGCAAGGTTCTTCTGGGCCTCGGTTTGATGTTTACCGGCGTCCAGATGCTTTCTTCAGGTCTCAGATACCTGGGCAGCAGGCAATTCAGAATGCTCACCACACGCTTTGTGTCGTCGCGCACGCGAGCGATCACATTCGGCCTGGGATCGGGTGCGCTCATGCAAAGCACCTCAGCTGCGCTGGTGATCCTTGCCGGCCTGATCTGCGCAGGCCTTGTCAGCGTCCCGCAAGCCATTGCAATCCTGACCGGCTTCAGTGTGGGGAATTGTTTGCTGGTCTTTGTCGTTTCTTTGAATGTCGCCGTGGCGGTAATGTTCGTGGTCGGATTGTGCGGAATCACGATGTATCTGACAAAAGACGATAAGATAAGAAACTATCTTGCCGTTGGACTGGGACTGGGGTTGATCTTTTTCGGAATTGAGGTCATGGTCTCAGGTGTCAAGCCCTTACAGAAGGAAGCCTGGTTTGCCGGCGCCATGGCATTCAGCCGTCACTATTCGATACTGTCGGTAAGCGCCGGTATGGTGCTGGGATTTATCGCCCAGTCGTCAACGGCAGTGGCCCTCGTGGCAATAGGTCTGGCAAAGGATTCCATACTCGACGCCTCACAGACATTTCTGTTTATGTATGGCGCTGCAATCGGATCGACCCTGTTTAAGGCATTGCTCGGAAAGGCGTTCGGCGGGACGTCCAGGCAGCTCGTACGATTTGTGAACCTGTTTAACTTTTTCGGGGCAGCGGTGTTTATTCTCCTCTATTATGTGGAGGTCTATCTCCACGTCCCCCTGGTGATGGCCCTACTGAATGCGTTGAAGATGGATCCGGAGCGCCAGGCCGCCTCTGCCTTTTTGCTGTTCAATGTGGTTTCGGCGGTTTTTTTTACGGCCGTCAACGGACCGTTGGTCCGATGGCTGGCGAGAACGCTTCCTCCAACGGAGGAGGAAAATCTGTCCCAACCGAAATATCTCCGCGAATTCGAAGTGCAGGAACCCGAGTCCGCCTTGGAGCTGATTCGCCTTGAGCAGGTACGCGAAATGGAACAGATAACGGCATTTATTTCAACGGTTGAAGGACAGTATGCCGGATTGACATTACAGGCCCGTTACGAGGCATTCAAGGCCCTGTCCGACGAAGTGACGTCATTGTTATCGGAAATAGCGGCGATGCAGATGCGTCAACAGACGGCGGATCAGCTTGCGTATTTGCACGCACGCCAGACCATTCTCGGCCAGTTAGCAGACAGCACCGTCGCCGGCGTGCAGATGATCGTCAAGGCCAGGGCTGTTCCTTCCCTGGCGATGCTTTCAGACTCGTGTATGGAATCCATTGATTTTCTGCTGCTTATTGCCGCTGAAGCTGAAGGTTCGAACTCTCCGGATCAGACACGGATGATTCTGGAGCTCAGCTCCGACAATGGTCCGACTATGGAGCAACTCCGCAAAGCATACATGGATGGGGACAAGATCGCTACGGCCGGAGGCGTGCTTACCTCGGCCGAACATAAGGAGTGCCTTCTGGATCTGATGATGCACGTGGAAAAAATCGTCTGGCTTCTCAGTCGGCTGTTCAGTCTGGAACGATGGGAAGCTTAAGATCAGCTATAAACGTGAGGGGAAGATGGGAACATCCTTCTTGTTATCCATCAAAAATCACTTCGGCCGGAAGGGCTGCGAGGGAATACTTGGAGCAGCCCCCGTTTTAACCGGACGCTCATATAGCCGGAATAAGCTGTAGTAATGCCGGAGCTTAAAATTGAATGTCGAGGGCTAACCCTTTTCTCGCTTCACTTACGCCAGGCATGATACTTTAGGCCGGGTCCTTGAGTCTCCGCCATCCTTGTTTCTCTTTATAAAATCCAGAATGGTACGGGTATATTCCTCCGGGCGCTGATCATATGTATTGTGGCCGCACTTCGGGAAAACGGCAAGCTCGCCCCTTGGGAGATGACGGTAGAATGCGACGGATTGCTCAACGTCAAAAATAGAGCTGCGGTCAGGATAGAGTACCAGGGTCGGGCAGCCAACCATAGGCAGTATCGGGCGCAGATCAAAATAGTCCACACCGTAAGCGCCGCCGTAATTGGCAAATTGATTGTAATAAACCTCCGCCGATTCTCCGTGCCATTCGATCATCTTGGCCTGAAGCCCGGCTTCGAGGTCTGTAAAATTATTTACAAGTTTGATCGCATTTAGCTCGGTCATCAGCACTTCGCTGTAGCATTGGGTGCTGGCAACGGTTAAGGTTTTGATCTCCTGGGGGTATTTGACGGCATAATCAACACCAATAACCCCGCCTTCACATTGGCCCGCCAGATGGAACTGACCAATACCCAGGCGTTCTTTTAACAATCTCAGTTCCTCAACGCTTTCCTGGCGGTAACGGTCACTTGCATAAAAATCCATAAAACCATCCCCCGGCTCTGACCTGCCATAACCGCGGCGGTCATACATGATTACCCTGTAGCCTTCAGCCACAAAGCGGGGATAAATGTTTTTCCATATCTTGCTGCAGCCGAAACCATGATGTACAAGAAGAATTACCTCTCCCTCACCATGGGCTTCGTAATAAATCCGTAAATTTTTTATTTCTTCAAAAGGCATAGGACACTCCTTATATTGTATTCAATGGGTGGATTTTTTTATTCTGTAATTTGTCCATAATTTATTTATGATGAAAATGGCGACGGGGACGAGCATAAAGGGCAGCTCCCACCAGAAGGCGCCGATGAGTGCCCCTGCAAAGGAAAGGAACGCTGCAATGGGTTGGACAAGGGATTCAACAATTATTTCTTCGACGGTTCCGGGGTTTATAGATCGGTCAACAAGGCGATCTTTTCGCGTTGCGTAGAGCCAGTCGACGCAGAATGCCAGACCCACGGAAAAGACGACAGCACTGTAAAAGATGTGCGCTGTCAGGGATTCGGGGAAAGCAATATTCAGTGCGTTGGAAAACGGCAGGAGCCCGACAAACATGAGTGCGAGGATAGTAAGCCAGACATGGACGCCGTCGGAGCGGCGGAGGTATTTTGCCTGGTTATGAGTGAAAAACCAGTAGAAGGCGATGTTCATGAAGGTGACAAGGTATGCAACCACCACATCGAGTTGACCGAAGAGATACTTCCGTACGGCCTCCTCAGTGGGCGCCATATCCACCGGCGGCTTCTCGATAAAAACAACAAGCAGTATCAGCGCCAGGGCAAAGAAGCAGTCCGTAAGCGTCTGGAGACGTTTTAACGATATGCTGGAGCTTTCATCTATTTTGTCAGGTTCTCCGGTCATTTTGTCTTGTTCCTCGGTTAATAATCGCCGTTTTCTCTACGGTATTTTCTATGATCATGCCTCCGGATGCTTTCCTGATTTTCTTCATGTTGCTTGAAAATTGCCGCTGTAATTGTTAATCACTATAACATCAGCCTATGAAAATCACAATAAAACATATGGAAACACAAGGAAACAAGGGAGGTTACATTTTTATTCCATGTATCGTAGATTCGGGATATTCACAGTGCGGCATATAACGACAATATTGTCGAGAACTCAATATCTTTTCGACATTATTTTCCTTATCTCAGTCGGCTTACATTTAAAATGTATAACAAATACAATGTGTTATAATGAATTATCGATTGGTATGCTTATTGCTTAAATGTAGATAGGTGATAGGTAAAACGTAAAACGTGGAAGGCGAAAGGATGAAATCGGAGAAGTAGTCGATGGTCGATAGTGGATAGTAGAGAAACTAAAGAAACAAAAGAAACAAAAGAAACCGGAGAAGCAGTGATAGGTGAAACGTGAAACGCAAAACGTGAAACGTAAAACGTGGAAGGCAGAAGGGGAAAGGTGAAAGGCGACAATGTCCGATAATCAAATAACAAGTTACAACATATTGACAAACCTGACAGAGAAGGATAAAAATGAAAAGCGGAGGAAGATAAAAATGAAAAAAAGGATAATGGTGGTTTTAATCGTTGTATTGGGACTCTCATTTATCCTGCCCGCTGCAAGTTTTGCCTGGAGAGGCGGATGGGGACCCGGAATAGGGTATCGTGGCGGATGGGGTCCGTACAGGCCTTACGGGTGGTCCCGTCCCAGAGTCTATGTAGGGACAGCGTTTGTTAACCCGTGGTACTTTCCGCCACCTGTATACGTTTCCCCGCCGGTTGTTGTGTATAACAACCCTGTTCCCCCGCCGGCCTATGCCTATCCTGATCCCGGACTTACAGGGCAATATGCGGACGGAAATCCTCCCGGCGAGTGGATTACAGTGCCCGGTCAGTGGGTAAACGGTCAATGGATACCTTCCCACAAAGCCTGGGTTCCCGTGAACCCTTAAAAGATAACATTGAATAATTTCAGTTGTTATTGCATTGCCAATGGCTGGCGGTGGAGCCATTCCCACACTGCATCGTATTTTTTAAGATAGATTTGTGTTTCTGCCGGAACCCTTGAACACCAGTTTCCCCCGTACCTGTCCATGGCGCCTTTTGTTTTTCCTGATCCGCAGTTGTATGCAGAGGCGAGAAACCTTCCCAATGCCTGTGGGTTGTTCATGAGCTGTTCTTTTCTCCCGTTATTCAAAGCACGCATATCGGCATCAAAGAGAAGGAAAGACGCCTTTGCAGCGTTTTCATGGTCATCCATGCCCTGTATAAAGTCTTTTTTTAATCCGGCCCGGGGATATAGCTGTTCAATTCTCTTGTATGTATCCGGAATAAACTGAAAGAGGCCCCTTGCCCCTGCCTTTGATGCTGAGTAACGGTAAGCGCTCTGCTTGTTGGTTCCCATGATGACAAGCGTTTCATGGATAAGTTTTTCCGTTGGGTATTTATCACTCTCGAATTTAAGAGGATCAATATGTTCGATAATCGCCAGGGTGAGTGAAACATCGTCTGCGATGAACTGATCACTTGACAGGGGCCTGACCTTTCTCACGGCGAGATCATTCTTTGCCGTATCGAGGATATTTTTTAGATAATCCAGCCCTGCCTTTCTCACTTCAGGGATATCGAGTCCTTCAGAATAAGGAGTATATACGGCCTCTTTAAATGTTGTTCCGTGGCGTACAGGCCTCTTAAGCGCCAGCACGATATGGTGTTCGGGGTATGTGATTGTGAACTTTGTATTTACGCCATTTGATTTGCCCGGCTCGACCACAACGCCTTCTGATTTGGCGCCAAGCTTCGGATGAACCCGGACGATCTGAATTTCCCTGTCTTTTACATTCTCAATAGCAAGAAGTATGTCAAATTCGCCCAATTCGTTCTTTTCAATCGTTTTCGGTTTACTTGTTTTTTTACCTTTTTTACCCTTTTTCGTTTTTTTCGATTTTTTATTCTGAGTCACCTTTTTCGATTTTACGACCTGAAAGCCGCAGTTTTCTTTTTCAAGAAGTTCTTTTGCTCTGGCTATATCCTCAAATATATTAAAATTGATCATGTCCTGCGATTCCGAAGAAGAGGCAAATTCAATCGAATCTTCAACATTTACTTCTTCAATTTCATCTTCGTCGTTTTCAGTCATATAAGCAGAAGAGTAGAGCAAAGAAAAAAAGATAAAACTGCATGATATAAAGAGGCAAAAAAATACCAAAACTGAAATTTTCTTTATCATGGTTTTCGGGATAGTTTTCATTTGAAAGGATTTGCTCTGTTTCTTTGTGTTAAGCCTGTTAATCTAATAATATAAATCCCGCCCTTTTGCAATCCTATTTTAATTGACATGCAAAAGCTATTTTTATAAACTCAGGTTACTAAAGGGGAATTTTTATCGAAACAAAAATGAAATACTGCATAAACTGTGACAACAGACACGGCTGCAAATCAGAAGCCCCTCCATGCCTTGCTGAAATGATGGAAAGTAAAGTCACAGGCATGTCGGGAAAGCAGTATCTGGTCGAATGTCATAAAACCGACAAATGCAGGAGTTGTCCGTTTTTTCGTTCATGCTGGAAGGTGGAAGAATATAATCGCCTTCCACAGACTTCATGCCCTTGATGCTTAAACCCGGATTTTCCATCGGATGAGCACCGTTTCCAACGACGTATCCGGGTTAAACGGTATTGCCGTTGAGCGGCATAAATTCAACTAACCGTGTTCGCTAAATGAGTTTTTCGATGTGGGATCTTACTTCATGCATCAATAGGGTCTTGGTGGAACCCCCTTCTTTATTTATATAGACCGGTTTACCGATTTTTATCTGCACCTGCCCTTTTTCTTTCGGAATAAAACAACCTTCCGGTTGCAATTTGCCTGTTCCCCTGATACCTACCGGTATTATAGGCACTCCCGTACGAAGGGCAAGAGAAAACGCTCCTTTTTTGAAAGGCAGGAGCGTGCCGTCCGGGCTCCATGTCCCTTCCGGAAATACAACGACATTTATGCCGTCTTTTATTCTGTCGGCTGCATCGTGCATTGCCTTCAAGGCCTTCCGTGGATTTTCCCTGTCGAGGCTTATATTCCTTCCGCTCTTAAGCGCCCATCCGAGAAACGGCACGGTAAAAAGTTCCTTTTTTGCTATCCATTTAAAGGACAGGCGCAGGGACGAAAGAAGTGCAAATATGTCAAGTGTACTCTGATGGTTGCACATCAGTATATAAGGGGGTTTGGATATGTTCTCGACTCCGTCTATGCAAACCTTGATGCCGTATGCCTTGACATTGACGATTGCCCAGAACCTGCCTATTTTATTTACCCTTTCCCCTTTGCGATCAAAGGGGTATAGAATAACGGCAACCATGGAAAGGGATATTGTAGTAAAAACAAGGGTTAATGTCGAAAAAAGTTTTCTCATTTCATATTTTTCAGCTTTTTATTTATTTTAATCGAAGGTATTTTTTATGTCAACAGGATGTTGCAGGTATGGCAAAATCTGTGCGTTGTGTTATACTGTTGCAGCAACAGAATTAATATTTCCGGAGTGCAAAGATGAGAAACAAACGTTACGCAGTGCGTAAAAGCACAGGACCCGGCATGAAAGAGAGCGGCAAATCCGTTGACGATATTGTAAGGGAGCTTAAAGAGGGTAACGTTCCGCGAAATGATTACAGGGAACAGTCGCTCAAAATTCATGGTCTTATCTGTGCAAAATGCGCAAGGGAGTTTGACCACAAGGACAGGCATCTCCTTACTGTTCATCATAAGGACGGCAACCACAAAAATAATCCGCAGGATGGTTCAAACTGGGAAAACCTCTGCATTTATTGTCACGAAGATGAACACAGCAGGGGATTGCTCGGTGATTACTTTAATGAAGGGGAATAGCCTGCGAGGGTTAAAACCGGATTTATCATTAGAACCACTATCGGTGTCGGATAATCCCTCGCAAACACGCTCATTCCGCTCCAGCGGCTCCAATCGCTCGCGTTCGGCTTCGGAACTTTTGTATAAGCAAAAGACCAAGCTTCCTCGCCTCACGACGGTTTGCTCCGGGATACCCCGACACCTTCCCAATGACAGATTTAGGTTAAAATAAGACATGCTTAAGATCGGCAACCTTGCGCTGTCATTCCCCTGCATGCTTGCCCCTATGGCCGGGGTGAGCGATCTGCCCTTTCGCCTTATTGCACGCTCGTTCGGAGCCCCTCTCGCCTTTACTGAAATGATTGACGTAAACTCTTTGAGTCACAAAGATAAAAGAACGTTGCGCATGCTTTCCTCAACCCCCGATGACAGGCCTCTTGGGATACAATTGCTGGGCAACGACGGAGAACATATTTTAAAGTCTCTTGATGTTCTTGAGGGATATGGGTTTGAGCTTCTCGATTTTAACGCCGCATGCCCTACAGCCAAAGTCGTGAAGAAAGGGAAGGGGGCAGCGCTCCTCAGAGAACCCCGTAAATTAAAAAAACTCCTTAAGACGCTGGTTGATCATTCGAAAGCACCTGTAACTGTAAAGATCAGAACAGGATGGGACTCCGATTCGGTTAACGCGCGGGAAATAGCCCTTTGTGCCGAAGATGCCGGCATCAGTGCGCTGTTCGTCCATGGGAGGACAAAGACACAGGGGTATAGCGGAACAGTAGATTACCGGACAATAAAAGAGGTGAAGGATGCCCTTAAGATACCGGTAATTGCCAGCGGCGATAACACATCAATAATTTTTATAAAAAAGATGTTTGATGAGACCGGCTGTGATGGTGTGGCTGTTGCCCGTGGTTCACTTGGAAATCCCTGGATATTCAGGGAAATAGCCCGGTTTTTTCAAAACGGCACATTTTGCGGAATGCCGGATGTCCACGAGCGCATAACGGTAATGAAGACCCATCTGAACCTGTCGGTTCAGCATTGGGGGGAAAAAAGGGGCGTAGCCGGCTTCCACAAATTTTTTATCTGGTACACGAGGGGACTGCACGGCATAAAGCAGCTCCGCGACAGGGCTTTCAGGACAAACGGGATAAACGGACTCCTTGAAACTATCGAAGAATTGTCTTCTTATTCACTTTCTCTTTAACTCTGCCTGTATCTTTTCCATCTTATCCTTAAAATAGAGTTTTTTCTTTTTCAGGAGCTTTACTTCCAGTTCTTCATCCTCGGTCAGATAAGGCTTTTCCTGAAGGGTTTGCAACTTTTCATGGAGAGATTTGTGCAAAATACGCGCTTCGTTATACATTTCCTCTTTACTTTTGATTTCATCCATTGGCAGACCTCCGTAAGGGATATTCAATAACCGGACAAATTATAAATTACAATAACCAAAAAGAAAACTCTTAATAATTTGGAATTTGGATATCGGCGCCTGGAATTTACAAACATAAATTTTATATTTGTTTGTTCAGGGTTTATTGCAGCTTTTCACCCCGCAAATGCAACCTGCCCCTCAGTAAGAAATACCAGAGCATAAAGACCGCCCACCTCACAATGACATAGGCTAATACCGTGAAAAGCACATGAACCCTGGGGTAGCACACGTGGGCTACGAGCAGAATAACGGCAAGGTTGCCCAGCCCCGAAGTTACGCTCAGGCTGATGCGGTCTTTCCGGTTCGACCCACCCGCGTAGTAGCCTACGAAAAGGGACAGCGATATTACGATAAAGATGGCGGCAAAAGCTGCTAAATTGAATTTTACCATGGCCTCTATTGAGGGTACGATAAAAACCAGGACCAGGATAATAACCGAGATTCGGAAAAACCACTCCAGTATGCACTGAAGAACTTTCGTGGACGACGGCATAAATTTGCGGAATAGTATTCCGGCCAGCAGGGGCGCTATCGTGAGGGGTGCAATCTCTATAAAAAGGGCACCCGGTGAAACGGACAGGTGCATGGGAAACCATTGGCTGAAGGCCCACAACCAGAGAGGGACCGTCAACGGCATCACGAGAACCAGAAGCGGCATGATGGCGGCAGCCACAGAAATGCTGCCCTTTTTGCCTTTTGCCTCGACGAGATCGAAGGGGTCGCCCGGCGCCGCCGCTGAAATCAGCATAATACCTCCAACAAGGAGGGGAACGTTAAGCAGTTTAACAACTCCGGCGGTGATAAGCGGGACTATAATGCATGCCGTCACAAAGGTCTTGATCAAAAACCAGGGATTTTTCAGTTCTTTCCCGATGTCCTTGAATGTGAGGTTGGCGCTGATCACGAAAACAATGGCGGGAAAGGTGACGTGCAAGAGTATGCCGATCACCGTTATAGCAACAGGGTTATGCAGCAGACCATGTAACATGTATGCCTCCTATGGCGCTTTCCTCGGTGTTATTCCCAGACGTTGCGCAATCTTGCGCACCGCTGCAAGGGCTTCATTCTCTGCGGGTAATTGCCAGAGGGGACGGCCCTGGCGGTCAAATTGCCGTAAGAGATCATTTTCAGGGATTGATCCGAGTAAGGTTATGTCAGCGGGCAACCCGGCCTCCCCGCCGTTTGAAACGCGGTTGACGACCACTGCCACCTGTGCAGGACCTACGAGGTCTGCAATCATCCGAAGGGTATCCATGCTCCTTTTTGAGGCATCCACAACAGTAACAACACGGGTAACCCGGCCTGTAACATCCCTGTTGATCTGTTCGATCCCCGCCTCGGCGTCGATAAGGACTGCGGAGAATGCCGGAATCAGACCGTCTATGGCGGAGCGGAGGAGTTTGTTGGCAGGGCAGAAACATCCCTTCTCCGTATTGCGTCCCATAGCGAGGAGGGCATAGTCTTTCCGCTCAATCAGGGCCTTGAGAACAAAATAATCAAGCCGATCCGCAGCCGCTTCAGCGCCGGCCCTGCCATTCTTCCGCGCCTCATTGATGAAATCATCCCTTACCCCGGCAAGTGTGTGAACAGCCTTTTCTCCAATGGCCGATGTAAGGCCTCCTACCGGATCGGCATCGACCAGTAATAAAGGCGAAATTCCCGCTTCGATAAGAATACGTGAGAGAAGGGCAGAAAAAACCGTTTTTCCCACACCTCCTTTGCCGCACACGGCAGTAACAGTTCCTGGCACTACAGAACCGTGCATTCCACATTCTTCACACATAATCTCTCCATTTCCATTTTTATCCTTAGTTTTTGCCTTTCTTCACAACCCCGAAATCGCATCACTTCTCAACCTCGGCTTCTCTCAGCATCGGCTCTTCACAACATCCCGTATATCGTCGCAAACCTTCCTGTCATCACAGGAACTGCAATCGGACCCGCACTCTATGTCATAGCCCCTTACCTTCCGGTTTTCTTTCACGATCTCTCGCGTTATTTTCTGAACCTGCGCCCCCATATCATCGAGGGGCTTCAGGTCATTTCTGTCCGAGGTAACAAAGATCGCCTCCATTACCTCTATCTTGGAATTGTCCGATGTATAGATCGCCATGAGGGCCTGACCGAGATGTCTGAAACTGAACCCTTTTGATGCCGCTTCTCTACTCACCCTGCTCCAGACACTCCGCGTGAGGCTTCTCATCATGTAGCCTTCTATTTGGTCGCCGACGAATCCGGTATACCGTAACATCTCGTAATCCTTATTTTCAATACCCGAACCACCGACGATCAACACCTGGCCGAAGGGCAGGCTTTTCCCGTCAGATTCACTGATATCAGGGCCGATAAGGGTGATTCTACCGCCTCGTACACGGGAACAATCATCGGTAAAGAGGGTAAACGCGCAGGCGCCCATTTCGGGATTCCCCAGTTCTACGGACGTATCTCCCCGGAGAATGATCCCCCGGTTCGCCTCCGGGCCGACCCGAAAGGGAAACCCTTCCGTCATATCTTGCGGGGAGGCAGGGGATTGAAACAGACGCACCCGCCTCCCCGCTGCCTCCATCTGCGCCGCGTAGTCGGCTACTTTCCGGATATACACATCAAAAATTTCCACAAGGCAATACCTTCATCAAACAGGATAAGATAACTTACATCACCTCGGCCCTATCGAACCCGCTCCCAGTGTCGGCGGCGGGAAATTGCTCTGAAGATGTCCCATGACATCGCCGATCTTGATTTTCCCTTGTCCCATTGCATCTATGGTTTCGACGCCGCTCATTCCACCGATCGGTGTCTTCTCCAAGGAGCTGTAACCGTTCGTCAGCTCGACGCCGTTGAACGTTCCTGTTACGGAGCACCCGTACTCGTAGTAGAAGAGCTCGCTGGTTTCGCAGGTGGTCTTCATCTTCAGGTCGCCCTTTGCCGTCTTTGCATCGACCATGAAAGACCTGTTGGCAACGATAGGCGTGAGCTTTACCTCAGTGGGCACGAGCCACTCGCCCTTGTAATATATCGCAAAATCCCGGGATGCTCCTATGAAGCAGAGAAAACCGTCGAGCTGGTCGGTACGGAAAGGCATCCACCACTCGTTGCCGTAGATGGTCATCATCTTGCGGTAACTCGTTGTATTGAGGTCGGTTCCCGGTTTCGGCCCGTTAAAGAGGTTCTCCGATTCACCGAAGGCGTTCTTGAACTTAGCGGTCTTGCCGCCTATGGTTATCGTCCCCTCCGCTTCCCCGATCTCTTCAAATCCGGCAAAGGAGGTGCCCGGGTAGATCACGTAATCGGGCCGGTTCTGGTTGTACCAGCAGGTGAACCTCGACTTCATGATCACGTTGAAGGCAACATCCACGCCGCTTAAGTCTTTTCCTTTTCCCTCGATCCAGACCATGGTCTGGTCGCCTATCTTCGAGATCGAATAGAGTTGATAGTTTCCTCCCTCTTCAGCGTAAAATACCATCGAATCCTTTGTTTCAAGCATGATAGCCGGTTTCTTCTTGATTAAAACCATGTGTATTTTTCCGAATTCATCGCTTCGCATGATTTCAAAGGCGACGGGAGAGACAAGCCCTCCGGTACCGTGCCAGTTCAGGAGAGGCATGATCTCATAGAGCAGACCATCATCGCCTCTGCCGACAAAACCTATGGCGATGTCGCCCTTCAGCAACCCATACATATCCCTGGCTTTGTAGTCGTCTATAGTCGATTTGCGAAGCTTTGACAGGTCCGGCTTCCTGATGTTGTCCGTGGCATTGTATTTGGGCAGGACGCTCTTGTCGTACACGTTGAGCAACCGGTCTGCCTCATCTAAGAGTTTTCCGGCTTCGTCGGCCTTCTTCTGACCCATCAGGGCCTGCGCCTTCTCTATGAGCTTCCCTCCCTCGGCGGCCTTGACCATCACGCCGTTTTCGTAGATGTCATACCACTGATACCGCGCGATGTCGAACTTGTTCTTCACGGCATCGTACTTCGCCCGGACGCTATCGGCGCCGTGGCCGCTCGCGGCAAAGACAATCGTGGCGATGATACAGATACACGCGAAAACCAATCTAAATAACTTCCTTTCCAGTTTCTTCATTGCTGTCTCCTTTTCTCGACTAATGGTTCAATCCAAAATCCTTCAGCCCCATGCTCCCCGGGGACTACAAAGCGCAGGTCTTCTGCTCATTATCGGGCAGTGATCACTCCGCTTTCTCGAAAACAAATATCCTTTTCCAGTCCTCCTTCATGCTGATTACAACCCATCCGTTCTTCTTTGCCTCAGCCATGAGCGAATCGCTGAAAGTACCGATCTTCGAGTCTGTGCTGTACGCCCACTCCCCGGCAGTGTCGTCGTGGTGTAACAGCACCATGAGACGTGCGCCCTCTCCGGCCTGCGTCCATTGAAGCATTTCCCGGTCACCGTCCGAGTTGCCGAAGGCAGCTGCCGGTCTCCTGCCGATGTGATAATGGATGCCCACGGGCTTGCCTGCTCCGTCGTCAATGAAGCTCCACTGCGGCAGAGGTATGAGCACGGGCTTACCGTTGCGGATCTCGAAATTCATCCTGAGGGTACTGCCCACCACTTGCCCCGGGGGAATGCCGTAGGCCTTTTCCGCCCAGGGACGCATGAAATCCATGGCGCCGCCGGATACGATGAAAGTCTTGAAACCCTTTTCTCGGAGATATGCCAGGACCTCGACCATGGGCTGATAAACCATTTCCGTGTAAAGCCTCCCGGTCTTCGGATGCTTGGCAACGGCGATCCGGTCTTTCACCGCCCGATCGAACTCGCCCGTCGTCATGCCGGGGTGGGTAGCCATGACAATTTCATCCATGGCCTTATATCCGCCACCGGCTGACAGGCTTTTCAAATCGCCTCTCAGCGCGGATGCAAAGGGTTCCTTATCCCTCCATTCCGGGTGGCTCGGTGCAAGGGCCTTTAACCGGTCAACGGCGAAAAGCCACGGGAAATACATGGGCTGCTCGGCCCAGAGCGTACCGTCATTGTCAAAGGTGGCGATTCGTTCTGCAGGCGGTATGTAATCGGGTGTGCCTTCCCTGGCGATCCTTTTTGCGAATGCAATTATAGCCTTCTTTGTCGCCGTGTCGTTCCATGAGGGCAGCGGATCCCTTCCCCGGGCAGGAGAGGGGCCTGACGCCCGGACAACCGGGGCAATCCATAGAAGGGCAAGGATAACAAGGAGGATACAGACCAGTTGCCGTTGTGTCCTCATTTCAACCTCCTGTTGAGTTCTGTTTGCATCAATCTTCCACCATCACAGGCCTGAAACCGAGGGGGCTCGCCTTGAAATCCGCGGGACGGCCGTAGCTGCGGTACGCGGCGCGAATATCTCCGTCAAAGTCGTCCCACCCGCCGCCCCGGCCCACACGGCCTGACCCGGAGGCGGGGCCATGCGGGTCTGTCCCGTCACCGGGGGTATAGCTGTCATACCGGTCCTCGCACCACTCCCATACGTTGCCGTGCATGTCATACAGACCCCAGGCGTTCGGTTTTTTCTGCGCCGCCGGGTGGGTTTTTATGCCGCTGTTTTCACCGTACCAGGCGTACTCGCCCAGTTTGCCGGCGTCATTCCCAAAGTAGTAAGCTGTCTCCGTTCCTGCCCGGCATGCATACTCCCACTCGGCCTCGGTGGGCATTCGAAAGATTCCCCTTTTCCGGGCTGCAGGCAGTTCGTTCAGTTTTTTAAGAAAGGCCCGGCAGTCGTTCCAGCTCACCGTTTCCACCGGCGCATCCGGCCCTGCTTCCGTGAACTTGCTCGGGTTGTTCCCCATGACCTGTTTCCATTGTGCCTGGGTGACCTCTGTCTTTGCCATCAGGAAACCTTTCGTAAAAGTAACACGATGCCGGGGGCCTTCGTTGCGAATCGCCTTTTCCGTGGCGTCTCTCGTTGCTGCCGGCAGTTTCGCGGGCAGGGATCGAATCGCCCATTCCTGTTCGGCAGGAGAGCTCCCCATCATGAAACTGCCAGGCGGGCACCAGACAAAGTCTATCTTCACACCATCCCAGAGATCGACCGTCCGAACTGTACCGGACTTTCTCTCTATGGCGCCCGCTTTCGTATCCGCCTCTGCATGTGTTCCTGCGGCCAAAGCAAGACCCGATAATGCAACAGCGGCCAGCGCGATTGCTGCCGAACAAACGAGCGGAGATAAACGTATCGCCCTATCAACTTCGTGTCCTCGTAACTCCGCAACCTCGTGTTTTCTCAACTTCGTGATCGATCCCATTCTACAGGGGATCAACGATCTGCGGGTATTCCTGCACTGCCGCTATCCCATCAGGGGCGCCTTTAAAAACATGCTCGAACCATGCGCCGCCGTTCGATAGGGTCTGACCGTCAAAGATGCCTGTGAGAGTCGCCACCCGTTCCGTGTAAACAGGGTCGTGAAGCTTAATCACGAAATTCATGACCAGATCGCCATACTCCTTTGTTTTTGCAATAAGGGTAATTGTCTGGTTTGCGATGCCGGGGACAAGCCTGTATTCGGTAGGGATGATGTACCGGCCCTTGTAGTAGATGCCTGCGTCGCGGAATTTGCCGTAGCTGATAAACATGGCATCGACCTGGTCCGAATGGATCGCAATGTACCACTCATTGCCGTATCTGGTCATGTTTGTTCGGTATTCGTCGTATTTCTTGCCCGGAGCGCCGCTTATCATGCACACTTCCGTCACCGCCCCCGCAGTCTTGTTGAAGGTTGCCTTCCTGCCGTCAATGGTGATGGTTCCCCATGCCGGTCCGGGTTGCTCAAAGCCTGCGAGCACGATATCGGGGTACATCATGGCAGCGCCGAGATTCTGGTTATACCAGTAAGAGAAAGTCGGGGTGGTGGTTACCGAAAAGCTTATGGCCGGGGCCTTTCCCGGCACTGCGGGGAATTTCCCCTCCGACAGAACCGTGGTGCCGCCGCCCACCGGGTCGTCTTTCACGAGGGTGCGGAAGCTCCTTTCCCCATCCACACAATTGTACTCGACGGAGTCCTTCGTCCGGGTAACTTTTGTTTCTGCATTCAGCAAATACACATATCTTTTGTTCGGGTCCCTGGTGCTCATTATCTCGACGACCACGGGCTTTATGATTTTTCCACGGGCATGGTAGTTGTAAAAGGTGGTAATCAGGTAATACTCTCCATCGTCCGCATAGCCCCATATGGACGGACCCACATCGTTCATCAGCACACCGTACCTGTCGAGGACCAGATAATCGGCGGCCTTTGCCTTGTAGACCTTGCTTGCATCCTGCTGGAGAAGGGGCGTCGAAGTCTCGTAAGGGAACTGATCGGGACTCTTCTTCCGCTCGTTGAGGAGTTTATCCGCTTCTTTGAGCAGCTTATCCGCCTTATTGAAGGAAATCATGTCTGCATTCTTTGTTCCCAGGTCTATCAGTTTCCTGGCCTTTTCGAGATTGGCATTCGCCTTGGCTACGTTCGTGGGAGGAATCTCACCTTCCGCAAAGGTGTCGTACCAGAAATAGTAGGCAACCTTGTACTTGTTGAGGACGTTCTCGTAGGTCTCGAGCGTGACGGCCTGCATGACCTTTGTCATGTTCGGGTTGGACTTACTCAGCTTTATCGCCGGTACAGCCTTCTTGTCCACGGAAAAGACATTCCCGGCAGAGAACACCGTTGCGGCGCCAATGACAAAACATAAGATCAATACCGTTATCTTTTTCATAATGCTTCCTCCTTATCGTTTTAAACAAGACCTGTTGTCTCGAAAAATGTCTTGATCCGGTCAAAAACCGTATCCGCCGTCATGAACCGTTCGTCCCAGACATCACAGCCGAGGAAGAAGAAGGGAATATCGTTCTCACGGCACGCATCCTTGGCCATCTTGTGGTATGCATTGGTATCCCTGTGTCCCACATGGCAGGGCATAATCATCGCGTCGCATTTATAGTCCCTGCAAATGTGCACGATGTCCTCGCAGAACACATCGGAGGTATGCATGGCCTGCCTGGTCATGGGTGTGCCCATGAGGTATTTTTTGGCCACAGATTTGAGCATGTTGTCCAGGCTCGTCGTGTCGATAGGGAAATAGCCGTGAAATGAATAGTAGGTCTTCATGCAGACCGCCCCAAACTCCTTCCTCAACCTCGGGAAGAGCTTCGAGCCCCAGGAAGGGGAGACGTCATACCAGAGAAAGCGTATCTTCTCATCGACCCCGTCCATTCCCTTCTTTTCTCTGACTTTTCGCTCCGTCACCTCGACGAGCCTTTCGAGCCACTCCGTCGCCCTGGGGAAAACCGACGGATCGGTAGCAGCCACCCATCGGGCAAGCTCCCAGCCCACCCTCGCCATATCGGGGTCGACAGGACAGGGAACGGCGCGCGTCAACTCCTGAAAATCCATGATGAGGGATGCCTGCCTGTTGGATTCCTCGGCAACTTCCCTGAACCTTTCCATGGTGAGCTTCTTCCCGGTCGCCGTTTCTATTGCGTGGACCATTTCCTTGAGCTGGCCCCCGAAGTATTCGAAATCTTCCTCTGTCTGTCCGTGTGGTGCGTCAAGCCTGAATCTGGGAACCTTCGCCCAGGGCCTGTAGTTGTCCATCATCTGGCCCAGCATATCTACGGCGTCGCAGGGCGAATTTGTTGTAATCACCATGTCCGGCGCCGGAAGGATGTTTGCCTTCAAAAAATAGGCGCCCATTTTCACGCTTGAGCAGAGTCTGTTCTCGACCCCCATCTCTGCGGCTTTATCTATCCTCTCGGCAGCTCCGGGCCCTGCTGTGCCCATGGCGCCGGCAACGGTCATTATGGAGCAGGAGACGTCCATTGCAACGGGTATTTCGGGCAGGGCGTCATCGGATACAATAATGAACGGTCGGTCTTTCCTCGCGTTTTCGTTTACCCCGTATATCGTCAGCGCCTTGAATGCCTCATTGGCTTCGGCGTTGAGCTGGTCCAGTATTTCCTGGTCTGTCATAGTCATGATCTACCTCCTGACGGTCTCAATGAATGCCTGGATACGGGTGGCGAGCTGCCCCTCGGTATCGGGGATGTACTCCCTCTCGATCATCAGGCTCGGAATACCCGCATCCCGCAAGTCGTCCTTCAATATATAAAGCTCTCCGCCCCAGGTGTCGCAGCAGCCGAGCCTCTGGCCAAGGATGCCGTCAACGTTGAATTCCTTTGCGGTCTCGATTATGACCTTCGCCCTTAAAGGGTAGGCGCCTCCCACCTTGGCGCAGAAGGGCCGCGTCAGAACGTGGTAATGCGCCAGGGCCTCAAGCGGGTCGGAGACCGTTTCATCGACAGCGCCGTACTTCAGTTTGCCGCCGAAACAGGTATGGTCGGTCACAACCATGGCGCCCTGATCTTCGGCTATGCGGCTCAATACGGTGTCGTCGCCGCACGAACCGACTATCATGAGCCGCGCCGAATATGCCTTATCGGCCGACGGCGTGGTTTCAAGGTCTGACATAAGCTCTTTAATATCCCGGTTATACTCCTCTTTCGGCATTGATATGCCGGCGACCATTATAGAAACCATTTCGGAGCCTGTAACGGCCGGGTTATCCGATTTTCTCATATCGTAGATTTTTTGTTGAAGAGATCTTGTTTCATTGCACAGCCTGACGGATGCCCTCAGCGCATCATCGGTTATTGCTGCTCCAAAGTTTTCTTCAAGGGCTGTCTTGAGTTTGGCGAGCTCTTTCCTGTAATATCCGGCCATGACCTCGCCGCTCACGTGGGGAAAACCGAGCAGATATGCAAAGGGGGTCTTTACCTGGCTTTTTTTCCAGTTGTCATAGATGTAGCGCGTAGTGTCACAGCTTGTGCCGACAATGAGCCCGTCGAGAAAATCATATTTTCCTGAAAGCGCCTGGTTAAAGCAATGACGGGGAAAGCTGCAATTGCTTGAAGTGAAGTATTCATCGGCCCTTTCGGTACCCAGGCTTCCGGTTCCCCTGATCCTGAAAGGCAGAAATCCCGCCGCTATAAACAGCTCCTCCGGGATGAACGAACAGAAATAACCCATGACCTTGCCGCCCTTGCTTTTGAATTGATCGATTGAAGGATTCGGAATGGAGGCGGAATAACTTTTGAATTTTTCCAGGACCCGCGATCTGTTATTTGCATCCATGGTCATCTCCTTTTGAATGTGCTGCCTTGACCGCTTTTTCCTTCGCGAAAACAGCGGCGCCGAGGGCGCCCATGAACTGAGGGTCGAGGGGCAGCTTCTTGATCTCAATTCCAAGGGCAAGCTTCAGGGCATTAACAAGTCCCTCATTTTTATTGCACCCGCCGGTTATAACAAGATCGTCGGCAACGCCCACCCTCCTGGCGAGTGAACTGACCCTGCCTGCCACCGAACGGTTGATCCCTGTTATAATGTCCGGCAGGGGTATGTCGTTGTTCACCAGGGTAATTATCTCGGACTCGGCAAATACGGTACACTGCGGTGAAATGCTGGCTGGTGTCGTACTTATATTTGCCATTGCGCCTATGCCGTCGAGGCCGCAGTCCAACACCTTTGCCATGACCTGAAAAAATCTGCCTGTTCCTGCAGCGCACCGTTCGTTCATCTCGAACCCGAGGATCGCTCCTTTAGCGCTCAGCGAAATTGCCTTGCAGTCCTGGCCGCCTATATCTATGATCGTCCTGACAGACGGCATAATTTGAAATGCGCCCCTTGCGTGGCAGGATATCTCGGAGATGTTCTCGTTCGCAAATTCAACTCTGAGCCTGCCGTATCCGGTGCTGACGATATAGTCGAAGTCTTTGACCGATGAAAGGCCCGCATTCCGAATTGCCGCGTCCATGGCCATCTGTGCGGTAACGGCAGGTTTCGGTGTTGACGCTATAATATTGCCGAGTACAATTCTGTCATCGATAATTACTACCGCCTTGCCTGTTGTAGAACCTAAGTCACATCCTCCGATGATCATATGAATAACCTCCTTGCCGTTGATATTGACAGATGTTTGCTTATTGCGCGCCGCCCTGCGGGGGGCTTGCGTTTACGCCGCCCTGCGGGATATGTTCCAGCCAGGAATAACCGTTGGTGAGCTCTTTGCCGTTTATTGTGCCCGCGGCATTACCCCAGTGCTCGTACAATTTTGCATCCCAGCCCCATAAATCGACGATCAGGTGCAGCTTGTTGTCCCCGAATTTTGCGTCGATGATAAACGACTTGTTGCCTTCAAGGGGGGTTATCTTGAAATCGGAGGGAATATAGTATTTTCCGTTGTAATAGAGACCGGCGTCCCTGTACCTGCCGGTCATACAGAAAAGGCCGCTGACCTGATCCGTGTAAAAAGGTACCCACCATTCGTTTCCGAATTTCAGCAGGGCCGTGCGGTAATCTGCGCTCTTGGGGCCGCCGCAGAAGAGGTTTTCCTGTTCGGCGAAACCCTTGACCTTCACCGTCTTATTCTTGAATGAGAATACGGCGTCGGCCGCCCCTATCTGTTCGAACCCGGCCATAACCGCGTTGGGCATCATCTCGGCCCCGCCGAGGCCTTTGTTGTACCAGAACGAATAGGGGAAGGCGGCATCTGTGGTCACCGTCATATAGTCGTCTTTATATTCTATGCTTACCTTTCCGCTTGCCAGGGTATACCTTAAGGACCTGTTGTCTTCTTTGACCGTATAGGTGATGCTGTCCTTTCCTTCGGTGCAGACCGGCAGGGTATTAAAATTCAGCTTCCTGACATCGTTGGGGTTCTTTGTCGACGATACGGCAACGAGGACCGGCAGGACTATCTTGCCCGTGCCGTGATGATTGATGCAGACGTACATCATGTACCGGCCCCCGTCATCGCCGGTACCGACAAGGTTATACCAGTAGTTCCACCGGGGTATGCCGGCAAATTCGAGCATTTTCAGTTCGTCGATGGTTCCCAGGTGTATCTTGCCCGGGTCACCGGGGTTTTTCATCGGCTCGGGGGGATTATAGAATGGAAGGTTGCCTTTTTCGTATGTATTGAGAAGCTTTTCCGCCGAATCGAGGAACGCCGCAGCCTGTTGAATATTGCCGGCAGACAGGGCCTTCTTTGCGTCGATTATCGTTTTCTGGGCGTCATCCGCACGGGGGACGAGACCATCGGCATAGATATCATACCATTGGTATTTGACGACGTTATATTTGTTTTGGAGATCGGCAATCCTTTGGGTCAGGCTTGAAACCGCCGGGTCCTGGGTAATCTTGCCCCCGGCCCACACGCCGTTCGAACATAAGAGCGTGAACAGGATCGATGATAGCGCTGCAAATCTTAAAATTCCACCTTTTACTTTCATAACTTCTTTACCTCCTTTTTTATTTTATTAATTTTGCACAAGGATCAGATCATGAGCATTCGCTGCATCAAAAATCACCTTATATTCCGCGGCGCCGCTGAACCGGGCCGTCTTTTTTCCGTCAATGGCGACGGTATAGGTCTTTGCCGGATCGAGCCTGACGATTGTGAAACCGCCGACGCCGGCTGATTTTGCAGGCATTGTGGAGACGACGAGGGCCTTCTTTTCCCTGTCGTAGATCGCCCGTTTGAGGGGGGTCTTGCTCAGGTCTACGGCAATAATGGCGGGCTGTGAGAAATGGGCCGGGTCAAAGGGTTTGTTGTACATGGTCAGGAGACCGTTCTTCGGCAAAGCCCTCGCCATTGCGAACAGTCTGTCCGAAAGGTCTGAGTGCTGGGGCCATGTCTTCATCTGCGGCACTGCATCCGGTACTTTGACGGGAGGCTTTATGGCCGGAGTTTTTGCCTTGTTTGCATCGTCGGCGGCGGCGAGGTTCGGTCCTCCGGCAAATACCTTGTAGGGATAATGGAACGTGCCGCCTTCGCCCCAGACGGGGTCGAAATGGGCGTCAACCGTCTTCAGCAAGCCTCTGAGCAGTTTTTCATCTCCCATTTCGGCGGCGAGGATACTGAAGAAACCGTAATAAGAATAGGGTGTCAGGACATCCTTTTCGAGGGTTACAGAGCCGTCCCGCGCCTCTTTCACGTGGAGCTTCTTGAAGGCCGGATAGAGTTTTTCCACGAATTGGGGATCAAAAACGTGTATGCCCGTCATGATCCAGCCTTCGTTGCCCGAGGAGCCGAAATTGACGCCGTCTTTTATCATCTTCTGCACGGCCCCGTCCATCTTGTTCCCGTAGCGGGGGTTATTCGCCGAAAAGACCCATCCCTGCTTCATCAGGTAAAATGCCCCTATTTCCGATGTCTTTGCATCGACAAAATTCTTCTTGAACCAGTCGAGGAACAGGGGCGTTGAAGCCGCATAGTAACGGGTGTTGTGGGCTTTATCGAACAGTTTCCATGCTAATAAGGGGTGGGTATTGCAGGCGGGAAATACGGCGTTCGGCTCGCATTCAACGGCGGGAACGGGGTTTGTAATGAGCTGGAGGAACATGGCGTTCTGAAGGCTCTTGTTGTCGTAAACGAACTGCTTTTTGTCGTCCCATTTCAAGACGATGGAACCGGGTTTGTCCCATTTTCTGTCGTTGTAGAGCATCTGATAGAGATTGACCATCTGGCTCAGGTGACCCGAATACATGATATTGCGGTATGCTATGGGATCTTCGCTCGCCTGGTAGGGATGATCCATAAGAGGCTCGAACTTGGGCACCCCCTTGCTGTCCGTTGCCCAGTACTCCCAGACCGGTTTGGCGAGCATCTTCCGTATCAGGCGGTCCATTCCCGGTTGAATGGCTTCGGTCCATGCGGGCATCTTGTGGTATTGCTCGGCAGCCAGAAAATAAACGCTGAAGGCAAGGGTGTACCTGCTTGCCGTAATCCCTACCTGATCGAGGGAATGTATGTCTTTGAAGTCGTCGATAGGCTTATCGGCAAGCTTGAGCACCCATCTGAGCTGGCCCAGTTCCTTCTCGTCGGCGGCAGGATAGGCATTCGGGTCAACGGCGCATTCGGCAGCAGGCGATTTTTTTGCCCCGGCAGGTTTTCCCGCTCCGTATACGGTTTGTCCTGCCAACAACGGAATAAATACGAGCCCAAACAACAGAAATAAACCGATTTTTTTCATAAAACGCCTCCATAACAGTTTTTATAATCATTCATCGCAAAGACAAAACCCTTATTTGTCCTCGGATCTAAGCCCCGGTTTGTCATGACTTTTTCCTTTCTCTGTTTTTCGATATATGCCTGTCGTAGATGGGACAATTGCGATAGCCTTCCAGACAGTACCGGACGATATAGGGGATGGTCCTGCCGTTGAAGTGACGGCAGTAACAGTCTTCGTAAGGGGAATCGGAATATGGACAGAGGAGTGATAGCGTGTCGCCCTGGTGGTCTTCTTTTGCCATGTACGCAGCAAAGCAATAAATATGCCGGCCGTACAATATCAATATATTGCAAGAGGTTATGGCCTTTTTATCGAACGGATGCGCTATCTGAAATCGATAGTTGCTATCTGAAATCGATACCCGTTTTCAGATAGCGGGGCCTTAATTCATATATGGTCGTCTGTCCTGTCGTCGGCCTGCTCTTTGTCGACGGCAATACCGTGCTTCTCGAGCTTCCTGCGGAATGTATAATAATTCATCCCGAGCATGGCAGCGGCTTTCATCCGCTTCCCGCCGCAGAATCGGAGCGCCTCTTCAAGCGACCATTTCTCCAGGGTGTCCATGCTGCAGGGAAAGGGAGGAGGCGCCGGAGCGACGGCGCAGTCTTCAGCCTGAAGGTGGGGTGTATCGATAATATCTCCGAAAGCGGCAGCGATGACGGCGCCGTTTATCGTGTTGTCTGCAAGAAGTGCGGCCCGCCGTATGACGCTCTTCAACCGGCGGATATTGCCGGGCCAATCATTTGCGGTAAGCAGGGCCCGCGCTTCATCATCCATGAACGGTATGTCCCGGCCCAATTCATTACAGGTTTCCTGGAGGAATTTGAGCGAAAGGGGAACGACGGTATCCCGCATCTCTCTCAGTGGAGGCAGGGAAATGATGAAATCGGACAATCGATAGAAGAGATCCTCCCGGAAGCGTCCGTCGGGAACCTCTTGCTTCAGGTTGCGGTTGCTTGCGGCAATAATGCGGACGTCCCCGCTCTTTTCCGCCGCACTTCCCACAGGGGTAAAGCGCTTTTCTTCGACAAAACGGAGCAGTTTGGCCTGAATCGGCAGGGAACATGATTCGATGTCGTCGAGAAAAAGGGTACCCCCGTGGGCCGTATCTACCAGTCCTCTCCTGGTATGTGCGGCCCCGGTAAAGGCCCCTTTGACGTAACCGAAAAGCTCGCTTTCCGCAAGCTGTTCCGGGATGGCGGCCATTTGGGCTGAAACGAAGGGTCCGTCACGGCGGGGACTTATCGAATGAATGATATTTGCCAGGTAGGATTTGCCGCTGCCCGTTTCACCCTGGAGCAGGATGTTGAAAGAGGTATGGGCTACCCGGGCGACTTGTTCCGATAGGGATTTCAATGTCGGGCCGGCGCCCAGATATGCCGTCAGCGAAGCGGTCAATTGATCGGAAAGTTCTCTGATCTCGATGCGTTGAAGCAATGGAAGTGCGGCTTTATCGATTGCGGCAAGCAGTTCATCCGTATCCGCCGGTTTGCGGACAAAAGCCGATACGCCTAATTCTATCGCTTTCAGCAGGTAGGGTGTGTCGGTAAAGGCAGTACAGAAAATCACCGGTGTTTCGGGGGCCTGCCTTTTCAGATGGACGGCCAGTTCCAGGCCGTCCATGAGGGGCATCCGGATATCGCTGATAACAATGTCCGGCCTGAGTTCGTTAAAAAGAGCCAGCGCTTCCCGGCCGTTTGCTGCACGGATAACACGGCCGCAATATATCTCCAAAAAAGAGGCGGTCTCGCGTCTCAGATCTTCTTCATCCTCCACCAGTAGAATCGAAAGGCGTTTAAAATCATTCATAATTCATTCTCCCGTAAGTCCGATCCGGACAAGCCTTGCAGCCGCGCAGCTTCTCCTTATTTTAAGCCTCCATAGGCAATTCGATCCGGAAGGTTGCGCCCTGACTGCCTTGCAGCAGCCTGAGACTTCCCTTCATGCTCTCTTCCATGATCATCCGCGACATATAGAGCCCTATGCCGGTGCCGCCTTCCTCTTCCTTGGTTGTGAAGTAGGGATCGAATATCCGATCGGCGATATCGTCGGATATGCCTGAACCGTTGTCGCTGATGTCGATAATCACGGCGTTTGCTTCGACGTTTAATCCTATGCTGACGACAATGCATCCTTCCTCCGGTCCTCCGTGAACGATCCGGCAGTCGCTGATTGCATCCCGGGCGTTGCCGAGAAGGTTAAGCACGACTTGTTTAAATTCGTTGGGATAACCGTTAACGTTTCGCCGGACCTCTTCAGGACACACCAAATTCACCGCGGTGTTTTTACCGGCCAATTGGTGGGTGAAGAGCTTGACGGCGTCGGCAATGCAGGCATAGGGTTCAAAAGACTCCCGTTGCTTTTCCTGACGGTAGAAATTCCTGAACTCGTCTATGGTGTCGGACATATACCTGATCTGTCCCATGGCGCTTATCTTGAATTCATCCAGTTGCTCTTTCTTCAACGGATGTTGAGTTCCCAAGGCATGGAATCGCTGGACGATCATGCCCAGGGTGGAAAGAGGCTGACGCCATTGGTGGGCGATGGCGCCGATCATCTTCCCCATGGCCGCCATGCGGGCCTGGTTGGCCAGGAGGCGTTCATGGGCAAGCCGCCGCTCCGTTTCATTCTCGACCTGTTTTTGGAGATTCATGTTGAGATTTTGCAACTGTTCTTCCATCCATTTGCGCTCTGAAATATCGTTCGCAGAGCCCTCAAAACCGACGACCTTGTCGTTTTCATCTTTTAACGGGATGGCATTTGAGATATGCCATCGCCATGATCCGTCGATATGTTGAACACGATACTCAATGCCCGTTTGTCTTTGTTCCGTTTCTATCACCTTGTGCAGAAACGTATCGCATTTGTCGATATCATCCGGGTGGACAAACGATCGGTATGGTTTTCCGACAACGTCGGTAACGGGGTGTCCCAGAAGGAGAGTCCAGCCGGAGGAGACAAAAGTGAAAATCCCGTCCGGTTTGATTGTGTAAATGATATCGTGGCTGTTTTCAATCAATTGCCGGTATTTTTCCTCGCTTTTTCGCAGTGCGTCTTCAGCTTGCTTACGCTCCGTGATGTTTTGAATCATGAGTAATGTTCCGGCGACTTCATTGAGGTGGTCCCGTATTTCCGACAAGGTGCATGCCAGATGCACCCCGTTTTGATTTATTTCTATTGCCTCTGCCGTACGGCTTGCACAAAAATCGAAAATAGGCTTGTTGCGCTTATCCTGCAAAAGGATGTCCTCCAATGTTTTCCCCAGGGCGCGCTCACCGGCTCCGAGAGATAATATACGCTGTGCCGTGGGATTTATCTCCGCTACATGCATATCCCGATCGAACATGATAACACCTATGGGCAATTTCCCGATAAGGGTTTCATATCGGAGCGGGCGCACCATATGAACGCTGTAGCGGAGAACTGCCAGGGTCAGCGCCATGGTATTGACCGTAGAAAAGTAGTAGGTCAGATTTATGAAGCCGAAGGGCCTGAGCCCGCTCAGATAGAGAACGTAACCTATAGCCACAATGAAATATCCGCTCGTTATAATGGTAAGACCGGGTCCGTAGATACGGGGGCTTGTCAGATGGCAACTTACAAATATGTAGAGAGTGACGGATATCAGAGATAGGGCATAAACCGTTATCAGGTAATAAAAAAGGCCGACAGAATGGGCAAGCTGCGGTGCACCCAATCTCTGTACCAACCAGACTGCAGGGTAATAGAGGTGATGGAGGCTGTTCGTGGCAATAGCCGCCAGGCCCAGCCACGCGGGAAGGCTGATGAAAAATACCCGGGACCATTTCAGCCACTGTTTTTTGCCGGTATACCACAGGGCAAAGAAGAAGGTCCCCAGCAGCATCATATAAGAACCGACGTAGCGGAAAAGCACACAGACCAATTTCAGGTGCAGCCCCGGCGTAACCAGCTCTATGCCGTATGCCAGTGAGCTTAATGCAAGCCCTGTCTGAATCGCCGTGACAAGAAAATAGCCCATTCGGTCCCGTAGCCTGTTGCGGTGTTTCCATAGGTAGATAGTCAGGGCCGCAGCAATCATTACGGGAATCAGTTGGAAAGTGGCTAAAATTTGAGACGTCATTATGCATTCCTTTTGATCTTGATCGAAAATTCCTCTTTTGAGGGAAGTATAGGAAAGCGGATATTGCATGTCAATGGAATAATTACCGATGTTAGGGCCGGTTCAATATTTGAGAGAAAAGGCGCCGACAACAAAAAGGTCGGTAACGTAAATAATCGAACGGTTAACTTTGTTTCTTAACTGTCGAATACTGTAAATATGTCGCTATTCAGCGGAAAGTACCCATGAAAATGTTGTCAACCTTCAAAAAAATCTTGATTTATTGTCAGCTACAGGCAACAATGATATAATTATACTTCGTATTATATAAACATTTTTCATCAGGGGGCAATGTGAAGAAGAACATATATAACCGGTCCTCAAAGAAAAGCACCATATCCTCTGTCGGAACATACTTCGTCGCAATTGTTCTTGTGATGATTTTCGTGCTGCCGGGTTGCGGCAAGGGCGATAAGGAAGTGCTGCAGGCTCCGGACGTAGAAGTGGTTAATGTGATCCGGAAGGATGTGCCGATTTACGTCGAGTGGGTCGGTACAACAGATGGTTATGTAAACGCGGTAATCCGTGCCCAGGTTCAGGGATATCTGATCAAGCAGAATTACCGTGAAGGCGATGTCGTCAAGAAGGGACAGGTTCTTTTTGAGATCGACCCGCGACTCTTCCAGGCTGCATTGGAGCAGGCAAATGCAAGTCTCGCAGGGGCAGAGGCCCGGTGGATAACTGCAAAGGCCGATCTTGCCCGGATCAGGCCCCTTGCTGCGCAGAATGCCGTAAGCCAGAAGACCCTGGACGACAGTATCGGCACCGAACAATCGGCACATGCAGCGGTGTTGTCAGCCAAGGCGAATGTTGATAAGGCTGCCCTTGACCTCAGTTTTACCAAAGTCACTTCTCTCATCAACGGTATTGCCGGCATTGCCAAGACCCAGATTGGAGATCTTGTGGGCCCGGGTCCGCAGGAGGAATTAACTACGGTGTCTACGGTGGATCCGATCAAGGTCTATATCAATCTCAGCGAGCAGGAATACCTGAAAGCCTCAGAAATGAAGGATGCAGATGCTGAAAAAATAGTCCTCGATCTTATCCTTTCCGACGGGAGCACCTACCCTTACAAAGGTAAATTCTTCCTCGCCGACCGCCAGGTTGACGTAAAAACAGGCACCATCAAAGTAGGCGCCCTCTTCAAAAACCCCGCCCTCCTCCTTCGTCCGGGACAATTTGCCAAGGTAAGGGCTATAATAACGACGAAGAAAGACGCGCTCCTGGTGCCCCAGCGTGCGGTTACGGAACTCCAGGGAAGCTATCAGGTTGCAGTGGTCGGGCCCGACAACAAGGTTGATATAAGGCCCGTAAAGGCAACGTTCCGTGTCGGCACACTCTGGGTAATCGAAGAAGGCTTGAAGCCCGATGAGCGCGTTATTGCAGAGGGTATACAAAAAGTCAAGCAGGGTATACCGGTAAACCCTAAACCCTTCGGCGCTGAGGCCAAACCGAAACCGGAGACGCCCGCTAAAGCTGAGAAAAAACCGTCGGCTCCATCCAAGACTGAAAAAAGGTAGGCTGCGGTGACAAAGTTTTTTATTAACCGTCCTATCGTGGCTATGGTGATCTCCATTCTTATGGTCATCGTAGGCATTGTTGCCATGCTGAGCCTGCCTGTTGCGCAGTTCCCCAGTATTGTTCCTCCTGAAATCCAGGTACAGACAACCTTTCTCGGCGCCGATGCCCTTACCGTTGAACAGTCGGTAGCAACACCGCTTGAGCAGCAGATCAACGGCGTGGATAACATGCTGTATATGTATTCCATCAATGCCAACAACGGACAGATGACGTTGCGGGTGGCATTTGATGTGGCGACGGATCCCAACATTGACCAGGTCCTTACACAGATGCGCCAACAGCAGGCCCAGAGCCAGTTGCCGCAGAGTGTACGGAACTACGGAATTACCAACCCGAAGTCGTTAAGCAGTCCGCTTATGCTCGTTACCCTTTACTCACCGAAAGGCACATACGATGCAACATTTCTTGCCAATTATGCATATATCAATATAAACGATCCCCTGTCCCGAACTCCGGGTGTAGGCCAGGTGCAGATCTTCGGCGCCGGGCAGTATGCCATGAGGCTTTGGTTGAAGCCTGACAAGCTTGCCAAACTCCAGATTACTGCGCCGGAAATCTGGGCAGCGCTCAGCACGCAGAATAAAGTAAACCCTATCGGCCAGGTTGGGGCTGAACCGGTGCCGAAGGGACAGGAATTTACGTATACCCTGCGGACCCAGGGGCGGCTTGTGACGGAAGAAGAATTCGGCGACATTGTGGTTCGTGCCAAATCGGACGGTTCCATAGTGCGCGTGAAGGATGTGGCCCGCGTTGAACTGGGGGCGCAGATGTACAACATCATCGGCAGGATGAACGGCGCCCCGGCAGCCATTCTCGCAGTGTATCAATTGCCCGGTTCCAATGCCATTGAGGCTGCGAGGGGTGTGAGGAAAATGCTGGACGATATGAAGAAGAGGTTTCCCCAGGACCTCGACTACCGGGTGTCTCTCGACACTACGCTGGCAGTTACGGAAGGTATAAATGAAATAGTTACTACGCTATGGGAGGCTGTGCTTCTCGTCATCTTCGTAGTTTTCATATTCCTCCAGGGATGGCGGGCAACGCTCATCCCGCTGGTTGCCGTGCCTGTATCGCTGATCGGCACCTTTGCCGTCTTCCCTCTCCTTGGATTTTCCATCAACACCTTATCGCTTTTCGGCCTGGTGCTTGCCATCGGCCTTGTGGTTGACGACGCCATTGTTGTCGTGGAGGCTGTGGAAAAACATATAGAGGAGGGCATGTCGCCCAAGGAAGCTACAATCAAGGCTATGGAGGAGGTATCCGGCCCTGTGGTGGCCATAGCGCTCATCCTTGCCGCCGTGTTTATTCCTACCGCATTTATCCCGGGTATTACCGGCCGGCTGTACCAACAGTTTGCAGTCACCATTGCCATATCGATGATTATCTCGGCTTTCAACGCCTTGAGCCTGAGTCCTGCCCTTGCGGCGCTCCTGCTCAGGCCGAAAAAGGAATCGAAGGGGATAACAGGAAAGTTCTTCCAGGGCTTTAATCGCTGGTTCTCACGCGCTACGGAAGGCTACGTGGGTGTCTGCGGTTTCCTGATCAAAAAAGCAGGCAGGAGCCTTATGTTCCTCCTCCTTGTTGCGGTGGCTGTCGGATTTTTTGGCATGAAACTGCCCAGCGGTTTTCTCCCTGAAGAGGATCAGGGCTTTTTTTATCTCGATGTGCAATTGCCTGAGGCATCGTCTCTCCAGCGACTTGATGCGACCTGCAAGAAGATTGAAGACATTCTCAGGAAAACGCCGGGCGTTGAAGTCTTCAATACTATCGTCGGCTACAGCATCTTAAGCCAGGTGAACACCACATACAATGCCTACTTTTCCGTTACCCTCAAACCGTGGCATGAACGGAAAAAGTCCGAGGAAAAGTATGCCGCTATCATGGCCCGTGTGAACCGGGAACTTAATGCGTTGCCGTCCACACAGGCCTTTGCCTTCTCGCCTCCGGCAATTCCCGGTATAGGCACCTCCGGCGGCATTACCTTCATGCTTGAGGACCGTGCCGGAAAGGGCATCGATTTCCTCGCGGAAAACACCAAAAAATTTATTGATACGGCACGAAAGCGGCCGGAATTCGCCTCGGTAACCACTTCATTCTATCCCGCGGTACCGCAGATGTATGCCAGTGTGGACCGTGACAAGGCGGTCAAACAGGGCGTGAATCTTGCCGACCTTTATCAGGCATTGCAGTCTTTTATGGGTGGTCCCTTCGTCAATTACTTCAACCGTTTTGGCCGTCAGTGGCAGGTCTATATACTCGCAGACGGCGAATATCGTACAAAGGCAGAAAACATCAGTCAATTCTACGTGCGTAACAAATATGATCAGATGGTCCCCCTGTCGAGTCTTGTAACCATTGAACGAAGCGTAGGACCCGAATTTACGCTTCGCTACAATGAGTATCGTGCTGCCCAGATCAATGTGATCAACACGCCGGGTTACAGCTCCGGGCAGGCCATGGCTGCCCTGGATGAGGTGTTCAGGCAGACGATGCCGTCGGATATGGGTTTTGACTATATGGGTATGTCCTATCAGCAGAAGGCAGCCGCTGAAGGCATATCGCCCATGGTCATTTTCGGGCTTTCACTCCTGTTTGTTTTTCTCATCCTTGCAGCGCAATACGAGAGCTGGTCGCTGCCTTTCAGCGTGCTCCTCGGTACTCCGATCGCGGTTTTCGGGGCCTTTGCGGGGATATGGCTGCGCTCTATGGAAAATAATGTCTATGCGCAAATCGGCCTGGTAATGCTCATAGGGCTGGCTGCCAAGAATGCAATCCTTATTGTGGAATTTGCGAAGTCCAAATTTGAAGAGGGAAAATCTATTACCGAGGCTGCCCTTGAAGGCGCCCGCATACGTTTACGGCCGATCCTGATGACCGCATTTGCCTTTATTCTGGGTACGGTACCCCTGGCGATTGCCTCCGGTTCGGGGGCAATGTCGAGGCAAATCCTCGGTACGGTGGTAATCGGAGGAATGCTGGCTGCTACTTTAATTGCCGTCTTTTTAATCCCTGTAACCTTTTATGTTATAGAAAAATTGGCGCACCGGCGGGAGACTGGACCTGCTGCAACGCCCCGCATGCCTGACCCGCCCTCAGGTAACTGATTATGTCAAAATTCTTTATCAACCGACCCATCGTAGCCATGGTGATTGCCATCATCACTGTTATCGTGGGCATTGTTGCAATGACGAGGCTGCCCATTGCCGAGTTTCCTGATATCGTTCCGCCGGAAATCCTTGTAGAGGCTACCTATACGGGCGCCGACGCATTAACCCTTGAGCAGGCGGTTGCCACCCCCATAGAACAACAGATGAACGGTGTGGACAACATGATCTACATGTATTCCGTCAATGCCAACAACGGACAGACACAGTTAAGGGTTGACTTTGACGTAGGCACCGATCCGAATACCGACGAAGTGCTTGCGCAGATGCGCTTCGGACAGGCCGAGTCGCAATTGCCGTCCGAAGTGAATGCCATGGGCGTCACCATAAAGAAATCGTCAAGCAGCCCGCTCATCGTTTTTGCCGTTTATTCGCCTAAAGGGACTTACGACCAGGTATTTCTCTCCAACTATGCCTATATCAATATCAACGACCCGCTTTCACGGGTCAAAGGCGTCGGGCAGGTGCAGATCTTCGGCGCCGGCCAGTATGCTATGCGCCTCTGGGTGAAACCCGACCACCTTGCAAAGCTTGGTATCACGGTAAGTGATATCACGGATGCCATCAGTGCTCAAAACACGGTGAATCCTTCAGGACAGATCGGGGCAGAACCGGCGCCCCCGGGCCAGGAATTCACCTATACGGTTATAGCTCCCGGCAGGCTTGTTCATGAAAAGGAGTTTGGAGAGATTGTGATACGGGCCAACAGCGACGGTTCTTTGCTGCGCGTGAAGGATGTTGCCCGCGTTGAACTCGGCGCGCAATCTTACAATATTATAGGCCGCTTTAACGGCAAGCCCGCCGCAGTTATTGCCGTATACCAACTGCCCGGCTCAAATGCGATTGATACCGCCGAACGGGCAAAAAAGCTTATGGAGGAGTGGAAGAAGCGTTTCCCCCAGGACCTCGAGTATACCGTCTGCCTCGATACAACGCTCGCCGTTACTGAGGGCATGAGAGAGATTGTAATAACCCTCATTGAGGCTCTGATCCTTGTTATCATAGTAGTCTTCCTTTTTCTGCAAGGATGGAGGGCTACGCTCATTCCTCTCTGCGCAGTACCGGTATCTCTCGTCGGCACCTTTGCCCTTTTTCCGCTCTTCGGTTTTTCGATCAATACCCTGTCGCTCTTCGGCTTAGTGCTCGCCATAGGTCTCGTTGTTGACGATGCCATTGTTGTTGTCGAGGCTGTTGAAGGCCATATCGAGAAGGGACTGTTGCCAAGGGAGGCGACGCTGAAGGCCATGGAGGAGGTATCCGGCCCTGTGGTGGCCATAGCGCTCATACTCGCTGCCGTATTTATCCCTACCGCTTTTATACCGGGCATCACAGGCAGGCTCTATCAACAGTTTGCCGTAACCATTGCCATTTCAGTCCTTATCTCGGCCTTTAATGCCCTGACGCTAAGTCCCGCGCTTGCGGCACTGTTGCTCCGCCCGAAGGTAAAGGGCTCAGGTCCTTTACAGAAATTCTATGATTTGTTCAATCGTGTTTTCAAGCGTGCAACAAACAGGTATGTGGGTCTCTGCAGCGTTGCCATCAAGAAAACTACTATCAGCCTGATTATACTTGTCGGGGTTGCGGCAATGTCCGGCGTTTTCGCAAAAATGGTGCCGGGCAGTTTTCTTCCGGAAGAGGACCAGGGATACCAGTTTGCTGCGATCCAGCTGCCCTTTGCCGCTTCTTTACAGCGCACGGATGAGACTGTCAGGAAGGTTGAAGAGATCATTCAGAAAACCCCGGGCGTGAAATACTGTACGGCAATCACCGGTTACAACCTGTTAAGCCAGATTACCAACACTTACAGCGGTTTTTTCTTTATAACCCTTGAGGAATGGTCGAAACGAAAAAAACCGGAGGAACAATATGAAGCAATCATGATGCGTATATACTCCGAGATGTCCAAATTGCCGGAGGGTATAGGTTTTCCTATCGCGCCGCCGGCTATCCCCGGTATAGGCACCGCCGGCGGGTTTACCTTCGTTCTGGAGGATCGTTCAGGCAAGGATATCTCCTTTCTTGCCAAAAATGTAAAGGCTTTCATGGAGGCGGCTCACAAGCGGCCCGAACTGACTGCCATGGCTACCACCTTCAGCCCGGCTGTGCCTCAGATGTATGTAAACGTAGACCGCGACAGGGTGCTCAAACAAGGGATTAACCTTGATGACGTATACCAGACCTTACAATGTTTCATGGGAGGCGCCTTTGTAAATTACTTCAACCGTTTTGGCCGTCAGTGGCAGGTCTACGTTCAGGCCGAAGGCGACTACCGGACAAAGACTGAAAATCTTGCCCAGTTCTATGTACGCAATATCGACGGCAACATGGTACCCCTTTCCGCACTCGCTGTCGCCAAAGATACATCAGGCCCGGAATTTACTGTGCGCTATAACCAGTACCGCGGTGCGCAGATCTATGGGAGTGCAGCCCAGGGCTATAGTTCTGCCCAGGCAATGAAGGCCCTTGAAGAAGTTTTTGACAAAACCATGCCCCGTGAGATGGGTTATGATTATCTGGGCATGTCATACCAGGAAAAGAAAGCGCAGGAAGGTCTACCTGTGTCAGCCATCTTTGCTTTCTCGGTGCTTTGCGTCTTTCTGATTCTTGCTGCGCAATATGAGAGCTGGTCTTTGCCGTTCAGCGTACTCCTCGGTACGCCGATTGCGGTGATGGGGGCATTCCTGGGCCTTCTGGTGCGCGGACAGGAAAATAATATCTATGCCCAGATCGGACTTGTCATGCTTATCGGACTGGCTGCAAAGAATGCCATTCTGATCGTGGAGTTTGCCAAAACGGAATATGAAAAGGGGACTCCCCTCGTTGAGGCAGCGCTCTATGGTGCAAAGCTGCGTCTGCGGCCGATCCTTATGACTTCATTTGCCTTCATTCTCGGTTGTGTGCCGTTGGCCATTGCGAGCGGCGCCGGTGCGATCGGTCGTCAGGTGATGGGTACAGCGGTTATCGGGGGGATGCTGGCAGCAACTTTCATAGCAATTTTCCTTATTCCTGTAACGTTTTATATAGTGGAGAAATTTTCGCATCGAGGAAAGAAAGAGGATAAACGTGAAATGTGAAATGTGAAACGTGAAACGTAAGGACTGGTGTTGAAGAAGGTGAAAAAATAGTGCGGAGCATGGAGCATAGAGGGAAAAAACCGAAGATGCGAAGATGCGAAGATGCGAAGATACGAAGATAGGAAGATGCGAAGTTATGCGCAACTTCCTATCTTCGGGCATTATGGCTGAACGCTAAAAAAGAGGGTGAGTGACATGAAAAGATTCATAACCTTTCTGACCCCGATAAACGGGATAAGTAAGTTTACAAAATTATTTTCTGTCAAAAAAACGCAGAAAATAATTTTTAACTTGCTAATATCGATGGCTGTGCTTATGGGATGCGCCATTGGTCCGGACTACAAGCGCCCTGCAATCGATACCCCTGCATCCTGGCGCTTTGAAGAGAAAGAGACCAGGGATGTTGCCAACACGACCTGGTGGGAGCAGTTCAATGACCCGGTTTTAAATAATCTGATTCAGATTTCGCTCAACGAAAACAAAGACCTGAAGATAGCATCTGCGAGGATCGAGAAATACATAGGGCAATACTGGGTAACACGGGCGGGTTTTTTGCCGCAGATTTCCGCAGGCGGCAGCGCCGGCAAAAGCCGTATCTCCGAACGGGGCGCTTCACCGCTTACATCCGAGGTTGAAAATCCTGCAGAAAACTATCAGGCATCTTTGAACTCCATGGCAGGCAGTTGGGAGATCGATGTCTGGGGTCGCCTGCGCCGGGCAACGGAAGCGGCGCGCGCCGACCTGTTAAGTACCGAAGAAGGAAGGCGTGCAGTCATCCTCTCGCTCGTTTCTTTTGTGTCTAATGCCTATATAAACCTTCGTGATCTCGACAAACAACTCGTAGTAGCGGAGCAAACAGTAAAAAGTAGAGAAGGTTCCTACAGCCTGTTCAAGCTTCGTTATAAAGGAGGAATTATCTCCCTGCTGGAACTTTCCCAGGTGGAGTCCGAGTATGAGCAGACGCTTGCCCAGATACCTGTTATCATGAAGAATATTTCACAACAGGAAAATGCGCTGAGCGTACTGCTTGGAAGAAACCCGGGCCCTATCCCCAGAGGCAAAACAATAGATGAACTTGTTCTACCCCCGGTCCCGGCAGGCTTACCGTCCGACCTCCTCGAACAGCGGCCGGATATCCGCCGGGCCGAACAGGCGCTTATTGCGGCCAATGCAAGGATCGGCGTGGCGCGTGCGCTCTATTTTCCTACCATTACCCTGACAGGTCTATTCGGATGGTCAAGCACGGAACTGACAGGCCTTTTTAACGGGCCTGCACAGACCTGGAGCTGGGCGGCCAATTTTACCGCCCCTGTTTTCACCGGCGGCGCCAATATCGGACAGAACATTATTGCCGAAGCACAACACCAGGAAATCCTTTTAAACTATCAGAAGACGATTCAGAATGCCTTCCGTGAGGTGGAGGATGCGCTCGTAGACCAGAAACGCATCAGGGAACAATTGGAGACGCAGAAGCGGCAGGTGGAGGCCCTCCGTACCTATGCAAGGGTGGCGAGACTCAGATATGATAACGGGTACGTGAGCTATATCGAGGTGCTCGATGCCGAGCGAAGCCTTTTCAATGCGGAGCTCGATTACGCCAGGACACAGGGCGCCCTCTTCCAGGCCTTTGTAAGCCTCTATGCGTCAATCGGGGGCGGATGGGTAACTGAGGCGGATAAGATGACGGCTGCAGCAACACCTGTGAAATAAAATTGATATAGGTGTGCCATCCCGTTTCTCCAGATGTGGTTTGAATGGTATTTGTTAACCGTTAGCTTGGTAATGTCAATATTCACATGAAAAAAGAAAACAAAATACATTTATCTCCCGCAGAGTTTTTAATTTTTTCTCTGCAAACCCTGCGTTCTCGAACGAAGTGGGCGAGAGAAAAGAATTTGGATGTATCCTGACAATACCGTTAACACAAAAAGGAGGTATGTATGGAGTGGTTTGTGGATACCCTTCGGCAATATCCGGAACTGGCAATCTTCCTGACGCTCGGCCTGGGTTACTTTGTCGGGAAATTAAAGCTGGGAAAGGTCGCACTCGGCGCCGTTACGGGTACTCTCCTTGTGGGGGTATTGATCGGACAACTTAACATCACCGTTTCGCCTAATGTGAAGTCCGTCTTTTTCCTCATGTTCCTTTTTGCAGTGGGCTATGGGGTGGGCCCTCAGTTTTTCCGGGGGCTTAAAAGCGATGGCCTCTCGCAGGTGGTTTTTTCAATCATTTTGTGCCTCGCATGCCTGTTTTCGACGTTTCTGGCGGCAAAGATGCTCGGGTTCGATATAGGCTCTGCAGCAGGGCTCTTGTCGGGCGCCTGTACGATCTCCGCTGTAATCGGCGTAGCGACGGATACGATCAGCCAGCTCAGTATACCTGCCGCTCAGAAAGCAACCTTTATCAACCAGATCCCTGTAGCTTATGCGGTGACCTATATTTTCGGCACCGCAGGATCTGCGTGGTTCCTGTCTTCAATCGGACCCAAGCTGCTGAGAGTAGATCTGGCAGCGGAATGCAAAAAGCTTGAGGAAAAGATGGGCGCCGGTCAGCCGGAAGCAGGAGTTGTCTCTGCGTACCAGCAGATCGTTGTTCGTGCCTATCAGGTAACAAATACAAAATTCATGAATAAAACCATCGGAGAGTTCGAGTCGAGTTTCATGGTCGATGTCGGTTCTCTGCGGATATTTGTGGAACGGGTCCGTCAGGGAGGCAGGATCATGGAACCTGATCCTGCTGTTGTTATCCGGGAAGGGGATGTGCTGGCCCTTGGCGCCCGGCGGGAACTGCTGGTAAAACTGGAAAATGATAATACAATCGGCCCCGAGGTGGATGACAGGGAATTACTCGATTTTCCGGCTGAGAGCCTCGACGTGGTAATTACCAACAAGGCTGTTGCAGGCAAGACCCTGAAAGAAATCGTAGAATCGGATGTCGCCGGGAATGGGCGCGGGGTGTTCCTCAGGAAGCTCATGCGTAGCGGGCACGAGATGCCTGTTACATCGGGAAGCAAGGTAGACCGGGGTGATGCGTTAACCATCGCGGGTGCGAGGCGCGATGTTGAACGGGCCGCCAAAATACTTGGCTATGCGGACCGTCCCACCGATATGACCGATATGGTATTCGTCGGCATCGGCATTCTTCTGGGCGGCCTCATCGGCGCCTTGTCCATAAAGATCGGCAAGGTTCCCCTGAGCTTGAGCACCAGCGGAGGAACGCTGATCATGGGGCTCATATTCGGCTGGCTGCGCTCTGTTCACCCGACCTTTGGGCGTATTCCTGCTCCTGCCCTCTGGATGATGAATAATGTGGGCCTTACTGCCTTTATCGCTGTAGTAGGCATCAGCTCCGGCCCGGGATTTGTTGCAGGCCTGAGAGAGGCCGGGCTCATGCTCTTCTTTGCAGGCATATTCGTCACAATAATGCCGTTTGTGGTAGGAATATTTGTGGGTAAGTACTTCTTCAAGATGAATGCGGGGATCATCCTGGGCGCCTGTGCCGGGGCACGGACCACCACAGCGGCCCTGGGCGCCATACAGGATGTTGCAAAGAGCAAGATACCTGCCCTTGGTTATACCGTGACCTATGCTGTGGGCAACACCCTTCTCATCATCTGGGGGGTGGTGATTGTTATAATGTTGGCATAAATGAGGCATATACGATTAAGGGGAATGTAAATATCGTAATAAATTTATCTCTCGCAGAGAACAGAGAGTTTTTTTATATTATTTTTGCCATGAATTATGAGACTGCTTAATTCATGGCAATTCCATGGCCTGATTTTGTTGACTTCTCTTAAAATCAGGCCGGAAACAAAAGATTCTCTCTGCGAACTCTGCGATCTCGAACGAAGTGGGCGAGAAACAAAAGTTTAGATGTATTTTGACAATACCGAAAAACAAAAAGGGAGGTATGAATATGAACCGTGAAACAGAAAGAAAATATTTGCAACTCAGTCCCTTCGAACTAAAGGACAATCTCATTTCTCTTGCTGCTGAACATACAAAAACAAGTACCATGTCAATGCTCAATGCGGGCCGCGGCAATCCGAACTGGATCGCGACGACCCCGCGGGAGGCATTTTTTACTCTCGGGGGTTTCGCCATTGAAGAGTCGAGGCGCGTATGGAACCGGCCCCACCTCGGTGGTATGCCGCAGGCGAAAGGCATCGCCAAACGTTTCAATGAGTTCGCCGCCGGAAACCCGCAGGCGCCGGGCATTGATCTGTTGAAAGACGCTATTGCATACGCCGCAGGGAAGTTTGGCTTTGATGCCGATGCGTTTGTATATGAATTGACGGATAGTGTCGTCGGCGACCAGTACCCAACCCCTGACCGGATGCTGAAGTGCATTGAGCGCGTTGTCCATGAATATCTCGTCCAGGAGATGTGTGCAGGCCGGCCGCCCGAAGGACAATATGATCTCTTCGCCGTGGAAGGCGGTACGGCCGCCATGTGCTACATCTTTGACTCGCTTATGGTAAACAGGCTTCTCCATAAGGGCGACAAAATAGCCCTTGGTGTGCCTACCTTTACACCTTATATTGAAATCCCGGAACTGGACAGGTATGATTTCAGGGTCGTTGATATTTTTGCCGATGAGATTGACTCAAAAGGTAATCACACCTGGCAGTATCCCGACTGGCAGATCAGCAGGCTTGCCGACCCCTCCATCAAGGCCTTTTTTCTCGTGAATCCAAGCAATCCGCCCTCAGTGACGTTGCGGCCAAGCACGATGAACAGGCTGGTGGAAATCGTAAAGACCAGAAACCCCAACCTGATCATCATTACGGATGATGTGTACGGAACGTTTGTAAACGGTTTTGTTTCATTGATGGCGACATTGCCCCATAATACGATCGGTGTTTACTCGTATTCGAAATACTTCGGGTGCACCGGCTGGCGCCTGGGCGTTGTGGCGGTCCACGAAGACAACATCTTTGATAACATGATTGCAAAACTGCCCGAGGCGGACCGGAACATACTCAATGACCGCTATAAGTCTCTTTCGCTTACCCCTGAAAAAATGAAGTTTATTGACCGGATGGTAGCGGACAGCCGGCAAGTTGCACTCAATCACACCGCAGGCCTGTCGCTCCCGCAGCAGGCACAGATGGCCCTTTTCTCGCTGTTTGCGCTGCTCGATAAAGAAAATAATTACAAGAAGGCGACTCAGCAGATCATCCATCGCCGTCTTGAAGACCTTATGAAAAGTATCGGTTTTGCCCTTCAACCCAACCCGTACCGTACCGGCTACTACGCTACGCTTGATCTGCTCATGTGGGCAAGGCGCATGTATGGCGAAGAGTTTGCCGATTATCTGACAACAAACTATGAGCCGGTAGACATTCTGTTCCGCCTTGCGGAGAGGTTCTCGACGGTTCTTCTGAACGGCGGCGGTTTTGATGCACCTGACTGGTCGATCCGTATATCCCTGGCAAACCTGCCGGATGAGACTTATTCGCTCATAGGCGAATATCTTGCGATACTCGGGAAGGAGTATGTTGAGGAATGGGAGGCAAGTAAAACAAAATAGCTTGCCCGGGTGAAAGGCGGAATGTAAGCCGTGAGGCGTGATGTTCCTTCGCTGCCCGGATTGGATACACCATGGCCTATGCTGCGGGTGATATCCTGCTTGCATTGTGGGGACCGATAATGGTGATTTTGAGATCGTGAGAGGTTTGGGCAAAACATAGATGCTTATCGGACAATTTAATCTCCCTGTTGGATTTGACCTGGCGGCGCTCTTTCTGTTCGCACTTACAGGTGCGCTTTTTGCCATGAAGAAGGGCTATGACATTGTGGGTGTGTTTGTCATAGCGCTCATCACGGGGGCTGGTGGAGGCCTTATCCGGGATGGGATATTCCTGCAGCAGGGACCGCCGGCCCTGGTGACGGATGAGCGTTACCTGTACGCTGTCGGGGTGGCAGGGTGTCTTAGCCTGTTGTTTGGCCGACACGTTGTCAGGGTAGAAAAATGGTTCGACAAAGGCGTATCCGTAGTTGATGCTGCGGCATTGGGGACATACGCAATCGTAGGTGCACAGAAGGCAATTAATGCAGGGCTTGGTGTGTCGGCGGCATTTTTGATCGGCGTCATCAATGCAGTGGGCGCCGGCCTGATTCGCGACGTATTGACGCAACAGGAACCCATGCTGTTAAAACCGGGTCAGTTTTACGCATTTGCGGCTGCGATCGGCTGCATTGTTTTTCTTATCCTCGGCGTCTGGATTGGGGTTAAGGCTGAGACAGCGGCCTTTATCGCCATTGCAGTCACCTTTTTGCTCCGTGTCGCAGCAATCCGCTTCAACTGGCAGACCGCCCCGGCGGGGCAGGAAAAGACGCGGGACAAACAGCAGTAATGCATTAAAACAGACCAAAATTTATGTAACATGGATAAAGGCGGATAAAAGCGGATGTAAGGTTCCGGAACAGGAATTGTGATACACCGGCAATTCCTGTTCCATGCTCATGCTTCGCATAAAAATAAACATACAGTATCCCTGTTAAGAGAAAGTTTTTCATTTATGTGATTAGTTGTGAAAATCTTTAAAATTCTCATTGCTCACGTCTTATTAAATCTGATAGAGTAATAACAGTATGAATCGGACGGCAGGGGCATGACGAAAAGGCTTTCAGAGCAGGATCAAGCGTTAAGCGGATTGAGTTTCAACCGGTCGGCGGAGGGAGTTCTCGTCATAGAACTTACCGGTAACTGGACGATCAACGATAAACTTCCGTCAATAAGCTATGTCCTGAAAGAGATTGAAAAAGCGCCGGGGCCTGTTCGGATTGCCTTTGATGCGAGCGGTCTTGGCAAATGGGATAGCGGCTTACTCACATTTCTTGTAAAGGTAACTGAATTATGTTCACAGAAAAATATCCTGGTGCAGAAAGATGGGTTGCCTCAGGGGGTACAAAGGCTTCTGCGCCTTGCATTTGCGGTTCCTGAGCGGAAAGGGGATCGAAAGGAAAGCGTACACATCTCTTTTCTGGCAGTAGCGGGTGATTCTGCCATCGCTTTCCAGAGATCCGTTTTTGAAATGATCGCATTTATCGGTGAAGTTTTTACAGCTTTTATGAAGATGCTTGCCGGTAAGGCCAGATTCCGTGGCTCCGATTTTCTCCTGATTATCCAGGAATGCGGCGCTGATGCGCTTCCTATTGTTTCGCTTATCAGCATTCTTGTGGGTCTTATCCTTGCCTTTGTGGGTTCCATACAGCTCAAAATGTTCGGCGCCCAGATATATATAGCAGATCTGGTGGGGATTGCCATGGCCCGAGCCATGGCTGCAGTTATGACAGGCATTATCATGGCGGGTCGCACCGGCGCCTCGTTTGCTGCCAGGATAGGCACGATGCAGGTGAATGAAGAGATTGATGCACTGAGGACATCAGGCATTTCACCTATGGAATTTCTTGTCCTCCCGAGGATTCTTGCCCTCGCCGTCATGATGCCTCTTCTTGCTCTGTATTCGGATTTAATGGGTATCCTGGGCGGAATGATTGTGGGCGTAGGCGGATTTGATATAGGTCTTATCGAATATTTCAACGAGACAAAAAGTTCACTTACCCTTACCAATATATGGATCGGACTTGTAAGCGCTTTTATCTTCGGTGTGCTGGTTGCCATTGCCGGATGTTTAAGAGGGATGCAGTGCGGGCGGAGCGCTTCGGCGGTCGGTGATGCAACAACATCTGCAGTGGTGACGGGCATTGTAAGCATCGTTGTTGCAACGGCAGTGATTACAGTGGTGTGTAACGTACTGGGAATATAGTAAAGGATAGGGTTCGAGGGGCTAAGGGTTCAAGTGAAAAGAAAAAAGTCAAAGGATGAAGGGTAGGGGACAAGGTAATGAAAGATAGGGGTCGAGGGTGTAACTGAGGTGTTGAAGAGCTGTAAGGAACTGCAAGTCTGGCAGAAAGGATACAAACTTTGTTTAGATATATATAGGATAACAAAACATTTTCCTGAAGAAGAACAATACGGGTTGACAGCGCAGATAAGAATATCTGCGGTTTCAATCCCGTCAAATATTGCAGAGGGCTATGGAAGAAAATCACGGAAAGAATACATCCAGTTGTTGTATGTTGCATACGGTTCCAATGTGTGAGTTGGAAACACAGTTGTCGATATCAAAGGATCTGGAGTATATCGATACTGAAAATGCACTTAGTGTTCAACGGGGAATTGGTGACATAGAAAGGATGTTGAAAACACTCATTAAGTCTTTAGAGGCTAAGCCATGACTCAATCCACCCTCGACCCCTCGAACCCTCGAACCCTCGACCCCTGCCTTTCAGAGCCTCATATAATCGTTAAAGATCTTACTATGGCTTATGGAACAAATTTGATTCAGCGCGACCTTACTTTTAATGTGAACCGCGGGGATATTTTTATTATCATGGGGGGGAGCGGATGCGGAAAGAGCACCCTTCTGAAGCACCTTGTGGGACTTCAGTCACCGGCAAAAGGACAGGTATTGTATGGAGATGTGAGTCTATGGGATATGAGCCCCGATGAACGGGAGGGTTTTATGAGACGTTTCGGGATTCTATATCAGAGCGGCGCCCTTTGGAGCTCCATGACCCTTTCCGAGAATGTAGGGCTTGCGCTTGAAGAATATACGGACCTCAGTCGCTCTGAGATCAGGGAGATTACATCACTCAAACTTGCCCTCGTTGGTCTTGCCGGTTTTGAAGACTACTACCCTTCGGAGATAAGCGGAGGTATGAAGAAACGTGCCGGGTTGGCAAGGGCTATGTCGTTAGACCCGGAAATTTTATTTTTTGATGAACCTTCGGCGGGACTCGACCCTATCAGCGCGCGTCTTCTTGACGACCTCATCCTTGAATTGCGGGACAGCCTGGGGTCTACAATCGTTGTAGTGACTCATGAACTGGCCAGTATCTTTGCGATAGGAAATAACTCGGTTTTTCTCGACAATGAAACAAAGACGATGATTGCTGCGGGAGATCCCAAAAAACTCCTCAACGAATGCGACAATCCTACGGTACACGCCTTTCTGACCAGGGGAGAACTGAGCAAATGAAGAATGAATAATTAAGAATTAAGAGTTAGAAAATTCTACATTCTACATTCTTAATTAATCTTATCAGGAAGGAGTATAGATTATGAGCAAACCTGCCAGTAAAACACTGATCGGTGCTTTTGTGATAGGTGCGATCGCCCTCGCTGTGATAGCGGTCATTATCTTCGGCTCGGGCAGGTTTTTCGTTAAGAAATGGCCCTACGTCATGTTTTTCGAAGGTTCCGTTGCCGGGCTCAATGTAGGTTCCCCTGTTATGTTCCGTGGAGTTAAGATAGGTTCCGTCACAGATATTACCCTCCGCTTTGACACCTCTGACGTTACGTTCCTCATCCCCGTTTATGTAGAACTGGATCCTCGAAAGATATCTACCACAGGAAGGGTGCGTGATGATGGCGATGTCGGCGAGATACTTATCGAAAAGGGACTGCGTGCTACACTTGAGCTTCAGAGCATGGTTACCGGTCAGCTCATGATAAACCTTGATTTCCACCCCGGCAAACCGGTAAAAATTGTGGGCTTTGACACCCGGTATCCTGAAATCCCAACCATCAAGTCAGGTCTTGAAAAACTCCTGGAGAGCGCCGATGATATTCCGATAAAAGAACTCTTCAATAAGCTGCTCCATGCAATCGAGGGAGTTGACAAAGCCGTTAATTCTCCTGATCTGACCTCAAGCCTTAAGCTGGTGAACGAAGGTCTCAAAGACGCAAAAAGAATCCTTTCGAAAATTGACAACGAGATTGACCCTGTTCTCGATAATATCAAAGTCAGCTCTTATTCGGTTCGGGAAATGTTTAAAAAAGGAGAAGATGTTCCTTCCCAGGTCGGACAGACCCTGCTTGTCATTCAGAACACACTGAAACAGGCAGAAAACACACTAAATTCTATCCACGGTCTTGCCTCGGAGAATTCAACAGTGGTTCTCGAAGTTGACAATACCTTAAAAGAAGTTTCCGATACTGCCCGTTCTGTCAGATTTCTCAGCGATTACCTCCAGCGTTACCCCGAATCCCTCATCTGGGGGAAAAAGCCATTGAAAGGAGAACAGCCATGATACGCATTCTTCCCGTTATCCTTATGATCCTGGTCCTTCTTGGTTGCAGCAGCAACTCGCCGTCCCCGAAGTTTTATACCCTGAATTCACTCATCTTGCCCGGGCAAGATGAGCCGCCTGCTTCAAAAAGCGTGACCGTTGTTTTTGGCATCGGACCCATAGGTATCCCCGATTACCTGGATAGACCCCAGATTGTAACCCGTACCTCCACGAACGAATTGTTGCTCTCCGAATTCAACCTTTGGGGCGGTTCGCTCAAAACGGACGTCCATAGGGTGCTTATAGAGAACATCTCCTCGCTCCTTGTATCGGAACCGGTTACTATTGTCGGCTGGAAGACCTACGTTCCAGGTGCTTACAGGATCCCGGTTTACCTCCTCCGGTTTGATACGGTTCCTGATGGATCCTTGTCCCTTAGGGCTAAATGGGGTATTGTGGCACAAGACGGAAAGACCGTTGTGTCGATCCGCGAGTTTTCTATAACAAAGCCTGTAAAAGGAAAGGAATATAACGATATTGTGAGTGCAATGAGCGATGCCCTTGCAGATTTGAGTAAAGAAATAGCATCAGCCATAAAGGGCGTAGCTCGTAGCTCATAGCGAAGTGTTAGTAGGGCCCGCCGCCGGTGCCAGGACGTACCACGCCTGCGGCTGTGCCCGAAATGGTGCCTGTACCTGCGGTTGCGCCTGTGCCGGCAGCTGCGCCCCTGAATTGGATTGAAGTAGCTGTGTAGGTGTTGGTGGTAGGGATTCCACCGCCTGTGAGTGTTCCGCTGCCGTTCACAGTGCCGATCCATCTACCATTGCCTGAAGGATTCCAGTTCTTGAAAGCAAAATCGGCGTTTAACCCTCCCCCGGCCAGCCCGATGGTGGTATTCAGTGCCGGCGGCGCCGAATATGTGCCGGTAACGCTGTTTGACGCCCATATGCGGGGCGCCCCGTCTCCTCCCGTGGGAGCAAAGAACCTGACATCATTCATTGCAAGGGTTGAAAAATTGTTTCCGGAACCCGAAAGGGTTGCCATACCCACCTGCACGCACGGTATGTTCAGTTGGCTGAGCTTTGCCTGCCCTTCAGCGGTCGCTGCCATTGCTAAGAAATTGTTCGTCTCTATCCATGGGCCGGTGCTTACAATCTGGAATGTCAGGGCATTGGGGTTAAATGTACCGATTGTCTCACCGACGCTTATCCAGGTCTTTGGGATTTCCGATATGATTTCAGCGCCGTAACCTCTTGCAGTGCCTGCAATTTTGCCGCCGGACCATTTTGATCCCTCAATTTCCATACCTATTATGCCTTCGGTCCCGGAAGAACCATGGAGAAAATCCATTGTCATCTGCCATGTTTCGGATATCGTTCCATCATATGTACTGCCTATGTAAGATTTCCAGATACCCCAGTCCTGACGCCAGATATCTTCCACGGAGTCATAATATTTGATGCCCGCAGTATATACATGCCCGCCATCACGCACTGATCCGATATTTAATGTCCCTCCTGTCCCTGAAAAATCCAGTATTTCGTCCGTGTTGTATATTGCCTGAACATCATGGGTGTCCGAATAGGCAGGGGCGCCGGGCAAGAAGCTTTCCGCATAAAAACCTACCCCTGTCGCCATCTGTATGGGTGGATCAATAGAGCCGCTCACACTAACGAACATCCCTATATCCGGATAAGCTTTACCGGTAAAGCTTCCTTTTATAAAACCTGCATTTTGTGATTCATCGACATAGTAGCCGATAAGTTTGGCATCCATAGTATTATCTGATGCCAGAGCGCCTGCGAGATATGCCTTGAACCCGCTGATATTGTCATACGAGGTATATGTGCTTGTTTTGTAATTGTATGCTATGAGCATATCTTCGGGGTAGATGCCCCAGATGCTGCCCGTCGTTTGGATGCCGTGAGTGTAACTTCCGATCAACGTTAAAGGGATATTGCTTGTCGCGCCCCAGAGCGATTCTGTGCTACCCGTGAGAAAACCGCTTGACTGTCCGGAATTGACAAGAGAGGTTCCATTGAAATACGTAAACTGAGCTGTTGCATATGTCCCCGGCGTTTCGCTGCTGAAAAAAGAGCTGACAAAGGAAAGGTCCTGACCGCTCCACGTGCCGACAGACAGCGCCTGCCAGGCTGTGTCGTAGGCGCCGAGGACATCTCCACTGATGGCGCCGAGCCTTGTACCGGTAATATAATTGCCGCTCAATATCCCTGCTAGTTTGTTCCCGCTCCATGTACCGCTTCCTATATCTGCCAGCCAGTAACCGGTATCATCCGCAAGCGATCCGGCTTTATGATATGAACCGAAGGTGGTATTGTTCCCCCCGACAGTGGCTGCCCAAGTCGTTCCGGAAGACGGTGTCTTAAAACCGCCGTAGGTGAGAAGACTGTATATGCCCCATGGCTGGGATGTCGTATAATAAGAAATGGAGAGTGTCTTGAAGTGCTTATCAGCGCTTCCTTTATCGTTCAAGCTTCCACCTGTGCCGATCGTACCTGAGAGCGAGATGTCTCCGGTGCCTTCATGAGTACTGTAGACAAGGTCGGCAGGTGAGATGCCGATACCTGATGTCATCTGTGTCGGGTAGGCGCTTCCCGTCATTTCGAACATCGAGATATCCGGATAGCCGGTTCCGGTAAGGCTCCCCTTAAGGTAACCGGTGTTCCCCGACGGGTCGATGTAAAGGGCGACAAGCTTTCCTTCAAGGGTATAGTCAATGTGGATACCTCCGAAATAGCCTTTGTAAGAGCCGCCGTCATAAGTGGTGTCCGTCATGTTGGTATAGTTATAACTGGACAGGGTGGTTGCCCATGCATGGTATGCGCTTGTTCCTCCGCTGTATTTACCTATCATGCTGAGTGAGGCAGGAGATGTCGGGGTGGCTGTCCAGAGGGATGCAGTGCTGCCTATGTAAGCATTGTAACTGCCGTCAGCCGTCGGCGTCCGTGCGTCTATGTTGTAGACTGAGACATTGTTGGAACCGCTATTCCCCACATACGCAAACTTCCCCGTGGGGTCAACGGCAACGGAATACGGGTTTGTCCCTGTTGTTGCTGCCGTCCCCGCTGTCAGTGCCCCGGTGGTCTGGTTGATGGCATAGACGGAGACGGTGTTGGCAGCTTGATTTGTCACATATGCGAATTTTCCTGTAGGGTCAACGGCAACGGAAGTCGGGCTGTTCCCTGTCTCCACTGCCGTTCCCGCCGTCAGCGCCCCTGTGGTCTGGTTGATGGCATAGACGGAGACGGTGTTGGAACCGTAATTTGCCACATACGCAAACTTCCCTGTGGGGTCAACGGCAACGGAATACGGTTTTGTCCCTGTTGTTGCTGCCGTCCCCGCTGTCAGCGCCCCTGTGGTCTGGTTGATGGCATAGACGGAGACGGTGTTGGAACCGTAATTTGCCACATACGCAAACTTCCCTGTGGGGTCAACGGCAACGGAATACGGTTTTGTCCCTGCAGCCGCCGTAGAGATCCCTGTCAGCCCGCCGGAGATTTGATTTATTGTATAGACGGAAACATTATTGTCAAAGGTATTTGCTACATATACAAATCTCCCTGTGGGGTCAACTGCAACGGAACGGGGATTATAACCTGTCGCCGCTGCCGTTCCTGAGGTCAGTGCCCCCGTAGTCTGATTGATGGTATAGTAGCCGACGGTGTTTGCGGACCAGCATACCACATATACAAATCTCCCTGTGGGGTCAACGGCTACGGAGGAAGGGTTGGCGCCTATGGGCCCTACTGTTCCTGCTGCTGTGAGCGTCCCTGTAGTCTGATTGATTTTATAAGCAGAGACGGAATTTGAACCATTATTTACCACATATGCAAACTTCCCTGTGGGGTCAACGGCGACGGAATAGGGACTGCTTCCTGTTGTTGCTGCCGTCCCCACCGTTAGCGCCCCTGTGTTTTTAAGGTAATATCGGGATGCATCAATATTGCTTACGGATTTCAGCGGCGTTCCTTGCCACATGCCTGCCGATACTGCCTGCCAGGGCTGACTCCCTTTGATAAGGGTAGAATCTCCTACTGCAACAAATTTGCCGTCGCCGTAGGTTATTCCATAAACAACCTGCGTAGTCCCTGAAGTTTGACTTGTCCAGGTTATTCCGTTAGTGGAGGTGAGGATTGTGCCGGATTCTCCCGTTGCAACAAATCTGTCGTTGCCGTAAGTTACACTTTCGAGATATTTTGTAGTTCCTGATGTCCGGGACGTCCAGGTTGCTCCGTTGGCGGAGGTGACGATAGCGCCGGCGTTTCCTACTGCAACAAATTTGCCGTCGCCGTAGGTTATACCGTAAGCCCCGATCCCTGCGTATACGGACGTCCAGGTTACTCCGTCAGTAGAGGTAAGGAAATTGGCCGATCCTCCTACTGCAACAAATTTACCGTTGCCGTAGGCTACACCGGTGAGGTACTGGGTAGTTCCTGATGTCCGGGACGTCCAGGTCGTTCCGTCAGTGGAAGTAAGGATGGCGCCGTTATATCCTACTGCAACAAATTTACCGTCGCCGTAGGTTATACCCCGGAGAAGCTCTGTAGTCCCTGCAGCATATGATGTCCATGTCGTGGAATTGGTCGAGACAAGAAAGTCGTTTGAACCTCCGATTGCGACAAATTTATTGTTGCCGTAGGTTATACCCCACCCAGCACCGCTCGTGTATGTGGATGTCCATGTTATGGCATCAGGCGAGCTGATGATGCCGTTATATCCTACTGCAGCAAATTTGCCGTCGCCGTAAGTTATACCCCGGAGGCTCGATGTCCCGGAAGCGTTTGATATCCATTTGGTGTTTTCTGCATAGGCGCCGAGGACATCTCCGCTGATGGCGCCGAGCCTTGTACCGGTAATGTAATTGCCGCTCAACGACCCGGTTATTTTGCTCCCTTTCCATTTGCCGCTTTCTATGTCTGCCAGCCAGTAGCCGGCGTCATCCATAAACGATCCACTTTCATAGTACGCGCCGAATGTAGTATTCTCACCCCCTGCTTTGCCTGACCAGTTGTTGCCTGAGGCCGGGGGCGAATATATGCCGTATGTAAGAAAATTATAGATACCCCATGGTTGGGGGATTGTACCGTTTACGATTGATCGGGTATTGAAATCGGACGTGATATCGCTGTAAATGCTACGTTCATTCCCTGTGCCGATGATGCCCGAGAGCGCTAAACTACCTGATCCTTGATATATTTTGGTACCATCAAAGGCTGAAGGGGCTATGCCGATGTCTGTGACCATCCGGGTCGGGTAAAGACTCCCTGTCATCCGGAACATACCTATACATGGGTACCCCGTACCGGTTAAGTCCCCTTGTAAATACCCTGCGTTCCCTGACGGATCGATATAGATTGCTGCCAGTATTCCTTCAAGGCTGTTATTGTTCTCTAACCCTTTGATATATCCCAGGTATGCTCCCCCATCGTAGGTGGTGTTTGCGGCATATGTAAAATTGTAGCTTGTTATATTGCTGCCCCATACATGTACCGAATTTGTGCCGGCAGTATATTGCCCTATAGCGGTGACCGAAGACGGGCTTGCATGGGTGGCTGTCCATATGGATGATGTTCCTCCCATGTAACCGGGACCTAACGTGCCATCTGCACTCTGGAATGCGTCACTATCGAAATAGGAGAGGTCGGCAGAAAAACTGTTGATGAATTTGAGCGGGGTCTCCGTAAAAGAGACGCCGGTATCGGTTAAATTGAAGGTACTTTCTGTGTGAGAACCCGTGATTGTGCCGCCGCCGGTTCCTAAGGTTGTTTTTGTAATGAGGTTGAACGTTGATGTACCGTTCATATGGCTGCCTTTATAGTCGCCGGATGCAATATCAAGCCAGTAACCATCCATGTTGTCGGAGCTATCCTTGCTCTGACCGCCTGACTGTGTCTGCCAGGATGTGGAAGGGGTCCCCGAGTATGAACCGCTGCCGGATATTGTCGTGCCGCCCCAGTCCTTGTTCATTACCCCTGCCACGTCACCCGTTGCAGTGCCGCTCAGGACACTGCCTGTACCGCTTATATTCCCTGTCAGCATATGCCGCTTCAGCTCGAAGGATAATGTAATGGTGGCGGATTCGTTGCCGGCTTTATCCGTTGCTTTTGCGTCCAGCGTGTGATTCCCTTCGGCAAGATCCGAAAGAAGAAGGTCTGCGCCTGTCGATGTCCATGCACTATTATCGAGACGGTAAGAATATGTTGCCTTTTTACTGCCGGTAAGGTTTACGGTGACATTCGTATTGCTTGAATCCGTTCCCGGAGACGCTGAAGATGATGCGGATATTGAAGGAATGACGCGATCGATCTGCCAGTCATAACTTATCGGCGTCGAGACATTCCCCAATGTATCGGCAGCCTTTACCTCAATCAGGTGACTGCCGTCGGAAAGGCCGGAAAGATTTAATGATGATCCCGTTGATGTCCACTCTCCGCCGTCAACACGAGATTGAAGTGTGGATGATTCGTTTGTCGAGAAGGAGAATGAGGCGTTCGTTTGATTGGTCACTGCATTGGGTTTTGAAGTAACGGTAATAACAGGCGCTACGGTATCTATCGACCATGAGTAGGAGGATACTGTCGAGACATTCCCCAATGTATCGGTAGCCTTTACCTCAATCAGGTGACTGCCGTCGGAAAGGCCGGAAAGATTTAATGATGATCCCGTTGATGTCCACTCTCCGCCGTCAACACGAGATTGAAGTGTGGATGATTCGTTTGTCGAGAAGGAG
>Ga0209749_1000458_pt1 | contig 56428 bp, 65 predicted proteins | sample EPASupsiteSAE347_FD_187267 | JGI IMG/M metagenome (GOLD analysis project Ga0209749, IMG submission 187267) | Bioremediated contaminated groundwater from EPA Superfund site, New Mexico - Sample SAE3-47 (SPAdes) (version 2) | ecosystem: Environmental > Aquatic > Deep subsurface > Groundwater >... | reverse complement strand
AGTTCGGATCTCCCTGCGACCCGATGTTCGATTCAGTATCTTCCGCAGCACCGGCTACGGTGGCAAGAGCTCCTGTCAATGCAGTTATTCCAATGCCAAACACAATGCTTTCCATTTAGCCTCCTCCTGGAGGATTTCCGGTAAAGATCCGGAGGGAACCGACAGTTCCCGGGGGGAGACCGCGGGACGTCCTTCCTGCACTCTATCGGATTTTCATTTTTATCAAGATTTCTTACTTTAACTAAAAATAGCTTGCTTAGTGATCCGACAGGGCATTTTTCAAAAAAACCGGTAGAATATCCCCGGAATTATATCAGAGAATCACAGGTGATATCCCGCAGGATTCAGATAAAGATCCCGTGGATCCCGCAATACAAGTAAAAATGATTTAGAACAATTTATCTGAACTAATTCCGAATAGTAGTGAACAGGTGGCGTGCATACCGGTGGCTCCCCGAAAGAATTCCTGGGTATTGCGGGTACTCTTCCTGGCACTTGCCATACTTCTGTGTATTGGTACGGCACAGGTCAGCGCACGGTATGCGACACCGGAAGGAGCAAATGCGGGAATCAATGCAAACGACATGGTTTTTCTCACGGAAGAAAACCTGAACTTCACGGTTTTTAAGAACGCAAACCCGGTCCTCAACCCGTTCAACATGGCATACCGGGACGGTTCCAGTCCTGCAGCAATCCAGCTGCTTGACGCTAACGCCGTTCTGATATCCGCTATCTCGGTATCGGACTCCAAATATCTCAACGGTGCCTTCTACCCGTACTACAACGATTCCAGCTGGGGGACATCAAGCATCGTCATAGCCCAGGGAACCACGGGGAATATGCGGGTACGTCCGGTCAATACCGACGCGGCCGTTCCGGCAAATGACCCCCAGCTCCCGGTGATACCGTACGACATGAACGTCCAGTTCTATCTCAAAAGCAGCAACCTCAACAGCGGGAATTTCGTGCATGGCTGGCACGAGTACAAACTCCAGTTCCCGGACGGCCAGGTGAGATCGCAGGTGACGAATGCGGCGGGAGACGCAATCTCCCTGAAGGGGCTCGTTGCAAACCCCGGCGCCAGCAACGATACGCTTGCATTCAATATCTCAGGCCAGCTTCCGAGCGCCACGGATTCTCAGCTTGCCGGGACATTCTACATGACGTTCCAGACAGAGTCATCCGGCACGAACGGCCTCGATCTCTCACTACCCTACAGTTTCTCGGTGAAACGCTTCCTCCTTTCCGCAAATATTTCCCCCACGAATACCGAGCGGGACAAGACGGTCACCCTCACGATCTACGGGAAACCGTACATGTACTATACCATCGTCATCAACGATACGATGGACGGGAAACCAGAGTTCCCTGCATCCGGGACCTACGATATCTACACGAGCAAGTACAACGTCACGGTCCATCCCAACGTATACGGGAATGTCACGGTTCCCCTCTATATCCCGGAACTGGAAGGCGACAACGGGATGACCACCCGGATCTATTATCCCGTTGTCTACCAGACGAGATATCCTTCCACATCGGTCACGACTGCCATTGCCGTGGGGGGTGTCAGCACCAGAAAGATTACGCTCAAGGAACCGGGAAGCTGTTCGAACGACCCGCTTTTTTACATCGGGGACCGGCTCCAGATCAAAGGGTCGGTCGGGTGGACCCCGGGCGAGGGGGAACTGATTTACCTCTTTATGACCGGCCCGAACCTGCCTTCGAACGGGGCAAAACCCAGCGATCCCACGGTTGCCGTTGTCGATGGGGACAACAGCACGTTCGATGCGGTCGAACTCACGACCGGGGCCACGAATTTCACGTATTACTGGTATACTTCAAAAACCGGGCTCTCTTCAGGGACCTACACCATCTATGCGACACGCGATCTTGTCGGGTACGCCAACCGCCCGGTCATCAATACCAAGGCCGAAGATTATGAGGCAATTTCCCTCAACGATCCGGTGATCAATGCAAAATTCCCGGACGAGGCCCCCGGATTCTTTGCACAAGGCGATCAGATCGTAACACTTACCTCTGCCCTCGGAAGTCCCAACATGACCGGCCGGTACTACGGTAATATCAGGTACTACATCCTCGGCCTGAATTACCGGTATACCGGCTTTCTCGAATCTTTTCCTCTCCTGAAGACCAATTCCGAAAACCTGACCATCGAGGAGCTGAAAAACCTGGACGACGGCTGCGCAGAATTTCCCGGCTACTCAGGGATCAATCTGCAACGGGCTTATTCCTCGGACCTTGATGCAGGGACCTACACCCTTATCTACCAGCACCCGATGCAGAACGGTGTTTTCGATATTTTCCCGGAAGAGGCGGAACAGAATTCCTCGTATACCGGGACATTCAGCGCCCTGAAAGCTTCCAACGGAAACCGGGTTGATATCAGCACGTACCAGAGCAGCCAGGCGCTGAATGCCATGCAGGAACTCCTCACCGATCCGAATGCTGACGACACCATTCTCTCGGACAGTTTCACCATAGAGGAACCGGTGGTGAATATCGATCCCATTCTCGATTATGCAGTCGGGGACGCGATACCGGTGACCGGGACTACCAACCTCCAGCAGAAGGTGAATTACCCGTACAACCAGATCAATAACCCGGCAGACTCCTTTACCCTCGGCCTTTACGACGCCCAGATGTACTACGAGGGCAAAACCCAGAGTTCGTACCGGATTTACAATACAAAAGGAACCTTACGAAACCTCAAACCCGGGGCAAAACTCCGGACTCTCTTGTTTACGATCCCGGCCGAGGTGACAAAGACCATGAAACCCGGGGAATTCGTAGCGGTCATCTACAACGACGACCTCCGGATAATAAAAGAAGTCCCCTTCGTTCTGCACGAATACGGTTACACAGGCCAGAACAGCACGGTATCTGCGGTTTCGACCGGATCAGAATTCACCGGGACCAGCTCAGTTACGCAGACCCGGCAGGCAACTACTCCTGCCCGGACACGAACGACGACTGCCAACGTTACGCCGGATGCCACAAAAAAATCGCCCGGGTTCGATGCGATGAGCCTGCTCCCTGTCGCAGGCATACTTGCGGCCCTTGCAGCACGCGGGAGGAGTTCCTGACATGAAACTCAGCCTCGACCCGAAACTCCTCAATCTCGTGATAATCGTCCTGGTCATCGGCATCGCAATAACCGGCTTTATCATCGGCCTGAAGATGGCCGGTATCTTCGGAGGAGTTGCGAAAAGCAGTCTTCCCGACAGTTCCCGGAATGACACGCCACAGGAGGGAAACACGTCTGTCACCAACCGTTCGGCACGATCTGCTGCATCCGCCGTAAATGTTTCTGACCAGAAAAATATCACCATTGCCTGGAGGTACAACAACGAGACGTTCCGGTACCAGGCGGTCCTCTCGAACAAGACCTACACGCAGTTCCGTACGAAAACACCCCCTCCAGCCAACCGGACCGGGAATGCGACCATCCTCCCGTACATAACAACTGCCGGTGACGAGGGAGCAGTCCAAAACATTTCCCGGTATCTCCTTGGCCGGTCGCAGGAACTGGGATGGGGGGATTACGACACGGTACGAAACACCCTTACGTTCCTCCGTATCTATAACCAGCTCACGGATTTCCGGAACACATCCCCGGCAGCATCCCACAAGTACCCCTATGAGACCCTGTATTCCGGGACCGGGACTCACGACGATGTCACGATCCTCGGGGCGGCAGTCCTGGAATCGATGGGATACCCGATAGCCGTCCTCGTTTACCCCCAAGTGTATGACCGGGGATATTTCATCCACCAGTACCAGGGCATTGCAATCCGGTGCAACGCAAGTATTCCCGGGGGAAAATATGCGGTTGAACGGGACACGTATGTCGGAACCGTGAACTGCTCCCCGCTTTCCCGTACCTGCACGGCCGGGAATGTATCGGCCGTCATACCGGATGAGGGAATACTCCGGGGGAACACCACGATCGTCTATTCAGGAAACGATACCGTTAATGCAGGAGCAGGAGAGTGGGACCTCCGCCTCGGGACGATCACGTACCTGGAGAATCCCGCAGCAGTGCAGACCGTCTCGCCCCTCTGGTATATCCTGGAAAACGCATCGGTCGAGGAATACGAATACTACTGTTTCCTTGATACCGGAAACCAGAGTATCTCCCCGGGAACCGTACCCGGCGAACTCGCAAAGACCGTCCCGGAAATAGCCGCAGTCCTAGCCGATGCGAATGCATCGATCCTGGAATACCAGGACAACCGGCTCGATACGACCCTTCCCCCCAATCTCCGGGTGCCCTCTCCGGTCCGGAATTCCACCGACAGGCAGATGACTGTTATCGGGAAAAACCCCGCTGCCGAGCTGAACATCCCGGCACCGTCGGGACTTGTCGACGAGGTACGGAAAGCAAACGTGATCGCACAGGACAGCTACTGGGAAGACATCTGGATAAACAAATCGACGTGGTATTTTGACGACACCTGGTACTTAACCGTCCTCAACAGCACCGTCCGGGAAGGCGGGAACCTGTACACCCGGGAGAAAGAGATCTATGTCTCGCCTGCATCCGCATGGAGGATCCGGTACAGCGCAGAGCCGACAATCATACCGGACGAAGATGTGGGGATCACCCAGTTCAGCGACATGCGTTTTGCGGTATACAAAGTGGATACCGTGAACAGTACCGCGACCCTGTACGACAGCTTCTCGTACGGGTACCTGACCGGCCAGGAGAGCATCAAGTACCGGAATTACTACGAGGGCGGGACCTTCTACATCGCGGTATTCGTCCGGAACTGCGAGGCAGATGTCTCTCTCCAGATGTACGGGAGAAAAACTTCGTGAGGTCCGGACCGATGCGGGAACTAGTACAACGGTTTTTCGGAAGGAACGGGGACCCCGATCCCGGCACGGTTCGGCCCGATAGCGATACCGCGCCTTCCGGTTCCGTATCGGAGCCGGGAAAAAGTCCTGACAGGAACGGCTTTTTCAGGAAACTTCGGTTCCGGCAGATCCCAAACACCCGCGAAAGACGGGAAACGGCAGGCCCTCAGGGGCATCCCGAGGTTTCACCGGAGCCGGGCAGCAACGGAAATTCCACCGGGGACCTCCCGAATAAGATCGCGCAGTCCCTGCAGAAGATCCTGTCAGGCTCATCGCGTGCCGGACATTCTTCCGGAACTGCAGGAAACAGCCGGGAGCCGGAAGATATCGTCGACCTTATCATTCCCAGGCAGGACCCGTACGCAGACCTCCCACCCCTTCCCCCGTTCGAGAGCGATACTGCATGCCAGATCCTGGACCGGTACTGGCTGAAGGCTCCCTTTTCCCATGTCACGATCTGCAAGGACTGGGAGATGGACACCAGGTACGAGATCCGGGAGCCGAAAGTAACCGGAAAAGAGCTGATCATCCTGGAAGAGACCTACGAGCGCCTCCGGACGGTCCTCATCTACGACTCCCCCTCGCAGCGGAACCGGGTGCAGCTGGACGAGAACGAGGTGAAGGAGATCATCCGGTCGTTCGACCCGGAAATTACCGATGAGAGGATGGACATCCTGGTATACTACCTGACCCGGAACTTCACGGGCTACGGGAAACTCGATCCGTTCATGTACGATGAGGAAATCGAAGATATCACCTGCAACGGTTCCGCAATCCCGCTCTTCATCTACCACCGGAGGTTTGCGAATCTCGAAACGAACGTCGTCTTCGGGAACGAGGACCTCAACAAGTTCGTGCAGAAGATCGCCCAGAAAGCGGACAAGCAGATGTCCCTTACCTCTCCCCTGGTCGATGCCGCGCTTCCGGGCGGGGCCCGGGCCCAGATCACGTACACGGATATCATCTCGGCAAAAGGGAGCTCGTTCACGATACGGAAGTTCAAGGCCGACCCGATGACCCCCGTGGACCTCATCTCCATCGGGACGTACGACTCCGAGCTCATGGCCCATATCTGGCTCTGCGTTGAGAACCGGAAAAGCATGATCGTGGTCGGCGGGACGGCGAGCGGGAAGACCTCCACGATGAACGCGATCTCGTTTTTTATTCCCCAGACCACGAAGATCGTCTCCATCGAGGATACCCGGGAGATCCAGCTCCCGCATAAGAACTGGCTCCCGATGCGGACCCGGGAAGGGGGAAAGAACCTCGAGACCGGGGACGTCGATATGTTCACCCTCCTCAAGACCGCCCTCCGGCAGCGGCCCGAGTATATCATTGTCGGGGAGGTCCGGGGCGCAGAAGCCCAGACGCTCTTCCAGGCAATGAACACCGGTCATACCACCTTCTCCACGCTCCACGCCGGAGGGGTGAAGGAGGCCATCAACCGGCTGACCCACGACCCCATCAATGTCCCTGAGGTGATGTTCGGGGCGCTCGACCTCATGCTGATCCAGGGGCTGCAGTACAAGTCGGGAGTGGGGTTCCGGAGGTGCCTGTCCCTGAACGAGATGGTGGTCGAAGGAAGCGAGATATCCTGGAACCCGCTCTTTGAATGGGACGCGAGGACCGACCGGTTCGAGCAGGTGTACAAAACGTCTCCGGTGCTTGAAAGCATCGCGTACAGCCACGGGTGGTCTGATGGCGACCTTGCAGAGCAGATACGGATCCGGAAAAAAGTCCTGGACCGGATGATCGAACGCAAGATTGCGAAAGTCGATGAGATTTCCCATTTCATCAACGAACTCAGGAAGAATTCAGAAAAATGCCGGGCATCGCAGGAGTAGGATTATTCATCGAGAGAACGGGGCTTGAGCGTTCGCTCAAGGCGGCCCATTTCCCGATCACCGCGGAGGTGTACTTCCAGTACGTCCTCATCATAACGCTGCTCGTGGGAATGGGCTACTTTCTCTTCGAGTTCCTGCTCCTCTCGTTCGGAATTGAGATCACCATCATCCCGTTCCTCCCCCACTGGGCAGGGATGATCCTCCTCTTCTGCATCCTTGTTCCGGGAACCTTCCTCGGGAGCGTGTATTACCCGAAACTCATCGCACGCGGGAGAAAGACCCGCATCGAGGTCGATCTGCCCTACGCGATCACGTACATGGAGGCACTCTCGACGACCGTGACCCTCTATTCCCTCTTCAGGAACGTTTTCGAGGCGGAAGCACTGTACGGGGAGGTCTCCCGGGAATGCGGGATGATCGTCCGGGATGTCGAGGTGTTCGGGGAAGACCTCCTGACCGCGATGCGCAGGCTCCAGGAGATCACCCCTTCGGAAAATTTCGCCGATCTTCTCAACGACCTTGCCCTGGTGTACCGGACCGGCGGGAACCTGAAGGATTTCTTTGATTCCCGGTCCGACAGTTACCGGGAGATCGCAAAGCAGGAACTGGAGACCACGCTGCAGATCATGGAGATGCTGGCCGAAGTGTACGTGACAATATTCGTTGCAGGGCCGATTGCCATGATCATCATGCTCGTCGCGCAGAACCTCTCGGGCCATACCGGCCAGATGTCGGGGCTCATGCCGATGATGTACATCGGCCTCCCTCTCGGGGCGATCGTCTTCATCTTCATCCTGTACGTGATCCTGCCACCCGATAACCTGGATATCTCGCACGGGGAGATCAGGGACCATGAGTTCGATGAAGAGATCCTGGAACCGGCGGACAATCCCGGGACCGATCCCGAATTCCTGAAGAAGATCGAGTCCCGGAAGCAGTGGCTCAAGCTGGAGGATATCCTCCGGCACCCGTTCCGGTACTTCATCTCGGATTACACGGTCGGGCTCGTCATCGGGATGATCCTCGCACTCGTCATCCTCCTTGAATACATGACAAAAACGTTTGTGGCGGTCTTTCCCGAGTTCACCCTGGAGATCCTCATCTGCGTGATGGTGATCGCGTTTATCGCTCCGGTGATGGTCGCGTACGAGTCCCGGAGATTCTACGTGAGCCGGGTGGAAGCGCAGATGCCGGAATTCCTCCGGGATATCGCGGACATGAAGGACGTGGGGATGACGCTGCAGGGGGCCATCAACATCGTCTCGACCAGCAAGCTGGGTGTCCTCTCATCGGAGCTGAAGATCGTTTCCGAGGAACTCAGATGGGGGGCCAGCACCTCAAGCGCCCTGATACGGATGGAGGAGCGGATCGGGCTCGTCTCAGTGAAGCGGGCGATCTCCCTCATCGTGAAGGCAAGCGAGATAACGGACCAGCTCCGGGAGATCCTCACGATTGCGATCAGCGATCTCGACCATTACCTCAAGATGAAATCGAAGCGGTTCAACGTCTCGTTCGTGTACCTCGCGGTGATCTACCTCTCGTTCGGTATCTACCTGTACTGCTCGTTCCAGCTGAACGATGCGTTCGTCGCAAGCTTCGTGAAGATGAACGTGAAGTTCGATATCACGTCCAACATCCGGGACATGTTCCGGGTCGCGATCATCATCGGGGCGTTCTCCGGCCTGATGGCCGGGCAGCTGAGTTCGAATAATATCTTAAGCGGCCTGAAGCACACCATCATCTTCCTGGTCGCGTCGGTTGCGGTGTATGTCTATGTACTCTGAAAAACGGATTTGCCCCAGGAGGGGGTGTCTGATATGAAAGAAGAAGATGGTGTTGCAGCGGTCGTCGCCCTGATGCTCATCCTTGCGGTGATCGTGACGTTCCTCTCGCTCTACGCGACGACATACCTTCCCGCGCTGAAGCAGCAGGCCGAGATCGCGCAGGTTTCGGAGGTAAAGGAGGCGTTTATGCGGTTCGACAGCGATCTCGAACATATCCTCTCCGAGAAAACGAACCTGACCTACGGGGAAATGGTTCCCCTCGGCGGCGGCGATATTCTCCTGAACCCTTCGAAATCGAGCGGGACCATCTGGGTGGGAATGCCGGAGGAACTCTATACCCTGTCGTACAATTCTGGGACCGGGACGGAAACCTATACGGGCTCTATGGTGAACGTTACCTACGAACCCTCGTTCTCCTACTGGGAGAGCCAGGGGTATTCCTGGCAGTACGGCTACATCAACGTGACCAAGGGATCGGGGAAGAGGGCAACACCGCTCTCGTTCCGCACGAGGGCAGATGCAGAGAGCAGGGTGCAGGAGTATGGGGGAAAATTCCTCTCGGTCACACCGGTTGAGAATTCATCGGCACCAGGATATCTCAGGGAACTCGTGGTGACTGCAGTCTCGGTGGACCGGATCCCGGAGGAGACGGAGATCAGCGGGAGCGGGGCAGGCACCCTCCGGGCAGAGTCCGGGGTCAGCGAGTCGTCCTGGCAGACAAATGAACTTACGATAACGGTAGTGGAATCAACCCCCTTTGCTGGTTCCCTGGCATCCAGGGTAAACGGCCTGAATGGCGTGGGCAACGTTACTGTGACGACCCCATCGGCAGGGCAGTATATCCTTACTTTCAAAGATACGAATCTCTACCCGGTTAACCTCACCTTAAGAAAAGTTAAGGTTACAGTGTCGGTCCGGTGAGAAGAGAAGAGCGTTCAGATTCCCGGGACAGGTCGGGAATTGTTCTTGCTATCAGTGCAGGGTATTCAGCGCTGCCCGTACGGCAGCCGTACCATTTCCGGGCGGGTCATGGAGAATGACCTCCCGGATCCGCAACAACCCTCCAAGTCATTGCGCATACAGGTCTACGAACCGGTATTCAAGGTCAACGTTCTCAAGCCGCTTGATGAACTCGGTGAACTCCTCGTCCACGATCACGATCGCGGAGTCGATCCCATGGAACGCGGCTTCGATCACGCCTTCCCGGGCGCCGAAGAAGAGGTCCGGTTCCCGGCCCGTGGATTTCACGGCAACGTACGCCTCCACCCCGACCGCTGCGACAAGGCCGCTCTTTCCGGTGACCTCTTTCAGCCGGTCCAGGAATACCTTCCGGGAACCCCCGTGCTTGATCCTGGGCACCTTGCAGATGGTGATCCTGCCTTCCCGGTGATCGATGATCCCGGAGAGGTCCGTGATCCCGACATCCTCCCCTTTCATCGCATCTGCCATGACTTTCCCGTTCGCAGATGCAGGCTTCTTTGCCGCATGCAGGAACCCGGCCCGCATGTACACGCCCGCTTCATCGCCGGCAGCAAGATCCTCTGCTGCGACCGCAGTCCAGACCATGACCTGCTGGATAACATCGCGCCGTATGTGCCGGGCATAGGATTCAAGGGATTCGGCATTTGCAAGCACCCATTCGACACCCGTTTTCGTGACATGGTAATTGCCCCTGCCGCTTGCCGAGACCATCCCTTCGTCTACAAGTTCACAGATATGCTTCGATACTGCCTGGGGAGTCACCCCGAGACAGTCCGCAATTTCCAGCTGCCTGACGCCAGGCTGGTTCTCGGTGATCGCAACGAGGATCTGGAACCGGGAGATGTCGCGTTTGCTGCGCAGGATTGCCTAGAGCGGATCCTGCAGTTCAGGAGTCACCGGATGCCGCCCCCTGTTCTTTCAGAACACTGACCGTCCGGTTGTACCGGTACGCGCCATGCTCTCCCGTTTTCCATGGATCGTTTTCCTCGCGCATTCATGGTTCCCTTCTGCATAGTACATTCCTTCATGGTTACCTCCGTTTTCCTGAACAGTTCCTGGCAATTCGCGGTGCAACCCCGTGGGAATTGCCCCAGCAGGTGCAGGTCGCCTGCGGTTTTCTCCCGGATTCTTCGGGGCCATATGACCGGAAATCGCCGGGAAACATCCCCAGCATCCGTGCATACCGCCCGGCCTCCGGCCGTCTCACCCCTTTTCGGGGAAGATGATGCCGGGCCGGAACCGAATGGCAGGGCACATACCGGGATGACTGCCTGCAATTCATGCTCATCACACACTCGCCTGGAGGGTGACCGTACCTCCGGAGCCCGCAGCCTTTTTGCTGGAGACGACCTGCCCGTCCTTGTACAGTGCAAGGACGAGATCGCTTCCGGAATCATCATCCCCCTGGAACGTTGCGCTGACCGTCCCCGATGCATCCGCAACCGAATAGATCCTGTCTCCCTCCCCGCTGACCGCCCAGATAGCGGGCGCCGACCCGTAGGACCCGTCCCAGGAACCGGAACTCTCCACTTTCAGGTAGACACCGGTCGAAGGGATATCCTCGTCGGCGGTGGTGACTGCGGACCCTTCCGATGACGCTGATGTACCCTGGGTTTTTGCAGATGCTGTAAGGGTGGATTCCGATACCGGTGAAACGATATCTCCCGTGCTTTCATCGGCCGGGATATCCTCCGCTGCCGTACCGGTAAGGATGGTGTCGGGAACACCGCCACCGGTATCGTCCGGTGTCGTCCCGTACATACCGAGGACACCTCCGAAGAATCCGCCTGCTGCCGCAAAGAGCACCCCCGCAAATACGACCAGGACCGCGATGACTGCAAGCCGGTTCCCGACCGGCCCGAAGCCGAACTTCTTCTGCAGGGGCTCCGGACCGGAACCGGCCGGATATCCATCCGGAGATGCGTACCGGGCCGGGTGATCCCTGCCGAACCAGGCGGGAGGGGATGCCCGGGCACCCGGTGCCTGCCGGGGTGGCGCGACCGGTACCCCCCACTGCAGGGCAAGGGATGCCGTCTCCCCCGGCAGTTCCACGTCGCCCCATTTCCGGCAGCCGGCCCGGCCTTCCGGGTAGATGACGGTTGCGCCGCACTGGTTGCAGAAGAAGGCACCGCCCGGGACCCGGTTCCCGCAGATGACGCAGAAGACCGGATCCTGTCCGTCCGGAGAACCGGGAACGGGCGGGGCTGCCGAGGGAGCGCCCGGGTTCTCCAGGATACGGGGCGGGGGGCTCGTGTCCCGCAGGACGATCTCCCGCTCCCGGGCCTTTGCAGGAGAGGGGTTCACAGGGGGATAACTGCCGATGAAATTGCCCAGGGTGCGGGGTTCGGACCTCCCGGGGACCCGGATAGCTGGCGGCGGCCGGATCCCCCGGTCCCCGCTGCCCGGACCGTTTTCCCGGGATCCGGGTTCAGGGGATTCCGCAGCTGGGGCCGGAGTGCGCCCGAGCGCAAGTTTCCCGTTCTCCTCAATCCAGCGCATCCACCGGTCCCGCTCGTTCTCCCGGGAGATGCCACGTTTTGCCGGGAAAGCGAGGATCATGCGGCGGCTCTCGCCGAGAGGCGTGCTTGCGACAACCCCGAGGATCGGTTCGCCCTGCCCGTTCTCCCCTGCTTCAAGCGCCTCGATACTCTCTATCGGGAGGTCCCGGGCGGGAAGTGCAGGATCGGACGCAGCGGAGAGGATCAGCCTCCGGGTGGTAAGGGTTGTCCGGAACCGGGACGATTTCACGAAGATATCCGGAGATTTCGCAAGAAGCCGTTCTCCGGGTTTCAGGGGAAGATCGTCCATGGCGGCATCACCGGGATGAGTGAATCTGTGCAATCCGTAAAAGGGGGACGCCCCGGGTTTACCGGAGCACGAACTCCCCTTTCACAATCTGCTTCGAACTGGTCTTGTCGATGATCATGTACGTGACATGGGCGTTGTACGGGATCGTGAGGCCTGACGCAGCGCCGCTGGGTTTGTACGTTAATGTTTCCGCGGTTTTATCATTCGTGTCGCAGAGCAGTGTGAACATATCTGCGGCAGAGATATACCCGTCGGAAGATCCGGTTTCATTGAGATATACCCCGGTGGAAGAGCCGGTCATTTTATCCGCATTGGAAAGCGTCATACTCTGGCCGTTGTACACAAGGGTCACCAGGGTCTCGTTGAGCGCAATCTCGTCGCCGCCGTTCGATTTGAAGGTGATGGTCCCGGCAGAGGTGTCTACATCATACACTTCAATAGCCGTGTTCGGGGATTTCTTCTGTTCGCCCGATATACCTCCCGAAAATGAGGAGACGATCGCTGCGATGATGATCGTGACAACGATCATCAGCATCACCCCGATCACCGGTGATACTGCAGCATCGGTTTCCGTTCTCATACCACGCTCACCACCTTATCGACAATCGTCTTCTGGCTGTTCGTGTCCACGAGCTGGATATCAAACGTATCCCCGATGCTGACATCAGAAGGAGACATACCGAGAATGGCTGCAAACCCTGCCGCGTTTCCGGTGGAGACTATCTGCCCGGTGGTCCAGACGTAGTTGCCCCAGCTCACGTTCGAGCTGCCCGGAAGCCCGGCCCGGGGATCGGCAAGATAGGGAACGGTCACATCTGCCGGGTCGCCTCCGGACGCGTTGGTCATCGAAACCTTGATCCCGCTCGTCCTCACCTGCTTCGGGTTCCCGTTGGAGTCTTTGTAGCTCACGATGATCCGGGTGTTCGCCGTGTTGATGGGATCCCCGGAGTTGTGGATCATCGTCAGGGTCGCATTCGCGGAATCGGATTTCACAATGCTGCACGAAACGGACGCCACCGGGGCGGTGGACTGTCCCCCGCTCATGTCCCCGGCAAAGGCGGAGACGATGGCGGCGATGATGATCGTGACCACGATCATCAGCATCACGCCGATCACCGGCGATACTGCATTATCCATTTTCTTCATGTTCTGGTTCACCTCGATTTTTTTATTCGCCTATTCCTGTATCGCATTCCGGCACCTCAGGAATTCGGGAATTCGAACATTGCATGCGCGAGCGTGTTTCCTGACGGCGAATCGGTCAGCCACCATTCGGCCTCGCCGGTTTGGGTGTCGAAGGCAATGCTTGCGCCAAGATGGTTAGCATTATCATTTCTCGTAGATGCAAGGGCCCAGACCAGATGAGGTGTTACCCCACCATATGCTCCGGTACTGTGATCCACCAGAAACATGAACTGGTCCCCGGAACGGATGATGGTATCATCACGGCTGGTCCGGTTCACCTTGACGAAATAGTGGCTGAGAATCTCGTAGTCATCGGCATTGCCGGTCAGATTGCTGATATCCCCGGTCATCGGCGGGACTTGGTTCTTTGTGTCACTGTAATACACGGTGGAGGCAAGGTTGTAATACCGTACCGTCAGTTCCAGGTTTTTCAGATCGATGGGATCCCCGCCCGTATGGGTGAAGAGTAGGCCGTCCTTGTTACTGGTTACGTTCTGGCTGTTTGAAGAAAGGGTCGTAGCGGTCCAATATCCACCTGGCCAGACGCAGTTCCACTCATCATTGTTGCAATAATTGGCAACAAAATTCGGATCCTCGTAACAGTAGTAGTCCTCATCAGAACCGACCGCGGCGTTTGTACAATCGATTTCAGGATAATACTGATTGTTCTCCGATGTTGTCGTCCACGATACAGTCCCGGTATATTTCGGCTCGGTCGAGTACATCACCTGGGAATCGAGCGTCACCGATGGCCCGGTCCGCTTGGCCAGGTCTGTGCTGCCTGCAAAGGCAGATACAACGGCCGCCACGATGATCGTGACCACGATCATCAGCATCACCCCGATCACCGGGGAGACTGCACGTTCGTTCTGTTTCATAAATCGATCTTCCCTCCCGATATCGTCTGCTGGCTGGTCGTATCGAATACCGAGTACGTGCAGAGGGTCGTGTTCTTCAGGTAGAACTCCGATGGCGTCTCCCAGCCAAGGACGCCCTTCCCGTTCCCGCCGTTATCTGCGTACAGCATGAACTGGTTGCCGGTATTCATCTGGCGATCTATGCCAAGGTAGGACCTGTTTGCACCCACCTTGTAGATATGGGGGTACCCATAGGGGGTCGTATCGCTTCCCCGTGCCAGGAAACGGACCGACTCCCCGCCGCACGCAAGGGTAACGCCGACATAGTTGAGATCGATATAATCCCCGCCGTCGTGGGTGAAGAGGATGCCGGTGCTGTTCCCTGCGGGAACATCCACCCAGGGAAGGACTTCCGCCGAGAAGACCGCATTCGGGGCCTTTTTGTCGGTTCCCGAGAAATCCCCGGCAAACGCAGAGACGACCGCGGCGATGATGATCGTGACCACGATCATCAGCATCACCCCGATCACCGGGGAGACCGCCTGCTCGCTCCGTACCTGCCTCATTGGACCGTCACCACCTGGTGATATATGATCTCGTTGGTAGGGATGTGAACGATGTTTACCTCAAATGTGTCTCCAAGGGAAAGAACATCGGTCGTCCCGTCGCCAAGGACATTGTTCGTGGCCTCATTCCTGTTGGTCCGGTACACTTCGCCGGGATGGATAATACTGCTTCCATACCCCCAGACATTATACACGGACTCTTCAGTAGCTTGCCCATTCTGTGCAGGGTTATCCCAGAAAAGGCCCTCCTCACCAGTACTGGACGCTCCGCCAGTATACTCATGTACCCGCAAGGTACCGTTCGCATCGGTCACGTAGGTCACCAGTTTCAGATCCTTGGTAGGGAGCGGTTCCCCGCTCTTCATGATGACCAGGAACTGTTGCAGTCCGGCGCCGGCCCCGTAGTCATAGGAGATATTGCCTACAGTAAAGGTACTGTCCCCCGCATCCTCAGCTTCATCGGGCAGCCCGATATAATACCTGAGATCGAACTGCGCAACCGGCACCTTCTTCTGCTCGCCGGAAAGACCCCCGGCAAACGCAGAGACGACCGCGGCGATGATGATCGTGACCACGATCATCAGCATCACCCCGATTACAGGAGATACCCCGTTCTCCGGACAAAGTTCCCGCTCACTCACGATGCCATCACCTCCTTGTGGAAGATAAGTTCGTTCGAAGGGATGTACACGATATCGACCAAGATGGTCTTTCCCCGGTAAAGTATCTCACTTGACCCGAGAACCGTCAGCGTGGAATCATCATCTGTCGTGGACAGGATGTCCCCGTTCCCCCAGGTCAGGTTGCCGAACTCGTTCGCTGCAGTGCAGGCGCCATTCGTCACTTTACAGGGGTAGCCGTCATTGGAGATGCCGGATCCGGTCCCTGCCGACCATTCTTCCGCATCGAAGGCATTCGCACCCCCGGGTGCAAGGCTTCCGTCGGTAACATGCTTCGCTCCATCCCCGTTGTACGTGATGATCCGGATATCCTTTGTCGGGATGGAATCTCCGCCCTTATGCGTAAAGATCAGCCTGGGATACCAGTCACCGCCGGAATCCTGCGCTTCGATCATCTGCACGTCGATTTGCGCCGTAGGAGTTTTCTGCTGCCCTTCAGCGAAACCTCCTGCAAATGCAGAGACGACCGCGGCGATGATGATCGTGACCACGATCATCAGCATCACCCCAATCACCGGGGAGACCGCATCGGTGTTCACTTCTCGTTTCCTGTTCATTCTCTCATCTCATGTATCATTCCATCAGTAGACAGAAACAGCAAGCTCACTTGTGTTAATGCAAGTTAGCTTGTATATTCTACCAGTATTTACGGATACCGATTTTTCCCGGAAAATATGACGGCCGGGATACACCTGTACTACAGACAGGAGCAAAAGCGGTACCATAGCTTATGCACCGTAAAAAAGGTGGGCTTGTCATTCCCATGGGGGAATGATGCACGGGCCAACAGTTCGCTTAGCCGAATGCGTACACGTATCCGTCGTTCCCAATCGTGTACACATCGCCGTTTGCAATCGCAGCGGTGGCTCCGCCCTGCTGGTAGAACCATTCGGTTGCGCCGGTTGTTGCATTCAGGGCATAGGTCTTGTCATAACAATAGGAACTGCTATTAGACGACTCATGTCCCACAAAGGCATATCCGTCAGCAACCGAAACGGAATCGGTCCATCCTCCCATACCTTCATTGATACGGCTCCATGCGAGCGTACCGTCCGTATAGAAGGCGCGGACACCGGGATCGGCATAGCCGGCACAGCCGCCGCTGACATATACCATACCATTGGCAATCGCCGGCGTTGCATCGGTTCTTTCGATGGTCTGGCGCCATCTCATCACGCCGTTGCTCTTATTATATGCGTACAGGCTCCCATCATCCCCGAAGTTATAGGAGGTGACGTACACGGTATCCGAATCAAAGGAGGCAGAACCGCAGAAGTTCTCCCCGCGGATACTCTGGTTGGACCATACTTCGCGACCGGATGCATCTACCTTGTAGATGTATCCCCGCGAGCCGGTACCGTTCGCTCCGCTATAGGTATATCCGGTGACATAGAGGGCCCCATCGGAAGAGTCATACGCAGGCGAGGCCTGGGCGTATGCCATATCATACCGGGTAGTATCCGTGTTGTTGAAGATCCAGTTCACGGTCCCGTCGGCTTTCGTCACGTTGTAGTAGTTGCCTGCCCAGTCACTGAAGAAGACGTAGTCTCCGCCGATTGACGGGCCGCCATTGACGTTCATTGAGTATCCCGTGAAATTCCAGACTCCTTCACCGGTAAGTGCATTGATCGCATAGTGCTTTTTGTCAGAGGAAATGTACACGTAGTTCCCGTCGGTTGCCGGTGACGACCAGGAGCCGTAGTGGATCGTACGGTTCAGCGGGAAGTTCCACTTGACTGCACCGGTAGATTCGTCAAGAGCTGTGAGATTGGTCTGGTTAAGCGTACTCGGCTCATCAAATCCAGCAAACCCGGTTATGACGTAAATAGTCCCGTTTTCGATGATCGGGTTGATCGCCCCCAATGCTTTTACGTTTGCGGTCCATTTCGTTCCATTTGTTGACGGAAGTCCGGTGGACGGCGATACACCGGTGTGCGCGGCATTGTAATGGAACTGCGGCCAGTCGTTCAGGCTGATCGTCGTTGTCCTCAGGGTCGATCTCAGGGACTTTGATACAGTACTGATCTGCGCGTCCGGGTTTACATATGCGATTCCGACGTTTGCATTGTCAGACGTCTCTTCAAGCGCAGCAGGATCATAGTACGCTATGAACTGCGCATGCTGCGGGTACTCCGCAGCACCTACTGCCGGGACGGCAAGCACGAGGATCATGCATGCAGCCACGAGCATTCCAAGAGTTTTCTTCATACCTTCCTCCATTTTATTGCCATTTGACTGCGCAAAAGCAAACCAGCGAGCTGCAGCGATCCGCCCTTACGCAAGCTAACTTGATCTAACTAAAATAATATAGAGTTATCGGCAGGCGGAAATGACACGGATTCAGGATGGCAGATTACATCAGGGAGCATATCTTCATCACCTTAAATCCAGGCGCGATGCGGCCCCGGATTGCCTGAATCCAGAACCTGATACCGGACCTGAAACAAAAAATTGTCAACCGGAATTTCAAATAACCATTTACTGCCGCATTTTCCTAAAATACGCGATCAAAACAGTTTTCAACCCTGCAAAATAGCAGCGTTTTACGGCACTCAAAATCCGGGATCGGGCTCCGGGACCCCTCAACCCGGAAAATCGCGAATACGGGGCCCGGCCGGAAACTGTCCGGTTGTTTCCCAGAAATAATATCCATGGAATTGCTCCCCCAGTCATATTCAGATTGAAAATGCTGTGAGAGAGATGGATGAAATTCCCGTTTATCAGTTGATTATCAACTGCTGCAGGGGATTGGCTTGATTTAATATTCTGCTTAATTGCCTGTTTTAAAAAATATAAGCCGGGTGGGTGAATTGTACAACAAAGTACAAGCGATTGAACTTTTTATTGCCATAGGGCTATAACATTTCCTGAAACCACGGAAAAAATTGTGCCATTCCAGAAACGGAATGGTACAGAGAACACATGGGTCAGGTTATCAGAACCGATACAGATAACCATTGTCACCTATAGTGTATACTCTGTCGTTAGCTATCCCGGCAGTCGCTCCTCCCTGGGGATAGAACCATTCTACGATACCGGTTGTTGCATTGAAAGCCGAGACCTGATTATACGATCCGAAATCTGAATATTCACGTCCTGAAAAGGCATAACCATCGGCAACCGATACGGAATTTGTCCAGCCGCCAATACCAGCGCTGACATTACTCCATGCGAGCGTGCCGTTCGTGTAGAAGGCGCGGACACCGGGATCTCCATAGCCGACACAACCGCCGCTGACATATACCATACCATTGGCAATCGCCGGTGTTGCATCGGTTCTCTCAATAGTCTGGCGCCATCTCATCACGCCGTTGCTCTTATTATATGCGTACAGGCTCCCATTACCTCCGAAGTTATAAGAGGTGACGTACACGGTATCTGAGTCAAAGGTGGCAGAACCGCAGAAGTTCTCCCCGCGGATACTCTGGTTGGACCATACTTCGTTGCCGGATGCGTCCACCTTGTAGATATATCCACGGGAACCAGTCCCGTTTGCCCCGCTATAGGTCCACCCTGTCACATATACGGAACTATCCTCAGAATCATATGCAGGGGAACCCTGGGCATATGCCATATCGTATCGAACTGTATCCGAGTTGTTGAAGATCCAGTTAACTCCCCTCGTGGTCGTATTGATGCTGTAGTAATCCCCACCAACACCGCCATCACCCCAGTCACTGAAGTATACATTGCCTCCCCCGACAGAAGGCCCGCCGTTCACATTCACATCACTGGTGGTGTAGTTCCAGGCTTCATCGCCAGTTACTGCATTAATTGCAAAGAGCTGAAAATCAGAAGAAACGTACACATAGTCCCCATCGGTAGCGGGAGACGACCAGGAACCGTAGTGGACTTCCCGCGGCAACTCGAAATGCCACTTCACGGTACCATTGGATTCATACAGGCACGTGAGGTTGATATTTTGGAGGTTCGCCGGTTCCCACATTCCCGTATAATTCGTGAGAACATACACGTATCCGTTTGCGATGATAGGATTAACCGAACTGAGTGCCTTAATATCCTTTGACCAGACGGTGGTATTGTTAGCTGTGAGCCCATCTGAAGGAGACAGGCCAACATGCGCGGCATCGAAATGGAACTGCGGCCAGTCTTCACCACCAAGGGTCGTTGTCAGGATTGCCTGTAGGGCCTTTGAGGATTTCGTTGCCTGAGCGTTTGGATTTACGTAAAGGGTTCCCGGTGTTCCAGTCAGTTGTTCGCTGGCGTTTCCTAGTGCAGCCGGATCATAGTAAGATATGAACTGCGCGTTGTGCGGGTACTCCGCAGCACCTACTGCCGGGACTGCAAGCACGAGGATCATACATGCAGCCACGAGCATTCCAAGAGTTTTCTTCATTTTTTCCTCCGTTACTTCGAGATCATTCATATAATAAGATAAGATAAGATACAAAGGAGTATATCCCACCCCATTATACAAGCTAGCTTGATATAACTCAAGTAATATAGAGTTATCGGTAGCGGGGGCATATGGAGCTAAGATTGGCAGATCTGACAGGGGACTGCATCTCCGCCACACCAAATCCGGGCTCAATCCAGCCCCGGATTGCCAGAAACCGGGATCCGGAACCGGCCATGAACCGGGAAATTGTCAACCGGAATTTCCAATAACCATCTGCTGCCGCATTTTCAAAAAATACGCAATTAAAACAGTTTTTTACCCTGCAAAATAGCGGCGTTTTAAGGCCCTCAAAATCCGGGATCGGGCTCCGGTACCTCCCAACCCGAAAAATCGCGAATACGGGGCTCATCTGACAATTATTATATTAGAGACGGTTTCCCTCTGAAGTGCATCCAGGGGATTAGCCCCGGGAAGGTGACCTCACAGGATCCGTCCTGGTTGCGGAAAAATGGAAATTTCACAGCATCTCTCTCATATTTCTCCGGGAAAAAACCGGGATATTCTTTTCAGTTCCCCTGCTCAAACGGGATATCGCGGAGCTTTTCCGGATCATCAGGAGTATTTTAAATAATGGCAACAGAAAGTACCGTACCATGAAGCAGCAGGCAGTCATCACCGGGAAGAAAGTCCAGGATATTGGATACCGGGTATTCCTGCTCCGGGAAGCGCTTGAACTCGGGTTCCGGAAATTCAATGCCCGGAACCAAGTGAAAAACGGGGAACAGCAGGTAATCGTACACTATGAAGGCAATCCGGAACTCGTGGAAACATTCACTTCCTTCATCCGTACCGAATATCCTCCCGATGCCGATGTTTCCAATATCTCCTTCGCGAAGTTTGACGGATATGTCATCTCCATAACAGATTATATGCATGTGATCCAGGTCGAACAGCTCACCAAGGGTATCCCTGCAATTATCAGCATCGATAAGAAGCAGGATCAGATGCTGGAGAAACAGGATCAGATGCTTGGAAAAATGGACCGGATGGAGACTTCGATAACCGGTGAGATCCACGATCTGAGGACAGACCTCCATTCAACTCTGGATCGAAGACTTTCCGTAATAGAACAGGATGTCCAGCAGATCAAAACGAAAATCGGCCTGGTGTGAACGTTCCGGCACGAATGCGGACAACCATCTCCCGCACCGGTTTTTTCATCATGATATCGCAGCCTGGCCGGTATAATCATACAGGTGATGCCGGAAATTATCGAAATCGCGGATCGTCTCAACCGCTTTCCCGTATAAAAATGGTACATCCCGAACGAAAACCGGCGCGCCCCGGAGGACTTCAACCCCCACGTTCAGGCGAAGAGACTGGAAAACCTGGATATCAAACCGCACCCCGGGAAGATTCGAGAGGATCCCGTGAAACCCTGTAATGGAGGGAATGGTTCCTGCTCCATTCACCTCCCATTCTATCATAATCCTTTCCCACAAAACAACATAATACAAAATTTTATCTATTTTTTTGCAGTATACTACAATCACGACAAGCATGACCGTTAGGGATGCCCTTCTCCAGCAGAAACGTGAACTGGATCTCCGCAGGCAGGAGCCTTACATAGAGCGGACGGTACAGATCCCGGGCGGGAACAGCCGACTCATCAGGATCGTCATCGGCCCCCGCAGGGCTGGAAAATCGTTTTTTATAACCCGTCACCTGATGGCGCAGGGAACCTTCGGCTACGTAAATTTCGATGACGAAGAACTCAACCATGCAGATAAGGTCCCGGACATCCTTGCGGCAGTTGCCGACCTCTACCCGGAATCCAAAACACTCCTATTAGACGAGATCCAGAATATCCCGGCATGGGAACTCCTGGCAAACCGGCTGGCACGCCAGGGGTATACCCTGTACATCACCGGAAGCAACGCCCATCTCCTGAGTAAAGAACTCGCAACCCACCTGACCGGACGGCATACCCTGACAACCATCTTCCCGTTCTCGTTTGCAGAATTCCTACGGACAAAACCGGGGGAACACACCGAAAGCGAATGCCGGGCGTACCTTGCAGAATATTCCATAACCGGGGGGTTCCCCGAACTCCACACAACCACGATAAATCGTAAGGAATACCTGCTCCGGCTTTTCGATGCAGTGGTATACAAAGACATCATCCGGCGCTACCGGGTCCGATCCCCACAGGGCCTTGGCGACCTTGCACAGTATCTCTGTTCCAACATCTCCGGGGAATATTCCGTGCACCGGCTTGCGCAGGTGACGGGTTGCAGGAGCGACCGGACCGTCGGGAACTACCTGGGGTACCTTGAGGAGGCCTTCCTTTTCTTTCCGGTCCCGAGATTCTCGTACAAAGTCCGGGAACAGGTCCTTGCAAACCGGAAGATCTATTGTATCGACAATGGCTTTGTCATGGCCAAGGGGTTCCGCTTTTCCCGGAACGAAGGCGCCCTGTACGAAAACCTGGCAGCAATAGCACTCCGGGAACTGGAACTGGCCGGCAGCCTGAACCTGTACTACTGGAAAAATGCCCAGCAGCAGGAAGTCGATTTTGTTCTCCATCGCAACGGGAACGTAGTCGCACTGATCCAGGTCTGTACCGGTATGGAAGATGAAAAAACACGGCACCGCGAAGTGAATTCCCTCCTGATCGCGGGACGGGATCTTTCCTGCACGAAACGCATCGTCCTGACCTTGGACGAAGAGCAGACAAAAAAGGAAGAATGGTTCGGCATCCGGGGTGATATCCAGTACATGCCGCTCTGGAAATGGTTACAGCAGCCGGACATCCCCTGATCTACGGACCGGTCGGCCCGGAACATCTGCCGGCCCGGACCCCCATCGGATTTCCCTACCCTGTTTCAAACCTACTTGGAAATTGTATCTCCACCACCCCAATTCCAGGCCCGATTCAGCCCCGGATTGCTAGAAACCGGGATCCGGAACCGGCCATGAACCGGGAAATTGTCAACCGAAATTTCGAATGCCCATATGCTGCCACATTTTCAAAAAATACGCAATTAAAACAGTTTTTTACCCTGCAAAATAGCGGCGATTTGCGGCATCCGGATTTTGCGATCGGGCTCCGGTACCTCCCAACCCGAAAAATCGCGAATACGGGGCCCGGCCGGGAAGTGACTGAACGGACCCTATCTGATCCGCACCGAATGGACAGGATGTGCAAATACACCTTATCCCAAAATAATCAGAGAAAATGTCTTGACCGGCTAAGAATACCTTCACACGGATATGAACAACTGGAAAAACCTGGAAATTCTGTTAGTCCCATCCGGGGCGGTACCTGGAAATATACCCTTCATTTACAGGTATGAAAATGATTTCCCCCTTTCATCCCTGCATTGCCGATGGCATTCATGGCTGAATGATTTCCCCACAAAAAGCACGATCCTTTGGAAAATGCAGAACCGGGTTACTTTTATCTGTCCAGTCAATAAGAATTCACATACCTGATATGATACGAAACAAAAAATACGTGGTACCCTTTGCGGTCTGTATACTGCTTCTTCTGGGTATACCGGCCCAGGCCGACCTCATCGCACCAAGCGTCACCCATATCTATTTTGAAAAAGACGGTATACCATGGAACAAGACCGTACACTATTCGGTAAACTGCTATGGCAGCACGTTTTCCTACCCTCAGGGACCGAAGCCTGCCGGTACGTACCGGCCGGAACTCGTATTCCATTACTCCGCAACATGTGAGGAATACGGATGCCCGGTGTACCAGCCATATTACCTTCAGTACACGCATATCGATTGGTGCGACCTCGAAGGGGAGACGGAAGACCGTAGCTTCTTCCTGGGAAACTTTTCTGCCAAACCCTACAGCCGGTGCGACATCGTCCCGGAACGGATAATGAGAGATACCGGAAATGGTCAGGAGTATTACTTCGAGACACCGGAGTATCAGTCCTGCCGGATTTATGAAAAAAATACCAGCATGAGTTGGAAGATGGATCGGCTGGATTTTTCTGACAGTACGGTCACGAATAATACTACGGTAGTTCTCCAAATTCCGGATCTCAACACGCTCTATGGGAACATGCCGTTCCAACGGATCACGCTTAACAAATCAGATCTTCCACCAAGTCTCAGTCAGTACATCCGGTACTTAGAAACCTGCGATCCGGTTACCGACTCAAAATGCGGGGGATGGACAATCGATGGTAAACCTCTCAAATCCTTCACGGAACGCCGGACCCTGAAGAACAATATAACCCACCTTCAGGATTATCCCTGCGATACATTCCTGGTGAAGGCAGACCCTTCGCTGATAATGCCAATTACTACGAAGGAACCCTGGCATCATGTCTGCGTGTATGAGTGCAATTATACGATGAATATCTGTGAATCCCGTTTCGCGATCCCCTCCGGTGAGATAGATGAGACTCACGTGACGGTTCTGTCAAGAACCGCTGCATCGGAGACTCTCTCCTCTGCTGGCGTTCTGGATACCCCCCTTCCCGGGCAGCCAGTCACATCAGGAGAAGATCCTGCCGTTCGTGAACCAAAAACCCGGAAAGCAGCATCAGTTGGTTCACTTCCCATCCGAAGCCCGGTCGAATCCCTGTACTGCAGCATCCTCAATCTGTTCGGGGCGGCCTGTTAGTATGCTGTACGAAACCCGGTTCCTGCTGGCACTGGTCACTACCTGTGCAATTGAGGTTCCGGTCCTCTTTGTGCTGCTCCGGTACCTGTTCCGCGAAAAGAGCATCCCCATTCCAAGGACCCTGTTTGCCGGTATACTCTGCACGGCACTTACCCTGCCCTATCTCTGGTTCGTACTGCCGCCCTATGTCGATGCGGCATATTATCCGGTTATCGGGGAGATTCTGGTGATCCTTGTGGAAGCAACGCTTCTCTGCCAGGTACTTGCGATGAACCTGAAAAAGTCGTTTGCCTGTTCTGTTGTTATGAATATAATCTCGTTCACTCTCGGATGGTTTCTCCTCTGACCTGTCCGGTTTCTCTGCTTCATCACAGATTCGCTGTTCCGGAAAAGATCACGTTTCTCGGTGAGACCAGCCGGATCGTATCTCCCTTCGAAAGCTCGATCGGGGAATCCAGAAGATTTGTATCGATCTCGATACGGTCGCCGAGATTGAAAACGCTGCTCTCCGTGCTCCCGGACGCATCGGTGAGGGAAAAGCCTGCATCCCCCGACTGCACGGTTGTGGTCTCAGCCCCCTGGATGATGACCACCTTCAGCTTCGATGTTTCGATATAGTCCCCACCCTTATGCCAGAGCATAATGGTATTTCCGGTCTCGTTGTGCAGGACATCGATACTACAGTCCCGGTCCTCGGGAAGAAGGCCCGTGAGGGAGAGGGAAAAGAGGGAGACGAGCAGAAGCGCAAGGACTATCATCAGCATCTCACCGATGACCGGGGAAAGGGCATCATCAGCCCGGTTCCCGTTCCGGCCCCGGTTACCCGTTACTTTCGCGCTCATCCGACCGGAATAGTGTACGGCAGAACCCGTATTTGGCTTTAACGCAAGTTAACTTGATTTATCACAGGTATTTGTAGGAGGGGGTTCCCTTTTATCCGCCCGTGTGTCGCTCGGGGTGATTCAGGTTGTTGCGATTCCAGTCCCGTACTATCCGGTAGTAACCTGCAGGTTTTTGGGAACCGGAACGAAACATCCGGTACATAACCTCCCCACGGCCCGGGAACCTGGAAGGCATCCGATGTACCGCAGAAACCGCCTGATTTCAGCAGCAGGAAAACTGGATTCCCGGGAGGGAGAGATCACAGCCGGGATACTTCTTCTCGGCCTCCTCTTTGCCATGGATATCATCTCCACCGAAATCATCCTTCTCAACGGAGGCCAGGAGATGAACCGGTTCATGGCTTTTTTCACGGAAGAACCCCTCATCCACGGTATCTTAAAGACCGGCGTGCTCCTCCTGGTTGCAGTCGCCGCCTGGTACGCAAACCGGTTCGTGAAGTTCGCGGGGACCATCCTCATTTTCCTCGTTATTACCTGGTACGCCATCGTGGTCGCAAACAACCTGGAACTGATCGTTCTCCATGTGGCGCACTGATCTTCCGGATGCGGGCGGGTTCCGGTACACCTGGCACAGGATCGTTCCAGACAGACCCTTACCAGGATTTCTGCTTCATGATACAAACGGTTCCCCTGATGGTCGCCATAACTCCGCATAAAATCAAATGATTTTGATATAACAAAAGTTAAGTTTAGCAGAACAGATAGGATACCGGATGACCCGTTCCCAGCAGGCAACGCATTCCGGAAACGAGACCGCAGTATCTCCGGTCATCGGGGTAATCCTGATGATCTCGATAACGCTCGTCATTGCCGCGACCCTTTCCGCGTTTGCGGGCGGTTCGTCTGCGTCCCTGGAAAAAACGCCCTCCGCAACCATCGCCGTGAGAAGCGCCGGGGAAGGTGAGGACTTCTCCCTCTTGTTCGAACACCAGGGGGGGGATGTGCTCAGAACCGACGACCTTGAGATCGTCACGTGGGTGAAAACCGGAACTGACAGTACCGTAAAGCATACCCAGGTCGCCGATGCGGACCGTTCGGATAAGGTACATCCGTCCATGCGACTCCCGTATGTTTATGAATCGCAATCCGCCAGCGCGGATCGGGAATTCGGGACTGCCGTATGGAGACCGGGAACCGTCGCGGGCACCGGGAACCTGCCAGCAACCGCAGAGTTCCTCGGGATGTCCGAAGACGATCTTTCCGGATTCATTGCCAAAGACACTCCAATCGAGGTGGATATCGTGTACCTCCCGACCGGAAACCTGCTGGCCAAAACCGAATTTATCCTGGGAGTGTGAAGGGAATGACTCCCCGCGAGTTCTCCGGAGGTACCGCACTCTCGGAAGTCGTGGGGGTCATGCTCATCCTCGCGATAACGCTCATCATTGCCGGTATCATCGCCGCGTTTGCCGGGAATTTCACCCTGGACACCGGAGATGATACCATCCAGGCAAACCTCGTGGCATCAGAGATCTCGGTCAACGATTCCGGGAACTATGCATACATCGTTTTCGATCATATCAGCGGCGATCCGGTCGACCTGAACTCCATCGAGGTCCATCTCGGCCTTCGCTCATCCCCGCAGAATAAAACCGGGATCGATAACCGCATGGAACCGACCGGACACGATCAGAATGACGACCACCTTACGAAGTATCTCGTTGGATATGGAGAAGATACCGACAGGATCGGGGTGGGGGACCGGTTTGTCCTGTATGCAGACGGTGTAAATTCCAAAGGAATATTCTGGCAGTATGCAGATGCAACCGGTACCTTTCTTGCACAGAAAAACGATCACCTGACCTACGAGATCATCGATACCCGGTCACAACGTCCCGTAAGTTCGGGCATGATTGCCGTTCCGGATTACTGACCGGAACCCACGGGTTTTCTTTCCCAAAAAGGAACGAAACCCTTCACGCCTCGTACGCGAGAAGGATGGATCCGGTCTCCTTTTCCGCTGCCTGGATTTTCGCGAGATCGGCGGCCTTGAGTTTCCTGTACGGGTGGAACTTATCGTACGCGATAAGGGTCACGCCGAGTTTCTTCTCAAGATCGCGGATCTCCTTCACCGGGGCATCGGCCAGTTTTGCGGGTCGCAGACACTCCATCGATATCACCCGCTGAGCCCTATCTGCCACATAATATATAATGTACCGCTTAAGGGAGATTGTCGTATGGCAACCGGAGGATACTTCCGGAAAGGCAGCGGAAAAAAGATCGCCCCGGATCCGACCCGGCTTACACCCGCGTAACCCTGATAACGATCAGTTCTTCGCCATCCTCAAGGGTCCGGCTCAGGACCGGTTCCGCCCGCATCCCGGCCTTCCGGAATATCTCTTCCACAGTCGCGGGACCGGTCAGCGATGAGACCAAAAGCAGGATCCGACCTCCGGGAGCAAGGATATCCGGGATCTCTTTCGCAAACCGCTCTATCACGGTCCGGCCCTCCGGGCCCCCGTCCAGGGCATACTCCAGCCAGTCATCGATCCGCTCTTCCGGCCGGGTCGGGAGGTAGGGGGGATTGAAAAGAATCAGATCGAACTGCCCCCGTATGCCCTGTATAAGATCGGTCCTCACCACCGCGATCCTGCGTTCGCTGGCGGCGCCTGCCGCATGGGGATTAATCTCGGTCGCAACCAGGAATGTAGCGCGGCCCCGTACCGCTGCCGAGACGTACCCGCACCCGGTCCCGATCTCGATGACCCGGTCATCGGGACGCACTTCCGCTTCTGCCGCCCGGGCCAGGAGAAACGTATCGTCCGATGGCTGGTACACCTGGCCGGGATCATACATCCGTATATTCACCTCTTCGTGGCCGGACGGGTGCGGTCGGGAACCGTGAAACGGGAACCCTGCGGATCAGCGTCCGGAACGTCATGCAACCAGGTTCGCCATCGTTGCATAGTCTTCAAGGTACAGCGTCTCGGGACGGGATGCAAGGATCTCTTCCGGCAGACCGGCAAGCAGGACCTCCACCTGTACAGATGTGAGAATCCCGCCCGATTCCCGCAGGCAGTTCCGGACCGTCTTTCTCCGGTGCATGAAGAGCACCCGGACGATATCGGCATAGATCCGCATATCCCGGATCGGGAAGATGGGCGGCCGGGGATGGATTTTAACGACCGTGGACCTCACCTGCGGTTTCGGGGAGAAACAGTTCGGCGAGAGATCGAAACACCGCTCCACGCAGGAAAAGGTCTGGACCATGACCGAGAGCCGGCCGCATGCCGGGGTCCCGGTCGGGGCGACCATCCTTTTTACGAATTCCATCTGGTACATCAGGACCGCGACATCGAATCCATGCTCGAACAGGCGGAAGGTGATTTTCGAGGAAGCCGAATACGGCAGGTTCGAGATGACGATCCCGCAGGGAGGATACGCGCACTTCACCGCGTCGCCCTGGATTATTTCCAGCCTGCCGTCTGCAATCTCGTCCGGAAAAACGGCGGCCAGCTCCCCGCAGAGATTGTAATCGAGCTCAATCGCCCTGACGACCGCGCCCCGGTCCAGGAGTGCCCTGGTCAGGGCCCCGTTCCCCGGCCCGATCTCGAGCACCTGCTTCCCATCGACCGGGACGAGATCCGCGATCCGCTCAATCGCGTTCCGGTCGGTCAGGAAATGCTGGTCGCGGTATGCTTTCATTTGGTGGTGAAGACGTGGTACTTGACGTCCGGGTCCTGGAGCTCTTCCATGATCCGTGCAATGATCATCTTCTCGGGATGCGGCAGGGACTTGATCCGCTGGGCGATGTCCTGGAAACTCTCAAAGGGTTTCCTTCCGCGCGACTCGATGATCTCCCACATCAGTTTCTTCCCGATCCCGGGCAGGAGGTGGAGCATATGCATCTTCGGGGTTATCGGGACCGACTTGTTGAAAAACTGCACAAAGTCCAATTCGCGCTCGGCTACGATCTGCTCGACCACGAACGGGAGCTCAAGCTTCGCTGTCTGCGTCAGTTCGTCGTACCGGACCCTGCGCTTCACGCGTTCGACTTTCGGCCGGTCCCCGTCACCGATATACACCTTCTCGTGGATAGAGATCTCGACGTTCAGTTTCGGGATCAGTTCCAGAAGCTTGAACTGCTCAAGACCCATGGCCTGGACTATCGGTTCGCGTTTGAACTGGGGTCGCGGGTCGTTTGGATGTCCCTTCATCAGGACATCCAGAACTACCGCGTTCACTTCCTTCTTTTCGGTCTTCATAAAGACCACTACCTAGAAGTGCCCGGCAACGATATTAAGAATCTCGTCCAGCTCTTCCGTTGAAAGAGTGTACCGTTCTTTCGCATAAATGGCGCGGAGCTCGTCCCGGGTTTTGGGCATGATATTTGCTATCCGGTACGCGATCTCGGGCTTGATCTTCTCAAGCTTCAGGAGCTCCTCGATAAGCGCCTGCGCCTTGTCAGGGGTGGTCTTGGCAAGCTGATTGGCATGCTCGATACTCCTGCGAAGTTCGTACGACATCTCCTTCCCCGCGTTGATGCGGCTGGATTCGACTGATAACAGGGTCTCCCGGAGTTCCGGGAGAGAAATCTTCTCTTCGCTGACAATACCTTTTACCTTCACGCCAATCACCTGTACGGAAAATTTACTCTTGGGCTTTTAGATGTTGCGGTAACGAGATCACGATCTTCTCGGAATTCCCGTCACGGATTGCAAGCACCCATGCCCGTCCGCGCTGGCCGATAACGGTCCCGGTCTTCCCATGGAACCTGCGGTGGGGCATTCCTTTCTGGACGCTGGAGTCGCAGACGATGTGGACCCGATCCCCGAGCGCGAACTCCTGGATAAGCCGGGTTACCGGTGCGATGCCGCGGGCGCGGAGGTCTTTCTTCAGCTTATACCGTGTCTTCTTCCTTGGGCCGTTGTGGTGTGCCATTCTCTTCGCCTTCTTCGCCGCCCGGGCTTTCGACAAGCACCACATCGAGGCTTGTCACCCGGGCCGGTACTGTGAGGATCTCGGTTAGACTGGGGGTCGTTCTGCCGCCATCCCCGGAGATGAGCTCCTTGATATAGAGACCTGCTTCGCCGGTGACTTCAACGACGAACTTCCCGTCCCTTGTTTCAATGAGTTCAATCCCGATGACCGTGCGCTCCCGTATCTTATCTGCCCTGCGATGTGCGACTCTTTCCGGGGTGCGCTGGTGTATTGTGACACCGGAAAGGGCGGAAAGGGCATTCCGGAACGTATCCGTGGATAAGACGCCGTCAACCTCGACCAGGATCCTGTATTTTTTATGCGCTTTCGCGGATTTAATAATTTCCACCTCGGCCCGTTCCGCCCAGCGCGAAAGCGAGACCGAGACCCGGCCTTCCGCATACCGGTTGATGGCGGATTCTACCTCCGGAAGGGCAGGGGACCGGATTTTAGGGCCGACAATTTCCATGATGAACGGCCGGCCCGTCCCGATCATCCGGGCATCGATATCCTCGCGCCCGGATCCATGGAGGACCGCGTTCTCGGCCTGGAAGAGCTGAACGGCCGGCCGGCCGATCAGTTCCTCGACCGAATCCTGGTACTGTTTCCCGGTGAAATTGCATTTCTCGCAGCCCTTTCCCCGGCAGGCGCGGCAGTCCCAGTGGGTCTGGGGGATACCGCGCTCGAACTTCTGGTACCTCCCGTAGAAAAAGATCGGGTTTACCCGTACTTCCACGGTCCCCTGGGGGATATCCAGGAGCGCGATGAGATCCGGGTGTTTGAAATCCACGACTTTTCCGGTCTTCCGGGAGACGGCTTTCCCCACCTCCCGGTTCACTTCCGATTTGAAGGGTTCCGGGTCCCGGAGCGCGAGATCGCTCCAGACCATCTCCTCGCTCTCGGCAGTCATGGGGGGGACATGGCACCCGACCAGGAACGTCCGGTATTCCAGCGTCCCGAATGCCGCAATGACCCGGTCCGCCCATTCTTCCGTTGCGTCAAAGAAATCCCCGCAGATCCAGCAGTGGCCGGAAAACGGCGTATACGGCTGGTGCTCCGCAATCGCCCGTGCTATCCGGAGGGATTTTCCCCGCTCATCGTTCGAGAGCCCGTGCGAGCGTTTCCCGAAAAACCGCCCCAGGCAGTGGTCGCAGGTCTCCCCGTATTCCAGGATTTTTCCGGTGGTTTCCAGCAGATCCATCAGACCGACCTCCGGTCGATTTCGTTGAGAAGGATCGTTATCGCGTGATCCGCATGCAGGGATCGGGGCCCGACCGAATACTTCGGCAGATTCCTGATCAGTTCCATCTCTTTCTCCGGAAAATTCTGGTGATCCGACAGGAGGACTGCTTCCGGAAGTTCCCCTGCGGCCCGGATATCCTCCCCAGCCTCATCGAGCACCGAGAAGGAATGCTCCGCTAAAAGCCGGCCGAGACCGCCTTTTCTGACGTGCACGCCCCTCGTCGATTCCCGGAATTCGTCGCCGCACGGGGCGTCGAGCGCTTTTTTGATCAGGGAACCCGCACTCCGCTCGTCCGGGTTCAGGTACCGTACCTCGCTTCCCCGGATGAGGACGGTCTTGGGGGGACAGGGCGGTCCCTCCAGGATCAGGTAGCATTCCGCATCCCGGCGCAGATCATGGGAAAGGAAGAAGGACGCGTTCACGCACCTGCAGAGGATATCCATCCTCCCTGCGCCGCCGGGCATATCGTTCAGGGAAAAATCTCCGTCAGACCGGGCCAGGTGGCCGACCACCGCGATGGCGACCATGGCTCACTGCATCCCGCTGAATTTCTTCATCATGCGCTGGAGGTTGAACTTCCCCCCGCTGCCGCCCATGCCCCGGAGACCTTTCAGCGTCCGCTGCATGGTCTTGTAATATTTCAGGAGTTCGCGCACCTCTTCCGGGGACGCCCCTGCACCGTGGGCGATGCGCTGCATCCGGGAGCTGCTGATGATCGTGGGATCATCGAGCTCAGTGGAAGTCATCGAGTCCATGATGATCCGGTACCTGACCATCTTCGTGCTCGTGACCTCGTACACCCCTTCCGGGACCTCCATGTTCCCCATCGGGAGCATGCTCATGATCTGCTTGAGGGGGCCCATCTTGTTCAGGGCTTCGAGCTGCTTGTACATGTCCCGGAGCGTGAACTTGCCCCGCATCATGGCATTGACGTCGAAATCCTCTTCCTTGACCGCTTCCTGCGCCTTCTCCATCAGGGCCTGCAGGTCGCCCATCCCAAGCAGTCGGGAGATGAACCCGTTCGGATCGAACCGTTCCAGGTCCTCGATGGTCTCCCCGCTCCCGATGAAGACGATCCCGCTCTTCGTCTCGGCGACCGCGGACAGGGCCCCGCCACCCTTTGCGGTACCGTCCATCTTGGTGATGAGGACACCGTCAATCCCGATGGCCGCGTGGAACCTCCGGGCCTGCTCGCTCGCCTGCTGGCCGAGCGCCGCATCGATGACCAGCCAGCGGTGGGTGGCCCGCGAGATCGCGTTGATATCGATGATCTCCTGGATGAGTTCGTCTTCCAGCGCGTGCCTGCCCTGGGTATCGATGATGACGACCTCGTACTGTTTCAGGGCAGCAAGCCCTTCGCGCACGGTTTTGAGGGCGTCTTTTTCTTTCGGATCGCCGAAGCAGGGAACGTTGATCCGGGTGCAGAACGTGCTCAGCTGGTCGAACGCCCCGGGCCGGAACGTGTCGGCACAGATGACCGCGGGCCGGAGCCCCTTTTTCTGGAAGTACCGGGCGAGTTTCCCGGTGGTCGTGGTCTTCCCGCTCCCCTGGAGACCCGCCATCAGGATCACCTGAGGTTCGAGTTTCACGTCCCCCGGGGTCCCCATCAGGTTCACGAGCTCCTGGTACACGATCCTGAGCACATGCTCGCGCAGGTTGAGCCCTTTGGGGAGTTCCTCTTCAAGGGCCCGGCGCTTGATGGCCTGGGAGAGGGCCATCACGAGCTTGACGTTGACATCGGACTGGATGAGGGCCCGCTGGAGATCCTTGATGAGCTCTTCCACGGCCGCCCGGTCGACAACGTTCTTCCCGGCCAGTTTTTTCAGGGCATCCTTGAGCGAGGTTCCGAGCTTGTCGAGCATTATGACTCTCCTCCGAAGATCCAGTTCACGACAAGTTCCGGCTGGAACGGGACGATGTCGTCATATCCCTGTCCGGTGCCAAGGAACATCAAGGGTTTCCCTATCGTATGGGCAACGGATATCGCAGCACCGCCCCGGGGATCCATGTCGACTTTCGTAAGAACGATTGCGTCGGCGCCGACCGTCCTGTTGAACTCATCGGCCCGCACCACCGCATCGTTCCCGGCCACCGCTTCGTCCACGTACACGATGAGGTCAGGCTTCATGACGCGGCGGATCTTGTCCAGCTGGTTCATCAGGTTGGACTTGTTGTGGAACCGACCGGCCGTATCGGCAAGGACGACATCCATCTTGTGGGCGGTTGCGTACTGGACGGTATCGAACAGGACTGCCGAGGGGTCGGCACCCTGCTGGTGCTGGATGATCTTGATCCCGAGCCGCTCCGCATGGACGTCGATCTGCTCGATTGCCCCGGCACGGAAGGTATCCCCTGCGCCGATGACGACCGAGAATCCCTGCTTTTTGAGGTGCGCCCCGATCTTTGCAACCGTGGTCGTCTTTCCGGTGCCGTTGACCCCCACAAAGAGGATCCGCACCGGCCGCTCATGGTTCCTGATGAATCCGGCAAGATCGAACCCGTTCCCGAGGACTTCGAGAATCGCGTTCCGCAGGGTTTCCTCCACCAGCTGATCGATGGAAACCCCGATCTTCCGGTGCTTCCCGGTCAGGCCGGACCTGATATTCCCGATGATCTCATCCGTTACCGGGAGTGCAACATCGCTTTCAAGGAGAACCATCTCCAGGTCCGAGAGTGCGTCCCGAACATCCTTTTCCGTGACCACCAGCTCGCGTTCGGTCAGAAATACCTTCACGCGGGATGCCAGCGAGAGATCGGAGGATGACTCCCCGGGTGCCGGAGAGGGGACGGATTCATTCTGCTGCCCGGGAACCTGCTGCGGGAGCGCTGCCTGGGTATCAGCTGCTGCTTCGAGACTGGTGTCGAGTTTCTTTCTGACACCCTTCAGTTTCTCTCGCAGCCCTTCGAACATGGAACTATCCTGCCGGGAAAAAGAGAGATTTATTCGTCCTCATCGCCTGCCTGCCGGGCAGGGGGTGGGACGGCGGGTCCCGCGCCCTGGGCAGCCTGCATCCTTGCATACCCCTGTTCGAGACGCTTTGCCATCTCGTTCATCTGGGCCCGGAGCCGTTCGATCGTTTCGATGACCTTTTTCTGGGATGCTTCCATCTCGGTGAGCCGGTCTTTCAGGTAACTGACGGCGTCCGCAACGGGACGTTCGACAACCACCTCGGCCCCGATATTGAGGAGGACGTTTTCAGGATCGAGAACCTTTGCGCGGACACTGGCGCCACCGCCTATCTGGAGGAGGACGGTACCGTCTTCCGCCGACCCGAGCGATTCGAGAGACTCGACTGCCGCAGCCGCTTCCATCCGGCCCTGCTCCATCAGTTCCAGCTGGCTGGTAAAGATCTCCAGCTGCTGGTTGTATTCGTTCAGGTAATGCTGGAGCGACTGCAGTTCGCGCGGATCAACGGTCTCCACCTTATTCACCACGTACTACCGTAACCGAGTTAATCGTGATATATCTTCTCTTCAGCCGGTGCCTGCTGCCGAGATCGGTGAAGATACGTTCGCGTGCCTGGTTCTCGTTCGGTGCGGAGACCGTCTTTGCGTACGGTTTCCAGTTCTCGCCCATTCTGAATGTCCCTTTTACTTCAAACATCTGTTCTGCCATCTTATTCACTCCAGAAATCCAAATACGTCCTCAATACGGCCGAGCTCGAATCCGCTCGTCGCGATTCCCGCAAGGTACCCGTTCCTGTTGGCAACAAGGCCGGTCCCGAGCAGCCCGCTCCCCATATTGATCGAGCCGGTCCCGACCGGGAGATCGGTCAGCTCTTCTATCTGCGCAATTTCCTGGGGGTGGGCCCTGGGGTGGACGATAACCCCCCGGTTCGATGCGACGCCCGCCATGCCGACGGTCCTGATGCCCCCGAGCGTGAGCGGGACTACGGGTACCCCGAGGAACTCCGAGAGTTCCCCGATGACCCCTTCCGGCATCTCGGGATGCACGGCTGCAAACCGGTCGTTTGCAAGGATGACGTTCCCTGCCGCATTCATCGTGCGGGAAAGGAGCATCACGTCCCGGTACTCGGAGATCGCCGCGATCTCGCTCTCCTGGGCAAGACCCGAGAGGACGATTCCCCGGGAATTCCCGGCTACGAGGGATCCGACAATCGCACTTCCCTGGATATTGGTCAGGATTATCTCGACCTCAAGCTGTTCGCGGACCGCCTGAACAAATTCCTCCGGGGCTTCCCTCGGAACTATCGCGATATCATCGAATACGCGGGAGAAGACGCCGATATGGGGGTCGCCCGCAAACGAGGTCGTTCTGTCCATCTGCTTATTCCTCGGCAGCGAGTTCTGCCTGGACCTGCCCGTCTTCGAGTTTCATGGCGCGGATCCGGATCTTGTGGGGCGGCTTTTCGCTGCCGCGGGCCCAGACCTTCTCGTTGATCGTGCGGTCGAGCTTGACGTCTTCTGCCTTCATGTGCTTGGCGAGGTAGGCCCGAATGTCCTTCATCGCCGTGTTGCAGCGCTTCCACCGGGGAGTGCGCAGCACATCGCGGAGCGGGATGATATAGATCCGCTCTTCCATCTTCTCTGCCATGGTGTTACACCTTCAGCGTGCTCTTGCGCCAGTTGCGCCGCTTCGGATGGGAGACAACCGTGCGCTTTGTTCGAACCATAACCCACTGGGGCACGCGCCGGTTCTGGTCGCACGCCTTCGCCAGCCGTACCTTTCTTCCTTTGGATGCGATACTCATGATAGTTCCTCTAGTTTTCCTCATTCAAAGTTCTTCTTCCCGTGACGATTGACTGCTCGTGATGGGGCGGGAAGAGCAGGGCGGGATCGGCACCGCGTTTGCGGCACCCTTCCCGCAGCCCGGTCTCGTAATCCCCGTTCTCGATGGTCCCGGTTTCGCCATATGCGACGTCCAGGTACCGGTCGGTGAGCCGGTCCACCTCGGCCCTGACAAAGCCGAGGAGCGGGCGGGTGACGCTGCACCCGTACAGGCTCCCGATCCGCTGGACGTCTGCCCGGGTGAGCATCGGGACCCGGTCATCGAACCGGGTCCCGTCGCCGATAACCCGGTACTCTTTCGCGAGACTGCACGCAGCTTCCCGGTGCACCAGGTTGATCGCATCGTTGGGGTACCCGCATTCCATGACTAGGTTCACCGCCTGTTCGAGCAGGGATTCCGGAAATATCCGCTTCCGGAGCGGCAGGCCGAGGGCCCGGGCAGCATTCTCCACCGAGGGGATCTCCCGGGTTTCCGAAAAGACGAACGTATTCAGTTCGACCTCGTAATCCCGGGCAAGGAGGAGCGCCGCAAGGGAACTGTCCTTGCCCCCGCTGTAGAGAAAACCGGCCTTCATCCTTTCCGGACGATGTTGTAATCCCTCTTTGCCGGCGCGAGCTGGCGCAGGAGATCCTTCAGCTGGGCGTCCGTGATCTTCTGGCGCAGCCGTCCGCTCTTTGCAAGCAGGACCAACTGCTGCTCCACCGCTTTTGCGAACTCGGGCTTGGTGAGCTTGATGGTATTCAGCCGTTCCCGTGCCTGGGGATCCAGGATCTGCATCAGCACCATCTGGATCTGGGAATCGACCTGACGCTGCCGCTCCATCTCCTCCTGCATCAGCTGCTGATCGGCAGCCTGCTGCTGCATCTGCGCGATGCGCCGTTTGCGGAGTTCAGCGAGCTCGTCGTCACCCATGGGAATTCCTCACTGCTTTGACTTTGAGGCGGCTTTTGCTTTCGGCTCTTTCCCTTCTCCCTCGGCCTTCTTCTCGGTCTTGGGAGCTTTCTTCTCGCCCTTTGCAGCTTTGCCCTCGGTCTTTGCCGGAGCCTTGCCTTCAGCCTTTGCTGCCTTCGCTTCGGCCTTCTTCTCGGCCTTGGGGGCCGGGCCTTCCAGCTTTACGCCGTGGGAAAGGTTGTCGAGGAACGCTCTTCCGTCGGGAGAGACGCGCCGGCCTGCCTTCTCATGGACGATGAGACCGGCTGCTTCCAGCTGCTGGAGCACTTTCCGGAGAACCGAGCCGCTGCCGCGCCGGAACGCGTTCGGCCTGGATCCACGATTCTTTGCGCCGCCGTAAAAGCTGCGCATCCGCTGTACACCCACGGGTCCGTCAACATAAACACGACGGAGCACTGCCGCCGCCCGGATAAACCACCAATCGGGATCCTCGGGGGGCATCTCTTTGTGCACCCCGGTCTTTGAAAATGCTGCCCATGCGGGAGGCTGGATCTCAGAGCGCTTCTTCAGCTCTTCCGCAGCCTTCCTGATAAGCTGTTCAGCCGGGATGTCGTACACTGTGGTCATCGATACTCCTCACTGTTGATAATTTCTGATAACAGTCTTTTATTATTTGCGACGAGTTGTATTATATATTTCTGGAACCGGACCCGGACCTTCCCGGCCCGGAAAACAGGATTCAGACAGGAGTTTTTCAGGAAAACTTACCGCTGCGGCTTTCGTTTGTCCGCAAGGATGATGGTCTTTCCGCGCACCTGTACCAGTTTTGTTCCGGTAGCTTCCGCCAGCGACTCAGGAGCCACCTCAGTGCTCTGGAGCCACTTCACCTTGATCATCTGCCGCTTTTTGATCTGGTCCCGGATCTCCTGGATGGTTGCGTCCGTGCATCCCTGCTTCCCGATCCAGACCGTGGGTTTGAGGTCCTGCAGGATCTGACCCGCTCCTGGTTGTTCCTTCTTACGCCCGTGCCCGCCGCTCATATCGTCTTCCTGTCCTGTACCTGGCAACCGTTCCGCAGACAAGGCAGGTCGCACTGACCCGTCCCCGCTGCACCCGGATCCTCTGGTTCACGCCCGGAACCAGGAAGGATCCGCACTTCCGGCAGAACCGCCGCCGGAATTCCCGGTCCATCCGGATCCGCTGCTTTGTTGCGATCTTCCGGGCCAGCGCCACGCACTGGTTGCTCCAGTCCGGGTTCTCGGCAAAGAAACCTTCCGCCTGCCCGAAGAGCACCTCTATCCGTTCGCGTGCAATCCGCCGTGAATCCGGTACGCGTGATCGTGCTGCCACAGGTATCTGCCGCTCCGCGCAGCTCAGTACTTCTACGTCCCGGCAGATAATGACGCCACCCGCTGCAGGGTCATCCCGTGGATCCGAAAGGATCCGTACATGCGGGAGCAGGAGATCCGGTCAGGGTCCTGCAATAATGACCCGCCGTCCGGAAATCGTGAGCCGGCCGTCGCAGAAGAGCCTGACCGCTTCCGGGAGGGCCTTGTGCTCCTCGGCCAGGATCCGTTCTGCGAGGGTATCCTCGTCATCGTCTTCCAGCACGGGAACGCACCGCTGCACGATGATCGGGCCGCAGTCGAGCGTGCCGTCAACGAAGTGGACCGTGCAGCCCGCGACTTTCACCCCGTGTGCAAGTGCCTGCCGCTGGGCGTGGAGGCCGGTAAAACTCGGGAGAAGCGCAGGGTGGATGTTGATCATCCTGCCCAGGTACTTCTGCACGATCCCGTCTCCCAGGATCCGCATGTACCCGGCAAGGACCACGAGATCCGGGGAGTACCCGTCCATCACGGAGAGGAGCGCCCGCTCATAAACCTCCCGGGAAGGAAACGATCTGAAATCGACGACCGCATGCGGGATACCGGCAGAATCGGCCCGCCCGATTGCATAGGCATCCGGGTTGTCGGTAACAAGAGCCACGAGTTTCCCGGGGATCTCCCCGCGTGCCGACGCGTCCACCAGTGCCTGGAAATTGGAGCCGCGCCCCGATGCAAGGACGATGATACGGGTCATTCCGGCTCCGTCCGCTTTCCGGCCGGGACGTTCCGTGAAGCCGGTCCCTTCCGGATTCCGCAGAGTTCAGGATCTCGTCTCATCGGTTCCCCCCGGTTCCCCGGATTTTTCTGTCTTTGCATGCAGGATAAGTTTTATCCGGACGACCCTGCGCCCGCGCATCTGCATGATGATCCCGGTCGCATGGGCCTCCGGGATCTCCACGCTCTCCCCGGGATGCGGGATATGGCCGAGCTTTTCGATGACAAGGCCGCCCAGGGTCTCGTATTCCTCGGAGGTGGGAAGGCTGATCTCAAGTTCCTCGTTCAGCTCCTCGACCCATTTCCCGGCATCTACCGAGTACGTGTCGTCACTGATCTTCTGGATATCGATTTCTTCCCGGTCGAACTCGTCGAGGATATCGCCGACCAGTTCCTCCAGGATATCTTCGACCGTCACGATCCCGATATAACTCCCGTACTCGTCGAGAACGATTGCCATGTGGTGCTTGCGCACCTGGAGCTCCCGGAGGAGGTCGTCGATCTTCTTGGTCTCGGGAACGAAGTACGGCTGGTATGCCAGGTCGCGGATATTCACGCCCTTGCGTTTTCCCATCTGGGCCGCAAAGACATCCTTGATGTTGAGGATGCCGACGATGTTATCGATGTTCTCGTGATATACCGGGATCCGGGAGAACCCGGTCTCGTTGAAGACCCGGAGCGAGCTCTCCAGGGAGTTCGTATCCTCGAGCATCATCACGTCCACCCGGGGCGTCATGACCTCGCGGGCGGTGGTATCCCCGAACTCAAGGACCGAGTACAGCATCTCCTGCTGTTCCTCCTCGATGGTCCCCTCTTCCTTCCCGACATCGATCCATTCCCGGATCTCCTCTTCGGTCACCCGCGACTCCCCGATCTCACCCTCCGGGTTGATCCGGTGGCTCACTTTCTGGAACGCCCAGATAACCGGGGAGAGTCCCCGGGAGAGGAGGTAGATCGGGCGGGCGACAAGGAGGGCATAGCTGTCCACGTGCCGGGCCGCGTACATCTTGGGCGCGATCTCGCTGAAGACCAGGAGCAGGACGGTGACGACCCCGGTCGCTATGCCCACCCCGAGATTCCCGAACATCTGGATGGCGATGGCAGTCGCTATGGATGCCGCCGCGATATTGACGATATTATTGCCTATCAGGATGGTGATCAGGATCCGGTCCGCGTCCTGTTTGAGACGGGAGAGCGCCCCGGCCCCGGGCCTGCCCTCGTTGACGAGCGTCCGCACCTTGGCGCGGGTGATGGAGATGAGTGCGACTTCCGAGCTCGAGAAGAACGCAGAGAGAATCACACAGATAACAAAGAGCGAGATCCACGGAAGATATTCGATCATCGCGTTCACGCCTGCCCGTGGCAGACCGGTGTACCTTGGTTCATAGAAACGGAAACACTACAATGTCGCAGTCGTGAATTATAAAACCAGCGATACCGCGGTCCGAGGATGGATACGCCGGGTCACGACCGGATGACGCTCCGGATAAAGGAGACCTCGTGGGAAAGGATCGCCACCTTCTCGCCCGGGCCGAGATCGCGCGGAAAGTTCCGGTCCTCGATCTCGAGGGTCAGCGGCCCGGAATACCCCGCATCCTCCAGGGATTCGAGGACCCGGGCGCTCTTCGCATCCCCGGTTATCGGGAAATGCATCCTCTCCCCGTTCGCCCGGCTCAGGTGGACGTTAGCGAGCCGGTCGCCGCAGAGTTCGATGTACCGGAAGACCTCGCCGGAGTTGTTCCCGCTTGCATGCGATACGTCGAGCGTGAACTGAAGCCAGGGCTCCCGGTCCAGGAGGCTGCGCATGTCTTCCGGCGTGCAGATGAGCGAATTCACGAGAGGCTCCATGTTCTCCATCGCCACCCGGACCGGGCTGCCCTTCGCCCGGTCCCGGAGCGCCCCGATATAGGTCCGGAACCGGGCGAAGTCCGCCTCGCTCGGGGGACGCTTCGCGGTCCTCCTGCCCGGGTGGACCGTGAGGACCGAGGCCCCGAGCCGCTCCGCGATCCCGATTGCCTCGACCGAATAGGCAACCGATGCTTCCGCGACCCGGGGATTGATGGAGCAGGGATTGAGATCGAGGACCGGTGCATGGACCGTCAGGGGAAGTGCGGAATGGCCGTCATCCCGTGCGGCAGCAACTTCCTGCTCGGGAAGTCCCCGCACCCAGAAATGCGGCGTCTCTATCCAGAACTCAATGCCGGTGAGTCCCGCCTCACGGACAAAACCGAAGATCTCAGGAGTCCCGTATTCATGGAAAAACATGGAAGAGGTGGAGACCGGACCCATGTAAGATCTGTTCCGGAGGAGACGGTAATTAAAGGATTCCTTCCGGCAGGAGGGAAAACGGGCAGGACCGGATCCCGAGACGATGCTTGATATCCCGCCGCACCCCATACGATCCTGATGGACTGGTTCGGCTGCGGGGAAGAGACCCCGCCGCAGGAGAAGGCTCCGGCAAAGGGCCCGGCGGTTCTCCGGGTCTCGGAAGTGTCCGCGATCATCGCGGGGCTGCTCGACGACCGGAGGCTCCAGGATATCTGGGTGCGGGGCGAGGTCACCAACTACAAGCTCCACAGCAGGGGCCACCACTATTTTTCCCTCTCGGAGCAGGAGAGCGGCGAACCCGCCGTCATCCAGTGCGTGATGTGGCGGTCCAGTTCCCGGAACCTGCCCTCCGGGATCGGGAACGGGATGGAAGTCATCGTCTTCGGGCATGTCGGGACCTATGCACCGCAGGGGAAGTACCAGTTCTATGTGCGGGAGATCCGGCCTGCAGGGGCAGGGGAGAAGCATCTTCTCGTGGAGAAATGGAAGAAGGAGCTGCTTGCCGAAGGAGTATTCTCGGAAGAGAGAAAACGGACTCTTCCCGCTTTTCCGGCCCGGGTCGGTGTCGTGACCTCGGAGACCGGCGCCGTCCTGCAGGATATCAGGAACGTGATCGGCCGCAGGTATCCCCTGGAGATCGTCCTCTCGCCGACCCAGGTCCAGGGCGATCTCGCCCACCGGGAGATTGCGGCCGCCATCCGGCGTATCGATGGCAGGGTGGACATCCTGATCGTTGCACGGGGCGGCGGGTCGTTCGAGGACCTCTTTCCCTTCAACCACCCGGATGTCGTCCGGGCAATCGCCGCATGCCGGACACCGGTGGTGAGCGCAATCGGCCATGAGACCGATGTGACGCTCGCCGATCTTGCGGCGGATCTCCGGGCACCGACGCCGTCCGCTGCCGCAGAATGCGTGGTCCCGGACCGGGAACTGCTCAGGGAAGAGCTCCGGGTGATCCGGGGCCGTCTCGGAAAGGCACTTACCGTCCGGCTCGGCCATGCACGGGACGAGCTCCGGGAGATCCGGGACCGGATGCACCCGGGACGCTTCCTCCGCAGGATCGCGGAGCGGCGGCAGCAGCCCGCCGATCTTGCGGACCGGATGGCCCGGGCGATCCAGGCCAGGCTGGAAAAGGAGCGCCTGCTTCTTACGTCACTCGGGGATTCGCTCGCGGCCCGGAGCCCCCCCGCCATCCTTGCCAGGGGATACTGTATCGCGGAGAAAGACGGGGCGGTCGTGAAATCGGCAGGCCAGCTCCATCCCTCCGACAGGATCCGACTCCGGCTGCGGGACGGATCTGCCGGCGTCCGGGTGGAGGATGTTGCACAGGAAGGTACCCATGACACAGACGTATGAAGAACTCATAACCGAACTCAAGGACGTTGTCCGGAAGATAGAAGACGGGGAGACCGGTCTCGATGAGAGCATCCTGCTCTACGAGCGGGGGGCGGCGCTCGTGAAGCAGTGCGAGGAACTGCTTGCCGCGGCAGAGATGAAGATCACCCGGATCAGCGGGGATCCGTAACTTCCATCTCGATTATCATCTCATCTCCCTCCGCAAGCGCAGCGATGAGTCCGCGGGGGAGGGTCCCCGCCACCCGGTCCGCCAGGACGGCAATCGTCCTCCCGCAGACAAACGTGCTCCTTCTCCAGACAAGATCGGTCGGGTGATCGAGCGTCATCTGCGAAGAGCCCTGTCCCCGGACTTCAAATTCGAGATCCCGGCACCGGAGCCGGGTCACGAGCTGCGCGCCGTCCCGTGCAAGGGCCTGCCGGAACTCCTGCGAGAGATCGCAGGCTCCCTTGTCGGCACCGATCGCAATGATGCAGTCCCCTGCGAGGGTCAGCCGGGTCTCCTTCGTTATCTCGAACGTGGTCGGGTGCGTGCCCCGGACCAGCGGGTGGCCCCGGCAGCGTATGGTTTCCCGTGCCTCCATGCTTTAAGAGCTTGCTTTCCCAAGTGATAGCAATGACCATACTCATTTCCTGCCCGGCCTGCAAGAGCGAGGAGGAACACGAGATTCTTTCCAAGGGAAGGGATCTCTTAGTCAAATGCAGCGCGTGCGGGAACGTCCACCGCATCCCGCTGCCGCAGGATCCGGAACCCATCCAGGTCAAGGCCATCGTCAGCAGCGGGAACGAGTCCCGCACCTGCAGCGTGGAACTGCTCCCTGACGATCCCTGCGATGTCGGGGATCCCCTCGTTGCGGAATGCGGCGACGATGCCGTGGGAGTCGAGATCACCTCGATAGAGAGTGGCGGCAAAAGGGTGAACTCGTCCCGGGCAGCCGATGTGGAGACGCTCTGGACCCGGGTCATCGAACGGGTCGTCGTGAAGATATCGGTGCATGACGGCTGGAGGACGATCCCGCTCTACCTCACCTGCGACGGGGAAGAGCCGTTTGTCGTGAACGAGATCTACACCGTGAACAGGATACGGTTCCGGATCTCGCATATCAAGCTCCGGGACGGTCCGATCCTCCGGAAAGAGGGCTGGAAAGCCGTGGCCTTCAAGATCACCCGGATTTACGCTTACCGGGTGTAACGGCAGTACGCGGCGGCCGGACACCGGACAAGACCCGCAACAGTACAGTCCGGCAGGATCTCCGGATATCTTTTTTCCCACGATTAACACCTGACAGATTCCGGTCCCATCCTCCGCCCCAATCGGTCAGGAGCCGTACCACAGGATGTTTTCCCTGCCGCAGATACCCGGTATTTCAGGATTCCAAAAAGAGAAACAGAGGGGGCCGGAAAAATCCCCCCTGCCGTGAATTTTTCTCAGGATGTGCTGGTCTGGACTACGGTGAGCGTGATCGAATGGACACCGGAATCCATGACCACCGAATCGTTCGTGACGGCAAGGATCGTCCCGATCCGGGCCGAAATCTCGTCCGTGGAATTCAGTGAGGTCCCGTTCTCCAGGGTGGTTACCCCCATCTGGAGCTGGTCCCCTGCTTTCAAGCTTGCCACGCTTATGTTCATCATGGCGAAGTGCGAGGCGGGAACCTGCTGGACAAGGTTCTCCTCGTCAGGAACCGCGAGGGTCTTCGTTTCCCCGGTCTTCATCCCGACAACCCCCTCGGACATCGTATTGTATTCATCGGCAAAGAGCGCGTACTTCCCGGTCCATCCTTCGTTCAGGACATAGACGGGAATGCTGGTCACATCCTGGGTTGTCGTCGTGTTTGCCATGAGTTCGATCTGCTTGGAATAGTAGACCGCGTACCCGTTCCGGGCGGCATCGGTGTAGACCTGCTGGTTCGAGGTGACCACCGGCCGGCCCTGGACATCCTTCATGGTAAAGTCAATAAGGACGGCTTCCCCGGTCTTTATCCCGGAGAGGGAGGTGATCCAGCTGTAGCCCAGGGTGGATACCACCATGGCCACCGCGACAATGACACAAAGTGCGATTGCCCCGATCTTTTTCCAGTTGGTGGGGGTTTTCTTCTCGAATTTGGGTTTCATCCCTATACCATCTTTCCGCTCAAATCATAAACTAGTACGATTTCCGCAGAATGTACGGATATCTCCCCGGATATGGATATGCTGACTTTATTCCCTGCGCCGCCCACATTTCTGCCATGGAAGGACCAATGAAGAAGGTGACGATGGGAACGGGGATTGTACTCTTTGTACTGGGTGTCCTGATTGCAGGCCGGTTTCCCGGTTTCTATTATAACGAGACGCTTGTCGGTGCAGGCTACGTGATCGGTGGCTTCGGGCTCCTTCTGGTAGCCCTCGGATATTTCAAAAAATGATCCCACCCCTGCAGTGGTCCGACAAGCAAGGACGGCCACCTGCCAGAGTCCGGGGCGGACCGGCCAGGATATACCGGAACCTTGTGAAGAGAGGGTTTTGTTGTGCTGAGGGGACGGGGGAATTATCAACGCCTGTTGCGGCATGAGAGAACGATGGAGTATTGGATAGCAGGTCCCGTCAAGTTATCAGAATCCCCGACCCAGAACCTTTTATACTCAAAATACTAACGAACAGTTACCCCAAACATTTCTCCCGAAGTGTTTCGGAACGAACAAAGGAGGTACAGATTATGGTAATACGAAGATATCCTGCCTCATTCTTCCGGGATGTGGAAGAGATGAGGGCAATCCTGGAAAGCATGTTCCAGACCGCAGCAGAGACCAGGGACCAGTTCCTGCTCCCGGGCGGGATTGCCGACCGGTATATGCCTGCCATCCGGGGCGAGTTCCGGGTGGACGTCCGGGAACACGACGACCTGGTCATCGTGGTCGCGGATATTCCCGGGGTCGAGAAAGAGAACCTCTCCCTGAACCTCGTCGATCCCCGGACTCTCGAGATCTCCTGCGAACGCAGGAGCGAGCAGGAAGAAACGGAAGAAGGCTACTTCATGCGCGAACGGGTGTCCGGGACGATGCGCCGGACGATAGTCCTCCCGACCGAGGTCACGGAAGACGATTCGGCCGCGACGTTCAAGAACGGCGTCCTGGAAGTCAGGCTGAAAAAGACCGCTCCCGCAAAGAAAGGCTCGATCGCGATCGAGTAACCCGGAAACGCGGTGTTCCCTCCCGCGAAACTTTTTTTCTATTCCCCCTACCGAATGATTCATCACGGGCAAGCCCGGAACTCTTAGGACAATGGACAGGAAAAAGGTCAAGGATTACATGACCTATGACGTCATAACGGTCGACATCCATGGGACCGTCAAGGACGTCATCGACAAGATCAGGTCAACAAACCATGACGGCTTTCCGGTCGTGAATGGGAAAGCGGTTGCCGGATACATCGCGGCCCGGGATCTCATCCTCGTTCCCGCCCCGACCCCGATCGAACAGGTCATGTCCCGGCACCTGATCGTCGCAGATCCGGAGATGAACATATCGGACGCAGCCCGGGTCATCTTCCGGTCCGGCATCCAGAAACTCCCGGTCGTGAACGAGAAGAACGAGCTCCTGGGCATCATCTCGAACTCTGATGTGCTCCGATCCCAGATCGAGCATGTCTCGCCCGAGAAGGTCTACAGTTTCATGTCGACCCTAAAGAAACTCCATGGCGTCGAGCCGACCCTCCGGAGGGGAACCGTCCCGATTGCAGACCTCATCCCCACCCAGTCCAAGATCTACGAGGACGAACTGGAAGGCAGGATCTACGAGATCAAAAAAGGCCTGGCAGAACCCCTCATCGTTGTGAAGCGGCCGGGAAAGACCATTCTTGTCGATGGTCATCACCGGGCAATCGCCGCAAAGAGGCTCGGCATCCAGGCGCTCGAAGCATACATCATCGAGATCCAGGAAGATATCGAGCTCGGCCTTGAGCGGACATCCCAGTCCCTCAACCTCCGGTCCCTTGACGATATCCAGGTCCTCGATTACGCACGCCATCCCCTGGTCGCGGTCACCCACCGGTTTTCCTCCCGGGGATAACCGGGTTTCCTGCCCAAAGCCTGGTACCTGACCGGCCGGGATCTCTTTTTCCGGAACCGGGAGATTTCCGCTCCGTGCCGTTCCCCGGCTCAAACCGCCGGGTTTATCAGGGTTCAATCCAAATTGACTGGTCAGTCTAGACCATTCAGTCTAATACCCGGACTTCCTCCGGGCATACAGGAGACAGGAAATTCCCATGCAGTACCGGCGCGTACCAAAAAACGGCGATCAGCTCTCCGCCCTTGGCTTCGGAGCCATGCGCCTCCCCATGAAACGCGGGAAGATCGATGAAGAGCGGGCAACCCGGCAGATCCGCTTCGCCATTGACAGCGGGATCAATTACATCGATACCGCCGTCCCCTACCACATGGGCGAGAGCGAACGGTTCCTCGGCCGGGCGCTTCAGGACGGGTACCGGGAGAAAGTAAAGCTTGCAACGAAACTCCCCCCCTGGAACGTGAAGACCCGGGCCGACATGGACCGGATCCTGGATATCCAGCTGAAAAAACTCCGGACGGATCATATCGATTACTACCTCCTCCACTCCCTGGAAAGAACCAGCTGGGAGAACCTCCGGAACCTCGGTGTCCTCGAATTCCTGGAGAGCGCGAAAGCGGCAGGGAAGATCGTGAACTACGGATTCTCGTTCCACGGCGACAGGAAAACATTCCGGGAGATCGTCGATGCCTATCCCTGGGTCTTCTGCCAGATCCAGTATAACTTCCTGGATGAAGAGACGCAGGCCGGGACCGAAGGGCTCCGGTACGCGGCTGCAAAGGACATCGCGGTCATGGTGATGGAACCGCTCCGGGGCGGGATGCTGGCCGGAAATCTCCCCGGTGGAGTCGAACGGATTTACCGGGATGCGGTAACGAAGCAGTCTGCTGCTGCCTGGGCCCTGCGCTGGATCTGGAACCACCCGGAGGTCACGGTCGTCCTCTCCGGTATGAACGATGAAGCCCAGATACGGGAGAACATCGCAACCTGCGAAACCGCTCTCCCGGGCTCGATGTCCGAAGAGGATCGTGCCGTGGTGAACGAGGTTGCCGCAACCTACGGCCGGCTCACGAAAGTCGGCTGCACCGGCTGCGGGTACTGCATGCCCTGCCCAGCCGGTGTAAACATTCCGCAGTGCTTCTACCTGTACAACGATTACTTCCGGGGCGGGAACCGGCTCTTTGTCCGGGGATTTTACGGGATGCAGCTCATGGGTGGCCGTCTGGGGGAAGCTGCCCACGCCGGGCTCTGCAGGAACTGCGGAAAATGCGTGAAAGCCTGTCCCCAGCAGATCGCGATCCCGGAAGAGCTGAAGAAGGTGACAAAAACCCTGGGCGGCCTCCGTACGAAACTGATGCTCCCGCTCGTGCAGCTCCTGTTCAACCCGAAGATAGAGGAAGAATGACCGGGGAGGGCCGATGACTCCGGAAAAAAAATCCCCTGCTCCGGACAATCCGGCGCGGGAAGGGAACCGGGAACGGATCCTGTCCGCCGCCCTCCGTCTCTTCACCACGCAGGGGTTCCACGCGACCCCGACCGCCCGGATCAGCAGGGAGGCCCAGGTCTCCACCGGAACGCTCTTCCATTACTTCCCTGACAAGAATACCCTCATCGACCAGTTGTACCTCTCCATCAAACGCGAACTCGCAGAAACGCTCCGGGCAAACGACGACCCGGCCCTCCCGGTCGGGGACCGGCTCGAACGGTATTTCCGGGCATACATCGACTGGGGGGACGCAAACCGGGAAAAAGTCAGGTTCCTTGAGCAGTTCTGCAATTCTCCGAACATCGGCGACGATGTAAAGCAGGAGGTCAGCCAGGAATTCCGGTGGCTGTCCGGCCTGCTCGAAGCCGGGGTCCGGGAAGGCATCCTGCAGGACAGGCCCCTGATGTTTCACTTTGTCATGGCAACCCGGATCCTGAACGGTATCCTTGCGCTGATTGCCGAGGGGACAACCGGTCTCTCCCGGGACGAGATCATCGCGGGCGGCCTTGCGATGATCAGGAAAAAATGACGGAATGGATTCCCGCACTTCTTTTTCAGCCACGGGTAAAAGAGAAAATACCGGTCCAACGGCCCCGTATCCCGTATTCGGCAGGCAGGTCCCGGCTCCCGGTCATCAGGGAACCTTGGGAGAGACCGGAAATTACGAGCCTTCGCACCGCATGTCGAAGTTCGGGTTCAGGATATGCTCCTTTACAATGGTCTTGTCCTGAACCAGGACCTCGGGCCAGATCCGGGTCTTGGAATGGATGACCACATGGTCCCTGAGGACGACCCGGGGCCCGATGACCGTATCGTTCTCCACGCTGCAGCTGTCGCCGACCAGGGTATCGTTGTCGATGATGCTCCCGCTCACCGTGCTGTTCTTCCCGATGATGACCCGGTTGTAGATCGATGACGAGAAGATCTTGCTGTGGTTCTTGATCACGCACCTCTCGCCGATGGAGGTGTACGGGCCGATCAGGACGTGGTCGCCGATGGACGTCCCGGCGCCGATAGCGACCGGCCCGATGATCCGGGAATGGTTGCCGAGCGTGATCGCATCGCCCAGCTGGACCGGTCCCTGGATCTTCGCGCCTTTCATCATCAGGTCGCCGCTGATCTCCGTGATCGAAAGGTCCTGGAGCTTCCAGCGCTCGGCCTGCCGGAGCATGGACGGGCTCCCGACATCGGTCCAGTTTCCCCTGGCAAGCCAGCCCTTGAGGACTTTGCCCTCGTCCATCAGCTTCGGGAAGAGGTCCCGGGCGAAATCGAACTTCTGCCCTGCCGGGATATAATCGAAGATCTCCGGCTTGCAGGCGTACATCCCGGTGCTTGCCAGGTTCGAGAAGATCTCGCCCGGTGACGGTTTCTCCTTGAACCGCTTTATCTGGTACGTGGCATCGATCTCCGCGATACCGTACTCGGAGGGTTCATCGATGGAGATGAGCCCGATGGTCGTGATCGCCCGCTCCTTTTTGTGTTCGCGGTAGAACTCGAGGACGTTCAGGTCCGTGACATGGTCCCCGCCGACCACCAGGAAGTCCTGGCCGTCCAGGTACTTCTGTGCGTTCTTCACGCTGCCCGCGGTACCCAGCTTGGTCTTCTCATGGACGTAGGTGATATCGACCCCGAAGAGCGATCCGTCGCCCAGGGCGGACTCGATCACCTCCCCCATGTACCCGAGGGTGATCACGACTTCCCGGAACCCGAGGTTGGACAGGTGGGAGACCAGGTGCTCGATGGAAGGACGGTTCACGATAGGAATGCACGGCTTGGGGCGCTCGAACGTCAGGGGACGGAGACGGGTTCCCTCCCCCCCGCACATGATGCACACCTTCATATCAGTCTAGGTGGGGCCTGATCATTTTTAATCCTGTTGAGCATACCATACCGGGTACCGGCAGGAAACCGGGGAAGAACATCGATGGCAGAATCCCATTATCGCGAATTACCGGCAAAAAACGGCAGGGTCCCCTGCCTCCCGGATAAGGAGGAGCCGCTCGAACACTGCCGGCTCTGCATCCATGCCCGGGAATTCCGGGTGAACGGCATGTTTGTTAAATCCCCGTCGCTCGCCTACTGCCTGAAATGCCGGGTCACGGACGAGGTGGACCTCAAACGAGTGGACGCGGTCCGGTGCGCAGACCGGCAGGGCGAGGGGTTCCATAATATTGCCGGAATCCTGGGCTGAACCCGGGTCAGATACCGGAACCCGGTTCGGTTTATTTTTCAATCCGGTTTCCCGGTAAAGAATGGGAGGATCGCGTCCATTGCGATGTGCTGCTCGTAGAGATCCGCTAGCTGGTCGTACGGATCTCCCGCACCAGCAGATCCTTCTCCCGGCAGGATGAACGCGGCACCCTTCCGCTCGCAGAGGTACGCGAGAAGGGCGTTCACCGCAGAACGGTTCTGGAAGAGGCCGTGCAGGTACGTCCCGAAGACGAGGCCGTCCGCAGATACCGCCCCGTCGCCATCGAACGCCTCGGGATCGGATCCCCGGTCCGTGCCCCCCATGTGGATCTCGTACCCGGTCACCTCGCCGATGCGGGAGAGGATCGGAGGGGCAGAGCGTGCTCTCCGGACAACCTGCTTCGTCACCTTCTCGTACGAGGAGAAATGCGTGATCCCGGCAAGGAGACCGAGCGCAGGGTACGTGCCCTCGCCCGCATCTGACTCGAACCCTTCATCTACGACCTCTGCGCCAAGCATCTGGTACCCGCCGCAGATCCCGATGATCGGGACGCCTTCCTTCCTGGCACGCTGGATGGCGCCGGCGGTCCCGGTCCTGATAAGCCGGATGAGATCGTCCACCGTGTTCTTGGTTCCTGGGATGATGATGCAGTCGAAGCCCGCGAGCGGTTTTCCCAGGGGGACGTACTCGACGGTCGCATACTGCTCCAGGAGCTCGAAGTCCGTGAAGTTGGAGATGTGCGGAAGATGGACGACCGCGATCCTCACGTCCGCCTTCTCCCCATCCCTCCCGCTACCCGCAGGTACGGAACCTGCGGCATTACCTGCGGCATTCTTCTTGTCGCCCAGGGAGAGCGAATCCTCGCTCGGGAGCGGGAGATCGAAGAAGGGGACCACCCCCAGCACCGGGACCCCGGTAATCTCCTCGATCTTCTCCGCACCGCCCCGGAAGATCCCGATATCGCCCCGGAACTTGTTGATCAGGATCCCTTTCACGAGCGGCCGGATATCCTCCGGGAGCAGGGCTATCGTTCCGTAGCACTGCGCAAAGACGCCGCCCCGCTCGATATCCGCGACGAGAAGGATCGGGATCTTCAGGGCCCGGGCCAATCGGATGTTCGCGATGTCCCGGTCGTACAGGTTCAGCTCGGCCGCCCCCCCGGCCCCTTCCCCCACGACATTGCCGTACTCCTGTTCCAGCCTGCGGTAGCATTCCACTGCGGTATCCAGGAGCCGGTCGGTCTCCTTGTAGTATTCCGTGATCGGGACGTCCCGGTACGGCCTTCCGCAGAGGACCACCTGGGATACCCCGTCCCCTTTCGGCTTCAGAAGGACCGGGTTCATGTCCGTGTGCGGGGGCAGCTTTGCCGCAAACGCCTGCATGGCCTGGGCCATCCCGATCTCCCCGCCATCCGGGGTCACGTAGGAGTTCAGGCTCATGTTCTGGGACTTGAAGGGAGCGACCGGGATCCCTTTCCTGACCAGCGCCCGGCAGATTGCGGCCACCGTGACGCTCTTTCCCACGTGGGATGCCGTGCCGAGAACAAGGAGCGACATACTGCATTCCGGTATGCATGACTTTTAAATAAAAGGCGTTCTTCTCTTCACACTATGCAGATCTCTCCCGCAGCCCGCACCCTCCTTACTGCCCGGTACCTTCTGCCGGGCGAGACCCCCGAAGCCCTTGTCGCCCGCGTGGCCCGGGCGATCGATCCCGCACGGGAACCGGAATACCGGAGGCTGATGGAAGATCTCCTCTTTCTCCCGAACACCCCGACCCTGATGAACGCGGGAACGACCGGCGGGCAGCTCGCGGCCTGCTTTGTCCTTCCGGTCGAGGACTCGCTGACCGGGATCTTCCGGTCCCTTTCGGATATGGCCCTCATCCACCAGAGCGGCGGCGGTACCGGGTTCTCGTTCAGCAGGATCCGTCCCCGGGGAGACCGGGTAAATGGGACGCTGGGGGTCGCAAACGGTCCCATCCCGTTCATCCGGGTCTTCAACGAGGCGACGAACGCGGTGAAGCAGGGCGGAAAGCGGCGGGGGGCGAACATGGGGGTCCTTGCCAGTTCCCACCCGGATATCCGGGATTTCATTGCCGCGAAACTCGGGGGAGGCATCCGGAATTTCAACCTCTCGGTCGGGTTCGACCGCAGCTTCTTTGACTGCATGGACGCGGGTCGGGACTACGAGCTCGTGAATCCCCGGGACGGAAGCGTGTGGGACCGGATCCCCCCCCACCATCTCTGGGAGCAGCTGACCGGCGCTGCCTGGCGGAGCGGGGATCCGGGGGTGCTCTTCTTTGATACCATCAATGAGAAGGATACGCTGCCGGGACTCGGGCCCCTGGAGGCAACGAACCCCTGCGGCGAGCAGCCCCTCCGGCCGTATGAGAGCTGTAACCTCGGGAGCGTGAACCTGTCCCGGATGATCGCGGGGGGAGAGATAGAATGGGATCTCCTCCGGGATACGGTCCGGAGCGGGGTCCGGTTCCTGGATGCCGTGATCGATGTCACGGTATTTCCGGTCCCTGAGATCCGGACCGAGACCCTCAGGACCCGGAAGATCGGCCTCGGGGTGATGGGGCTTGCCGATGCCTTCATCCTGCTCGGGATTCCCTACGAATCGGGAGAAGCACTCGATCTCGCCGGGCGTATCATGGCGTTCATCCAGAAAGAGGCGCGATCCGTGTCGCAGGAGCTCGGGGAGGAGAAGGGGTCGTTCCCGGCTGTCGATAAGAGCATCTTTTCGGGCCCTGCACGGAATGCGACGGTAACGACCATCGCCCCGACCGGATCGCTGCACCTGATTGCCGGGACGTCCAGCGGGATAGAGCCGCTCTTCTCCCTTGCGTACCGGAGAACCATCGATGGCGCCCCGATAGAATTTTTCCACCCGGTCCTTGCGGAGTATCTCTCAGGCCTGCAGGGGAAGGGAGGCGTGGACCTGGAAGCACAGGTACGGAAGACCGGGACCGTCCGGAACCTTCCGCTGCCCGATGAGATCCGGGACCTCTATACGACCGCCCCGGAAATTTCCCCGGAGCACCATGTCCGGATGCAGGCGGTTTTCCAGAAGTACGTGGAGAACGCGGTGTCCAAGACCGTCAATCTCCCGGAGGATGCGACTCCTGCGGATGTCGGCAGGATCTATCTCCTTGCGAGGAGCCTGGGATGCAAGGGGATCACGGTGTACCGGTACAACAGCAGGCCGGACCAGGTGCTGGTACGGGGCTGCGAAACCTGCCGGGCCGATACCTGACCCCGGGGGATTCCGGGCAGGAAACGGCAGAAAACCATGGAAAATGAGAATACACTGCGGGTCGTCCCGGAAATACCGGTACACGGTTAATTCTGCGTGCAATGGGAAAAGCGGCACGTCTCGTTTCGATAATGCCAACTAATATATAACGAAACGTGGTAGGTACTAACAATGATCGGTGGGATTTGTCCGACCTGTGGACTGCCAAAAGAACTGTGTATCTGTGAAGAGGTTGCAAAGGAACAGCAGAGGATCGCCGTTAAGGTGAATAAACGCCGGTACGGTAAGGAAGTCACCGTGATCGACGGGCTCGACCCGACCGATATCGATCTCGAAGAACTTTCGAAATTCCTGAAAGGAAAACTCGCGTGCGGTGGAACCATCAAGGGAAATTCCATCGAGCTGCAGGGAAATCACCGTGACCGGGTGAAGGATCTCCTTGCGGCAAAGGGATACAATCTTGAAAATATAAACTGAACCCGGAACCATTCTTTTTTCGTTGGGGACATTGTCAGGAGCGGATGCTCATCAGGACAGGAAGATCTCCGGCTGCCTGATGAGAAAGGGAAACCGGACCTCCGGAAAGGATACTCCCCGTCCGGCAGATCCCACACGGTCCGTAGGATCTTCGGATTACCGGACAGAAACACAATAAAAATACCATTTATAGGATACCGGACATATCCCCCGTCATGGTCCCGATCTTCGATCCCGGCAACCTCCGGATGCTCCTCGTTCTCATCGTCCAGCTCGGAATTCCCCTGACCATTCTGGCAGGGATCCTGTTCCTGGGAATCCGGAAGATTCCTTCCCTGGCAGGACAGGTGCTGACCCCCCTTGCGGCTGGAATCGTTGTTACCGCGATCTCTTCGGCAATGGAGCCTCCGGGCCCGCAGACGCCGGCGCTTGCCAGGTTTCTCCTGGGCATGTTCATCTATCCGCTCCTGGTCCTCCCGCCGGTCCTGGTCCTGAAGGAGCACCTGCACCGGATCCCGGCAACGGTCGCGGCCCTCGCAGTCGCATTCGTTTCGATCTCTCTCGTCCTCCTGCTGGGTGCCGTGCAGGGAGACCTGAGGCAGGACGAGCTGGGGAGCGTTGCCTGGCGATCCCTCGTTACCGTGGCAAAAGCTCTCGTCCTCTCCGCTGCGGTCTCCGGCCTGGTCCTGGGACTGGACCGCCTGCTGGCTGGCCCGGGCAGGGAGCCCGGGCAGGAACGGCTGGGGTAAGCCGCAAAGAGGGAACTCCGATCCCTCTCAGGGCCGGGGGGTCCCGGTTCCCTGATGGAGGGGGGGTACCTCACCTTAGGCCGGACCCCCCGGGCCCCCTCAGGGGGTCCCGTACTTTTTGATGAGGGGGGTCCCTGTCCGGCCATAAAGAGGGGGGTGCACCCCCCCTTTTTCCCGGGAAGGAAAACCGGTACCGTCGGACTTCCAAAGGAAGTGGCGGCCCTTCATCTGAACTTTTCCGGACCGGTGCGGGGGGGAGGGGGGGGTCGTACGGATTTTCGTGCGACCCCCTGAGGGGTCCGGGGGGTCGCGGGATTTTTTGGGAGGGGGGTGCCTGTCACCGTACGAGGGGGGGGTCCCCCTCCCTTGATCGTTTACCCCCCTGACCCTTCCGACGGAGGACAGGAAAATTGAGGGTACTTACGGGGGGGTAAATGAGGTCCGGACAGGGACCCCCCACCCCCGGGCTCGCGGACCGGAGGGGGTACCCCCCTCTTGCGATCTCAGTAGGGGGGTGGCTGTTGGAACTAAGGATGGCGGGATCCCTGGCTCGGATTGAATTGGGGGGGGGTCGTTTGCAGAAAAAGAATCGTGCTGAAATTAACGGAGGTGTTACGCTCCTGGGGGCTGCCGCCCCCGCCGCGTGGGCGTGCCCCTGCAGTGCGAGAGATGTTTTGTACATTCTTCGCAGGGAATTTTTCCAATTTTGCTCGTGAGCGGGCGGAGGAACGAGCACGCGAACCCGCCCATCAGGGCGGCTTCGTATTTTCGTTTTAGATTCACGGAAAATTTTGAATCGTTATCTCGGGATCTCTGCGGAAAAATGCGAGGGAATGATGGGCTGGTTTGCAGGAGGGGGCCCTCTTGCAATTGGAGGTGTCGGAGTTGCTTTTAGAATACCGGATACATTTTTCCGGTACCTCTTACATAATTGATTGGTTGAAAAAAGCCAGATTTTGCATGCAATGTCGGTTAATGCAACTATCTGTGATGCTCAGGAATCCCCAGTACTTCTCTAAATTTACCTCCCTGAACTGTGGATAGTCAACAACGGTACCAAACCCCAGTCAACTCAACCGTCGGAGAACGGCCACAAACGTGATAGGTTTGAGAGTATTCCGGATCCCTTCCC
>Ga0209749_1000456_pt1 | contig 56486 bp, 50 predicted proteins | sample EPASupsiteSAE347_FD_187267 | JGI IMG/M metagenome (GOLD analysis project Ga0209749, IMG submission 187267) | Bioremediated contaminated groundwater from EPA Superfund site, New Mexico - Sample SAE3-47 (SPAdes) (version 2) | ecosystem: Environmental > Aquatic > Deep subsurface > Groundwater >... | reverse complement strand
TGACGACCGTCCCGACAACATCGGTACCGGTCGCCGCCATGCAGGCCGTGTCGTCCTCTTCCTCGTCCCCGGCATCCTTCCTGCCCAACGCCCTGACCTCGAAAGTCGCCATGATCGGCGCTGTCGCGGGAATCGTGATTGTCATATCGGCCGTCGTCCTGCTCCGCAGGCAGAAACGACGCGAACGCGATCCCCTCAGGCCCCGGCGATAAGCCGGTCCCCCAGGGGATACGGATCCAATTCTCTTTTTTCAGGTTTTTCCGGAACCCCCTTTACCAGAAGCCCGAAATGGCCTTTTCCGGCGATCCAAGGTAGTTGAGTATGATCCTGAAAATGAACTCGGGAAAACGGCCTCTGTTTTGGCCGGGAAACCGGGGGATTTCCAGCTCTGTATTTCCGTGAATCCCGATTAAAATTCCCGGATTTTTAGCCTGTAAAATAATTCCGGCTCGCAGTACAGGAAAACCGGGCAAAACCGGGAATCCGGGCTCAATATGGCTGTATTTTTGGGTGGGAAAGATACGATCCTGAGAGATGTTCCACCCGGGGAGATCCTTCCGGGATTTCCCGGAATACCCCCTTTCCGTACAGCCCCGCCAGGGCCCATTCTGGCGATCCGAGGTAGTACAGGTCGATCCTAAAAACGGGTGCCGGGAAGGGGCCTCTAATTTACAGCTGGAAAGTCCTTGATTCTTTGTCGGATTGCCTTTAATCGCAATTAAAATCATCGGATTTTCGGCCTGGAAATTAATTCGGAGTCCCGGTCCGGGAAGTCCGGTCAAAACCGGAAATCCGGGGCAGATACGGGCGTATTTTGGGGGGTCCGGAGATACGATCCGGATGGGACCGGATAGTCTCCGGGTAACCGCCCTGTATATGTGGACCGGGAACGCCAGGACTGTTTTTCCGGACAGTCCCGATCCATTCCGGGATGACAATACATGGTTTTTCCTTTTGTTCCTGGTCGGTACAACCAATTTTGTGAACATGCGTCATAATTAAATGAAAATATTTATTGAACCACTCCGGCAACACTATTCCAATGTCTGCTTGCTCTGCCCGTTCGTTCCGCCCGACCTGCACGGTTTCCCATACGGTCAGCGGAGTGTGAATTAAATGGTTCTTCCCCGTCTTTTCGGAAAGAAACATAACCGGACCTGTATTCCGGGTCTCCGGATTGCAGCGGGATCCGGTATTCCACCACGCTCGTCCCAATCCGTGAGAAAAGCGAACCAGTTTCCATTAGAGTATCGGATCTTCAGACAGGGGATCTTCGGTTTTCTCCTCATCGCTCTTATCTGCGGATTCCTTGTTTCCGCAGATGACGCTCTTACCGGATATCCGGGAAATTCCGCACAACCTTCAGACCCCGGCCGGTCCCCTGCACTGGGTCACGTGGTCTGGAACTTTACAACCGAAAATACGATCTCGTCATCGCCCGCGGTTGCCGGAGGGAACGTGTACATCGGGAGCGAGGACGGGTATCTCTATGCACTCCACGCGGATTCCGGAGATCTCGTCTGGAAATACCGGACCGGAAGTTACATCACATCGTCCCCTGAAATTGCGGACGGAGTCCTCTACATAGGCGGCGGGGACCGGGTCCTCTATGCAATCAGGGCGGACACCGGAATTCCGGTCTGGACGTACCGTGCCGGGGCCGGGATATCATCATCCCCGGCAATAAATGAAGGGACTCTCTATTTCAGCAGCGAAGACGGAAATCTCACATCCCTCGACGCATCCACCGGAACGTTCCTCTGGAGCTACCCGACCGGGAGCTTCCTGCATTCGTCTCCTGCGGTTGCCGGGGGATACGTGTATTTCGGGAGTTACGACCATGCCGTATATGCCCTGAATGCAACGAACGGCGCCCTGGAGTGGAGGTTCCCGACCGGAGACACCGTCCTCTCTTCGCCCGCTGTTCGTGACGGTCGGGTCTATATCGGCAGCAACGATCGCAACGTGTACGCGCTCGATGCAGGTACCGGGAACGTTGTCTGGAACTTTGCCACCGGGGGCCCGGTCGCATCCTCGCCCACTGTTTTTGAAGGCCGGGTCTACATCGGCAGCAGCGACGGGAACGTCTATTGCCTGGACGCCGGTACCGGGGCCCTGTTCTGGTCATATAAAACCGGTAACTCCATCGATTCGACACCGCTTGTTGCGGAAGGCATCGTGTACCTGGGAAGCGGGGACGGGACCTTCTATGCCCTGAACGCAACAAGCGGATATCCTGTCTGGGAGTACCCGGTCGGTGATGCCCTGTACTCTTCACCGGCAATCGACAACCGGGTCATCTTTATCGGAAGCACCAATCACAGGATCTATGCGCTCTCGAACCGGCCACCGGTCGCAGATTTCACGGTGGATGCAACAGGCGGGAATACGCCGTTCACGGTCCGGTTCACCGATCATTCATCCGGTACCCCGACTGCATGGCTCTGGGATTTCGGCGACGGGGACGGGACGAACGCAACCATGCAGAACCCGGTCCACACCTACACCCGCGAGGGAAGTTTTACCGTGAACCTGACTGTCACGAACGGAGGGGGATCCGCAGTCGGGACCAGGGAAGGGTACATCGCAACGACAACGATCCTGCCACCCCTCCCGGTTGCGGACTTCACGGTCGGAACAACACTCGGAATAGCTCCCCTCACGGTCCGGTTCATTGACCGGTCGACCGGCGCCATATCTTCCTGGCACTGGGACTTCGGGGACGGCAATACCTCGTCCCGGATGAATCCCTGGTATACTTACCCGGATCCTGGTAACTTTACGGTTACCCTGACCGTGGAAAACCCGAACGGCAGTTCGCGCATGGTCCTTTCAACACCAATTACCGTCAGGGCAAATGCAATTCTCCCGGACCCGGACTTCTCGGTAAATACGAGCTCCGGCCTGCCACCTCTTGCCGTTCAGTTCAACGATACTTCCCTCGGCCCGGACATAACGGAATGGGCATGGGACTTCAATAACGATGGCATCATCGACAGCAGCGAACAGAACGTGACCTGCATCTACCGGCAGCCGGGGAATTACACGGTCAACCTCACGGTCACGAACCCGTACGGGACAAGAACCCTTTCCCGCACCGGTCTGATCCTGGTCGGCAGCCTGGCACCGGTCGTCTCGTTTACTGCTGACAACCTGACCGGGCTCCCGCCCCTCACGGTCCGGTTCAACGATACCTCCCGCGGGTCGAACACAACCGGGTGGGCGTGGGATTTCAATAACGATGGCATCATCGACAGCACCGATCCGGATCCCGTCTGTGTCTACAAGCTGCCCGGGAACTATACGGTAAGCCTTACTGCCACGAATGCATACGGGTCGAATTCGACCACCCGGGCCGGCTTCATCCAGGTGGGCAGTTTTATACCCCGGGTCTCCTTCATCGCTGACAATGTAACCGGTCTTCCGCCGATGACCGTCCGGTTCAACGACACCACCCCGGACCCGGGAATAACCGGGTGGGCGTGGGACTTCAATGGCGATGGTGTCATAGACAGCACGGATCGGGATCCGAGCTGCGTATACAAGATTCCCGGGAACTACACGGTCAACCTTACGGTCACGAACCCTTATGGATCCAATACCAGTTCCCGGGCAGGTTTTATCTGGGTGACATCCGGAATTCTCCCGAACTTCACTGCCAGTGATACTTGGGGAACCGCACCGTTTACGGTCCGGTTCGCGGATCGTTCGGGAGGCCGGGAGATAACCGGGTGGGCGTGGGACTTCAATGGTGACGGGGTCATAGACAGCACGGAACGGAATCCGAGCTGTGTATACAAACTGCCCGGGAACTATACGGTCAGTCTCACGGTCACGAATAAATACGGATCCGAAACAGCATTCCGGACCGGGTATATCCTGGTTGGCAGTCCGGGCCCGGAGGTCAACTTCTCTGCGGAAAACGCTACCGGTGTCCCCCCCTTTACGGTCCGTTTCCATGATACCACGCCGGGTTCAGACCTCATAAGCCGGGCGTGGGACTTCAACGGTGACGGGACCATAGACAGCACGGAGCAGAACCCGTCCTGTGTCTACCGGGAGTATGGGAACTACACGGTCAGCCTCACGGTCACGAACAGCTCCGGATCCGCCACCGTCTCAAAACCGGATTTCATCCGGGTGTCCAGCGGAATTCCGACGGCAAGGTTCGCCGTGAACCGGACATCCGGCACCGGTCCCCTTTCCGTCCGGTTCCGGGACATGTCTACAGGGGCGAATGCAACCGGATGGGCGTGGGATTTCAACGGGGACGGCCTCACCGACAGCACAGACCAAAGCCCAGTCTGCATCTACCGGCTGCCGGGGGTATACACTATCCGGTATACCGTCAGTAATGCCTATGGCTCGGACACGATAGTCAGGGACGGGTTCATTACCGTCACCTGACGCTGACCCGAACCCGCCACTTTTTTATACCCTACTAACGGTGCGTTTTATTATTGTTAACTCCTTATATTTATCTTAAGGTGGATATTAACTATGAAAATGGATCTGTTGACCAGACGGCAGAAGGAGATCCTGCGATACCGTGCCCAGGGACTGACGCAGCAGCAGATTGCGGATATTACCAATACCTCGAAATCCAACATCAGTATCGTTGAGCGGTCGGCAAGAGAAAATATCCAGCGTGCGAAGGAAGCGCTCGACTTCCTTCACACCCTGAATGCCCTTCCGCTCTGCACCCTGAAAGAGAACTCCGATCTCTTTGACGGTGTTTCCTTCATCCAGGAGGAAGCGGCAAAGACCGGAATACCGGTCACCCTGGACCCGCTGGATCTCATCAACAGGATCCGTTCCGGGTTCCCGCAGCGGATCCATGGGAGGCATATCAGGGAAGATATCGAAGTCTTCCTGAGGAATGACGGGGAACTCCTTTTCGGGTGACTCCATTTTAGAATATCCGGAAAAAATACTACATGGATTTTTGACCGGGAAATATACACTATCAGGAGAAACGGCCGGATGATACTTGCCAGGGAACAGGAAACGGTCCTGAAGGTTATCGGGGAACTGGGTGCGGGAAACAGCACCGTTCCGGTACCTCTGGGTGGTATACATGATCGCGTTCCGGATATGGATGTCCGGGACCTTGTCCGGCACCTGGAGATCCTGTTATCATCGGGACTCATCGAAAATGCCCGGCCCGGCAGGGAAAAGATCGGGAACAGTTTTTTCCTCACGTCCAGGGGACTCGGGTACCTGGAGGAAAAGACAGCTCCCCGCAGGTGATATTCCGGCAGCCCTTGGATCTCATCGCCTTTTCGTCAGGGTGTCATTCAGCCGGGTCACGACCCTGCAGGTCCGGATCCGGCAGATAATGACCGCAGCAGCAGTCACGATTACCACTATCGCCAGAATTCCTTCGGCCTGGAGAATCTGCCCGATGTAGGAACTTCCGGGAAGGAGCCGGGTTCCCGGAAAATCGAAACCCGCAGCGATCCTTCCGGCCGTGGTCAGGGCAAGGACGAGGGGAATACCGTACCGGTACAGGGGAATGAGGAATCGTGTGATCCCGGGTGAGAGCCCGGATGCTTCCCGGAAAACTTCTTCCGGGACAAACCAGCTGAAAACCAGGGAGATCAGGAGGGCGCCGATCGGAAGCCCGACTGTCCCTACGGTCTCATCCAGGAAATCCAGGACCCGGATACCCCCGAAGGTAAGATGAACCGTGCTGTAACTGAGAGCCGCGGGAAGCCCGGCAACCAGCAGCCCGCCTGTCAGGACCGCCGTTACCCGGATGCGTGACCAGCCGAGCGATTCCCGGAGTGCCGCAACGCTCACTTCCAGCATCGAGATCGTGGAGGTAAGGGCCGCAAAGAAGAGTGCGATGAAAAATGCGGCCGAAATCAGCTGTCCGACCGGCATGCGGGCAAATCCGAGCGGGAGCGATGTGAATGCGAGTTCGGCCCCAATCTCCGGAGCGAGGCCGTACGTGAATACTATCGGGAAGATCACAAAGCCGGCCAGAATGGCAACTCCCAGATCCGCAACCGTGATGATCCAGGTGGACTGCGCGACATTCTGGTCCCGTTCCAGGTACATTCCGTACGTGAGCAGGATCCCTTCCCCTACGGAGAGCGAGAAGAACGCCTGACCGAATGCTGCGCTCCAGATGAGCGGATTTCCCAGGACAGAAAAATCCGGGGTGAACAGGTACCTGATCCCATCCCAGAACCCGGGGAGGAATATCCCGTAAACTGCCATGATTCCGAGAATTATCACCGAGACCGGTAAGAGAACCAGCGAGATTTTCTCAATACCTTTCTGTATTCCTTGGGACACGATCAGTCCGGTCGCGAGCGTTGCACAGGTAAAAAAGAGGATCGGCAGCCAGGTCGCGGTGAAGGTCCCGAACGATACGGTGTGACCGGTCCCGGCGAGACAGAAATACCCGAGCGTCCAGCCGGTAATGACAAGATAGTAACTCAGTATAATGAATACGATTCCGACCAGCAGCCAGCCGATGAACCGGAATTCCGGCCTGACACTGCGGAATGCGGACACGATCGCACTCCGGAAATTCCGGCCCATGGTAATTTCCAGTAACACAAGCGGCATCGCGAAGAGAAAGACCGCGATAAGATACGGGATGAGATAGGCGCCCCCGCCGTTCTGCCCGAGTACTGCAGGGAATCGCCATATATTCCCGATACCGACCGCGGAACCGATTGCAGCCAGCAGAAACCCGATTGATGACGACCAGCGTTCCATTCCTGTTGCCTGTCGGGTACGACAAAAAGAACTGGTGCCATCTGGAGTTATCTAGGCATCGATCGGGATACCTGGAAAAGCGATAGGGATTTTTCCGGCCCCGGGTACTGGTGACCCGTAAGGGAGGAACTCTTACCCCGTCACCCGGTTGTATCCGGTCCTGCACCGTCTCCGTTCTGTCCGCATTCTCCCCGGAAGAACCAGTTCCGGTAAATGATTGGCGTGATAATGGTTGTAAGGAGACTCATGAGAACGAGCGCCACGTACACTCCCTGCCCGATGATCCCTGCCTCCAGGCCGAGGAGCGCAACGATCATAGCAACTTCTCCCCGGGGCGACATCCCGAACCCTACGATGAGGGAATCTTTCGTGCAGAGGCCCCCGAGCCGTGCGGGAATACCGCAGCCCACGACTTTTGTTATGATAGCGATGATGGTCAGGGCCGCGAGGAAGAGAAGGATCGCAGGGGTGACTTCATGGAGATCCGCGATGATTCCCAGGGAGACAAAGAAGATGGATGCAAAGATGATCTGGAGATACTCCGCGCCTTCCTTGAGATCCCTGCTCTCATTGAGTTCGACATCCTTTATGGATACCCCGGCAATAAACGCTCCTACGATTGCAGAGAGGCCGACAGCTTCTGCCCCCATCGCATACAGGAACGCTATCATGAGTGCGAAGATAAAGATGAACTCCGGGTATTTCCTGGCGAACGCCGTTTTATCGAGGCGGACAAGGTATTTGCTGATGACCAGCATGCCGAACGCAGCGCAGATAACGATGAATGCGAGGGCTTTCACGGTGACGAGGGCAATCCCTGCATAGGTGAACGATCCTTCCACAACTTCTGTCGTTATGGCAAGAACAATCAACGCCAGCACGTCATCGATAACTGCCGCACCGATGATGGCTTTTGCAGCGTCTGTCTGGAGTTTGCCAAGTTCTTTCAGGACGTTTGCCGTAATCGCGATGCTGGTCGCGGTCAGTGCGGTCCCGATAAAAATTGCGCTTGTAGTGCTGTACCCGAAGGCCATCGCAAGCCAGTATCCTCCGAGCCAGGGGATGACTACACCCACAGAAGCTATAGCCCAGTTTCTCGGGGCAATGATATCTTTGAGGTTGAACTCAAATCCGATGACAAAGAGAAGGATCACCGCACCGAGCTTGGCAAGACCCTGCACAAAATCCGTGTAGGTGATGAGACCGAGTACGCTCGGGCCGACGACGATACCTGCGAGGATAAGCCCGATAACCGCCGACTGGTTGATCCGGGACGCAATCAGGTAACCAGCGAGCGCAACGAACAGGAGCAGGCTCATCTGGAATTCAGGTGTGGCGAGAAGTTCTTCCATTTCCTAGAAACGTTCGTCCCACGATAAAAAACCTTTTCCGGTTTGAATCTTTGCGGCGTACCTTACAGGGTACGGCGTTGGGCAGTCTCCCCCGGGAAACCGGTTTTTCTCCCAGGCATCGCGGGAGACCCCTTGGCTGAACACGCGGATTGAATACGAACGCAGATAAATACCCGTTCCAGTGACCGGCTGTTGCACGTTCCATGCAGCGATGATCCCCCTGGTATCCGGATCACGGAACCCCCGGGAAATGATCGGCGCCATTCGGCCATTCGGATCGGGAGATGGTGACAAATGAGTGGTGATCACCGCCTTACGGATACTTCTTCAGGTACGGCTGATCCGGCCCCGGTACCCGAAGGGTTGACCGCGGGCGACGTCGCCAGGCTCCGGGAACAGTACGGTTTCAACGATATCCCGGAAGAAAAGAAAAGCCCGCTCCTGAAGTTCCTGTCGTATTTCTGGGGCCCGATTCCCTGGATGATAGAAGTAGCAGCCATCCTCTCGGCAGTGATCTCCCACTGGGACGACTTTGCCGTCATCCTTCTCCTGCTCATCATCAACGCGGTCGTCGGGTTCTTCCAGGAGCGCAAGGCAGAGAATGCGATCGAACTCCTCAAAAAGCAGCTCGCCCCGAATGCCCGGGTCCTGAGGGACGGGAAATGGCAGGAAATCCCGGCCCGCGAACTCGTGCCAGGGGATACCATCCATATCAGGCTTGGAAATATTGTCCCGGCAGATGCGGTACTGGGCGGCGGGAAGTTCCTGCTCCTGGACGAATCGGCACTGACCGGGGAATCCCTCCCTGTTGAAAAAAAGAAGGGCGACACCGTGTACTCCGGATCCATCGTCCGGCAGGGAGAGATGGATGCAAAGGTTACAACGACCGGGATTAACACCTATTTCGGCAGGACGACCCGGCTGCTCCGGGAAAAACCCCCGCGAAGCCATTTCCAGGCAGCGGTCGAGAAGATTGGGAATTATCTCATCATACTTGCGGTAGTCCTGGTCGGGATAGTCCTTATCGTTGCACTTATCAGGTCGGAATCCTTCATCGAAACGCTCCAGTTTGCGCTCATATTGGTAGTCGCCGCAATTCCCGCCGCGCTACCGGCAGTCCTGACCGTGACCCTTGCCGTAGGCGCGGTAGCTCTTGCCAGGAAGGAAGCCATCGTCAGCAGGCTCACTGCGATCGAAGAGATGGCAGGAATGGACATCCTCTGCTCCGATAAGACCGGGACAATTACGCAGAATTCCCTCAGTATCGGCGGGATCCGGACGTTTCCGGATATCCGGGAGGAAGACCTTCTCACGGCAGCCGCATTGGCCTCGCGGAGAGAGAGCGACGACCCCATCGATCTCGCGGTATTTTCCCGGTATGACCTTCTCTCCCCCCCTCGTCATGATGCGGGTCGTCCCGAAATTTTGGATTTCGTTCCCTTTGATCCGGTCTCCAAGTTCTCCCGGGCGTCCCTGCGTGACCGTTCGGGGAGGACGTTCGGAGTTGCGAAAGGCGCGCCCCAGGCAATCGCATCCCTTGCAGGGACGGGAGCTGTTCCTTGGGGAGAACTGGACCGGTGGATAACGGAATTTGCCGAAAAGGGATACCGTTCCCTCGGGGTTGCACGGACCGACGGGTCCGGGAACTGGCAGTACCTCGGCCTGATCGGCCTCTTTGATCCGCCGAGGGAGGACTCTGCGGCAACGATAGCCGAGGCGGAAAAACTCGGTGTGAACGTCAAAATGGTGACCGGGGATCACATCGCTATTGCAAAAGAGATTGCAGGCCAGGCCGGTCTCGGCCGGAACATCCTTCCCAGATCGGCACTCGCTGCCGGTGACGGGAAGGAATACCGGGACCGGGTGGAATCAGCCGATGGCTTTGCCCAGGTCCTCCCGGAGGACAAGTTCAAGATAGTGAAAGTCCTGCAGGAAGGCGACCATATCCTCGGGATGACCGGGGACGGGGTGAACGATGCGCCTGCCCTGCGGGAAGCGGATACCGGAATCGCGGTAGCAGGCGCGACCGATGCAGCGAAGTCCGCAGCGGATATCGTCCTGACAAGACCCGGACTCTCGGTCATCATCGATGCAATCGCAAGGAGCCGGGAGATTTTCCGGCGGATGGAAAATTATTCGGTTTACCGTATCGCAGAGACGGTCCGGGTCCTGATTTTCCTGACCCTCTGTATCGTAGTCCTGAATTTTTACCCGGTCACGGCGCTCATGCTGGTCATGCTGGCAATCTTAAACGATCTGCCCATCATGATGATCGCCTTTGATAACGCACCGGTCGCGGAAAAGCCGGTGCGCTGGCAGATGAACCGGATCCTGACCATATCGAGCATTCTCGGTATCCTCGGCGTCGTATCAAGTTTTATCCTTCTCTGGCTGGCGCGGGAAGTGTACCATCTCCCTGCGGGGGTGGTCCAGACCCTGATATTTTTGAAGCTTGCGGTTGCCGGACATCTGACCATTTACCTTGCACGGACCGGACAGCAGCATTTCTGGGAGCCTCCGCTGCCCGCCTCATCGTTCTTCTGGGTGACGGAAAGCACCAAAGTGGTTGCAACCGTTGTCGCGGTCTTCGGGATTTTCATGACGCCGATAGGCTGGACCCTTGCCCTGATCGTCTGGGGATATGCGCTCCTGTCGTTTGTGATCAACGATCTCATCAAGGTATACCTGTTCCGGGCGATCCATCCCTATTCATGACCCGGTTCTCCCGCGAGTGGCTTTTGGTATACAGGATCACCTTTTCCGAAGGAGCATTTCCAGTCTGTCCGGACAGAGCGGGTCCGAAGCGTGACATACTGCCTGTATCCAGGATATTTCCCTGCCGAACATTCCGGATAGTTCCTTTTTATAAAAAGCGTCGCGTTATCTACATTTTTATATTGCCGTCTCCCACAAGCCGCATAGGGAATGAATGGCAACGGCATTCAGCATTCTTCCCGGGTTCATCCCGTACCGGTATGCATCTGCTGCAGGTATCGGGGGAGCCGGTCCCGCTCGTGGTATCTCCAGTCCGGGTCTCCGGGATATGCATTCGCTGAACCGTTTCCGGGTTGGCGATGACCAATCGCGAATGTAGTGCGGGTTCCCTGAAAATCCTCCCTGTAACCGGGGAAAACATGTCCGGGTTCCTGACGGGAAACCGGAAGGAACGTGGTTGTGTTATGGCTGAAATAAAAAAGAAAGACCGCCAGGTGCTCGGTCTCTTTACCCTGTCTATGATTGGTGTTGCCGCGGTGCTCTCCCTGCGGAACGTACCCTCCGTTGCAGAAGAAGGGTTCAGTTCCGTTATCTTCTGGATCATCGGGGCGATAATCGTCTTTATTCCCGTGGCCTTCGTATCCGCGGAACTTGCCACCGGCTGGCCGAAATCCGGCGGGCTGTACGTATGGGTGAAGGAAGCGTTCGGGGACCGGTGGGGGTTTGTGACCAGCTGGTTTTACTGGATAGCGAACGTGGTCTGGTTCCCGACCATTCTTGCATTCACCGCTGCAACGATTGCCTACATCTTCAACCCTGACCTTGCAGGCAACGGTCTGTACATGATGACGGTCATCCTGATCGTTTTCTGGGCGGTCACCCTCGCCAACTTCTTCGGGATGAAGGTTTCCGGCTGGATCAGCACGGTCGGCGTGATTCTCGGGACCATCCTTCCGGGCGCAATCCTGATCATAATGGGAATCTGGTGGCTTGCTGCCGGGAACCCGTCGCAGATCACGATGACGGGCGGTTCGGTTATTCCCGATTTTTCAAGCGTCGAAAATATCGTCTTTCTTATCGGGGTCTCCCTCTCCTTTGTAGGACTGGAACTCTCCTCCATCCATGCGCAGGAAGTAAAAAACCCCAGCCGGGATTATCCCAAGTCGATTCTCATCGCCGTTATCATTGTTCTCCTGGTGTATATCATCAGCACCATCGCGGTCGCAGCCGTAGTCCCCCAGCATGAGATAAGCCTCGTTGCCGGTCTCATGCAGGCATTCGAGGCGTTTTTCAAACCGTTCAACCTGGCAGTGGCGGTTCCCGTCATCGCCGCCCTTACGGCAATCGGTGCGTTTGCCCTGATCAACACCTGGGTCATGGCCCCGGCAAAGGCAATCCTCGTGACCGCGAGAAACGGCGACCTTCCCCCGATCCTCCAGCATGTGAACCGGAATTATGCGCCGGTATCCATCCTCATCCTCCAGGCCGTTATCGGGACGCTTCTTGCAAGCGTCTTTGTTCTCATGCCGAACGTGAATGCATCCTACTGGCTAATCACCGCACTGACATCCCAGCTGTACGCGATCATCTATATCCTGATGTTTGCGGCCGCGATCCGGCTCCGGTACACCCGGCCTGAGGTGAAACGGCCCTATACCGTCCCGGGAGGGAAAGCCGGGATGTGGCTGGCGGCCGGTGTCGGTCTTGCAGGATCCGTCCTGATCCTGATCATCGGGTTCTTCCCGCCTTCCCAGATTTCTACCGGAAGCCTTCTCTTCTACGAGGCGTTCCTGTTCGGAGGAATCATTCTCTTCACGCTGATCCCGTTCCTGGTTTACCGTTTCAGGAAACCCCACTGGAAACCGGAGAAGGATATCGATGCCCTCCTGGAGAAGATGTAACCGCCTGTTCCAACCGGGGGGATAACCGGCTCCTCATTTTTCCGGTTTGTAGTCCTCCGGTTTGCAGGTATCTGTATAAAACCGGTTTTGCCGGGTTCATAACCTATATGTGAAGGGAACCGGAGAATAGTCGTGTTCCCGTTTATCGGCAGTACCTGGTTTCTGCCGGTACACCGGGGGAGGAATTTCCATGATCCAGATATCTCTGAACGAGCATGAAGCGGCGGTTCTCAAAGAAGTTCTTGAACATTATATCCCTGATTTACGGATGGAAATCGCAGATACCGAGAGGAAGGAGTTCCGCGATCGCCTCAAGGAACGGGAAGAAATACTGAAGAAAGTCCTCGCGCTGCTTCCAACGTAAGGATGCGTTTTTCAGGCAGGCCGGCGGAGGCGGGTGTCGGGCGGTAAGTACTGCTAGGTTTGTCGATCAGGAATTTTCACAGGGAGGATCGGTGTTTCCTGAGAAAAAGCGGTTGGGACCTTCTGCCAGAGACCGGTTCCGGTACCGTGGGAAGTCTTTCGTGAGCAGGACAGGACCGGAACAGCCGGAACATCCGTGCAGCAACGGAAAGGAGAGCTTTTTTGGATCCAAAAAAGGGAACACTAAAATAGGATAGGGCAGAAATTAAAATTCCTCGATAGAGTGAAGTTTTCGTTTCCATCCGGCGTCACCCCGACCAAGCGTGTCATCGTAATTGCGATAGTCGTCGGTATCATAGCCGGCGTGGGATCCCTTCTTTTTTACGAAGGGCTCAAATGGGCGACCGCCTTTTTCATGGGGGATCTCCTGCAGTACGTGTACCCGAAGGAGGGCCAGGGCGCCGCCGCGATCAGCCAGTGGTCCGAACCCGGTTCCCTGGCGCTTCTGCTGCCCATCCTCATATTCGGAAGCCTCATGACCGGAATACTCGTGACCCGGCTTGCCCCTGAGGCGGAAGGGCATGGGACCGATGCCGCGATCAAGGCATTCCACGGGGAAGGCAGGATCCGGAAACGCGTGCCTGCCCTGAAAGCCATAACCGCTATCCTCACCATCTCGACCGGCGGGAGCGCAGGACGGGAAGGTCCGGCAGCACAGATCTCTGCCGGGTTCGGGTCCCTTGTCGCCGACATGCTCGGGCTCTCTCCCCGCGAGAGGAGGATCGCGCTCACGACCGGGATAGGGGCGGGAATCGGGACCATATTCAAGGCGCCATTGGGGGGAGCCGTACTTGCGGCGGAAGTCCTCTATACCCGGGATTTTGAGTCAGATGCCATCATCCCGGCATTCCTTGCCTCGGTCATCGGGTACGCCATCTTCGGGTTTTTCGAAGGGTACTCCCCCATATTCGCGCTCGGCCCGCTCTCCTGGACTGTCTGGCAGATCCCGCTCTTCCTCATTCTCGGGATACTCTGTGCAGTTTTCGGGCTGCTCTATATCTGGCTTTTTTACTGGAGCCGCGACCGGTTTGCAGCCGTATTCAAAAAGTATGATCTCCCGCTCTTTCTCAAACCCGTCTCCGGTGCCGTCATCCTCGGGTTACTGGTGGTCGGGCTTACTCTCATTTCCCCTGAGGCGGAGATACTCGGACTCGCCGCCCTGGGACCGGGGTACGGCTTTGACCAGCTCATGTTCTATTCCATGCTTCCGCTCGCAGTAGTCCTGCTGCTCCCGTTTGTGAAGATCCTCGCAACCTCCCTGACCCTGGGGTCAGGCGGAAGCGGGGGTGTCTTCGGTCCCGGGCTCACCATCGGTGCGGCGGTCGGTGCAGCACTCGGTATGGTCCTCCACTTTTTCTTCCCTGCCTATGTTCCCCTCGAAACGATCCCGGTGTTTGTCGTTGTGGGCATGATCTCCCTTTTCGGTGCGGTCGCGAATGCCCCGATTGCCGTCCTCATCATGGTCGTGGAAATGGTCGGGAGCATCACGATCCTGATTCCGTCAATGGCCGCAGTTGCGGTTTCCCATCTCCTGACCGGAGAAAAGACAATCTTCCGGGAGCAGGTGCCGACCAAAGCGCAGTCCGGCGCCCACCGGGGAGAGTACAACCGGCAGGTGCTGGAACAGATCCCGGTGATGGATGCCATGATACCTCTCGATGCCGTCCTTTCGTTTACACCCGACGATAATCCCGCGAAGGTTGCGGAAGCTATAGCGGCGACCGGCCATACGGGATTTCCGGTCCTTGAAGAAGGACGGTTGATCGGGATCGTCTCGAACCAGGATGTGCGGAATTGCCGGCTGGAAAAGAACGGATCTCCCGCTATCCGGGAGGTAATGACCCCGGCGCCCCTGGTCATCCATCCGGAGAATTCCCTCGAAGATGCGCTCTCCCTCATGGTCGATCACTCCTTCAACCATCTCCCGGTTGTTCGGGCGGATCGCGAAGACATCCTCGTCGGGTTCCTGACCAGGACCGATATCCTGCGGGCGTATGCCGGATCCGATCGTGCCCGGGAGAAAAAGTGAATCCCGAAAAGGGATCGCATTATTCCGGGGAATAATCCCCGGAAAGGGATCCGGCTTTTTCAATTCCTTCCCCAGTCTCACGCAAGGAACGAAATTATTACCAGAAGGACGATGAGTACCCCGAGAAGAAGTGCTATCTTCTCTATCAGGTTCGTTGCCTGCCATTGGAGATAGAGATCCCGGGGCCCGATCCTTAGGAGGACAACTCCAATCAGGCTCCCGGTGATGAGACCTACCACATTCTGCAGGGTCAGGATAAGCGCACGGAAAAAGCCGGACGGGTAGATAACCAGGGAAATTCCGGTGACAACGGCAGGAGGGAGAAGCGCTGCGGCAATTGCGACTCCGGCAACTCCTTCCGGGATTCCTTTTGACAGTGCGATGATGGTTGCGAGGCCGAGCAGGATTGCCATGACGATGTAGATGGAATTTGCATCCATCCGCGTCATAATTTCCGTGGTGACGGGAAGCACCATGAATCGGGACAGGAGAAAGGTGATGCCTGCAGCGATCCCGGCCAGAAGAAGAATCAGGACACCGATAATCCGGGTGCAGCGGAGCATTCCCTTGAAGTCCCCGACAGCAATCGTTATCGCGAGCGCGTAAATCGGACCGAGAAGCGGGGAGATCAGCATGGCCCCGATGATAATTCCGACGTTATTCAGAAAGAGGCCGATTAATGCGACAAGGCCGGCTATCGCCGCAAGACTCACTTTGTCCCAATCAAGGTGGCTCGATCCTTCAATCGAAGAGAGGATCTTCTCGATGGGTGTCTTCTCCTTCCTTTTCTTTTCTGTCCGGAACTGCTCCTTCAGACTGTCGATGAAGGGAGAGATGACAAAATCGGGGGACGAAACTTCAATGAGGGGATAGTGTTCGTCTTTGGGTGCCGTCGTTCGGATCATCGTGAGAAGATCGGTCCAGAAAGGACGGCTTGTCGGGACCGGTTTATCCTTGTCAAGGGTGGTATGCGTCTGTTCGATTATCTCATCCAGCATCTCGTCCGGAATGTAGATGGTGTACATGACGAGGGTATCCTGTTTGTCAACGCTGGAAATGACATTCCGGAACATGGATTCAACCGTTCCCGCATCCTCCGCCTTCACTGTTATAATGACCTTTTTCACCGGGTATCCCATCCTTCCCTACAAGGACACTCTACCCTGAATATAATAATCTCATGGATCCGGCAGGGACCTGCCGGTTGTTTCCATGTTCCCTGTGGCGGTGGAAGTGCTCCGTCACGGGAAACACGAATACCTCCGGTTATCCGGAAGTATTCAGGAGTATGATGGGGAAATGCGTTCCGGTACGATAAACCTGACCTGAAACAACAGCGGAAAAAAGAGAATCCCTGTCCGGTACCCTCCGGGCGAATGCTGCCCGGCGGGCAGGGGCCGTCAGAACAGCCAGCTCATCTTCGGATGGGAATCCAGGGACGCCTCGCGGTAATCTTCGAGCCAGCGTGCCTCCGGGTTGCTCGCGTATACCATGAACTTCCCGATATTCTCCCGGTCCGCTGCCTGGTGATACCGCATGAAGACATGCTTGGCATTTTTGCCCACGATCTCGATCTTTCCCGTCGCATGGGACATGACGAACCGTGCCCGCTTTGCAAGGCCCGAACAGGTCTGCCAGGCGGTCTGGATCACCTGGTAGGATTTCTCCACCGGAACCTGGAAGATGCGGTTGCCGAGGGACGGCCGGCACTGGAATACATAGTAGGGGGCGACTCCGCTGAAGGTAAGTTTCCGGAAGAGGCTTGTCAGCGTCGCGGAATCGCTGTTCACCCCGTTGAGTATCGGTGTCTGGTGGAGCGGGACGACCCCTGCCTGCTGGATCCGGTTCAGCGCTTCCACAGAGACCGGAGTCAGTTCGTTCGGGTGGTTGAAGTGGGTCATTAAGTAAATCCGCTTCTCGGGAGTGCTGTACTTCCGGAGAACGGAGCAGAGCCCGGGGTCGTTCAGGATCCGGTACGGATCGTAGGCCGGCATTTTACTGCCGATACGGATGCCCTGCACATGGTCGATCTCGCGCAGTTCCCTGAGGATCGTTTCGAGTTTCCGGGTCTCAAGAGTCAGGGGATCTCCACCGGTCAGGAGGACGTTCGTGATCTCGGTATGTTCCCTGATATAATCCAGCCCGGGGCATACATTATGAACCGCTTCGCGTTCTTTTCCGATGAAGAGCCGTTTCCGGAAGCAGAACCGGCAGATCCCGCCGCAGACATCAGAGAGGAGCAGGAGACTGGTCTGGTCGTACTTGTGCTGGAGCCCGGGTTTCCGGGTGAAATCCTTTTCGCACGAAGGGTCCAGGCATCCCCCGCCCTGCAATTCGGCGGCATCGGGAATGATGATTTTCCGGATAGGGTCGCGCCGGTCCTTCCAGTTGATCAGGGACAGGTAATACTCGTTCGCACGGAACGGGAACCTGTCGCTTACGTTCTCCATCTCGTTTCTTTCCTTGGGGGAGAGCCCGACAAGATTATCGAGCTCATCTATTGAATTAAGATACTTCGTACTCATGGTTACACCTCGCGGATGCTCTGCGGGAAACTGTTCCTTCTCGCCGGAATACAACAGAGCAGACAATGAAGATACTGCGGGTACTTCGGATTGGTAAAGCAGATGTATGGAATTACCCGACAACTTTCTTTTGGGGATTATGTTTTAAACCCTTTCCGGTTCCGACCCTGCCCGGTTCCTGAAAACGGAAAACAATTCAAAGGTATTTTTGCGCGGCGAGACCGGAAATACTTTATATTCTCGGCCAAAAGAGAGATCGATGTACCCAGGGCCGCAGGCATCTGCAGCTGTGCTCGTCATAGGCACGGTTCTAGCTGCCGCATTGGGATTTGGTTTTGTAGCATTCTGTTCCGGCCATCAGTTCCCGGTGCCTTCTGCACAGGCTGCCCCTGCCCGGACTTCCAGCCATACGGAAATTTATCTCTCCGGTTCTGCAGGAGATTCCGTATATCTTCCCCTTTTCACTGTCAAGAAAAGAAGATCGGAAACCAGCCAGGGAATTGTTCCCCTGCCGGCATCTGAATTCCTTACAGGAGCGGGTTCCGGATTGTCCGAACCGTCCGGTCACAATGCAGGCATCCTTTTTGCTGCAAGCAGCGATCCCGTCCCGGCCTACGGCATCTTGGATACAACACGGAAATACGGTTCCCCACCGGGGACTGCAGGGTCGGCATATACCGGTACCGGAAAGAGTGCAGATCAGGAAGTGAGCAGATCGCTGCAGACCCTGGAACCTATACCGGTACCTGAGAAAATCGCCGCTTCGGCCGGATCGGCATGCACTCTTTCTGCCCTGGCATTTGCAGTCCTCGCTGCAATCGCCGTCCCGTGCGGGAAGATTGCATTCCGGAACCGGTCCGGAATGGATCTGATCCGACTCTTTTCCCGGTCCCGGTCTCTTCCCCGGATCTCCCGTTTGCCCAGATTCTTTTTTCCGGCTGCCGGAATATGGCAGCCCTGTACAAAGCCGCAATTTCCGGACCTACTCCCGGGACGAGGATGGATGATATGATATCTGTTAAAGCGAAGCACCAGAAACCGACAAAAGTCACGGTTGTAGCCTGGGCGCTTGGATTTCTCGTAAGTTTTCTCCTGTTTGCATCCGAGTACAAGTCCATTATCCTGCATCCCGGCCGGTTTCTGAATACGGATTTCAGCCTGCTGGCAGCTGCATTCTTTTCCGTGATTGCAGGGGGTTGCGTTGTGATTGTCATACTGTTCCTTTTCAGACCGAGGGAGGGGTGATGACAATGGGATAACTATCCCGTCCGGTCCCGGACCGATGCAGCCACGGGAACCGGATTGGTCCCCTCTTCAACCGGCGGAGGTTCTCATTAGCATCTGCTCTGAAAATTATTAAAATTACAATAAAATGTATTTCAGCCCTGAAATGGAAAAAGGGTTTAAATTATGACAGAAAAACAGGATACCAACGGATTAGCAGGTTGCCCTCATAGTCCAATCCTCACCATGTGCCTGCCGGTCCGTTTTTCCCATCCTTCCTTTTCCGGAACAGGGCGCTTTACCGGAACGGGATACTTTACCGGATATGAATGCCATGAACAACGATTATGCTGAAGAACCGGAGAAATGCCAGGGCATTTTACCGGAACAATCCGATATCTGCATCGACACAGGAATATTCTCTCGCGGGGTTCGGCCCGATCTGGCAACTACCCTCTACCGGCCCCCCGACCTGCTGCACAACCCGGCCTTTGCCGACGGTTCCCTGCGTCCGCCCCACCATGCAGCGGCAGGCATGGTTCGAAAGCCGGGATGGTGATTCGCATTCCCGAAACCGCAGCCACGTACCGTATTATCCGGGATACCCGGGTTCCGGATAAGGAACCGGCGTATTGGAGCGACTGGCGCTGGCATATCGGCCACACGGTACGGGATATTGCCACATTCGAGAGAGCGCTCGGGATTGAATTCGGGCAGGAAGAGCGAAAGGCCCTCCAGGAAACCGTCGACCGGTTCCCGCTCAGCATAACACCCTATTACCTCTCGCTGATCGACCCGGGCGATCTCTGGAACGATCCGATATTCAAGCAGGCATTTCCTTCCCCAAAGGAACTGATCGTCGAATCCTACGAACGGTCCGATCCGCTTGAGGAAGACAAGGACAGTCCCGTACCCTGCATCACGCACCGGTACCCGGACCGGGTTCTTTTCCTTGTCAGCAACACCTGCGCCATGTACTGCCGGCACTGCACGAGGAAAAGGAAGGTGGGCGATATGGACTCGATCCCGGGCCGCGAGGAGATCCTTGCCGGCATCGAATATATCCGGAACCATACGTCTGTCCGCGATGTCCTGCTCTCGGGTGGCGACCCCCTGATGCTTCCCGACGAGTACCTGGACTGGATCCTGACAAAACTGCGGGAGATACCCCACGTGGAAGTGATCCGGATCGGGACCCGGGTCCCGGTCGTCCTCCCGTTCCGTATCACGGACGATCTTGTAGCGGTCTTAAAAAAACACCATCCCCTCTGGATTAACACCCAGTTCAACCATCCCAAGGAGGTGACCGATGCGTCCTGCGATGCCCTCGCCCGTCTTGCCGATGCCGGAATCCCGCTCGGCAACCAGTCGGTCCTCCTGTCCGGGGTCAACGACTGCCCCAGGATCATGAAAAGCCTGATTCACCAGCTCGTGAAGAACCGGGTCAGGCCGTATTACCTGTACCAGTGCGATCTCTCGGAAGGCATCAGCCATTTCAGGACGCCGGTCTCCAAGGGACTCGAGATCATGGAGAACCTGATCGGCCACACGAGCGGGTTTGCCGTGCCCCGGTATGTCATCGATGCCCCGGGCGGCGGGGGAAAGATCCCGGTCTTCCCGAATTATATCCTCACCTGGTCTGTCCACAAGGTCGTCCTCCGGAATTTCGAGGGCATGATCTGCACGTACCAGGAACCTGCCAATTACGATCGGATCTTCTGCAACGGGAACTGCCAGTCCTGCAAGCTCCAGCTGAGCATCGACCGGCCGAGACTGCCGAATGTCACGGGAGTAGCCAAGCTCCTTGCCGACTTTGACGATACCACGACACTCGTTCCTGAGCACACGGACCGTATTGAACGGAGAGGAGATGAGAGTGTCTGATACGGTCGAATTTGTGGGAAAGAGCCTTGTCCAGCACGGCCCCCTGAACCGGAGGATCTATGTCCTGGATCTCGATCCCTGGGAGATCTCGTGCACCCTGCGCACCCTCGATAGTCTTGCCGGGGAAAAGGGGTATTCGAAGATCATTGTGAAGGTTCCGGAGCAGTCTCTCGATTTCTTTAGGGGGAACGGCTATATTGTCGAAGCTGAGATCCCCGGTTTCTTCAGCGGCGTGACCCGCGCTTATTTCATGGCAAAATTCCTGGATCCCGAACGTCAGGCAGTTCCGGATCGCGACCGGATAGATTCCGTACTCGCATCCTGCCGGGCTGCGGAACCTTCGGAAGAGCGGAGGGACCTGCCTGCGGGGATGGAGATCCTGAAGTCCCGTCCTGAAGATGCAGAGCAGCTTGCAGCGCTGTACCTGGAAGTGTTTTCCACCTACCCGTTCCCCATCGGGGACCCTGGGTTCCTGCGGCAGGGAATGGAAGCAGACACCCGTTATTTCCATGTGACCTGCAGGGGCACGGTCATTGCGGCATCGTCATTTGAATTCTCCCGCCTCGCAGGAACCGCCGAGATGACGGATTTCGCCGTACTTCCGGAGTACCGGGGCTCGGGTCTTTCCGGGTTCCTGCTCCGGAGAATGGAGCGGGAAGCGCAGCAGACGGGAATACTCCTCGCGTATACGATTGCGAGGGCGGTAAACCTCCCGGTCAATCGCCTTTTTGCAGGTGCCGGATACCGGTACGCGGGCCTCCTTGCCGGGAACACGAACATCTGCGGGTCATTTGAGAGCATGAATGTCTGGTACAAAAGGTTCTCTTCCCCGTCGGATCAGTCTGCGGAGGTAAACGCATGATTGAATTTCCGTACCTGTATGTAATCGGGACCCTCCTCACGGGGCTCCTCCTCGCGGCTGCCGCGTATATCGTTATCAGGTGGCTGAAAACGAAAGCGGCGCTCACCCCGTCCCAGCTGGATGATATTATCCTCGATTCAATCGGGACTCCGGCAATCGTTATCATTCTTCTCTCATCGGTATATGTCGCATTCACCGCATTCGGCCCGATGCCCCAGCTTCCGGGGGCGGATCAACTCCAGGGCAATCTGCCCGATCAGCTGGTAAGCGCCGTATATATCCTCATCGTTGCCTGGATTACCTCAAGCTTTTTTACGAGGGTTATCGGGACCTATGGCAAACAGTTCGCTGAAAAGACGGAGAGCGACCTTGACGACCGGATGATGACCTTCCTGGAGAAGATGATCAAATATTTCATCTGGTTCATCGCGTTCCTCCTGATCCTGTACACGTTCAGAATCGATATCACCCCGTTCCTTGCAGGCGCCGGAATCGCGGGTCTCGCCCTCGCCCTGGCCGCACAGGAAATCCTGAGCAATTTCCTGGGCGGGGTTGTGATTACGCTCGACAAGCCGTTCAAAGTCGGGGACCGGGTGAAGGTCAACGAGTATTTCGGCGATGTGATCGAGGTCGGCCCGAGAAGTACCCGTATCCAGACGCTCGATTACCAGATTGTCTCGATCCCGAACGCGACGATAACTTCGAATGTGATCGTGAATTATGCGATGCCTGACCAGAAGATCAAGGTCAGGATCCCGGTCTCGGTCGCATACGGGACCGATATGCAGGAAGTAAAAGACCTGCTCCTCTCGATAGCTAGGGAAGCGGCATCTGCGACACCCTGGGTCCTCACCGATCCCGCTCCGTCGGTCTACTTCCTGGAATTCGGCGAGTCGAGCCTGAACCTCCAGCTGATCCTCTGGGCAAACGCTTATGAGAATGCCTGGGAAGTCCAGGATTACGTGAATATGAGAATCGACCGGGAGTTCAAAAGCCGGGGAATCGAGATCCCGTTCCGGCAGGTGGATATCCATATGCGGGGTGGAGTGGGCGCCCCGTGAGCGCATCCCGGGAGGTCCCGATCCCGTACCGGATCGTTGCCCTCCTCCAGGAACAGAACCGTCTCATCGGGTACCCGCCCGACCGGCTCGCACGAGAGATCCAGTCGGCCGGGTTCCGCTGCACCCGGTGCGGATCCTGCTGTACCCGTGCCCTGAACAGCAACATTTTTCTTCTGGACCATGAAGTGACTGCGGCAGGAACAATCGATCCCGCGTCGGTCGTGCCCGCACCCGATCCGGAATTCTGCGACCAGAACGGAACATTGTACAGTTCCGGTTTCTCTCTCCGCATGAAAGATGATACTCCGGGTTCCTGCTGGTTCCTTGAAAACGGCAGGTGCCGGATCTACGATCAGAGATTTTCCGTCTGCCGTATCTATCCGCACATGCTCCATGGCATTACGGATGAAGCGGAACCCGGCGGGCGTACCTGGCAGAAGTTCGCACGGCTTCACGATCACGGTTCCTATCAGGGAGATATTCCCTGGGACGACTGCCTGGAGCTTGCAAGAAATGTCAAGGAATATGAAAACGCGGTCCTGACGCAGCAGATATCTTTTCTCGAAACGGTTCACGAGTATTTTACCGTGCACGGCCTCCGTCACGATCCGGCCCGGTATGACCACCGGCTGCATCAGTTCCTGGCAGGAGATCCGGTTCCCGTGATGGTGTACCGTTCCGGCGAGCTGGCAGCATTCGATAGTTCCCGGACCGGTTTCGCACGATAACCTGCCTGCACGCGGAACCGTTCAGCAGTTCATCTGCAACCGGACATTTCCCTGCTGCCGCAATCCGGGTTCCCCGCGGGATGTAAAATTGTCATAACATATATGCAGGATTCCAGCTAACCTGTCAGTGATGGATGCGGCGGTAACCGTCCTCTTTATTGGTGTCTTGATTTTTATCGGAAATATTCTCTGCAGGATTTTCACCCTCACGAAAATTCCGGATGTCCTTTTCCTCATATCCCTCGGGATTGTAATCGGGCCGATCTTCGATCTGGTCGAACCGGATGCGTTCGGTGTCGTCGGCCCGCTCTTCACCTATGTCACGCTCGCGATCATCATGTTCGAGGGCGGACTCCACATCACCATTGGTACCATCAGGAAAGCTTTCAATGGCACCATGGCAATCACCCTTGCGAACTTCGCATTAATAACCTTCCTCTGTATCTTGATCCTGCCGTCTCTTGCCGGGTTTACTTTCCTGGAATCCTGCATGCTCGGTGCGATTCTCGGCGGGACATCTTCGGCAGTCGTGATACCCTTCACGAATTTCCTCAATATCCGGAACGATTCGAAGGCTATTCTCGCCCTGGAATCCGCCATCAGCGATGTGCTCTGTATCGTTGTCCTGCTTGCACTTCTCGATCTCGTCAAACTGAATGAGTTCAACCCCGGCCATCTTATCGGGACCGTTATCGCCTCGTTCTTAATCGCCATCATCATCGGTGTTATTGCAGGAATCTGGTGGTCGTCGGTCTATCATAAACTCGCAACAATAAAAAGCGTCTTTATCACCCCGGCATTTGTGTTCATCGTCTTCGGGGTTGTGAACCTGATGGGATTCTCGGGAGCGATTGCTGCCCTTGCATTCGGGATAACGCTCGGGAACCTCTATTATTTCAAGGCGGAAAAGATCCTCCCGATTTTCAAGGACGCAGAACAGGTCGAACTCACCCTGGTTGAGACCGAGTTTCTGTCCCAGCTCGTTTCGGTCCTCAAGACGTTCTTCTTCATTTATATCGGGATATCGATCCATTTCACCAACATGTCGATCATCTATATCGGGGCAGTCCTCACTATTGCAATTTATATCGGGCGTATTGTTATCGTCTGGTGCACGATTCCCCGGCACATCCCGAAGCAGGATGCAGCGATCATGGCGATCATGGAACCGAAGGGACTTGCCGCAGCTGTCCTTGCATCGCTTCCCCTTGCGGCAGGAGTTGCAGCAGGGCAGGTGATCCAGGACACGACCTACATCGTGATCTTCTTCAGTATCCTGCTCTGCTCGATCCTCGTGTTCCTCATGGAAAAGACCCCGATATCGAAAGCGTACCAGAAATTATTCTTTTCCTTCGGGAAAGAGGAAGAGGAGCCAAAGGCGGAGTCACCGTAATCCGGAAAACGCTGTACCAGCTCAGATTTTACCGGAGAATTCCCTTGTTACGGCAGGATGTGAGGAATTTCCTGCCGGTCTGGATATCAAAATTCCTGGGAAAGCCCGGACCGGTATCCGGAACTCCGGAAACGAATCCCTGACAGGAACGCGTGAAATTTCAGACAGCCCATTCAGCTGATAACGGGATAGTCTTCGAGCCATAGCGTCTTTCCGGATGCAGCCCGTCCAGGTTGTCCGGAGAGACCGCCCGCTCCGAAAGGGATACCACATATCCATCCTAAATCCGGATTTTAAAAAAAATGCTGTTATTCCAGGTCGTGCAGGGCCCGGAGTTTCTTTTCGATAACCGCGGAGATATGGTAATGTCCGGGCAGGGAGAAAATTCCCGTGTCCAGTTTCACGGATTCCTCAATGTCGGTATCCGATATCCCATACCTGCTGTGCTCCATGATTTCATGGAAGAATACTTTCCCACCTGCGGGAGTCACCTTGCAGAGGGCACACCACTCCCGGTCATATCTGATATAATAAAAGGCCCTTCCGATCTGGGATCTCCTCTGGTTCTCCAGTTCCCCCAGGATCAGCTCATACCTGGGTTCGGATCTGTCCGGCATACTGTACCGGGGCAATGGTTCCATACCATTGGTCCGTTCTGCCTGTGCCATGATGCGATCACATCCTCTACCCCTCCCTCTCCCGGGGATGGTACTTCCGGGATCAGGCAGATGGAACTTATTTTCCGTGCTATTTATAATTTTGTTTAGATGCATTCTTTCGGAACATCGGGCAGGGACGTTTCCTGTCTCACTCCGGTGGTCCTTCGGAACCGGAGCGCTTCATGTAAGAAAAGAATCGTCGTGAAGCTGGAATGCGCCGGTTTCACGGTTTCCGGATCCCGAGGGAATCAAGAAGCGTGCAGGTGGCGCAAAGTTCTCCCGATGTTGGTTCCCCGCACACGGGACAGGGAGTTACGGCTGCGGAATCCTGCCCGGCAGAGAATTTCCCGGAGAGTTTTTCCTGCCCCTGCAGGATCTTCATCAGGGTCCCGGGATACCGGTACTCCATCGTACCCAGCATCTTCCTGACATCGGCCCTGAGGGCAAACCGGGTATAGGGACATTCCGGGAGCGGCAGGACGACATTCCGGAGCATGCCGTACGTCACGACTTCGCGCTCCGAGAGGTACCGGAGCGGTTTGATCCTGGGTACGAACGAGTCCTGCGCTCCCGGGGAAAGCCGTGCGAGCGTACGGGTGAGATCGCCGCGCAGGTAATTCATCATCGCCGACTGGGACTCATCGTCGAGACAATGACCGGTCGCAAGTTTTGTCGCGCCTTCTTCCCTGGCAAGGGTGGTGAGGGCACGCCTCCGGAGCGTCCCGCAGATCGAACACGCCACCTGCTCCCGGCCCGGAACGAGCTCGTCCAGGGTCTTTCCGAAGAGGTCCGGAAATGCGATGGTGCGGAGCGGAACCCGGAGCCGGGCGGCAAGGCGCTCTGCGGCGGCAACCGTATCCTCCCGGTATCCTGCGATGCCTTCATCGATGGTAAGCGCAACGAGTTTCACGGACGTGTCATCGGAAAAGATCCGGTGCAGGACTTCTAAGAGAACCGAACTATCCTTTCCCCCGCTCAGGGCAACGGCAACCGTGTCGCCTGGCCCGACCATGCCGCAATCGCGAATCGTGGTCCGTACGGAATCCTCGAACCAGGAAAGAAAGTGGGTATCGCAGAAGTGCGTTCCGGAAACGCGGCTGAAATACACGGCAGGTTTTCCACACACGCTGCAAAGGGGCAGCGATCCTTCGGCCGCGTCTTTCCCGGTTCCCGCTCCTGCCATTCATCCCCCGTGCACGATGGCGATGAGCCGGATCTTGTCACCGGAAAAAATCCGTGTGTCTTCGGGAATGATGCCTCCGTTTCGCGAGAGGATCGTCTCGTACGGGTTGAGACCGAGCTCTAAAAGGAGTTCTTCGCCTGTCATCCCCTCCCCGGCAAATTCCTTCCGGCTTTTATCAGGAAAAATTACCGTTATCACGTGTTTTCGCTCTCCGGAAGTAATCAGTATAACCATTGGTTTCCGGAAGACGAAATCCTTTGCAACCGGAACCATATCGTTCCTCTTTTCCGGAAGCGGCCGGCCCGCTGTGTTCTTCAGGACTCCCGCGTGATGCAGTCCGGTGTATTCTGGTTTTCCGGTCCCGGAGGAATCAGGCAGGGAACGGAGAACGAACAGCTGGTCACATGAAGAGGCTCAGGAGCCGGAAGGCGACTGCACCGATTGCAACCGCCATGACGATCTCCCCTATCGTAAGGAGGAGGGTTTTTCTCCAGCCGAAATCCTTCGCAAGCGCGAGAATGGTCGATACGCAGGGGATGTAGAGCATCGTAACGAGCGCAAGGACGATGAGCTGGACCGGGGTGAGGACCGTGGAGAAGATGGTTGTCCCGAAGAGCGCGGCAAGCGTTAAGATCGTCATCTCTTTCCTGATGATGCCGAATACAAAGACTATTCCCGTTACTGCCGGAAGGCCGAGCAGGAACACCGTGACGGGCGAGAGCGCCGCATTGATGGGATCGAGGAGTCCTGCCGAATAGGCGGCGGTGATGGCGATGCTCCCGATGATATACGAGGGAAGGACGATCCAGATCAGGGATTTTGTCCGGGACCAGGTCTGGCCGAGCGCCATTCTCGGCGACGGGATATGGTACTCCGGCATCTCCATGATCATGCCGACCGATTCCCCGGGAAGGACCCGGAACGCGAACCTGCCTGCCACGATGATGATGACAAAATCAATGATATAGAGGGCGATTGCCCACCAGACATTCACGAATGCCGCAACCACCCCGAGGATAACGACCGTGCGTGCCGAGCAGGGAACGATGGTCACGAGAAATGCCGCAAGGAAACGCTGCTTGGGGGACTCGATGATACGGCACGAGAGGCAGGCGGGGACGCTGCAGCCGAAGCCGAGGATGAGGGGGATGATCGCTTTCCCGTGCAGCCCGAGCCGGTGCAGACCCTTGTCCAGCATCACCGAGACCCGGGTCAGGAACCCCGAGTCCTCGATAAGGGAGAGGAAGAGATAGAACGGGACGACATATGGGATGATGAGCGTCACGGCCGCAACAAAACCCGTCCACGCGCCATTGAAGACGATATCGGATACCGAACCGGTTACGAGCGGCCGGACCGGCGCAATCCCGGAGAGGAGATTGGTCAGGACCTCGGAGACCCAGGCACCGACAAAGAACGTCCAGACCAAAAGTCCCCCCAGGACGAGAGCGAGAAGAAGATATCCGAAGACCGGGTGAAGCGCCAGCCGGTCGATCCGCTCGGTCAGGGTATCGGGAAACTCGTCCGGGGACCCGAACGACATCACCTCTCTTCCCAGCTGTTCTGCGGCATGGTACCGTTCCCCGGAGAGGATCGTTCCCGCAGATTCCCCGTGGATTGCGACCAGCTCACGGGCGCAGGCACGGGCAACGGGAATTACCTCATGAGAGCACTGCCCTGCGAGCGCCAGCACATCGGGATCTTCCTCCAGGATCTTAATTGCCGTCCACCGGGCAGGGTACCCGCTGCAGACCGGAGGGAGGAGGGAGATAATCCGGGATATCCGCTCTTCGACCTCTTTTCCATATTCGATGAGATGCGGCTTGGGGGGCGATCGGGCTGCCGCGATGATCGCGTCCGTGAGTTGCGCGATCCCCTTGCCCTGGATGGCAACGGTCGCAACGACCGGGACCCCGAGGATTTTTGCGAGTTTCCCGGTATCGACAAATATCCCTTTTTTCATCGCAAGGTCGTTCTGGTTGATGGCAAGGACGAGCGGGCACCCGAGCTCGGCAAGCTGGAGCGTGAAGAACAGGTTGCGTTCGAGTGCGGATGCATCGAGAATGTTGACGACAACGTCCGGATGATCGTGCACGATAAAGGAGCGCGAGATCCGCTCTTCATCGGAGAGCGTTGCGAACGAGTAGATGCCCGGAAGATCGATAATCCGGAGCCGGTGGCCTTCGTACTGGAGGATCCCTTCCGCCCGTTCGACGGTTTTTCCCGGCCAGTTCCCGATCTCCTGATCGGTTCCCGTGAGCTGGTTGAAGATCGCGCTCTTTCCCACGTTTGCGTTGCCAGCGAGCGCGACCACGTACTCTTTTTTTGTCCCGCTTACGGCCGCGTATTCCGTACCGGGACAATCACTGCATCCGGTGCAGGCGCTCATTCATGGGACTCCCGGCAGGGCGCGATGAAGATATTGTCGGCGATTGCATGATCGATGGCGAGTTTTGTCCTGCGTACCAGGATCTCGACCGGGCCTTCGCCGGGGGATTTCCTCAGGAGGGAGACTTCCGTTCCGACCGTGAGGCCGAGGTCCGTAAGCCGCTGCACGATCTTCCGGTCCCCCCGGATGAACGCGATGGTTCCTTTCCGGCAGGGGGTCAGCTGCGTCACGGGAAGAAGGGCGGTGTCGCGGGAACCGGGGGATTCCCCGGAACGCCCGGCCAGGCATTCGGTGCAATCCTGGACCATGCGGTTGCAGGGTTCGATAGGACTCCCGTGGGGACAGCGCGACGGGGCCCGGAGCATCTTGCAGAGCGCCTGTTCGGTCTCGTCCGAGATTACATGCTCCATCCGGCATGCCTCATCGTGCACGTTCTCGCCCCGGATCTTCAGCACGTCCTTGAGGAAGACTTCGAGAAGACGGTGGCGCCGCTTGACCTTCCGGGCCATTTCGTTTCCTTTCGGAGTGAGCGTTGCACCCCGGTAGGGTTCGTAATTGACGTATCCCTTGTCCGAGAGACTCTGGAGGGCTTCGGTGACGCTTGCGGGTGCGACGTTCATGCACCGGGCTATCGCGGAGGTCTTTGCCGTCCCTTCCTTGCCCTCGATATCGAATATGGTTTCGAGGTACTCCTCGGTTTGTTCGGACGCCATTATCTTATTTAGGAAGCCCTAAGTAGTAAAATATTTTGGAGTTCCTAAATCAGTGAGCCGGAGACGGGCTGTTGTGCATGGGACTGTGAACCGGAAAAACGCTGAAACCAGGATCCCTTTCTGCTTCCGGTTCCTGCCGGGTTATCCGGATAGTTTCGCGAAGCTGGTTTCGGGTCCTCTTGGTTCCAGTCTGCCACAGGCCCGCTTCAGATCGGGAGCCGGCTTCATTCATGGATCATGGTGAGCATCATCTTGAACCGCTGCGGCGCATGGAGGGCGTGCGGTATATTCGCGGGCATGATGATCATCTCGCCTTCCCTGAGATGGAACGGGGCGCCGCCGATTGTGATATCCGCTTCCCCGTCCAGGATTGATGCGATTGCATCGAAAGGCGCCGTGTGCTCCGAGAGCCCTTCCCCGGTATCGAATGCAAAGAGGGTTATCGTACCGGACTTTTTGTACACCAGCATCCTGCTGACGACCGATCCCTCCTGGTACGCGATAAGTTCCCGCGGGGAGACGACTTTTCCGGTCAGTTCTTCCTTTGCTTTTTCCATGCATCTGTCTGTGAAGCGATGGGACTTATTGGTTACCGTGGCAAACAGTACCCGTATATTGGGGAGGGACAGGGAAATGGCAGATGCGGAAGAGATCGAGATGTTCGGCAGGATGATGATCGCACTCGATATCCTGGAATCTTCGCAGGAGTTCGGGAGGATGATCCCGGAAGTCCGGTCGAACATGGTATACGCAAAGGCATCCGCGAAAACCCGTGCGGATGTCCTTGCAATCGACGGGAGGATCACGGTAGTTTCGGGAATGCCCCGTGCCTGCGGGCGTCCCCGGTTCGGGGCGTCGAGCCACATGGCCCGGCTTGTAATCGAGCTCCGGAAAACCGATCCCTCGGTACGGGCGGGGATCGATTTTGCCAACACGCCGGAACTTTCGGCATGGCTCGAATCGTACTGTGCCCGGAAGGGCTGGGCCTTTGCGATGATCAACCGTGCCGGAGAACCGGAGAGTATCCGGGCGGAAGAAGAGGCATCGATGCCCTGGAAAGCTGCCGCGGTGATCCGGGCCGCAGGGGGCAGGGTCCCGAAGATCTTTTACGAGAACGGGGCTGTAGGTAAGGAGCCGGTCTCCGTGATCGTCGGGCCCGAACCTATCGGAATCGCCCGCGAGATCGCGGAAATTGCAAGGGAATACCGGGGTACCACCCGCTGATCCCGGTAACCGGGTTATCCCTGTGCCAGTGATACCATGACGGGAACAGAGCAGAAAATCGGAAAGGTAGATCCTGAGACTTTCTCCTCATTTATCCTGCCCCGGCTGGGGATGGAGAATCCCTCGGTTGTCGTCCCGCCCAAGGCCGGGGTAGATGCCGGGGTGATCGATATCGGGAACGGGAATGTCCTGATCGTTGCGGAAGACCCCATCTTCACGATCCCCGGTCTCCCCCTGGAAATGTTCGGGTATTTCACGGTCCATATCGGGGCAAGCGATGTCGCCGTGATGGGCGTTCCCCCGCAGTTCATGACCTATTCCCTCCTCCTGCCGCCCGAGACACAAGACTCCGATCTCCGCACCGTGATCGATTCGGTACACCGGACCGCGGTCGATCTCGGGATAGCGATCGTAGGCGGCCATACCGGCTATTATCCCGGTTTTACGGCACCGACGGTCGGCGGCATAACGGTCTTTTCCATCGCAAAGAAGGGGAGTTACGTTACGCCTGCGGGTGCCCGGCCCGGTGACTGCGTCATTCTCACGAAAGGCCCGGCAATTGAGACCGCCGGCATCCTTGCGGTCCTTAAAGAAAATGAACTCCGGAAAAAATATCCCCGGGAGCTCGTGGACCGGGCACAAGGGCTTGTACGGGAGATGACGGTTGTCAGGGATGCGCTCACCGCGATGGGAACCGGGGGGGTCACGGCAATGCACGATGCAACGGAAGGCGGCGTGATCGGGGGCCTCTTTGAGATCGCGAATGCCAGCGGGACCGGGATGGTGGTGGACGAATCGCGCTTCATCTTTCCGGAAGAAGTGCGCATGGTCTGCGAATCGTTCCATATCGATCCGGTTGCCGCAATTGCAGAGGGTTCCTGCCTCATCACCGCAACACCGGAATCCGCCGACACGGTTATCGGCGCACTGGCAGGTGCCGGAATACCGGCCTCGGTCATCGGGAGCGTAACCGCCGATCCCGGCCAGCGGTACATGATCCGCAGGGACGGGACCGAGATCCCGCTTGCGATCCCGAAGCAGGACCCGTTCTGGCCGGTCTTTTTCGAGGCGCTGAAATAATTCCGAAAATACATTCCGGGCAGATGTCCGGAAATTACTGGTTAACCTCTTTTTCCTGAGGATCTTTTTCTCATGCGGATTTGTGTTTTCCTGAAAACCCGTGCAGGGAGCCGGGCTTATTTTCCTGTTTCCGCAATTGGATAATTGGATATGACCTGTATCTTTCCCGAAATGCAGATATCCCAGAGTTTGCTCTGGATCTCCGGGAATCATTTATATATGTAGTGATGCTTTTCATCAATGATTATTCGTTCCGCAGCAGTTTCCCTGCAATGAGGAGTGAGGTTCCGGCATGATTACCGTACTGTATGTTGACGATGAATCCGATCTCCTTGAAATCGGGAAGGTTTTCCTTGAGCAGAGTGGGGAAATTGAAGTAACTACCCTCACCTCTGCGAATGAAGCTCTCCGGCAACTTTCCCGGCAGAAGTTCGATGCAATCATTTCCGATTACCAGATGCCGGGAATGGACGGTATTGAGTTCTTAAAGCAGGTGAGAGGATCCGGAAACCCGGTTCCCTTTATCATTTTCACGGGACGCGGCCGTGAAGAAATTGTTATCCAGGCCATCAATGCGGGTGTGGACTTCTATCTCCAGAAAGGGGGTGAACCTGCCTCCCAGTTCGCGGAACTTGAAAATAAGGTCAGGCATGCGGTCCGGAGATCTGCTGCAGAAACGGCACTTTTCGAATCTGAGAAACGCCTTGCAGATATAATTGATTTCCTCCCGGATGCAACGTTTGCCATCGACACAGACGGGCAGGTGATTGCATGGAACCGTGCAATCGAGGAAATGACCGGTATTCCCGCAAAGGACATGATGGGAAAGCGGGATTATGCATACGCGATTCCCTTCTACGGGAAACCGCGACCGATCCTGATAGACCTGGTCTTTGAGAGCGATGAAACCATATCCCGGCATTATACCAATATATTCCGGTCGGGAGATGCAATATCCGCAGAGACCGATCTGCCTCATCCCAGGGGTAATAAAATCGCCGTACTCGCGAAGGCGAGTCCTCTCTGCAACCAGAACGGGGAGGTGACCGGTGCAATCGAATCCATTCGGGACATCACCCAGTGGAAACAGGCAGAGCAGGAATTACGGGCCGCTTACGAACAGCTCACTGCAACCGAGGAAGAACTGCGGTCCCAGTATGGTGATCTTGCAGACCGGGAGAAACAGATACGGGAGAGCGAGACAAAGTTCCGGACGATTTTCGATAACAGCCCGTACGTCATCATGATCAATGACCGGAAGACAGGTAATTTTATCTCGGTGAATCCGGCATTTCTTCATGAAAGCGGGTTATCCGAATCGGAAATTTACGGAAAGAATTTTTTTGAGATCGGGCTTGTCCAAGAGGATGAATTCAGGCAGATCCAGGCAACCATGGCCGAGAAAGGGAAGATCGAGAATATGCCTCTCACGATAACCGTGAAGGACGGGACAAAAATTCATACCCTGTTCTCATCGCTTCCCATAACCATCAATACCTGCCCTGCGTTTCTCACCATCGGCGTGGATGTTACCGAGCAGAAACGGAACCAGGACATTCTTGCAGAACGCGAACGGCAGCTGGACGAGATTACCTCGAATATTCCCGGAGTGGTCTTCCAGTTCTATGCACGAGCGGACGGGAGTATGGGATTTTACTATGTGAGCAGGTATGTACGCGATCTTCTCGGAATATCGAACGATGTTGCGGATTTTTTCCAGCGTTTTTCCGACCTTGTCCACCCGGAAGATCGTGCGGAATTCAGAAATTCCATACTGACTGCCATAAGAAATGCGCAGACCTGGGTATTTGAAGGCAGGCTCGTGAAACCATCGGGTGAGACTATCTGGTTCCACGGGTCTTCCAGCCCGGTGCGCCATGGTACGGAGCTCGTGTATTCCGGTGTCGGCCTGGATATAACAAAGCAGAAACAGACCGACGATGCGCTTGTCCGGAGCGAGGCTTCCCTCTCCAGCATATTCCATGCGGTTCCGGTCGGTATCGGTCTCATTGCCAACCGGACGTTCCTTCGGGTGAATGACCGGTTATGCGAAATCACCGGCTATTCCCAGGATGAACTTATCGGGAGAAACACCAGGATGCTGTACCTGAACGAAGACGATTATATCCACGTGGGAAAAATGCGGGCCCAGGCACAGGACAGGGATGTCACGGATGCTTTCGATACAAAGTGGCGATGCAAAGACGGAACCGTACGGGACATCCGCATTCATGGGGCGGTTACCGACCGGTCGGATCCGGAGGCTCCCATGACCTTCTCGGCTCTTGATATATCTGATGAGAAACGCGCGAAGGATGATCTCCGTTCGGCATACGAACAGCTCCGCATCACGGAGGAGGAATTACGGGAACAGTACGAGGAACTGGCCCGGAACCAGGAGATGCTCCGGAAAAGCAGGGAGAACCAGCCACGCGATCGCTGATACCGGGATCGGTATCTTCCGTTGCAGAAACCGGGGCAACCTGACCGCGTCTCTTTCGGCCACCGGGGAATTTTCCTGGATATGTCTTTCTGCAAAGATGGCGGTGCACATGATATCTCCCCCGGAATTTACCCTGAATTTTCTGAGAGCGGTTTCCATACGGCCTTCCGGGAAACGGATCCGGGACAGGCACCTTTTCGGGCGGTGTTTCCTGCATATCCCGCGTTTATGGGATCGTTGGGAAAGCATTCCGGCTCTTCAGAACCTTTCTTGGAATGCGGGTCGCCCGTGTCCGTACCCGCAACTCTCAATACCGCACGGTTCCATCTAGTACCTGTTCAGGTACTTACCAGGAGGTGCGGTTTCCGGGATCATGACACAGGAACAGGAAGAGTCAGTGGCATTCCCGGAGCCGGTTCCCCCGCATCCCGGCTGGATTCTCAGGAAATACCGGGTCGGCCGGCCGGTGACGCGGGAGGATATTAATGCGTTCCTGGGAAACGAGGATCTGTACCTGAGGGAGACTAGGAACGGAAAGATCTTCATCATCCAGAAATACGGTCTCCTTGAGATCGATGCGATGGTAGGAAGCCGCGAGCTGCAGGTGTGGCTGAGTGCGGAAAAAGCGGGATATTCTTCCGATTACGCAGATGCCCTTCTTGCGACCCGGTTCTGAATGCCGGGTAACCTGATCCGGTTATTTCTGCTGGACGCGGGCAGGAGATTATACGTTTCCGATCATGACTTCCGAGGCCTTCATGATCGCGTAGACCTCTTTTCCCTCCGCGAGATTCATCCGTTCCGCGGAATAGGTGGTGATAATCGAGACGATTTCCGCTCCCCCGGGGATTGCCACGACGACTTCGGTATTGATCGGTCCCTTTTTCAGGAGCCTGACCGTGCCTTTAATCTGGTTTCTTGCGCTGATGTCCATACGTATACCCTGAAGTAATTCTTCCCGGGATCTATTAACTTTGGGGGAATGGAAGGTATCCGGAAAATCGGGGTCCCACCCATCGGCAGGAATTCACGATGATCCGGAGTGCTCCGGACAGATACGGCGGGAGATTTTCGATCAAAGGATGTAACCCGGTTCTGCGGACCAGGGAAATCTGTTTCCACATGTTTATTACCTGCCGGTTCCAACACTTTTCCGCTAGGGAGATGTCTGTTTCTCATACACCCTGGCACTCGATACATGAGCAGGTGAGGCGGAACCCCCTCTGCCTCACTGCTAATATAGTCGCATTCAGGTTGATCTCTGCACTTCCGCTCGGGGCATCCGGACTTTCCGTACCGGCCGCGGTTCTGCGCTCCGTAAATGGCGCTCTCAAGATTTTCCCGGCTGCCCGCTTCTTCAGGTTCCGCATAGGGAAATGGACCTCAGGAAACAGTTCTCCCTGCCAGTAACCTTACTGAACTTACGGACGGGAAGAAAAATATCCCGGGAAAACGATTCTTTGCGCAGAAACGGGAAATCGGTTTGAAATCCCGTGAAATTCTGAGGATTCCCCGAAACCGGATGTTATGGAGTATATCCCTGCGTTCTGTTTTTTGCATAACCATTATTAAAGAATCACGAGTAATATCACACTCACAGGTACATCCATGACCAATGAAACCGATCTTTCCCGTATAGGAATTTCCCTGCCCCAGAATCTCCTCACCAAGTTTGACGAGATCCTGGAGCACCGGGGGTACTCTTCGCGATCCGAAGGAATCCGTGATGCTATCCGGACCTATATCACGTATTACCAGTGGATGTCGGACGTGAAGGGGGAGCGGCACGGCATCATCAGCATCGTATACGATCACGACCAGCGCGGCCTTCTCGTGACCATCATGGACATCCAGCACGAGTTCCGTGAGATCATCCAGGCGTCCCTCCATTCCCATGTATCCGAAGAGCGCTGCCTGGAAATCATCCTTGTCCGGGGAGAAGGAACCGAGCTCAAGGCACTTGCCGAGCGCCTGATGGCCCAGAAAGGGGTTGAATCGGTGAAGCTCACCACGATTTCGGTGGAGCAATAACTTTTTTCTGATTTCTGTATCCGGATAGCGGGTCGTTTCCGATCTCTCCGGAAAATTGTCTGTCCGTACTCAGCGGACGCAATTGCAGTTAGAATTTCTTCCAGCCCGGTGACTGCGGAAATGCTCCCCGGATCTTCTGCACCTGATACCCGGGGTAATGGGTCCCTGGCCATGGGCACCGGAAGAAACACCTGCCGTTTCCCGGCCTATCGTATACCGGATGATACCTGAACCGTCGGGTCGAAGAACAGGGGGAGGGAGATCGGAGGGGGGGAGCCTGATGTACTTCTCAGTTTATGATGTCCCGGATATATTCCAGCGCAAGGATTGCGTCCCTGCGCTTGAGATCTTCCCCGGCGGATTCCACGAATGCCAGGAACCGGTCGATCTCTTCGTCCGGGGCTTCCCCTGACTCCTTTGCTGCCGAGCAGATCTTCCGGTAGATTCTCCCGGGGAAATAGATCTTCTGGGTTTCCCGGATGACGCACTCTCCCGTCGCCCTGCTGATGAGCCCCTTTTCTTCGGCAAGGCGGAGGTTGTTCCGGACATTCACGAGCGGTTCCGAGAGGGGGATGAACGATTCCGGATCATAGATGAGCGCGACTTCATCGTCGGATTCAAGTTCCGCGGTCTTGTATTTCCGGTAGATTTCGCCGATCCCGACCATGCCGTGGGTGTCGAGCTCCGCTGCACGGAGCGCACCCATGCTTGACGAGCCGACAACAGTTATTCCTTTCTGCAGGGCCGAGAGGATCTCCCGGTGCCCGACAGCGCAGTCCTGGAAGAAGACGCCATCGATTATCGCAATGGTTCCGGCCCCGTCCGCTACCGCCCGGAGGATATCCCCGCGCTTTACCGGCGGCCGGTAATCGGCGGCAAGGATTTTTTCCGCCGCGGCCCGGTCAAGGCTTGGGCCGAGAAAAACCACCGTTGTCCCTGGCAATCCTGCACCTCGCACCCATCCGGTCGGCATCCATCGCAAACATTTCAAGGCCCGGTACGATCACCCGGACCACCGGTACGTCCAGTTCCGGCCTGGTCAGGTCGTACACGATAACTTTTGTCATCCCGGCCCGGGTAATCCGGTCCATGGCAAATCGGATGTCGGTCAGGAAATCGTCGCTGTCAAAGGACGGGATCCCGCCAAAGGGGACGTCATTCTTTGCATCGAACCAGTACCTGTTCATCCGTTTCGTCCGGTCGTACCCCATCCGTTTCCGGAGATCTGCGGTCGTCGTATCTTCCCGGGCGCCGTGGATCTGGGTCAGCCTGCTCTGGGCGACTTCGGTGAGGGCCCGGAGAAGCGCGATCCGTGCGCTCGTGTGGGTTCCCATCCCGATGGTAAGGAGCGTTGGGTCTTTAAGTTTCACATCATCGGAGACCGCCGCAATCGTCGGGATGCCGAGATCGCTCGTGATGTTCTTCAGCCCGACTTCGACACCGGCATCGGAAAAATGTTCCAAAAGTTCGCAGGCAACTGGGTCGTTCACGTCCGTTATCCGGGGACCGGTATTCCGGGTCGCCTCGACAAGCGACCAGGCATCGCGCTCGATGATCTCGGCAAGCGCATGAAAGATCGCTTCTTCCAGCGTGTTTCCCGAGGCAAGGCCGTTCGTGTTGGTCCGGAACGGCGGGAGATACCCTCGGGGGAACGGGTGGAAGACCGCGTGGGCAGGGACATAGATCTCTTCGTCCTTCACGAGGTCCCAGGCTTTGACCCAGGGGATATACATGTCGGAGCTGGTCTCCTGCGGGAGGATAAGTTCGGCAGGGTTGAGCGCGTTCTCGACTTTCCGGATCTGGGAGTACGAGGCCATCTCGATCTCCCGGTCCAGGAGTTCTGCGGAATATCGTTCAAGCCCTTCCATGATGGCGGAGACCCGGGCTTCGGTGGGGGTCGCCCCTTTCCCGTTGTAGATGGAGATTGCGCCGTCCGCAGCGGTCGGCCGGATGCAGGAGAAGACCGGAATTCCGATCCTGTCAAGGTTCGTGATGTCGGCGACCCGGGTGATCCCGGTTGCCGGAACTTTCGGCTCGAAATTTGCCAGGGTAACCTCAGGGGCAACTGCCCGGTGTGTCTCCCGGCTGTAGGTTTTCCTGCAGGACGCAAGCTTCATGGGATCGCTGGATCCTAGGTCGACCCGGAGAGCAACAAAGGTTTCCGTATGGGATCGGGTGATCCGGATTTTCCTGTTTTCCACTGGGCAAATGTTCATGAACGATTTTGCCCGGAATGAACCGGATCCGGTATCGAACAACAACGGAAATGGAATTTTCATGGTTTTCTCTAGATCGGATTGCATATCAGGGAATTTTCACGGGATACCTGCGATGCCTCGCTTCGCTTGGGTTCGCGGCTCGACCCCCTGCCTGCGCTTACACGCAACGGAATACTCCGGGATCTCATGTGCATGTTGTATCTCGGAATTTCATCCAGAGTAAAATAAAACCGGGATCTCCGAGATCCTGAACCGTTGGTTTGTTTGCGGACGGGCGGAGGAACGAGCACAACCGCTTCCTTCGCGAGGATCTATTGGTGTCTGGAACAACTTGGCCCTCTAAAAGTGTAATGCCGCCCTGATGGGCGGGTTCGCGGCTCGTCCTTCCGCTCGCTCATGAGCAGGGTGGGTAACCGGGATTCCCCGAGAAAACCTCTCCCAAATCCCCCTCTTTCCGGAGGGTCCCGGGACCACCCTTTTCCCGGGGGAATCCGGGCCCGATACGGGCTTTGTTTGCCCCGGACCAGCTCCCGACACCCCTCCGGACCGCGAATTAATTTACATGCCAAAAATCGGAGCGTTTTAATCGTGATTCAGGCAAATCTGAGGCTGGATTATGTCTGAAAAACAGCTCAAAATAGCAGCGTTTTACGGCCCCCTGGTTTTGGGATCGATAGTTTCCCCATACGACCCTGAGATCGGGCGCTGGAGGGGCCCTGGCGGGGCTGGTTGTACCGACAGAGAAATGGGGTATATAAAGGGGTCGGGTTATGGGGTGGGGTTTCTGGTGTTTGAAGGGGTGCAAAAGTACTTCGGAGTGGTAATTCGTTTCGGGAAATTTTCCAGATCCGGACCGGTGGTTTGGTTGCGGACGGGCGCAGGGACGAGCACGGCCGCGTCCCTCGCGGTGATCCGCTGAGAATCTAGTTTCAATTGTGAAGATGTGAGGCCGCCCCGATGGGCGGGTTCGCGTGCTCGTTCCTGCGCCCGCTCACACACAACGGAATACTCCGGGATCTCATCCGTAGTAGAGTAAAACCGGGATCTCCGAGATCCTGAACCGGTATTTGTTTTGCGGACGGGCGGAAGGATGAGCACGGCCGCTTCTCTCGTAATGATCTGTTGAGTCCCGGAGTTACTTTCTTAGTTGCATAGATATGTGACCACACATTTTTTCATATATTATCTTAAAACTACGAAAATTGATTTTAATGAAATAGCGTGATAATTATTAGAAAAATAACTATACCACAAACAAGTAACCCTTTGATAGGTATCAGATTCGTTCCACCATTTTACAATATAAAGAACAACTGCTAATAAAATTAGCCCAATTAATGCATATCCAACAAAATCACCCATATTTTATCATATATTTTTCAATTGTTTGAGATATTATAATTTTATTTATTAAGAAGACTTTCTCAGTTCTTGTAGATTAAAGAATATTCATGAGTGGAAATTAATTTATAAGAATTATCGCACAGATAATATTCCGAATAACACTGTCAAAAAGATTCCAACAATTGCTAAAGTTATTGCAATTTTATTAATTGTTTTTTGAGATTTTAATTCTTTATCTTTTGAATTTACAATATCCGCTAATTCCATTAATTTTGGACGAATCAATTTTTCGTTTTTTCCATCTCGACATGTCATTAGTGTTATATCATTTAGTAAATTACGTTCAGCGTCTTCTAATTCTGCAAATGGTTCTTTTTCATCGAGTTCTTTAATAAATCCATCTATTAAATTTTTATATTTCTTTACAGTAAGATTATCATCCAATTTGAACTCAATCTCTTTGTCTTCCAATAAAATATTGTCTTTAGATACCAAATCGAGATTAAATTCACGTAACCAAATGTTTAAACTTTTTTGATAACTCGACCCTTCCAAACTTTCTCGTTTAATACCCTTATAGATATTATCAACGTCTGTCATCGTTTCGATTGTGCCCGTAGTTAATCCCATTTTTAGCGCTCGATAAAATTTTCTCTTTTCTTCTTTTAGATTTTTATAATCAGATAAATCTGCCACTTTGAAAATAACAAATAATACCATTACATATCCAGCCAATGCAACAGCAAATGTTAAAACAAAGGGATCTATTTCCATTTTTACCAATCCCGTATTTTAGAAATAATGGATAATTCCAACAATCCCACAATAATTCCAACTACATATCCCCAACCTGCATATGTTGCATTCACATATGAGCCAACAATATAGGCAACTGATAAGGCAATGATAAATATTGCAATATCGAAAAAAGCTCCAGATAGACTCATAAAAATGAATCATTCCAATATTTTATAAATATTTTTAATCCTATTGAGACATTCATTCTATTATAAAAAATGTTAAAATGTCATAAGTAATATTTATTTATCTTCCGGAATCAACAGAAAACAGACGTGCCCCGCCCGCTCTTTCGCTATTCTTCCTTTGAAAACAGCATTCGATAGTCAGCGAAAAGTGCCGTTTCAGAGAATTCACCTCCACCAAATTTCTGATACTTATCAGCACCCACCAGCCAGCTCTTTCAGAAAAAAAATTATCCCCCCGATCCTCAGGGAACCGTGGTCAGTGTCCCGATCTCTAAGTCATAATACAGCCCGTGAAGCGCGACTCGTGCTGAGGCAACCGCATCCTTGAGCAGCGGGTAACTCATGAGATGCCCGATCTGGAGCCTGACATTCTCTTTCTCGATCAGGGTCCAGCGCGCCTTCATCTCCTCCGGGGTCTTCGGGGGTTCGGGAAGGGTTTTGTCAACGCGCTCTTTTGCCTCGCGTGCATTGTTCAGCCAGAGCGGGATGTATGCATCGCTGCTCTCCTTATCGAGCGCCTTTATCGCGCCGCAGTCGGAATGGCCGCAGATGACGATGTCCGCAACTTTCAGATGGTTCACGGCATATTCGAGAACGGTCGCAAAATTCCAGTCATGGATCGGGACGATGTTCCCGATATTGCGCTGGACGAAGATCTCGCCTGCGAATGCCCCGGTGATCCGTTCCGGGTTCACCCGGGAATCGGAGCACCCGATCCAGAGCACGGACGGATGCTGGCTGCTCGCAAGTTCGCGATACTGGTCGATGTTCGGGCTGAAATCGGTCTCGCGGAAACGATAGTTCCCCAGAAGCAGTTTATCGATCATGGTGTCACTCATGCCATACGGGCGGCCGCCTGACTGGCCGGCCGGATGGGATATGTGCCAAGTCTGTCCCGGGGACTATAAATGCTTTTAAATGGCCCGGCACAATGCACGGGTGTTGCGCATTCCCCGCGTTCCTGAAAATGCTATATCCGGAATTCCGGTTGTTCCGGGGGCGCGCATTTTTCCCGTCAAACCCGGGAACATCCGGATACCGGAAATATTTCCTTTATTTGGAAATTAACGGTCGGATCTTGATTGCCCGGCGCACCTGGCATAGTACCAATCCCCGGTCTCTTTTATTTTACGCGGAATGATGGGGAAATGGGGGATATGATTTAATAAGATCAAATGCGCATATATAAGAATTCACCTTTGAATGATGATCGGTATGATGGGATCTTCGCTTCCAAGTGCTGTCGTCCATACTATTTCGCGGGGAAGGTAAGATGCCGGACCTCTCTGCGTATGCGGATTCCCGTACGGCACCGGAAGACCAGACCCTGCTTCTTCTCTATTCTCTTGCCGGGGAAAAAGAACCGGGATTCATCGGGATCGATCCGCGAATCTTTCACAGGATAGAAAAAATTCTCTTCCCTGCAGGAACTGCCGCAGTTTCCGCGTTTCCTTCCGGCCCGGTCCTGGTCCGGGAACTCTCCCCCGCCGAGATGGTGCGGGCAGAAAAAGAGCTCTGGACCCATTACCACGGCCAGAAAGCGGATCCCGCAGTCGACCGGCTCTTCGCGGCATTCGTCGGCTCCCGCCTCGTCGGTGTAGCCAGGTGCTCCCGACACACGGATGGCCTCGAAGTCGATGCCGTCTATGTCCTGGAGGACTCCCGCAGGAGAGGCTATGCCCGCTCCATCATGGCCCTCCTAATCGAAGAGTGCGGCAGGAACGATACCCTGTACATGCATTCCCGGAGGGAGCTCACGGAATTTTACGGCTCGTTCGGGTTCCGGGCCATCCGGGAGACAGACCTTCCCAGGACCATCCGGGACCGGTTCGGCTTCTGTCTCGGGAATCTCGACGGGATCGAGGTCTGCCCGATGAAACGCGATCCCCCGGCATGCATTGCATCGGAGAATGCATGACGGCAGACGGGCCGGAAGGCCTTCTGCTGCGGCGTGAATTCTCCCGGGTGCGGATCCCGGTGGGTGAGATATTCCCATGATCCCGGAGATCGTCGGCGGATCGCTCCTCCTTCTCTTCCTGGGAGCGGTACTTGCCTTCCTGTACCCGGCAGTTGGGAAGAAGACCGTCCCGGCCTGGCTGTATATCCCGACCATCATCGCATCGGCAGTCCTTGCCGTGGTGTCCCTGGTCATTTTCCTGACCGGTCAGACCGTAACGTTTCCCTCGTACCGGCTCGCGCCGGGTTTCCTTCTCACGTTCGGGATCGACCGGCTCTCGGCATTCTTCCTCTTCCTCATCGGCGTGGTCTCCGCTGCGGTTGCCATCTACCTCACGGAATACCTTGCCCATATGGGAGGCACCACCCGGAAAGCGCTCTTCACCGGCTGCCTGAACCTCTTCATCCTCTCGATGGCGCTGGTCGTCATCTCCAATGGAACCCTCACCTTCCTGGTTTTCTGGGAACTGATGGCAACCTGCTCGTTCTTCCTGGTCATGCACGAGTACGTGCGCGAGGAGACCCGGAAGGCCGGGCTCTTCTATTTCGCAATGACCCAGATCTCCACCCTCTTCCTTCTCCTGGGCATCATTCTCCTGGCCGATGAAACCGGATCCTTTGCGTTCGGAAAACTCCCGGGCCCTGCAACATTTTCCGTCACGCTCGCATTCCTCTGTCTTTTCCTGGGATTCTCGGTAAAAGCCGGTATCATCCCGTTCCACAAGTGGCTCCCCTATGCCCACCCAGCGAGCCCGTCCCCGGTATCCGCGCTGATGTCCGGGGTCATGCTCAAGATGGCGGTGTACGGCCTTGTCCGGTTCCTGATCTCGGTCTTTACTCCGGATCTCTGGTGGGGCGTCCTGATCCTCCTGGCCGGTACCGCATCGGCAGTCCTCGGGATCATCTACGCGTTGAAAGAGCACGATCTCAAGGGGATGCTCGCGTACAGCAGCATCGAGAATATCGGGATCATCTTCATGGGGATCGGCCTCTCGGTCATCTTCACCGCGCTCGATCTTCCGGCCCTTGCGACGCTCAGCCTCATCGGGGCGCTCTTCCACTCGCTGAACCATGCGCTCTTCAAGAGCCTGCTCTTCCTCACCTCAGGATCTGTCGTCCATGCGACCGGGACCCGTAACATCGAGAAGATGGGCGGGCTTGCGCAACGGATGCCCCGGACGTCGGCGCTTTTCTTCATCGGCGCAGTCTCGATTGCCGCGCTTCCGCCGACCAACGGTTTTGCCTCCGAGATCCTGCTCTATATCTCGTTCTTCTCCTCGGCAATGGTGGTCGAGCCCTCGCTCAAGGTCCTGCTCTTTTTGTGCCTCGCGCTCTTTGCGCTCACGGGCGCCCTCTCGGCAACCTGCTTCGTAAAAGCCTACGGCTCGGTCTTCCTCGCGCTCCCCCGCTCCCCTGAGGCGGAGTTAGCACGCGAGGTCGGCCCCGCGATGTGCCTCGGCCCCGCAATCCTTGCCGCTGCCTGTATTGTCTTCGGGGTATTCTCGTTCCAGATCCTTGCGCTCGCAGGGTATGCCCTCCCGGTTCCGGATCTCCTGTTCATGAGCCTTCTCCTCCTCATGATGGGAATCCTTGCGTACCTCGCGATCCATGCGGGAGACCGGCCGAAACCCCGCATCAGCGAAACCTGGGGATGCGGTACGCACTTCCAGGAGCCGGCCGGGGAATACACGGGCTACGGTTTCTCGGAACCGGTTGTCACCATCTTCTCGGTCATTTACCGGACCAGAAAGACCAGCGAACGGACATTCTTTGACAAAAAGAACTGTCTCTTCCGGTCCGGGAAGGGTGATATCCGGCTCATCAGGTTCTTCGAGGAATACCTCTACCTTCCCATCGCAAAACAGGCAATTCGGCTGTCGGGATTCATCGGACGGATGCAGAACAACTGCCTGGATTCCTATCTCCTGTATGTTTTCCTGACTGTTATCGCGGTCATCGTTTTTCTGGGGTGGTTTGCATGAGCGGGGAATTTTTCCTGTACATCGTCATCAATACGGCAGCCGTCCTTGCGATCTCGCCCCTGTTCGTGAGCTGCATCAAAAAAGTGAAGGCCTGGACCCAGGGCCGGGAAGGGCCGTCTGTCTGGCAGACCTACCGGACGCTTGCAAAACTCTTCAGAAAGGAAGCGATCTATTCCCCGCATGCTTCGTTCATCACGCGGGTGACTCCCTATCTCACCCTTGCAGCGATGCTCGTTGCCTCCCTCTTTGTGCCGCTCGTCTTCGTACCGGAGCCGCTCTTTGGGATCGGGAACATCATCCTGCTCCTGTACCTGCTCGCCCTCGGCAGGTTCGGGATGGCGCTTGCAGGCCTTGACGCAGGCAGCTCGTTCGGCGGCATGGGAAGCTCGCGCGAGATGAGCATCGCAGCGGTTATCGAACCCACGACCATCATCGTATTTGCGGCCCTCGCATTTGTCTTCAAATCGTTCAATATCTTCACCATGGTCGGGGCCTCCCTCGCTACCGGGCTCTTTGCCACCCCGATTCTGATCCTCCTTGCGATCTCGCTCTTCATCATCCTGATCGTGGAGACTGCGAGGATCCCGGTCGATAACCCGGAGACCCACCTGGAACTCACCATGATCCATGAAGGCATGATCCTGGAGCAGTCCGGTCCGAACCTTGCCCTGATGGAACTCTCCGCTGCCGTAAAGCAGACGCTCCTCATGGCGCTTCTCCTCAACCTTGTCATCCCGTACGGCATTGCGACGACCCTGGGTGCCGCCGCCATCCTGGCAGCGGCAGTCCTCTTCATCGTAAAGGGCTCCGTCCTCTCGGTCATCATCGGCCTCTTTGAGTCCTCGATGGCCAAGATGCGGTTCTTCCGGCTCCCGGCGCTCTTCCTCATGGCGTTCTTCTTTGCGACCCTCATCCTCATCATCGAGGTGTTCTCATGACCAGCCCTGCATTCTTCGATGAGATCACGAGGATTTTGTTCGTGTGCGTCCTCGTTACCGCAGCGTACATCATCACCACCCGGAACCTTCGGTCGCTGGTCTCGGTGTACCGGGTCCAGTCGCTCATCCTGGCCGCGCTCGCGTCGGTCCTGTACCTTGAGGAAGGCGCAGTTGTCCTTCTCGTCATCGCCGCGATCACGCTCGTGAGCAAGGTGATCCTCATCCCCTATTTCATAGCGGCAATCCAGGAGAAGATCCAGATCAAGCGCGACATCGAGTTCCATTTCCTGAGCCCCGCAAGTTCCCTTCTCCTCTCGATCCTGCTCGTTCTCCTCATCTACTTCGCGTTCTTACGGATCCTTGCGGGAATCGCGGTTCCCGGAAGTCTCTTCTTCCTGGGCGCGGTTCTCGGGATCTCCCTGATGCTGATGGGGATGATGGTGACCTTTTCCCGCAGGAAAGCGATAACGAAAGTGCTCGGGTACCTCTCGATGGAGAACGGCGTCCTGCTCTTCGGCCTCTTCGTGACCGAGCTCCCGTTCATCATCGAGTTTTTGATCGTGATCGACCTCATCATATTGGTCATCCTCACGACCATCCTGACGGTCGGGATCGATTCGACCCTGGAGAACTACCAGGAACGGCTGCACCGGTTCCTTGCGATACGGGAGGAAGACCTGTGATCCTGCTTGCGTTTGTCCTGACCGCAGCGATCTGTCTTGCGCTCATCGCACTCGGGAAGACGCACCGCCAGATGAACGCGGTCTGCATAGCCCAGGCTCTCATATTTGCGGCGCTCGCCCTGTACATTGCCACGGCCCTCCCCCTGCCAGCCACCCGGTTCCTTATCGGGAACGGGCAGTTCTTCATCGATCATTTCAGTCTCTTCGAGATTTTCATCGCAACAGCACTCTTTGCGCTCGCAGCGGTGTACGCCGGGGGATATGTCGAGAGCCTGATGGAAGCGGGAGAGCTCGAACGCAGCAGTCTCCGCCTCTTCTATAGTGCGTTCGCCCTCCTGCTTACGGTTCTCGTCTTTGCCTTCTTCTCGGATAACCTGGCGCTTTTCTGGATTTTTGCCGAGATCACGACCGTGATTTCCGCGATGCTGATCGCGATCCTCTCAGCGAGGGAGAATATCGATGCCGCAATCAAGTACATCTTCGTGACCTCGGTTGCGATGCTCTTTGCGTTCCTCGGGCTCATCTTCCTCTTCGAGGTCTCCCGTTCGGCTACGGGCGAGGGCTCCCTGAACTGGACGGTGCTGATGCAGCAGGCGCCCGGTCTCCCTGCAGGCGCAATGGTTGCGGTCTTTGCGCTCGTATTCCTCGGTTTCTCGGCAAAGTCCGGTATCTTCCCGTTCCATACCTGGCTTCCCGAGGCCCACGCAAAAGCCCCCTCGGCGGTGAGCGCAATCCTTTCCGGTGTCCTCCTCAATGTAGGGATCTACGGGATACTCCGCATCTTTGCGATAGTGCACCGGACAGACGCCGCCGGAATGGCAGTCCTCTTTATCGCGGTCTTCGGGATCGCGACCCTTGCGGTCTCGGCATTTTCCCTGCTCCGGCAGGAGAACCTGAAAAAGCTGATAGCTTTTTCCAGTATCGAGAACATGGCAATCCTTCTTATCGGGATCTCGGTCGCAACGCCGGTCGCAATCTTCTTCGTCCTCCTGCACACGCTCGCGCATTCCCTCACGAAAGCCTCGCTCTTCTTCTCGGCAGGCATCCTGCACCGGCAGTACAAGGATCCCCTCTCCCATTCCGGGAACGATGATATCCACGATGTCTTCCGGTACCAGCCGCTCGCCGCCTGGGGAATGATTCTTGGGGGACTTGCGATCATCGGCGTGCCCTTCACCCCGGTCTTTCTCTCAAAGATCGGGATCCTGCTTGCTCTCGGGAATGTTTCCGCACCCGTTCTCGCCCTTGTCCTTGTGCTGCTCTTTGTTGCAGCGGTTGCTCTCGGCTGGTTCATCATCCGCACGTTCGGCAGGGTAGTGGATCCCGGAACGGAAAGCGCCCTCCGCGAATACCGGACGCCGCTCGTCATGAAAATTCCGGTTGTGATTCTGCTCGCGGTCATCGTGATCCTCGGGATTGCGTTCCCGGATGCGGTTGCAGGATACCTCAGTGAAATTACCACGGAGTTGAAATTCTGATGATGCATATGCAGGGCAGGGGAACCGAAAGTTCCGGAACATCCGATGGCAGGTCCGGCATGCAGGAGATCCTGGAGCGGGCGGTTGCCGGAACCGGGGGAGAGCTGTACTGTCCCGTGCAGGAGGAGGAGTTCCTGCATCTCGTTCCCCTCCTGGCAGGAAACGGTTTCATCCTGACCGGCCTCTTTGCGGTCGAGGAGTTCGAAAGCCGCCCGGGTATCTCCCTTCTCACGGTGTTTGAGAAGGACGGGACGAGCCTTGTTCTCGTCCGGAAGGCCGGGCCGGAGACGGCATCCATTGCCCGGACCTTCCCGTCGGCCTGCTGGTTCGAGCGGGAATGCACGGACGGGTTCGGGATAGAATTCAGGGACGCATTCGACATGCGCCGGCTCTTTTTGCACGAGCCCTATCCCGCGGATTTCCATCCGCTCATAAAGTCCGTCCCGAACAAGCCGGTCCCGATGAAAGAGAAAATCGCCCCTGAGGACGAATATCCCTTCCGCACGGTTGAAGGCGACGGGATCTACCAGATCCCGGTCGGCCCGGTGCATGCCGGAATCATCGAGCCCGGCCATTTCCGGTTCAGTGTTATCGGGGAGACGATCTTCAACCTTGAGATCCGGATGTTCTACAAGCACCGGGGGATCGAGAAACTCGCGGAAGGGAAGCGTCCGGAAGAATGCCTGAAGATAGCTGAAGCGGTAAGCGGCGACGAATCGGCTGCAAACGCCGTTGCGTTCGCGCTTGCGGTCGAGCGGATCGCGGGAATCGCCGTTCCGGAGCGGGGATGGTTTCTGCGCACCATCTTCCTGGAGATGGAGCGGATCTGCTCCCTTCTCGGCGATCTCTCCGGGATGCTGGTCGATGTTGCATTCCCCCTTGGAGCAAGCCAGTTTGCAGTCCTGCGCGAGGAGTGTTTCCGGATGAACCGGGAGCTGACCGGTTCCCGGTTCCTGCGGGGCGCGATCTGCATCGGGGGAGTTACGAAGGATATTCCGGAGACAGATCTCCTGCGGCTCACGGAATTCACCCGGGAGATCCGGAAGCAGTTCCGGATCGGCCTGCACATCGTTCTCTCAACTACGTCTGTCATCGACCGGTTCGCAACCACCGGAATCGTCAGGCCGGATCTCATCCTTCCGCTTGCGCTCTCCGGCCCTGTGGCCCGGGCATCGGGCCGGAAGGTCGATGTCAGGATCGATACCCCATACGGGATCTATGACCGGTACCGGCCGGAAGTTGCGGTGCTCCATGACGGGGACGTCCTCTCCCGGTTCACGGTGAAAGCGGCGGAGATCCAGGCATCGCTCGGCCTGATCGAGCGCCTGGCCGCAGACATTATGGAGGGCCCGGTGCGGGCAGGGGCAACTGACGGGGCTTCCCTGCTTTCCGTGCGGGACGGGCACAGCCTTGCGATAGTCGAATCGGCCCGGGGCCGGAACCTCTGCTGGGTCTGCATCAGGAACGGGGCCATCTGGCGATACAAGGTGGTGACAGCTTCGTTCTGCAACTGGCAGGCTATCGAACATGCAGTCCCGGGGAACATCGTTGCGGATTTCCCGGTGATCAACAAAAGCCTGAACCTCTCGTATGCAGGGACGGACCTCTAGGAGTGATGGGAATGGTGAATGCGTTTTCCTGTATGCTGCGCCCGAAACTGACCGAAGAAATCCCGGTGCGGGACGGGGAGATATCGCGCCTGTCAGGGGAAATCCGAAGGGAAGTCGATGCGGTCTTCGGGGGCAGCCTTGCGATACGGGAGCTGGATACCGGGAGCGACAATGCGACCGAGATCGAGCTGAACAACCTCTCGAACCCGTTCTATGATATCGAGCGGTTCGGGATCACGTTCGTTGCTTCGCCCCGGCATGCCGATGTCCTGATTGTCACGGGTGCGGTGACGCACAACATGGCGATTGCCGCACAAAAGACCTATGATGCGATGCCTTCGCCGAAATTCGTGGTCGCGGTCGGGGACGATGCCTGCACGGGCGGGATCTTCGAGGGGACTTATGCGGTTCTTGGCGGTGCAGACGCGATCCTTCCGGTCGACCTGAAGATCCCGGGGAACCCCCCGGGACCGGAGGAGATCCTCGCGGGACTCCTTGCCCTGATGCGGAAAGCCGGGAAGAGAAAATAATCTGCAGATTGAGCTGGTTCGGTTTCCTTTTTCCGGACTTCGTGAGATAATATTGGAAACAGTAGGTATCGCGTATTTTTCAGGAGCACTATTCAAGGGGACTGTGACGTATTTCTGAAATTCCGGCATCTTACATTCCCCGCGAAATATCGTGGAAGACTGCACTTCGTGCGGAGTTCGCGTGCCCGTTCCTCCGCCCGCTCACAAACAGGGGAGTTGTTCGGGAATTTTACCTGCAGAAAATAAAACCGGGATCGCCAAGATCCTGAACCGGTATTTGTTTTGCGGACGGGCGCAGGGACGAGCACGGCCGCGTCCCTCGCGATGATCCGCTGAGTGTCTGGAATTACTTTGTCAATTGCACAGGATACCTGCGATGCCTCGCTTCGCTCGGGTTCGCGTGCTCGTCCCTCCGCCCGCTCACAGACAAGGGAATAAGCCGGAATCTCATGTACAGGTTGTGTCTTGGGATCTCATCCGGAGAAAAAAAACCGGGATCTTCGAGATTCTGAACCGGTGGTTGGTTTGCGGCCAGGCGGAGGGACGGGCACTGGCCGCTTCCCTCGCGATGATCCGCTGAGTGTCTGGAATTACTTTGTCAATTGCACAGGATACCTGCGATGCCTCGCTTCGCTCGGGTTCGCGTGCTCGTCCCTCCGCCCGCTCACAGACAAGGGAATAAGCCGGAATCTCATGTACAGGTTGTGTCTTGGGATCTCATCCGGAGAAAAAAAACCGGGATCTTCGAGATTCTGAACCGGTGGTTGGTTTGCGGACAGGCGGAGGGACGAGCACTGGCCGCTTCCCTCGCAGTGATCGAGAGAGGTATGAGGACTATTGATTGAAAAATATCTCATGCCGACTTCGTGCGGTTTGTTGTTCCGGTCTATCGAATCCGGAGCATATTCAATGGAACTGCAGTTGTATGGCAATCAGCCAAAAAGAGATGCTGCCCTTCAGGCCAGCTCTTTCTCGATCTCGGCACGGATCTTATCGACCACGATCCTGCCGATGGGGGTAAGCCTGCCGTTCACGAGAATGATCGGGAGCGGGGGATAGTGCTTATCGATGATCTCTTTGACGTATTCCGGGATACCGTCATCGAGCGGCGTGAATTTCAGGACAACGTTGTCCCCGTAGGTATTCTTCAGTTCTTTTTTGAGGGCCTCGAACGCAGGGAGAAGTTTCCCGCTCGGGTGACATTCCGAGAGGGAACAGCTCCGGGTTTCATCGCAGGGAAACGGGGAGCAGGAAGCTCCCCTGAACCCGATGACCTCGATTGTTACGGAGGATGCCATGTACAGGAACGTTCGTTCGGCTCCGTAATGAGATTACCTTTTGTGCAGGGTGTCCGGTGCGGATCAGAGGAACCGTTCGAACCGGTCCTTTCCCGCCTTGCAGACCGGGCAGACCTGGGGCGGGGTATTCATCGCGCAGAGATACCCGCAGACCCTGCAGCGCCAGACCGGGTACGGGAGGTTCGCAGGGTCTGCGGCAGGAACACCTGCTCCCTCCCCCTGCGGGTTCCTCCCCCGTTCGCTTCGCGGCGGCCTGCGTTCCGGTACAGGTGTGAGTTTCTGTTTTCCCTGTACAACCGGTTCCGTGACATAGAGGGCACAGTAGCAGGCGCCGAAATCGGCAAGATCCGGATCCCGGTAATCGCAGGGGCAGATGATATCGAGATCCTGCTCTTTTCTTCCGGTCGCGAGCCGGCACGGACAGGCCTGGTAGCCGTACCTGGCCTGGTTGACAAGAAGTCCCCGTACCAGGTTCCGGGTAAACGGCATATCCGGGTTCAGGTGATACCCGCTCTTTTCGGCATCGTCCTGCAACTTTTGAAGGGTTTTCTCAACAAGTTCCGGGGAAATTTCCGGGACGGTCATGGACCCAGCGCCTCCCGGATTTCTTCTTCACGGAACCCGACAATGCACCGTTCATCGTTCAGGACAAGGGTGGGGAAGGAGCCCCGGGGGTTGAACCGCTCGACCCGGTTCATGAGCTCCTCCTGTTCCGCCCCTTCCGCAAGATCGACATAGACATAATCGAATTCCACCCCGAGCTCGCGAAGCAGGTTCTTCGTCTTTTCGCACCACTGGCAGGTACTGAGCGCATAGAGAACGATCGTTCCCTTCTTTTTTCCCGCAACATGTTCCATGGTTCCCGTGCTCCTCCAATGGCATAGGGTGCACGAGAGAACTATTTAAGGATTGTACTGGAGGAAGACAGGAGATCCGGGCTGTCTCCGGTCCGGAGTTTACAGCAGGGGTTGAACCGGAATGAGCAGGACCCGGATCGGGTTTTATTCTGCGGCCAGTCGAAGGGATGGACACTGGTCCCGTTGCTCAACGGAATTCTATGAGAAAGCCGGATAATTATGGAAGTCCCTGTGTTCAATTAAAATCGGGAAGCCGCACTTCGTGCGGAGTTTGCGTGCCCGTCTCGTCGCGCCCGCTTACAAAAAGGGACTACTCCGGGATCTCACCGGGAAACGTACCCCGTGACTTCTGGGATTCCTCAACCGGTCTGTTGTTCTGCAGGTAAGCGGAGGTACTGGAATATCTGCGTCTCTCACCGTGGTTCACCAGGACTCCGGATACCAGATGAATGGCAGATATTCTACCGGATTACCTTCACTTCTTCCCTTTCCACCGGGCGACCGCTGCCGAGAAGGCCTCCAGGTCGCAGGAGATCAGTTCCTCCTGCATCCAGCCGGGAAGCGCGGCCCGGACCTCCCGTTCCAGGAAACGTTTCTCCGCAAGGACGAGGATGCCGCGATCTTCCGGTGTCCGGAGGACCCGCCCGAGTGCCTGCATCGCCCGGTTGATCGCAGGGAGCGTGTAACTGATGAACTCGCCCTCGGGCCCGAATTTCCTCCGGAAGTACTGGATGATCATCCTCCTGACCGGGGTGTAGGGCGCGAGCGGGAGGCCGATCACCATTGCTCCCCCGAGCATCTCCCCCCGGTAATCGAGCCCTTCGCTCCATTTCCCGCCGGTCACCGCGAGAAGGACGCCCGAGTCGCCCCGCGAGGGAAGGGAGAGGAAGGTCTTGAGGGCTTCCCCTGCCTCATGGGCTTCCTTCGGCTCGATGAAGAGCGCCCGGCTCCTTAGCCTGCGCTTCGCCCGCTCCGAAAACGTCTCGAGCATCTGGTACGACGGGAAATAGATCGCGAGGTTCCCGGGCAGGCCTGCGAACCGGACGATGTACTCTTCGATTGTTTCCTGGTTCTCCCGGTTCTGCCGCATCGAAAAAGCGGTCGTGACATCCTGTGCGCCGAGCAGGATCCTGCGCTCGCGGGGGAATGCATTCGGGAGGGAGAGGGTCTCGACCGGGCTTTTGCCGAAATAATATTTCCGGTAACTCTCGACCGGGGAAAGGGTTCCCGAGATCATCACGCAGCAGGCATGGTCCCGGGCCAGCGCCTCCAGTTTTGCAGCGGGATCGATGTTCCGGACATCGAGCGCTATCCCCTCCCCCTCCTTCCGGTATACGGTCAGGTACGCGGGATCGGTTGTGGCAAGCGAGAGCCGGAAGAAAAATTCCGAGAGCCGCTCGATTGCCGTCTCCCGGTATTCGCCGGCTTTCGTGTTCTTCTCCCTGATGAACTCGGCAATCGCCATCAGGTCGTCCACGATGTCCGGGAGTTTCCCGTACAGCGATTCCTGGAGGATCCGGCGCTCGAAGATCGCGGGATCGAACCAGTCTTCCGCCTCGTGGGAGTTCCGGAGCCCGTGCATGAAGTCCCGGATCCGGGGCAGGACGTGCCGGACTGCATCCGCACCCCGGTGCTGCTTCCGGAGGTTTCCGAGCTCCCGGAGCGCCTGGTCGAGTTTTGCCTCCTCGAGCGTGATGCTCTGGATATCCTGCATCACTTCGCCGCAGTTGTGGGCCTCGTCGATGAGCAGCAGGACGTCCTGGGGCTCGATCTGGAGGTTGGCATACAGCTGCTCCCGGATGTCATCGTTGAAGAGATGGTGATAATTGAGAATGATCACGTCAGCCGAGCGGGCTGCCTGCATCGCGGTCTCGTACGGGCAGAGGTCGTCGCAGAATGCCGGGAGCTCCCGGGGGGAGATGCCCTCCTGTATCAGCCGGTCGGCCTTTGCCTTGAGCGCGGTCGAGGGGATCATACGGACCCCGATTCCTTCTGCCGGGACAAAGACCCGGCTTGCGATGAAGTACGGGCAGATGAGGGGCTTTTCCCGGTCCATCTTTTTGATCTGCTGCTGGACGAAGGGATCCTTTGAGGGAACGAGCGCCCCGCGGTCCGCCCGCTCTTTTATCAGGGAGAGCGAGAATGCCTTTACCCCCTCGCACCTGCGGTACACATCCCCCTCCCCCCCGAGGGGACACATGTTCCGCTTCCCGACCAGGTACACGAACCTGAGGGCCCGGTGCTTCTCCCTGATCATCTTCAGTTCCCGGATGAAGGTCGTGAGCTGGCTCACGGTCCGGACCGCGATGAGTATTTTCCTGTCCTTGCGTGCGGCAAGGAGTGCTGCCGCAACGCTCGACTTCCCGCTTCCGGTCGGTGCATCGACCATGAGGATACCGCCCTTTTCGGCGCAGGCCATCGCGGCTTCCAGCATCCTCCTCTGGTGCGGCCGGTATTCGGTGTACGGGAAGTACGAATCGAGCGGGTCCATTCTTCACGCATTGGTTCTCTGATAATTTATTTCCGGTGCCTGCGCCGCGAAGGTGAAATCCGGTGTCGCTCCTGAAACTTCAAATATTCCGGAGGAGTAAGGATTATTGTTCGCATATAATCGAACGATATCCGCGAATCAGAAGGTATCTGTTATGACAACCGCAAAGGAAATTTCCCCGGGTATTTACTGGGTTGGTGCAATCGACTGGAACCTCCGCGACTACCACGGCTACACGCTGCCGGGAACGACCTACAACGCATATCTCGTCGTCGGGAAGAAGATCGCGCTCATCGACTCGACCTATCCCGGTTTCGAGCACCAGATGATGGACCGGGTCCGGTCGGTCATCGGCGACAAAAAGATCGATTGCCTGGTCGCGAACCATGTCGAGAAAGACCATTCGGCAGGGCTCCCGATGCTGACAAAAATGTTTCCCGGTATCCCCGTGTACTGTACCGCTGCCGGAAAGACCGGTTTTGAGAAGCATTACGATACAAAGGACTGGAACTTCCATATCGTGAAGACCGGGGACACGCTGGACCTGGGCGGAAAGACCCTTGCGTTTCTCGAAGCCCCGATGCTCCACTGGCCTGACAGCATGTTCACGTACTATGCTGAGGAGAAGATCCTCTTCCCGAACGATGCCTTCGGCCAGCACATCGCGAGCGCGGTCCGGTTCGATGACGAGCTCGGGAAGGACGAGTCCCTTGCGCACGCAAAGAAGTTCTTCGCGAACCTGATCGTTCCCCTCGCGCCGAAAGTCCTCAAAAAACTCGACGAGGTCGGGAAACTCGGCATCGGGATCAAGATGATCGCGCCGAGTCATGGTGTCATCTGGCGCTCGTACGTGGGCGATATCGTTGGCTCGTACGTGAACTGGAGCAAAGGCGAGGCAAAGGATAAGGTTACGATTGTCTACGATACGATGCACGGCTCGACAACCGGGATGGCATACGCGCTTGCGGAAGGTGTGATGGCGGAAGGGGTCGACGTCCAGGTGTGCATCTTAAAGGACGGGAAGGCGGACGGGACCCACCGGAGCAACGTGGTTACTCACGTCCTTGAATCAAAAGCGGTCCTCATCGGCTCCCCGACCCTGCAGGACGAGGTGTACCCGACCGTTGCGGATTTCCTCAGCTACCTGCACGGTGTGAACCCGGGCCGGCTCGGGAAGAAGAAGATCGGCTGCGCATTCGGATCGCACGGCGGGAAAGGCGGCGCGATAAAGATCGTCACGGAAGGCCTGAAGAAGGCTGGGATCGAGACCATAAACGACGGGTACGAGGTACTGTACCGGCCGAACCCGGATGAGATCCGGCATTGCATTGAACTGGGACGGGATGTTGCAAAGCGCGTGAAGAAGATGTAAATTTTTTTCTTCGATTTTCTTCTAAAATATTGCCTTAAAATCTCTTGTGAATGTCCGGAGATTCGGCTCTGTAGAAACCCCTTAGCGAAAAAACGAGAGCAAAGAATGATATCAATTTTAAGAAATCATGGAGGATAACTTTGATTTTGATCTCTTTAACCTGAAGACGGAATGAGCGAGATTTCAGGGAT
>Ga0209749_1000451_pt1 | contig 56646 bp, 40 predicted proteins | sample EPASupsiteSAE347_FD_187267 | JGI IMG/M metagenome (GOLD analysis project Ga0209749, IMG submission 187267) | Bioremediated contaminated groundwater from EPA Superfund site, New Mexico - Sample SAE3-47 (SPAdes) (version 2) | ecosystem: Environmental > Aquatic > Deep subsurface > Groundwater >... | reverse complement strand
CCGCAAGTCGTTTCATATTCATTTCATCCTTAAAAAATATAGACATCCTTTCGTAAAATATCACATTTTTGCCGCGATGCAATCTAATAATATGGATACCAAGAAATAATATGATAATTTTCATTACGGATTGAACTGTTGATATCTGCAAAATGAAAGCCGGTTTTCGGTTACCCGAAAAAGCACGTCATCCTGGCGTATTTCGGGTATCTACGCCATCCGTGGACGATATAGGGCTAAGGCGCCGGCGCCGTAATCCGCCGAGCTTGAGGAGTCTTCAAAAGGCAGGACTCAATAAGGCTTGTCAATAAATTTAACTACAATTTAACTTAAATAAACAATCTATGTTAGAATTTTTCGCCATTCAGCAAATGCGGATTTTGACCGCAGATGCGGGAGTGAAAAGATTGGGAGGCGGGAATAATGAATGGTGAAAAAAGAAAAAAATTGGGCAACAACTTGTTGCCCAATTTCCCTGGGGACATAATATCGCCATTCTTTGGGGAACGATGATATTGTATGCGTGAAAGGAAATTAAACCGCTTGCATGGGTATGATTATTCCGCGCAAGGAGCGTATTTCGTGACAATTTGTACGCGGGACAGGGAAAATGTATTTGGTGAAATTACTGATGGAATAATGAAATTGAATGATTACGGAAAAATTGTTGATCTGAAATGGGTTTGGTTGTTTCAACAATACGAATATTTGGGGCATGATGAATATGTCATCATGCCCAATCATTTTCATGGAATTATTCATATAACCGTAGGGAACGGTCACGACCGTTCCCTACAACGGGAAATTAAAATAAAACCATTGCCGGAATTAATTGGCGCATTTAAAACAACATCATCAAAATTAATTCATCGTGCCGGATTAGATAATTTTCAATGGCAGAAATCATACCACGACCGTATTATCCGTAACGATCAAGAATTAAACAGAATCCGGGAATACATCGTTGGTAATCCAATGAATTGGGGAAATGACAAGAATAACCCATTTGGCAAATCGGTAGGGAACGGTCGTGACCGTTCCAAACTGGGAGGCGACGATGAGTGAGTGGAAACAATGTCCCTTAGGCGATGCATTAACCCTCCAAAGAGGTTATGATCTTCCAAGCCAAAACCGGGAACCCGGAATATTACCAATTTTTTCTTCTTCAGGCATTACCGCATATCATAAGGTTTCAAAAGTATCTGGCCCTGGCGTTATTACAGGCCGATACGGCACAATTGGCAAAGTTTTTTTCTCAAGTGGGGATTTTTGGCCTTTAAATACAACGTTACCATGTATCTGGACTTCGCCGAAATGCAGGCCGTGCGCAGGTTGCCGATGTATATGAAGGACTGGATTGAAAAATTAAACGCTTTTCTGAAGTTCAGTGAGTATGAAATTCTAACGAACTCCGGGAAAATAAGCCATGAAGTTGTCGTTGCGCTTGCGCAGAAACAATTTGAAAAGTTCCGCATAAAACAGGACAAAGGCTACATTTCTGATTTTGATAAAGAAATAAAGCGTATCGTAGGCGATAAAGATGGCGCCAAATAAAATCACCGAATCCGCCATCGAGAACTTTGCCATCGAACTTCTCGAAAAATAAGGTTACCAATACATTTACGGCCCCGATATCGCCCCCGACAGTAAGGAACGGTCGCGACCGTTCCTTGCCCGACAATCGTTTGAAGATGTTCTACTGCTTGAAAAATTGAAAACAGCCGTTGCCAGAATAAACCCGACGATTCCACCGGATGTCAGAGAAGATGCTATAAAACAAATACAGCGCATCCATTCCCCCGTAGAGAACAGTCGCGACTGTTCTCTACTAATAGCTGATTGATTTTAACGATCCAGAAAACAACGATTTTCTCGTTGTAAACCAATTTACCGTTATTGAAAACCAGGCGAATAAACGCCCTGATGTCATTCTCTTTGTAAATGGCTTGCCTCTGGTTGTGATCGAATTGAAAAATCCTGTTGATGAGAACGCAACGATACATTCCGCTTTCAAGCAATTGCAGACATACAAACAAACTATTCCGGCACTCTTAACCTACAACGGGTTCCTGATTATTTCTGACGCACTGGAAGCAAAGGCCGGTTCTCTTTCCGCTGGATTCAGCCGTTTCATGGCATGAAAAAGCTCGGATGGAAAAGTTGAAGCCTCGCCTTTAATCGGCCAACTGGAAACCCTTGTTAATGGAATGCTGGGCCAGAAAACCCTTTTAGACCTCATCCGCCATTTCATTGTATTTGAAAAATCAAAAAAGGGTTATTGTTTCCCAGCAGAAAGAATGAGGTGATAAAGGCTAAAAAAAATTGTCTGCCCAAAGCCTAGCCAGCAGGGCAGTAGTGAAATCCACGGGCAAACTCGGCAACGAGAGTCCGGAGCTGGATGGATCAAGAACACAGGCCGTGTGATTGAGCCCCGAAAATGTGTGTGGTCGTGGTCATTAGGATATCGTCCCGGGAAATTCAAGGAATTGCTAAAGGTGTTTGTCTTGCCGATTCCAAGGATCATCCACAATGTCTAAGGACAGCAAAATGTTATGAAGAACCGCTGGTGCTACAGTAGTTCAGCCGAAGAGCCGGGAAATCGGCCTGTCCGGTTCGGAGGGAGGGGAGGCCGGGAAGACCGGCTTTTCCTACCCCTATCCCGGAACCTGTCTCCCTTTGCTCGCAGGTTACCTCCGCGTCAAGTCGGATAATGAAAAGTTTAAAAAATGTTTGGATGTACTATCAAGGGATGGGCGGTTTCTCGTTGGGATGGTTGCATAATCGGGGAGAATCCGCTATCAATGGATGAGATATTTTTCGTGGCGGCTGTTTTCAAACGCGGGTTTACGACAACGCTTCGCTCATTGGCGTGGAGGTGACACCGTGAAAAGCTTTTTTCCCACAATTATTTTCTTGGTTATTCTTGTTATGGAGTCGCTCATCAGTCCATTCCTGGCGTTGAGCAGCGAGAGTTCTTTTTTGCTCCCCGGACCGGATGCGGCTCAACGGGAAATTCTCTCATCGTCTTCGACAACCAGCGTTAATGAAATAACCAGAAAGGACGCTGCAAAAATCATAGTTGCAAGTGCAAGCGGCATTTTGGACTGTTTCCAAATGAAACTAGACATACCAACGTGGACGATCACATTAGCGTCAAATAATGAAATAACCTCCAGTAATGTTTTAGAAGAACAAACACTTTTGTATGCGGAAAAAAATTATCATGGTGTAACGGTAACGAGAAGAAACCTCAAAGATGGTGCAACTGAGAACATCTTTGACTATGATGAAGCATATCCTGCAACGTATTCTGATTGCGGTCTGAATGTTTCTATCTCCCCAGACAATAGGACACTTTCTTTTGTGGATCAAGAAGGACTTAAGCTGTATGACTGCATTTCCAACAAAGTGCGAAACATGCTAATTGGAACGTATATTCCATCTGAAAACGATTGTGACGGTATTCGATGGTTCAATGAGAGACTTGGTAGCGATGTTTTTCGGATTAGTAACCCTTTGTGGTCTTTTGATGGTAAATACATTTGCTTTTCTGAAGGTTACTACGAGGGAGGCGGTCTTGGTGTAATTGAAGCAAACAATTTGGACTGTGATCGGGTTGATTTAGATGGTGTTTCTCCAAAATGGTCGCCAAAGGAAAACGCACTTTTAGAAACTTGTAATTCGGTTGCTTATGGAAGAGATTGGGGTTTGATATATTGTCCTGAAAAAAAATTCTCGCACGGAACAAATATTGGGAACAAGTATGAAAGTAGCATGGCGTCACAAGCGCCATACATTGATCTTCATGGTTTTGTCGATGCCAATTTTTCACATGATGGAGAAATGATTGCATTTCTATTCAAACTGTACGTTTATAACATAGACTGCCTAGATCATACAAACCCAACATTTCTTGGATATATTATGAAATCGACTGGAGATTACACTTATATTGGAAGATCATGTTCTATCGAAACACCTTTTTTTTCGAAGGATGATCAGCATCTATACTTCGTAGCAAAGGTTGAAGGACACCGCTGTTTATTCAGATACAACATTGTAACCCGAACTATCTATCCGCTAGCAGTTCTACCAGATGACTATGATGCCTGGAAACATATCGCATGGACAAAAAGTGGTTATCTGTGCTTGTTTGGAATCTCGAAGGATACTTCGAGATTAATTATTGTCGATATAAATACGCATGTGCTAATCTATGCTAGCCCGGTATTGACGAGCTTTTTGACTATTCTAAGCATAAGATGAAATGCTTATTCATGCCACTCTCCAGCCTTAAAAACTTTTTTACCCGAACAAAAATGTACGATTGCAGCAGTCTTTCCAAAGTCAGCAAAAGCCTTTGGGGGTGAAAATAACTTGACCGAATTGCTGGTTTGCCCTGGAAGAAATTGCTTTTTTTGAGGAATTATTATAATTTATTGATAGCTGCAAAATGAAGGCTGGTTTTCGGGTAGGGCTGATTAGGCGCCGGCGCCCTAATCCGTTGAGTTTGAGGAGTTTTCGAAAGGCAGGAGTCAGGTTACATTTCCTTGATGTGTAGAATTTCTGCCAAGCATCCTTTTATGCTTGAATCTTACATTAAGACACAATCGGAGGGAAAAAATGAGATTGATTACCAGGGGGGATGCCGACGGTTTGTGTTGTGCAGTTTTTTTGAGAATCAAGGAAAAAATCGACGCCATAGAGTTTATACATCCCAAAGACATGCAGGATGGTAAAATTGAAATAACTCCAAACGATATAATCGCCAATCTTCCATATCGCCCGACCTGCGGTATGTGGTTTGATCATCATGCATCTAGCGGAGAATCCGCCGTCAGAAATAAATTCAAAGGTAAGTTTCGCGTCGCTCCAAGCGCTGCCAGGGTCGTTTACGAATATTACAATGATCCCGAATTGAACAAATACAGCAAGCTTTTGGAAGAAACCGACAAAGTCGACAGCGCCCACCTGCAAATATCCGACGTTACGGATCCCCACGGATATGTGCTTTTAATGTATACACTTGATCCCCGCTCAGGCTTAGGACCATTTAAAGAATATTTTCTTCGCCTCATGGATTGGATCATCGAAAAGCCGATAGACGACATTCTCCAGATTCCGGAAGTTAAAGAGCGTTGTGATCGTCTTTTAAGAGAACAAGACGAATTCGCCGAGGTAATGAGAGCCAACTCCCATCTTGAAGGCAATGTCATCGTCACCGATTTGAGAAAAGTGCAAAAAATTCCGGTCGGAAATCGTTTCCTGATCTTTACACTTTTCCCCGAAGGGAACGTTCAAATCAGAGTTTTCAACGGCAAGGGCGGAGAATTCATTGTCGCAGCATTGGGCACGAGCATATTCAACAGAACATGCCGAATCAGCGTAGGCGATCTTTGCATAAAATACGGTGGAGGCGGTCACAAAGGAGCCGCGACGGTCCAATTATCGCACGACAATGCCGATAAAATTGTCACCGAACTCATTGCTTACCTCCGAAAATAAATATCATTGTTTGTGACGGCAATATAAGCTTCCTGAAAAAAAATCCTTTTCCCTTCTCATTTTGCATGGCAATTGCATGAAATTGATGAAATCATTGCTGTGAGCCGATTGTAGGGGGGATTAGCAAGCCATCGCCGAAGCGTAATCCACCGTGAAGCGAATGGAATTTGTCGATTTTTCGTGCGATTGCCTTGTCTTGTTTTATATCTACTTGAATTTCCGATTGCGTAAGTCTATAATTCTTCCACTTCAGGTAACCTTATATAGCCGGGAGTTTATTTTGCCGTTTGCTCTTCTTCTTGAAGCAGGTTTTTGGGGCCTAGCCTATGGAACGCTGGCACGCGAAGCCAAGGATATCGGTCCGGCCGTCAACGAGCTTCTGATTAGGGAAAGACTTTCCTCTACTCGGATAAAAATATGGATTAGTGCAAATCGAGTTGCCATAGTGGTCGAGGGCCTCCCGGAAAATCAACCCGGTGTAAATACCGAAGTAAGAGGTCCCAAAGCCGCGCTGGCTTACGACTTCAATCGGTTGCCGACGCAGGCGGCCATCGGATTCGCGTCTGCGCAAGGAGTGGAATTAAAAGATCTTATAATCAAAGAGCTGGACGGTGAAAAATTTCTTTTCGCCAAACGTCTTGAAAAGGGAAAAAGCCTTGCGGACATTATTTCGAAAACAGCCGGCCAGATATTCTCGTTATTCCCTTGGACAAGCCAACCATGGACCCCGGGAATGATTTTTCCCCAACCTCCGGCCCATATTTGCGCTCTCTTGGATGACAAACTGTTGAATATTACCATCGACGGGGTTTTGTCCGGAAGAGAAACGTCCATTCGGGAAGGCAGTCTACCGAAAAAAATCAATATACCGCACGCTCTTGAATATCAGCGAATCCTTTCCGATTTGGAAGTGCAGGCGTTGCCTGCCGACAGACAAAAGCTCATTGAATCTCAATTTCAAGCCATTGCCGGAACGGGCGCAACCATACGTAAAGACAAAAATATCATCGAAAAAATTACTTTTGAAGTCGAACGACCGCATCCGGTTAATTTCAGCCTACCGCCTGAAACCGTAAACTTGCCGACACCGATTTTTCTGCAGATATTAACCGCTTCTCCCGCGTATTTACCTTTTGAATCGACTAAAGGCGTGTTCTTACCCCAAGTCGTGGGATTCATCGACAAACGCCACATCGGATCCAACGAGCCCGAACTTCGCGCCACCGAATTGCTGAAACGCTTTTCCCAAATATCACAACTTTGGTTTGAGGAGCTGAAGCGCCCATTCGAAGAGAGAGCCGCGGATTTACGATTCATTACGAATTCCGAGGGAACTGCTTCGCTTTACGAAGATGCATTGCGTATTTCGCGAAGAGCGCATCGCATCAACGATCTTTTAAATTTAGGCTCAAACGAGGAATTGATCGACAAGTGCGTGATGATTTATTTTTCGGAAAAATCATCGAAATTGTTGAAATATTACCCTGATTTGGCCGGAACTTTAGCGATGCTGAGCGCCGAGACACAAGGATTGAGCCCTGATTTTATCGCCGGATTAAAGGATCTCTGGGCTACTTTCCCGGGGCGGGAGGGAATTCCGACATCTCCTCTTGGAATCGCCGTTACATTGTCGATATGGTTTGACCGATTGTTTTATTCGGCGATCAACCGTGATGTCGCCGTCGACCGAATTTTAAATATCCTTCTTTCAAAGCAATTTGGAATCGATATTTTCAAAACAGCGGATATTTCCTCACCCGTGGAAAAAATCGATGTCACGCAATGGATCGAAATTATCATAAAGCGCATGACGAAAGAATCTCTCGATCGAAAAAAAATGGATTGGATTTCGGAATTATCCGAATTCAACCCTGTTGCCGTGATTTCAACATTAAAATTGTTCCCCGACGGACCTCCCAAAGAAGCGGAAATCCTTGCCTCTTTATTCGAGAAAATCGAAAACCAGATCGCCGGCGGATCAACCTCCGGCGCAACTTTTGCAGGTGAAAATACGGATGTCCCCTTTGAAAACACACCATCCAAGGGCTCGGTGAGTTTACCCAATGGACTCACTTCCGGGGGGAACACTACCATAGCGTCCGCATACACGTCAGGTTTGGAATCTAAAATTAGGGAAATCGAATCCCTACAAGCGGTCGATATGAAAACGCTGTTCGAAAAACTTCTGGATTCACGAAGCGAAATCGATGCCGTTCTAAGCGATATCGCTAAAAAACCGATCGTAAACGCGGAAAATATCCCAAATACAATTCATCTTATCAAACGGCTTTCTGGGGTTATGGCACGCCTTCCATTTATACATTTCAAGAAAAAATCTCTTCCGAAAGAAGACACGGCGGTATAAATATGGCATTTTTTCAACTCGACATTTTCAGCACAACACCCAAGGAGGAATTCCCAAATAAATGAATTCATCAAATGAAAATAGTTCCCTTCCCGTTCCTCGAACCACGAACGAGGAGCTGAAACCTCCTAGCGTAACCACCATCTGTCCGCTGCTTCCGCTGAGGGATGTAGTCGTATTCCCGTATATGGTCGTACCGCTTTTTGTCGGTCGAAAAAAATCGATCAGGGGAATAGAGGAAGCGATGCTTAAGGACCGCAAAATCATACTTTGCGCACAAAAGCAAGCCAAAACCGATGACCCGGCTGTCGAAGATCTTTACGAAACCGGTACAATCGGTGAAATTCTTCAACTGCTGAAACTTCCGGATGGTATTCTGAAAATTCTTGTCGAAGGAACCACGCGAGTTCGAATTCACGGATTTTCCAAGATAGACGATTTTTTTGAAGTGGAAATATCGGAAGTGGTTACGTCGGATGAAAAAACAATCGAGCTTCAAGCTTTAATGCGAAATGTGATCAATCTTTTCGAACAGTACGTCAAATTGAACAAAAAAATTCCTCTTGAAGTCATCATGGTTGCCAACAACGTCGAAGAGCCGGGAAGACTTGCCGACATCATTACCGCGCACCTAACGTTGAAAGTCGAAGAAAAACAGGAAATCCTTGAGGCTTTTGAACCGAAGGGCCGTTTGGAAAAAATCGCCACCATACTCAATCGTGAACTGGAAATCATGATGGTGGAGAAAAAAATACGCGGCCAAGTTCGCAAACAAATGGAGCAAATTCAAAAGGAATACTATCTTCGCGAGCAAATGAAAGCCATTCAAAAAGAACTTGGCGAAGGAGATGAACGCGGAGAAGAGCTTGAAGAGCTGAAGGAGGCTGTCGTAAAGGCTAAGATGCCTGAAGATGCCAGAACAAAAGCTGAAAAAGAATTGAGCAAACTATCAAAAATGCCGCCTGGCTCGGCTGAAGCAACGGTATCCAGAAATTATATCGATTGGTTGGTTTCATTGCCTTGGGCCAAATCATCCAAGGATAAAATCGATATCGATAAATCCGAAAGTATTCTGGAAGAAGACCATTACGGCCTGAAGAAGGTAAAAGAAAGAATTTTGGAATACTTGGCTGTTTGTAAATTGAAGAAGTCGATAAAAGGCCCTATCCTCTGCATGATAGGCCCGCCGGGAGTAGGAAAAACATCTTTGGGAAAATCCATAGCCCGCTCGCTTAATAGAAAATTCGAAAGAATTTCACTCGGCGGCATGCGTGATGAGGCCGAAATTCGAGGCCATCGCCGAACTTATATCGGAGCCCTGCCCGGTCGAATAATTCAATCGTTGCGCGATGCTGGAACAAGAAATCCCGTCATATTGCTGGACGAAATCGATAAAATGGGAATGGACTTCCGAGGTGATCCGAGTTCGGCACTTCTTGAAGTGCTTGATCCCGAGCAGAATCATACGTTTTCCGACCACTTCATAGCAACTCCGTTCGACCTAAGCAAGGTTCTTTTTCTAACCACGGCGAATGTTCCACATACCATTCCGCCCGCGCTGAAAGATCGCCTTGAAATTGTTTTTCTTCCCGGGTACACCGAGGAGGAAAAAGTTGAAATTGCCAAGCGTTATTTGATTCCCAAACAAAAAGAATCAAGCGGTGTAGAGAAATGTAATGTCACTTTTGAAGATAATGCAGTGCGTTCGATAATTAGGCAATACACACGCGAAGCCGGTGTACGCAATCTGGAAAGAGAGATCGCTTCGATCACGAGAAAAATCGCCAGAAAAATCGTCAAAACGACAAAAGCCACCGGAGATGGCGATGAAATGAAAGTTGTTCCCATTGAATCGATAAATGTCACATCGTCGAATGTCGAATCATATCTTGGAGTACCCACATTCCACATCGATAAAAAGGAAGAACAAAATGAAATCGGCGTGGTCACCGGCCTTGCCTGGACTGAGGTCGGCGGCGCCATTCTTCCGATAGAAGTTGCCGTCATGCCCGGGCGCGGCAAGCTTATTCTTACCGGTTCACTGGGCAACGTGATGAAGGAATCCGCACATGCCGGATTGTCCTATCTTCGCAGCCATGCTTCCCAGATTAAAATGAGACCGATCGATTATGACAAAATCGATATCCATATTCACTTCCCTGAAGGTGGAACTCCGAAAGACGGTCCTTCAGCGGGCATAGCTATCGCGACGGCTCTTTATTCCGCTCTCAATGAAGTCCCTGTTAGCCGTGACATCGCGATGACCGGTGAAATTACTCTTCGCGGAAAAGTCCTTCCCGTGGGTGGAATTAAAGAAAAATTACTGGCCGCGCATCGACACGGAATTCATACTATAATTCTCTCCAATGACAACGAAAAAGATCTTGAAGAAATTCCGGAAGAAATTCGTAAAGCTCTAAAAATACATAAAGTAAAAACAGCCGATGAAGTTTTGAAGTTGGCTCTTACAGGTGCTCCCAAAACTACACCCCTGAAGCTGTCATCATGGAGAAGCCCGATTAAAAATAAAAAGAAAAAATCCAGGCAAGAAAGCGCAAAATAATTTATGACGATGAAAGTGACAGCGGCTAGTTTTGTTGCCTGCCTGACAAGCAAGGAAGGTATGCCGACCGATAATTTACCGGTTATCGCTTTGGTTGGTAGAAGCAATGTGGGCAAATCGTCCCTTATCAATACTCTATCCGCCAGAAGAGAGCTTGCCAAGACCAGTTCCATGCCTGGGAAAACTTTAACCATTAATTTCTATCTTTTCAATGACGCTTTTTATTTGGTTGATCTTCCAGGTTACGGTTACTCCAAAGCATCCAAAATAACAAAGGCCCGTATACAAAAAATGATGGATGATTTTTTTGAAGTATGTTCCAATCTGAAAGGTGTTATTCAGATCCTCGATATCAGGCATCCTCCATCAACTCTTGATAAACAAATGCTGACCTGGATTAGAGATCAAAAAACCAATTATCTTGCTATCTTGACGAAATCCGACAAAGTAGGTCCGCAAAATATCGTGCGCATGCAAAGACAAATCATGAAAGACCTTAAATTGGGTTTTTCAATGAATTTTTCGGCAAAAAGCAAACAAGGCAGGGAAGAGCTTTTGGGCCTCATTGAGAATATTCTTGGAAATAAAACCTATGATAATACTACAAAAAAAGAGTTTTCGGAGAGACCCTCCGATGGTCCGCGAAGAAGGCGACCAGATCATAGACCCAAAAGGCCCGGCTCTCCGCAATCAAGTCAGGCAGCGAAAGAACCATCCGGAAACCCTAAAACCAATAATGCAACATCACCATCATCTCAGCCTCCAAAGCCCTCAAACCAGCCGTCGACTTCCCCGGGGCAGCCCGCGAAACCTGCTTTCAAAGGCGGCAACAGAAGAGGATTCAATAGAAAAAAAAGGCCCAACAATAATAATGCTCATCCGAAAGATAAGGTCGACCAACCCAAAACTATCCACGGGAGGGAATCATGAAAGGAAATTTCCGTTATTTGGCGATTTGTCTCGTTTTATTGGCAATACCAACATTTGCCGGCAGCAAAACAGCTGTGAAAAATACAAGATACTTGGTCGACCAAGCCCTGTCGACAAACCCTGTTGATGAAGTGTCAGCAGAAATACGACTGCAAAAAGCTTTTCATTCGGCAATGGATCTGACGCGCCCGAATTTTTCAAAAGCCGTGCGAGAAGAAGGTTTCTATTTGGCGAGCCGATGCCTTCATCCGACGCTTGCAAGTCAGATACGATCGGCAATTGATGCCTATATGTCGCTTTTTCCAAAAGGAAGATTCAAAAGTGAAATTTTGATTCAAAAGGCACGCCTTGATTTTCTTGAAGGAAAATATCAGGATGCCGATGCGGATCTTGATAAAGCCCAAATTGGCGCCAAATCAAACTTACATGGCAAAATCGACAGCCTTAGATTTAACGGCATGATTCTTTCAGGGAAATTTAGAAGCTCTGAAAAATTCCTGCAGGAAATTCAAAAAGATCGGCCGTACAAAAGAATCAAGAAAGATATTGCACGCTTTGGAAAGGGTGAAAGTAATATAAATGAAGCTTTGACAAAAGCTTCAAACAATCAAGACAATCCGGAAATTGCATCCAAAATTTTAACCGATGCCGTTGAATCAGGATATTTCGCTGGTAGTGCCCCTCAAGCTGCCCTTTTGGCCTTGGAAAAAGCCGACTCGCAACCGCCCTTTTACCATCCGGTTGAAGTAACATGGATGGGACAAAAGCGGGTTTCCAGACACCACTTAACGCCTCAAATGCGGCTTGAAAAGCTCTTGTCGATCTTGGAAAAATTCCCGGAAGCCGATGATGAAATTATCGGAAAGGTCATGTTGCAGGCAAGATCGATTTATCTTCACGAGTTGAACGATACGAAAAATGCAAATCTGTTGCTTGAAGAAATCTGTTCTTTGCCTCCTTATAAAAATGTCGGATTAATTGAATCCTTGCTTCCCAAATTATCTGAAAGAAATCTTGGTGATCTCGAAAGCAATGAAATTCTCCGCAATCTGGAAAAGTTACCCTCCTCGTTTCCGTATGATAACGGATGGCTTCCTGTTGTGGATGAAAAATTGATCGTTGAATTAATAGCGTTATCCGAACTTCTCGCCGGGCGCAAAGCTCGTCTTGCCGAAATGCTCGATAAATTTCAAAGTTCCGAGAAATTTCGTTCGATTCCTTTGCAGATCTTGTACAACATTGCATGCGATCAAAGAAGTAAAGCCTACGAGGAATATAAAAATATTTCTTCCTCCATATCAAAGCATGACACAAAACTTTTGTTGGATATTATGTTCCCCTTGTATAAAACAACCGAATCAGGCGAATTGCGTCTTATCGTGGCAATGGCGGTTTCCACAAGATTTCCTGAAAAAGCGATCGATATTCTTCTGCCATTGCTGTCGGCGGAAGATCGCCCTTTTAAAATCGACCATGCCCTTTTTCTTCTGGCTGATCTTTACCAGCGTGGCCGCAATTACGCTGAAGCGCAGTCCGTTTGGACTACCCTTAGAAATCTCTATCCTCGAAGCATTTGGATTAGATAAAGTATTGAGGCGTCGGAGGCTCTAATGAAAAGAATTATATCTTTTCTTCTTGTTTTTATTTCGACTGCTGTCTGTAACGCGGGAGTTCTCGTGGAATACAGCGGTCTGTTTACTACCGATCGTTCTGAAGGCGCCGCGATTTCAAACTATATGCTTCTTGAAAAGCCCAAGAAGCTTTCATTTCAATTCACCGATCAAAAAGGCGTCATTAGAAGCGGTCTTAAGGTAACGGAAATCACTCTCACTTCCGATCCGTCGGTTTCCGAAAAAAAAATCGACGGCATTCAAACCGTCGAACTGACGGAACCGGGAATATACGAAATCAAAGTTCAACCCGATGGTGCTGTTGCCTCGGAGACTGGTTTCATTCTTAAGGTTATAGACACCGGAGAAACACCGACGATTAAAACTCCGGTAAAACTTGTTCAAAACGCTTCCGATTCGAAAAACATGACTCCGGACACTTCGACTCTTAAATTGCCTCCGTCCATAACGATTCCTATTGTGCCTCCACCGTCATCCATATCGCTTCCCATCGAACCTCAAAAACCGGCGCCGAAACCAGTTGAAAAATCTCAAATTCCGCAGGTTCTTCCCGTGCCGGCTTCACGGACGGCATCTCCCTCCAAACCGCAGGACGACGTGAGAGATGTCGGGCCATGGGAATGTACACTTGTACAACCTGCAAGCGGTGCTTACGCCGATCCCTTCAAACCAATTGAAATCCGTTTCAACCACGATCTTCCGGCGCCCGCAAAACCTGAAAATATCGTTAAATTATATTGCTTTGATGCAGCCGGAAAACTTCTTGCCGTCGACGGGAGATGGTTTTCCTTAGGGAAAAACGGTGTCCAGTTTATTCCGACGCGCCTGATCAGCGGAGCTGTTTACCAAGTAAAAGTCTTTGCTCCGGAAGGATTTGTTCCCCTTCAGGATTTTCGTTTCGAAGTCTTTCCTGAAGTTTTTCTGACTCTGAGCTCTGTTCCGGAAGGTTTCGCCGCCGAGCTTCGCTGGAAGGCCAACCCCGACTTAATGCCCTTGCCCGAAGCTCAAGTAACACGCCTTTGCGCCGCCGAGCTTGTCGTATATTCGGGAACGGTTGAATTGATGAGACTTGCCTTGAATTCAGACTTGCCCTCTTTTGGAAGCTACGACGGTTTAAGATACCGCGGCGAACCCTATCATTTCACCCTTACCATCCCTAAGGAAAAGATCACCGATTCCACTTCCCCCCTATCCATTGCCTTAAATGCAAGATTTTCGGGAACTGAGAAACCGATTCAAGTGGCGAAAACGTTCTTATCTTCTACTGTGTCATCATCGTTTGTCCCGGTTGTCGTATCTCAACCTCCATCGCCTGCTACGGACACATCCATTGTCGCATCAAAAACCCTCGAAGCCTCCGAAACGGAATCCGACATATCGCAACAACCTGCGATTGACGAAATTCCTGCTACGGTTGCAACGGCTGCAACGGAACTTCACAAACCCGTTGAATCTCCAAAAACAACACCGGCATCTTTATCCGTCGTACCACCGATCGTCGAACCTGTCGTCGTTCACCAGCCGATTATTCTTCCCGTTGTTCCTATTACCGACCCTGGTCCGAACGCTCTAATATCTCCAAAAACGAAATTCATCGTCGGAGAAGGTGGTCAAAACGATTATATCGCTTGGCCGAAAGGAATTTATTGGGCGCCGGATGGTGCGCTTTGGGTTTCCGAAAGCCAAAATCGCCGAATCTTACGGTTCACCGATGAGGGGAAACTTATTAGCGCATTCGGAAAGAAGGGCAAAGGTCCAGGGATGCTCGGTTTACCCATCGATTTGGCAATGAGCGGAAGCAACCTTTTTATCGCCGACACGGCGGCGCATTGTATTCATATGTTCAATACATCCGGACACCATATTCGAGATATAGGTTCTTGGGGTGTTAAAACCGGACAGGTTGATTTACCGCACGGCATCGAAATCACTAATGATCAGCTTTGGGTTTCCGATCGAGGGAACTGCCGTATTCTACGTTTCAGTTTCGACGGCAGCTACCGCGGCGGCTTCGGTAAAAAAGGTGAATTACCTGGTTATCTGAGCAATCCGGTCAGCGTTAGAGTTCGTGATAACCGGGTTTGCATTCTGGAAGGCGATTCAGGCCGCGTTCAATGGTTTTCCGCCGACGGAAAACCTCTGGGCAATTTCGGCTCCGGAGCAAAAGATGCCACAGCCCTGCATGTTGACCCGTGGGGTTATATATGGGTTGCTGATGGCGAAGGACACAGAATCCTACGTTTCGATGCATCCGGAAAATCTCTCAAGACCATGGAATCACCGATCGGCGGGAAACCATGGATCCCGACGTCTATCAGCGTCAGATCCGACGGTCTCATCGCAATCGGCGATGGAGAAAGCAGATCGATTCACTTGTTCCAATTGTCCAAACCATAACGTCCTTTCTTATATTAACCGACTGACCTTAAAACCTCTTGGGATAAAGTGATTCAAGGAGTATTTGATGCGGCACAACCGCATTGAGTGTCGATGAATGCATGTGATATCATAGAGGCGGACCACGCGTTCGCCTCTAATGAAATCATTTATAAATTCAACATTCAATCCCTCAGACTGAATGAGCTTGTTCGCTTTCAAGCGTATCATTTGTTTTCAATGATTCGCAAAAGGTCCGGCGTAGCCGGTTACATTGATGTGTCGAAGAGATGTTTTTTTTATCCGGAGCCGTTCACGCTTCGACACCTCGGTAATAATGAGCGTCAACTCAGCTTTCATGCATCTCGTTGTTTTTTTTCCCTCCTTTTGCTGATGTTTCAGTTTGCGGCTTCCTGCCACGTTTATGCGGAAGCAAGGCAGCGTTTTACATATGATATCCCGTTTCCCTGCAAATTTTTTGCGCTCGAAATAAGCGGCAAAGTCTTTCGTACTTACACGGATGGTCGGCAAACGCTTTTAAGCGTGGGAGATGAAATATTTCCCGAAGAAGGAATATCAACCGGCGCGAACGGACAGATTATTTTGTCTTCTCCCGGTCGAAATGAAATCCGTCTTAAAGAAAATACACGTATAAATCAAGCGGGGCCTTTCCAATGGAAAGTCGAAACCGGAACGGCAGGCTTTAAAATCGGCAATTCAGGCGGTTTTCCCTTTCGCATTTTTTCCGAGCATATGATCAGCAGATTGGCGAGTGGAATTCTTGTAATGAAAGTAAATCGCATTATCACGCGTGCAACAATTCTTAAAGGGTCTGCGATTGTCGGCGGAAAAGACAAGACAACCCGCAATCTTGAGTCTCGCCGGGAAATTGCCGGCGCCGCCGAGGAATTATCGGAGGTTTATCCGGCCACCGATGATCTTTATTTTGCCTGGTACTGGAATAAATAACGGCGAGATAAGATAAAATAGAATTTTAACCTCCCTTGGATGAATACGAAGAATTTGGAGAAATTATAAATGGCAAAACCGAACAAACCCTCCAAGAAAAAGTATACCTACGCCGATTACCTGACTTGGCCCGAAGATGAGCGCTGGGAACTGATCGACGGCGAAGCGTTCGATATGACTCCGGCTCCTGGACGGCACCATCAAAGGCTTTGTTTGCGCATTGCTTATTTGCTAGAAACATTTTTTGAGGGAAAAACCTGCGAAGTGAATATCGCTCCTTTCGATGTTCGCATTCCTCATAGAAAAGAGGCTGATGATAAGATCGATTGCGTCGTTCAACCGGACATAACCGTGGTCTGCACCCCTGAAAAGCTGGATGATCGGGGATGTCGGGGAGCACCGGACCTGGTTGTCGAGATTCTGTCCCCATCGACCGCTTCTTATGATGCTATTAGAAAGCGTCGGTTCTATGAGCGAGTCGGGGTTAAGGAATACTGGCTTGTTGACCCGGGAAACCGCTTGCTCATCGTTCATGGTTTACAAAAGAACGGTTGTTTCAGCGGTGTGGAATTCTTTTCCGATGAATCCAGGCTAACCACGAAATTGTTTCCCGGCCTGGAAATAGACTTGAGTAAAGTGTTTCCACCTCTTCAGAAAATCGTCCGTGAAAGCCCCAGGAAATACGCTTCCAAAAAATCCTGACATTTCAACGAAAAAATCAAAGGGAATTTTTCACCACGGCGCAGAGAGAAGCGAAGAATCTCGCCATCCTGGATTATTATCTCCAATACCTCTAATAGCCATTCTCGGCGCCTCGGCGGTTTTTTCTTAACCTAAGTTGGTTGCTTTTATGCGTTTCATTGATAATTAATCGAGGGTTATATTCTGGAAAATGTAAACGGCTTTCGATTTTAATGCGTCCGACTCGTAAACGTTGCCTATAAGCAATACTTTGTAATTACCAGCCTGGGAAACATACTCGCGAATTTCATTACCTACCGTTTCATACGTTTCTCTTCGCAACGATCCGGTGTCCGAGTTGTATAGTCTTAATAAATATTTGGCCGATCCGCTTGGAAGCGAAGAAAAATTGACCGTCAGGAATTTGGAACTCGAGTCCCAAGAAAGGGTGGGGGAGGAAGGAAATTTTGGAATTATCGTCCAATCCAGGCTTTTTACCAAGCGTTTCGTCTCACCGCCGTCCAGATAAGCAAGACTGTATTCCCCGGACGGATAACCTCCGGAAGCCCTGGCCATGAAGGTTTCATATGCTCCGGTGACATTTTCCATAACGAGGTCCGACCCCGTTATTTTCACGCTGTTCGCGGTTTCCAACCAACCTCCCGTTATTCCGGAACCTCTCGCCGAGGCGAAAATTCCATCGGTTTCTCCCGAATTTTCCTGTGCAATTTTGACGGCGACATTGTAAACCTCGAATGATGTTGAGCTTGAGGAACTGCTCCCTCCGCCGCATCCGGTGATGCAAAGCAATACACATAACAGCGCCACGCACATTGCCGTATCGCGACAACATTGTACAAATCTTGTTGAAATCATATCACGCCTTATCATCCGCACTTTGAATACCCGCAACTTTTGCATATGACACATCCGCCTTCATGTTCGACCAATTCTCCGCAATCAGGGCAATTGCTGTCGGGTTTTTCGCTGTCAAAAGTTTGCGTTGGCGGAGGGGTTTTGGACTTCAGCGGAGTTTTTTCTCTTACGTTTGCATCCGATGAGGTTTGATTTTTTCTCGTCATATGATATTGCTCGATAGCTCTTCCGATTGCATCAGGGCAAGAAAGAACCTTTATTCCGTTGGAAAAACCGCCTTTCTTCAACGTCGATAAACAGCGAATTCCTTTCAATTGATCGATTATTTCCTCGACTTCGATTCCCGCGCGAAGCGCCATCGAAGCTAACCTTGCGGTCGCTTCGGATTGCGACGGACAACCTCCGCCTCGCCCAAGGCTTGTAAAAGCTTCACAAATACCCGTCAAATCGGAGTTGACCGTAACATAGAGATTCCCGCAACCGATCTTGAACTTTTGCGTAATGCCGACAGTCCTCTCCGGCCGTGGCCGCGGAACAATATTCGTCGACGGCTTTTCTGATGAAGATTTTCCCGAAGCGATATTCAATACCTGTTCGCTCCTTGACCCGTCTCGATAGACGGTAATTCCTTTGCATCCCATCGTATGCGCAAGTCGAAAAACGGTTTCAACATCTTTAAGAGTTGCTTCATTGGAAAAGTTGACGGTCTTACTTACGGCATTATCTGTGTATTTTTGGAAAGCGGCCTGCATTCTGACATGCCATTCCGGAGAAATTTCATGCGAGGTTACGAACAAGCGGCGAATACTTTCGGGAATTTCGTCCAACCCTTTCAAACTACCTTGCTTTGCTATTTTCGCGAGAAGTTCCGGGGATTCGAAACCCTTCTCCTTGGCTGCTTCAAGAAAATATCGATTTACCTCAATAAGGCGCTCCTGATCCATTACGTGCTTTTCATATGCCACGGCAAAAAGCGGTTCGATGCCGCTTGAGCAGTTGGCGATTATGCTGATCGTACCGGTTGGAGCAATCGTGCTTACCGTTGCATTTCTAGACGGAGCCGCTCCGCGTTTTTCCAGCGTCGAACCTACGAAATTGGGAAAAGGTCCTCGCTCGCGCGCCAGCTCAATGGATGCTTTCCAAGCTTCCCTATTGATGAAGCTCATGATTTCTTCCGCCATTTTCAATGCTTTTTCGGAGTTGTACGGAACGCCGCATTTTATCAATAAGTCCGCCCAACCCATGATTCCCAGGCCGATTTTTCTATTTCCCTTCGTTACGACTTCTATCTGAGCCAAAGGATATTTATTGGCTTCGATAACATTGTCCAGGAAACGAACAGCAAGTTTGATGATTTCCTTCAATCGTTGAAAATCCGTTTTATAATCGTCGGCTTCCTTCACGACGAAATTGGCGAGATTTATCGAACCGAGATTGCATGATTCATATGGAAGCAGCGGCTGCTCGCCGCAAGGATTCGTCGCCTCTATCATGCCGATGTGCGGCGTGGGTTGATCGCGGTTGATGCGATCGATGAAAACTATTCCCGGCTCTCCGTTACGCCAAGCCCGCTCAACTATCATGTGAAATATTTTCGAAGCTTTTTCCGATCTGGCGCTATGTTTGGTTCTGGGGTTTATCAAATCATATTCAGAGTCTTTTTCCAGGGCTTCCATGAAAGTATCGGTAACGGCGACCGAAATATTGAAATTCGTGAGAGCGTCGTTCTCTTCTTTCGACTTGATAAAATCAATGATATCCGGGTGATCGACGCGAAGCATTCCCATATTGGCTCCACGCCTGGTTCCACCTTGCTTTATTGTTTCCGTGGCGATGTTGTACACCTTCATGAATGAAAGCGGACCCGAGCTGACTCCGCTCGTGCTGGCGACAATATCGTTGGCCGGACGAAGTCTCGAAAAGCTGAAGCCTGTTCCGCCTCCGGATTTGTGAATCAAGGCGGTCTGCTTAATGGTTTCAAAAATACCATCCATGGAATCTTCGATCGGAAGTACAAAACAGGCCGAGAGTTGACCGAGAGATTTTCCCGCATTCATGAGAGTCGGGCTGTTGGGCATGAAGTCGAAATCCGTCATCATCTTGAAAAAGGCTTCTTCAAGCTCACTCGGCTTTATTGGGGAAGAGGGAAACTTGGATTCGGGAGCCGCTATCGCTTTTGCCACGCGGCGGAACAGCTCATTAATGGTTTCAACGGGCTTTCCATCGGAATCTTTGTTTAAATATCGTTTGGCGAGAACCTTTTTCGCATTAGGTGAAAACCGATTTGAAATATCGAGGTTTTTGGTCATGTGATCTCCGATTTCGGCAATTATGATTTTGGAATAACCTATCGATGGATTGTCTGGAGAATTCTCTTGATTTCCGGAATTTCAATAGGAAGGTATTCGACCTTTCCCAGCGCCGTAGGCAATATCAGATGAAGTTTCTGGTCTTGGCGTTTTTTATCCTGCACCATCGCTGTTGCTATCTCATCCGAAGTCCATTCCTTCGGAATCTCCGTGGGAAGATTGAAATCTTGTAGAAATTCCCGCAAACTTTCGGAAAAATCTTCCTTTAAAATTCGGAGTTCCTTGGCGAAAGCAACGGCAACCAGCATACCGATTCCCACGGCCTCACCGTGATGAAAGCGCCGATATTGCCCCAGCAGTTCAAAAGCATGACCGAAGGAGTGACCGAAATTAAGGGTTGCGCGTACTCCCTTGTCGTCCAGTTCGTCCTGCTCCACGATTTCCTTTTTTATGTTCAACGATCTTCGAACAAGCCTTTGAAGCAACAACATTTCCTTGGCTTTTATGGAATTACGATTCTTCAAAATAAATTTATAATAAGCGGCATCAGCGATTATACCGTGTTTAACGGCTTCCACCAGGCCGTAGGAAAGTTGAGTCAGCGGCAAGGTCAAAAGGTAAGATACATCTATGGAGACCATCGAAGGTTGATAAAAGGTGCCGATTAAATTTTTTCCTTCCGGGCAATTGACGGCGACCTTGCCGCCGATAGAGGCATCAACCATCGCCAACAAAGAAGTAGGAAACTGAATAAAGGGTATTCCTCTTTTAAATGTCGCCGCCACGAAACCGCCTAAATCTCCGATCACGCCACCCCCTATCGTAATCAGCGGGCCGCTGCGATCGAATTGTTTTTCAAAAAGATCGGAATAGATTTTAGCGGCGGAATCAAGCGTTTTCTGATTCTCGCCATCCGGGATTATTATTTCCACCACTTCAAAACGGCGTGTTCGCAATTCGGCAATAAGAGGTTGTAAATGCCACTTTGCGACAACATCGTTTGAAAGTACAACGCAACGTTTGCAAAAACCCATTCTCGACAACTTGGTAACGGTCTGCGTCAGTATTTCCTTGCCTAAAAGAATATCGTAGCTGGTTCGGCGTTCAAAGGATAGGGTTTGCGTTTCCATAATTAATCTCAACAATCGTGAATCGAACGTTCATTTGAATTTTTCCCCGAAAAAGCGATGGGCGTTTTCAATCAATGTTTCCGATAATTTCACAGGGGAAGTTTTTCTGATCTCACAGAGTTTTCTGAATGCATGGATAATATAGAACGGTTCATTGGTTTTTCCTCGAAAAGCTTGAGGAGCAAGATATGGACAATCGGTCTCAAGATGAATACGATCATCCGGAAGAAATTCGAAGATTTTGCGTGTCTCATCGCTTTTGGGGAAAGTGAGCGGCCCGCCGATGGAAAATTCAAACCCGAGATCGAGGGCTTTACGCGCGATTGTCATATCACCGGAAAAACAATGCATGATGACTTTTTGCGGAATTTTCACTTGGCTTATGATATCGAAATAATCGTCGAAGGCTTCACGAATATGAATCATTACAGGTAAATCCGACTCGGCAGCCATATTCCATTGCTTTAGAAAAACCTCTTTTTGCACATCCTTGGGAGAAAAATCGTAGTGATAATCAAGTCCGATTTCTCCAATTCCCAAAACTTTTCCATGGCTGAAAAGCTTCTTCAATGCCGGTTCGGAGTGCTCATTCCATAAGCGTGCCTCATGCGGATGAAAACCAACCATCGCCCACAAGATAGCTTCTTCCTCAGCCATCGCTACGGCTTGACGACTTGTATCGAGGTCTGTTCCGGAGTTGATGATTGCCGCCAAACCCTCTTTTTTAGCGCGATAAACCAGCCCTTTAAGATCTTTGTAAAGCTTCGGATCCTGGCAATGAGCATGAACATCGATTAAGGACATAAGGCCTTATTTCACTCGGCCGCCGCAAATCGCGGGTTTGTCGGGTTGAACCAGAGCTAATCCGCCGTCTGTCGTCGAAGCCGCAAGCAACATTCCGTGCGAAAGAACGCCTCGAATTTTCGCCGGTTTTAGGTTTTTCACGATGACGATTTCTTTTCCGATCAGATCTTCAGGCTTGTAATGCAAAGCAATACCCGCAACCAATGTTCTGCTTTCATCGCCGACTTTTACCTGCAGTTTTAAAAGTTTATCCGCGTTGAGAACTTTCTCGGCGGCCTCTATTTTTGCCACGCACAACTGTGTTTTCATAAAGTCATCGTATTCGATGAGATTTTCCGCCGAAGCCTGGTTAGGTTGAGGGAGTTCCGTTTTAGGCGTTTTTTCGACCTTCTCTTTTTCCTTTCCTTTATCCCGAGCTTCTTTCGTTCCTGATTTCAAAGCTTCGATGCGGGCCGTATCGATTCTAGGGAAAAGCGGTATCGCCTCTTTGCATAGCGTTCCATCGGGAAGGCTTCCCCATGTCAACTGAGGAAGGGGAATGAATTTGTCGTCAAGCCCGATTTGTTTTAAAAATTCCGGAGCAAGATGCGGCATGAAAGGTTGTACCAGATGAGTGCAAAACCGTATACCTTCGCCGATCGTGTAAAATACTTCGTCCAGTTCTTGAATCTTCTCGTTTTTCGCCAACGACCAAGGCGCGGTTTCATCGACATACTTATTCAATCTGCTGATCAGTTCCCATGTGCGGTTCAATGCTTCATGAAAAAGCAAATCTTCCATGGCTTCGATATATTGTTTCTTAACTTTCTCGGCAAGTTCGATAACTTCATGAGTTTGGGGTAGGGTAGGGGAAGCTTTGCGAAATTTACCCTCGCGTTTTTTAATAAGCATAGGCAACATTCGTTGGCACAGGTTGCCGTAATCGTTTGCCAGATCGGCATTATAACGCGTGATGAAAGCTTCTTCCGAAAAATTGGCGTCAAGACCGAAGATCATTTCTCGAAATAAATAATGCCTGAACGGGTCGTTTCCATACTTCTCGACCAGATCGAGAGGATTTACGACATTCCCGACGGATTTTGACATTTTTCCGCCGCCGATGATCCACCATCCGTGAGCAAAAAGGCAGTCGGGAAGCGGCAAACCCATCGCGAAGAGCATCGTGGACCAGTAAACGGCATGAGTCGTCAGAATGTCCTTACCGACCAGATGATAATTGACCGGCCAAAGACTGTTGAATTTTTCCATATCGTTTGGATAACCGGCGGCTGTAATATAATTAACCAAGGCGTCAAACCAAACATATGTAACATATTCAGGATCAAACGGAATTTCGATACCCCATGAAAGTCTTTTCTTGGGGCGGGAAACACACAAATCACCCAAAGGTTGCGCCAGAAAGCCTAAAACCTCGTTTCTGCGGTTTTCCGGTCTGATATATCGCGGGTGAGCGGTTATATAATCTGTCAACATCTTCTGGTACTTCGACATACGAAAGAAGTAATTCTTTTCCTCGATCTTTTCTACGGCACGAGAGCAATCGGGGCAGTTTTTTTCCGGTACTTCCTTTTCCGTCCAAAACCGTTCGCATGGAGTACAATACCAACCCTCGTATTTGTCCTCATATATGTCGCCCTTTTCCTTCAATGTCGTCAAAACATACTGTACGGTCGATTTATGACGAGCTTCGGTTGTTCTAATAAAATCGTCATTAGTGATATCGAGAGTATTCCATAAAGATTTGTATTTCTTAACCAGTTCGTCCGTGTGGGCAATCGGTGTTATACCCTTTGCTTTCGCTGCCTGTTCGACTTTTTGACCGTGCTCGTCCGAACCCGTCAGAAAATAAACTTCTCTGCCCATGGCGCGTTGGAAGCGGCTTGCAATGTCGGCGGCCATAGTGGTAAAAGCGTGGCCGATATGAAGATCCGCGTTTGCATAATAAATCGGAGTTGTAATGTAGAACTTTTTTGATTTTGTCATACCATCCCTCTTGTAAGATGCGTGTCGATTTTAAACATAGTAAAGATAAACTCAGGAACGTCCAAAAATGACTGCTCTGTTCCGTCCTCCTGATTTTGCTTGTTCAAGAGCTTTCCCGGCATTTTCAAGCATCATTCTCGCATCAGGAGCAGATTCCGGGAATGAGGAAATACCGGCTGATAATGTAATGACGAATTTTTTCTCTTTGAATTCAAAGGAAAGTTTCTCTAAGGCTTCTTTCACACGCCCAACAAAAAATACGCTGCCGGCGGCGTTGGTGTTGGGAAGCAACAAATAGAATCTATCTTGTACGCGAGAAGCCAAATCTGTTTCCCGAAGATTATTTTGCAGTGCGCGTCCGACTTCCGAGCTGGATTGCAAGGCGAACTCAGGATTCGTAGCGTCTATGATGTCCTTGAATTTGTCGATATCAAGAACGACAACGCTCAATGGTTGAGCGTATCTTACCGCGCGCGCCACTTCTTCATCATAGTATCCTCGCCATACTTTATGACTGATCAATCCGGTGGCTTCATCGGAAAAAAGGTTTCTATACAGACGATTCCTCTCTATTACAAGAGCGACAAGAATGCAAACATCTTGAGCGTACGGAAGGTCTTCATTTCGAAAAAGCGGAGGCGAGATTCGATTGATGAAATTCACGACTCCTAAAACATTTCCTTCACTGCCCTTTATCGGAGAACAAAGGATACTGGCTATTCTCTCTTCCCGGACCTTGAATTCCGAAAAAGTTTTGAAACGCGCATCTTGGAACCCCTTATTTGCAATCAATGGAAGACAGCCCTTTATTACTTGCCCTGCAAGCCCCTCATTCGGTTTTAATTTAATCGAGGGATATTTGTCTTCAGCCAAATCATCGAGTAAAGACTGCTCAATGCCGCGAACGCAGGCAACCGTCATTTCCAGACTCTCACGGTTGATCAATAATACCGAAGCCCACTGTACATTCATTGTCTTGACGGCTTCATCAAGAATTGTCTTCAAATTGGAATGAAAGTCGAATGTTGTATTCAGCGATTGGGCGACTTTCAAGCAAGATCGTGCCAAATTCAATTGCTGCTCAAGGTCTGCTCTTTCCGAGTGGATTTTCGAGACCTCTTCACCCTTTTGCTTGTGCTTTTTCATCAATGCGGTTAATTCGTTATTCCACATGGTAAATATTTTATTTACATCCGCAGCCAACTCGGTTATCTCATCATCTCCATGGTCGCTTAAAGGATTAGCCGCTTTTTTATCAATGAAGGTTTCCAGCCTTTTACGAACTCTATCAATCGGTCGCGTTATGGAAACGGAAACCAACCATCCCGATAAAAGACCGATAAAAAGAAAAATATTGGAGAGAAATAGAAAAACCTGCATGTTAACGGAGATTTCCATCCATCGGATATAGCAAAAAACTCCTATGGGAAGCGCCATTATCAATAGTGCGGTAAAAATGATCCTTGGCTTAATGCCTATATTTCTGAATAATTCCAAATTTACTTTAACCCTCCGAAAGCGCAATTTTAGGTGACTGATTCACTAAAGTCAATCCGCTCAAAATCGAGATAAACAGCATTATTCGAAGTAGAAAGCCATTTTCCTGAGCAATTTTCATCGAATCACGGTTGGAAAGATAAATCGAGCAAGCAAGACAAGGGTGACCGAAAATAATCACCCCGGTTCATGTTTTAATCAATTACTTGGCTTGCAGGATTTCCGCCATAATCGATGGAGATAAAATGCACCCGTGAACGATTTCAAACATCAGTCTGTCGCGAACCATCGGTCGCACAAAATCAGCGGCTGAACAACTTTTCACTTTATTCCAGGAATCATTGTTCCCGGTCAGAATGTCCCGGGCAACCAAATCGGCTAAACGCTTACCGGTAGCCTGAATATTTCTCGATATCTTTATCCTGTCGGCCTCTGAATATGTCGGCATCAATTTCACGCTTGCTGAAATAGCCGACAAAGCCGAATCTTTATCGAGATTCGCTGCGATCTCAATGTTTCCAGTCGGGGAGTTTACCGCATATGTGGCAGAATGCTCGATCAGGTAAAATACGACAGGAACATTCATTTTGTCGACAAGCTGAATTTCTTCAACAGGCGGAATAAATGTTTGCGCCAATTCCACGGTAAAAGCGAGAGTCTTATGAGCACCGTAAAGCCAATCATCGGAAGTTCCAGAGCATGGGTATAAATATGTACAATTTTGGGCCGTGTAGTTGTTGATGTTCGCCATTTCCTCGCCGAACTTTTTAAACGTCGGCGTATCCTGGCAAGGAGCATTGTATTTGTATGCATACGGATAAAGAACTAATTCGGAATAACTGTGAAAACAAATACTGGCCTGAAAATGCTCACGATCGGCCAATTCCTTGATTGCCATGGTTTCGGGCTCGCTAAAAGAGGCCGGACCATGATATACGTCGCTATAATAGTAATCGCTGGCCCCCATCGGACCCCATTCATAGCCGTAGTTCCGGTTTAGATCGACGCCGTAGAAGTTGTCATCAAGTACACGACGATTTTTTCTCCAATATTTGAACTCTTTTTGCGCAAAGTTGACACCGTCGGGATTTACCATAGGAACAAACCAAACTTCGCGCTCGTTTATCAAACGGGTTAAACGTTCATCACTGCCGTAGCCTTCCAAATATTGCTTTAAAGCTGCCATGGAAACTTCAATGGAAATCCATTCCCGGGCGTGATGTGCACCGGTAATGAGAGATGCCGGTTCTTTTTCATCGAGTTCAGGATTATCACTTACTTTCATAGCCCAAATATCACGACCTTCCCAACTTTTACCTAGGGAAACCAACTTGGCAATCGTTTGATATTTGTTCGCCCACTCTTGAAGGATTGTTGTCATGGTTTCGTAAGTAAAATATTCCGCACCCGGCTTTTGTGATTTAATAATAGTTGCGATGTAATTATCAAGGTTTGGGATTATTGTTGAGACTTTCCGTCCGGCTTTTAAAAAAGCATCATGCTCCTGATCGGACACCACCATTTCGATGAAATCTTTACCTGTCTTGGCGATATCGTATTCCCCGCCGATAAAAGCTTTCATTTCTTTGGAAGAAAGACTGGAAAGTCGTATCAATGTTTTTGACGAATCAGCGAAAACAACTGTGTTTAAAAGGATTGTGCAACATACTAATATTACGGCTTTCTTCATTCACTTCTCTCCTTTACACCCATGCACACTCGAATTCAATATACAACATATGATGTTATAAAAAAGATTCAATACATGTCAATACGAATCAGATCTTAAACACACAATTACCATAGATTTTCAATAAAAGTTCATTTTGCCTCATCTGATCGGGCAACGACAGCTCAACTTTACATAACGGATAATTTTTACTATCTTGTTCGCATATACATTTCAAAACAAGAAAGGAAATTTAGAGATGAAAAGATATATACGGATTTTTTTTGTATTGATTTTCATATGCCTTTGTCAAGCCCTGTTCTCAGATCCTCTGGAAATATATTTTGGACCGGGAGGAGGCTTCAGTCCAATCAACCGAGCGCGCATCATAAATTTTGCCGATGGGAAAACGGCATCCGGTACATTGGCCAATGCTTTAATCGATGTTATTAGAAGACAAGAGCCGGATGGCCTCATTAAAATCGCACTATATTCCATGAGCGATTACGATACCCTCAATGAACTGATCGAAGCTGCCTATGAAAAAGCAATTCATGTAAAACTCATTCTGGATGCAGCGGCCGATTGGACCGCGGACAGTAGAAAGAAAATTCTTGATCGAGTCCGTAACGCTCGAATTAAATCTCAAAAAAACAATAAGCCGTTTGATTTTCAAATCAAGTTCGTAACCAAACAAATAATGATCGAGCGAGGCCGCTTCAGGATACTCGACAATGGAAAGCTCATCAATGGTACCATGCATGAAAAATTCGGATTATTTTATGCGAAAGGCAATCCGATTCCCTATGACGGATTCTGCGGTAGCGCCAATGTTTCCTTTACTTCCGATAAAATTTATGCCGAAAATCGTGTGTTCTTTTTCAATCGCCCTGCCGTCACAAGGCAGTTTCAGGAAGAATTCGCCAGATTATGGAATGAATACGGAACGAGTGTTGCCGGACCGTGCACATCCGAGATGTTTGTTCCGGTATCGCCTGTTGCCGGCGATGTTGAGGTTTATTTCAACGCGGAACCTGAAAATGAAATTACGATGACTCGGCTCGACCAGGTTCTTGAAAAATTAATCGACCGCATTGAACCGAATGGATCTTTGGATTTAGCCATGTTTAGCCTAACCAGCCCCGACATGGCGCGGGCTTTAATCCGAGCAGCCGAACGTAATCCTAAAGCCCAAATTCATATTCTATTGGATCATTCACAACTCGATGACAGTAATAAAGACGAAAGTATTCAAGGCCCAGGTCTCGAACGTGAAGCACAACGCCTTGGCTTGAAGAATTTCCAAGTTCGTTATAAATGGCGTTCCAATGCTTACGGATATGATCCTCAAGAACATAAAATACAAATGGTCAGCTTTCGCAGTTTTTTTCTGCATCACAAGGTTGTCGTAGTAAACCGCTGTCATCTGGCTATCGGAAGTTATAATTGGTCCGGGTCGGGAGAAAATTTAAATATCGAAGATTTGATGATTTTCAACGGCTCCTGGAGAGATCATCAGCCTGTCGTCGATGCATTTCTTCGTGAATTTGACACCGTTTGGAATTCCCGCCGGCCGCAATGCCCGGTTTTACGGCCGATTCTTGGAACCCCCCAAAGCGTTACTGGCAGTGAAGGGAGAGCTTTGCAAGAAAAAATCATTCACTTGTTGTCGAATGCCGATAATCTAAAGATAACTCAAGCCCTCGATCGGGGAGCATTTCTTTCACTTGCTGATCTTTGCAGGAAAACAAATATCAGCACGACTGAAATTTCAAATTACCTCCCAAAGTTAATAGAAATCGGATTACTGTGTAAATATAAAAAGAACGGTATTGAGGGATATTCACAAGCTGATTGATATCCTACGTCATAATTCACACTAAAGAAACACCGGTTGTGTCTCTTTTTTTGGGAAACACAGCCGGCGTCTGATCGGTTGACGATAAATGAGGAATTTACGTGCTTGAAATTAATCTCCTCCCAACATATTCCATGCATCAGTAGGAGTTTCATCATTCAAACCATCACTATTCGGACAAACCGTTACTCCCTTTATAGATCCACCGCTGTTGAATTTATTCATGATTGTATTTGAAATGATTTGCGTGTTTGAATTTCCGCCATTAGCACCATTCGCATCAATTACGATCGGCTCAGGAATGGTTGTTGGAGGATCGGGAGGTGTTTCCGGTATTGGCGGATCGTCATTATAAGGATTAGTGTTCTCTGTTGAAGGCGATTGACTAACACTGGTTTCAGTTGAATCATCGTTTCCATTCGCAATATTGATTTTTATACTGCCGCCGCCGACTGATATATTTATGGAAACGTTACCCGTGCCGTTGATATTTATGACGCCCATTCCAGGAATGCTTATGGAAATGTTGGAATCTCCGCTGGAAGACACTCCCGTTGTCGCTGAATCCGCATCGGAATTGTCGGTGTCGTCAGTGTTGTCAATCGTTGAAATACCGTCGACAGATGATAGGTCTTCATCACCCGTATCCGCCGTATTCGATAAATCACCATTCGATGCTGGAATATCCGTCAAATCATCAGGTGATTTTGCAGAATCATCCAATTTATCATTACACTCGCCAATCAGGCGATCAAGTTCGGATAAATCTGCAATCGCATCCTTACCCTCACCTTTAGCTTTCTCATATTTAGCTTTCGCCTTTGAGTAATCGCCTTCAGTTTTCAACATGTCGCCTTCTCTCTCGTATATTTTCGAGCGAAGAGCTTTTAATAATTTTTCATCGTCAAACGATTCTTTATCCACCTCACCCAAGATTGTTTCCAATTTACTTAAAGTCGTTGCGGAATTTATCGCATCAAGGTAATTGCTGAACTTTTCTTGTTCAGCATTCTTGGCTTTATCTTGAGCTGCTTTCGCCGCTGCCGCATCCGCATCTGCTTTGTCTTGAGCCGCTTCAGCTTCCTCAATAATTTTCCCGGATTCATCAATTTTACTTCGGACATTTTCGGAAAGGCCCGCCAACTTTTCCGCCCGCTCTCTCGAATTGCATCCTAAAAGATAATTTTCAAGGCGCTCCGCAGCTCGGTCCATTTCACCAAGCTCGAAATAAATTTCTATTAAATTCTTGTTAACCCGGTCACGCGCACTAGGATAAAAATCCGAGTCATCTACATAACTGTAAATGTCAAGAACCCCCAAGGCGGATTCATAGGCATTGCGGGCGTCTTTTAAATTCCCCGATTTAAGCGATGCTACGCCCTTTTTCTCCGCCAGAGTAACACCTTCCCGGTAGCTGCTTGCCCATGTGGGGGAAAGCACCACAATGCAGAACAACCCAATCATCAACCCAGATGAGACAAATCTGTTGATTCGTATAAAATTATTCATCGTTTACCCCCTCCTGTGATATGTTACATTTCAAGACGATTTAAAATCACTGGTTTTTATCCAAATCATCTCTGTCTTATAAGTCGAAATTATATTTTATAATGTATCTTTATATTGTTAACGAATGTTGCATACGATATGTTTATTTATTTTAGAACAATTCATCTTCTCTTGCAATTCCAAAAATTAAACAGACTGATCTAAAAAACCAAAAAGGACCGGTATTCTACCGATCCTTGGGAATTTTATAAAAATAAGATTTCAATCTCCATAAACGGAATATGGTGTAAAAGTCGGAGAAGCTATCGGCTTGGATGTTTCGGAACCTATATCACTTAAAGGAATTGTCGGTTCTTCTTCATCTTGGAATAATCCTTTTCCATCCACGGCGGCTGTTTCATTGGCTTTAAGAAGGCGTTCCTGGCCGCCGATTGCAGCAACATGAACCGTGCCTTCACTTACCGAAACACGGGTTATTTTGTCATCAAGATACACAACCTTGAACTGTGTACCTCGAACACCCAAAACCGCCGTAGGAGTTACCGCCGAAAATCTCGTACCTTTTTTTGCAACTATTATCTCAATCGTTCCACGATCAAGCAAGATTCCCGACGAATCAAAACGAAATCTCGCATCCCTTGCCTCTATTTCCACTGTTGACGGCAACTTAATGCGAGCTACGCTGAAACAGCGAATTACGCCAGCATTAAGAACAAAGGAAGCACCCTTGTCGATTTTCTTGCCATCGCTAAGGATCAGTGAACCCGATAAAATCATTCCCAGATCTTTATTTGAATTTGTTGCTATCGTAATCGGATCGCTTTTTGGTCGAACAGGCGCTACGCTCGGCTTATTCCAGATGGGAAATGCAATGATAAGGATTAATACGGCGGCTGCGGCTGTAAAAGCAAATGGTACAAAGTATTTCTTTATTGAACTCCAATCGAAGTCCCATGTTGGGGTTTGCTCGGAAACCTTCTTGGCATAGGGATTCTCGATCGGAAACTTGAATCGTATTTGAGGCAATGTTTTCTTGAACTCCTCAAACTCTTTACCGAGCATACTTTCAAAGCGCTCAATTTTCTTCAGCATGTCATCGCATTTTTGACAACCGACGGCATGCTCAAGATCTGCTGTGTTCAACTTGGCAGCATCTTGAGAAAAGAGACGGTCAATCATTTCTTCAGGACGGTTACACTTCATACTCATAATTCTTTTCCTTCCTCAAGAATTTCCATTAGGCGGATTCTTGCCTGTCGCAGGTGACTTCTCACTGTCCCTTCCGGCATGTCCATTAATTTGCCGATCTCCGGCGAATCCATGTCCCAGAAGTAGCGCAGTTCGATGATTTCCCGCTGTTTTTCCGGCAGAACATCCATGGCCTTTTGAACCATCGTCTTTTTGATGATACTTTTTTCGGCATCGACGCATATGTTGTCTGTAGGATCGATATTTATACTCCCTACTCCAACCTTTTGTTCCCTGAAGTGATCATTTGCCGTATTTCTTGTAATGGTCATGAGCCAAGCCTTAAAAGAAGTTCCGATTTGAAATTGAGATAGACTCCTGTAAATTTTTAAAAAAACTTCCTGAACCAGATCTTGTGCCGTTTCGGTATTCAAAAAACGGCTCCGACAAAAGTAATACATACACATTGGCAAGTACCGTTTGAACAAAACTTCAAAGCTTCCATTTTTGCCCGACAAGGTATCCTTAATAAGATCGAAATCATTGGGTTCCATATTATGAAACTTGTTTTTCGAAGAAACCGTTGAACTTTCTTTTCCGAGTGCATAATTTTCCACATTGCTCATCACATTTCACCTTCGGTCTCGCATGTCGAAGCGAACGGCACTTTTCAACCTCGGTATCATAATCGTTAGACGGTCATTTTATCATTTTACTTTTGATCGTGCCAAAATTCATGCAATAATTATTGCAAAAACCAACAATCGTAGGAGCGTACCCTGTGACACTCCTACGATTAAAAGTCGGTATGATAAAAAAGGAATTAGGCGTTTGAGATTAATTTCCTCCCAACATATTCCATGCATCCGTAGGAGTGCCTTCATTCGAATCATCATTTGAATTACTATTACTATCGGGACAAACCGTTACTCCCTTTATAGATCCGCCGCAGTTGAATTTATTCATGATACTATTTGAAATGATTTGCGTGTTTGAATTTCCGCCATGAGCACCATTAGCATCAATTACAACCGGCTCGGGAATAGTTGTTGGAGGATCGGGAGGTGTTTCCGGTATCGGCGGATCGTCATTATAAGGATTAGTGTTCTCTGTTGAAGGCGATTGACTAACACTGGTTTCCGTTGAATCGCCGTTTCCATTCGCAACATTGATTTTTATGCTGCCGCCGCCGACTGATATACTTACAGAAACGTTACCCGTGCCGTTGATATTTATGACGCCCATTCCAGGGATACTTATGGAAATGTTGGAATCTCCGCTGGAAGACACTCCCGTTGTCGCTGAATCCGCATCGGAATTGTCGGTGGTGTCAGTGTTGTCAATCGTTGAAATACCACCGACAGATGATATGTCTTCGTCGCTTGTATCCGATGAATCGCCGTTCGATGCAGGAATATCCGTTGAATCATCATTTGATTCAGTCGGGGATGTTGCCGAATTATCCGATGTTTCCGAGGAATCCGTTTTATTTGCGGCCGCGTAGGCTTCATCACCATATGTTTCCATGAGATTGCCCATCTTTTTATTTCCCGCCGCTCGATATCCCTTTTCGGCGATTCTATATTTTCCGCCCGCCGTATTATAGTCTTTAGCCTCTCCCGCAACATGGGCTTCGATTTCCCAGCATCGTGCCACCAGCTCATTTCGAAGAGCGGAATCCATTGTCGTGGTTCGGAGGATACCCCGCAGTTCAGAAAGTCGTTCTTCAGCCACAGCACGATCTGCACTAAGAACCCACTCGGTAATAATGTCATTCAGCTTAGTCAATGAAGGGTTGGTTCCTATGCTGGTTGACGCTTTTTCCCAGTCACTTTTTTGCGTGTCGGTGTTCTCGACACTCAATTTATCATTACACTCGTCGATCATGCGATCAATTTCGGAAAAATCAGAAACCGCGTCCTTCCCCTCGCTTTTTGCTTTTTCGTATTTGCTTTTAGCCAACGAATATTTCCCCTGGTCTTTATATATATTTCCTTCTCTCTCGTATATTTTCGAGTGAAGAGCTTTTAATAATTTTTCATCGTCAAACGATTCTTTATCCACCTTACCCAAGATTGTTTCCAATTCACTTAAAGTTGTTGCGGAATTTATCGCATCAAGGTAATTACTGAACTTTTCTTGTTCAGCATCTTTGGCTGCCTTTGCAGCCGCCGCATCTTTATCTGCTTTATCTTTGGCCGCTTTTGCAGTCGCCGCATCTTTGTCTGCCTTATCTTTGGCCGCTTTTGCAGTCGCCGCATCTTTATCTGCTTTATCTTTGGCTGCTTTTGCAGCCGTCGCATCAGCTTCGGGGTCCTCAGGCGGTTCAATTATATCAATTTTATTCTGAGCATCATCTGCCAAAACTCTAGCTTCATCTGCTGTAAGACTGCCCTTCGTATTTTCAGCCCATATGTCGCCTTGAATCTGAACCAATTTATCTTTATCGCCGGCGGCGTCTTTGATTGCCTGATTAAAATAATTGTAATCATGCTTTTCCGTGGCCGTTACTACCGTCGCAGGGGTCGTCGTGGAAGTTGTAGTGGTGGTCGTCGTAGTAGTGGTCGAACCGGATTCCCAAACATAGTTGGCATTGCCTTCTCTTTTTGCGGCCGAAATATCATTCCCGGCTCTAGTGGCAAGGTCTGGATAACCTAAATCATTAAGCTCACTTTTAGCATTTTCGAGATATTCCTGATTCGAGTTTCCAAGTCCATAATATGATTTTGCTGATAAGCCTTCGCCTTCGCGCAATTTCAGTTCCGTACAATAAAGATCGGAAAGTGCAATGAGTAATTTATCAGCATCATTTTTAAAACAACCTTTTAATGACTTGTGGCTCCATATAAATTCGGAATACTCGTCAGCTTTCGCTTTTGCCTCATCACTAAAATCCTTCGCTTCTATTATTGCTTTAAGAGGTTCAAACATCTTAATAATCACATCTTTCGTGATATTACCGTCATAATAAGCTGCATTCCAAATTTCTTGGGGGGTATCCGTGGCAAAGGCAACGCCGGAAATAACAACAGCGATAATAGTTGCAACCAATAAACACATTCTCCTGTTGATTATTTTCTGAAACATAAAAACCTCCTTGAACTTTTCGATTAAAGCACTAACATCCCTATATTCACCTAAAGACCGAGCTGCTGGATGGATGTGATTTCTACAAACAAAGCTATCATCATCGTTCTCCCTCTAAATTAATAAAACGATAATATCACATTCAACGTTGAAGTTAATTATTCAAAGAATGAATTTCCGATTTCTTCCTCACTAGAATCACCCGTATTTTTCGGAGCTACCGTAATTCCTTTTACAGGTTTGGCAACCCCATTTTCATAATTGATGTCATCAGTAGAGTCACTGATTCCGGAAGTCTTCTGCGAATCGGAAATCGGTGTGGAGACTTCAGGCTCTGGATAATCATCCGTGATTTCGTCAATAGATGTTTGAGCAACTGATTGGCCGTCGGTAATTTGAATTTTCATGCTGCCGCCGCTGATTGAAATATTTAGGGAAATCGCGCCGGTGCTTTGAATATTTATCGCGCCCATCCCGGGAATGCATATGGAAATTTTACTGCCTCCCGTGCTTGAGGATATGCTTGAGATTCCGGGGATATCCGCCAGATTTTCATCGGAATTATCAATTTCTTCGGTATTTGCAGGTTTATCTGTTTTTGTGGACGTCGTTTCTTCATTATTATTTTCCTCCGAATCACCATTTGACGGGGGAATATCCGTAGAATCGTCATCTGAAGAAGTCTTAGCGGTATCTGAGGAATCAGCCGAATCGGTTGTTTTTTCAGTCTTGATATCCTCTATTTTTTTGTTTGCCAAATCTCTCAATATTTGATTGTTATCTATCTCTGAATTGTTTGTAACTTCGCTTATGATGGCATTCAATTCATCCACATTTTTAGCATTTTCTATTCTTTTCTTGAAGTTGTTGTATTTTACAATTCGATCATCATTTTGAATTTCATCAATTTTACCATAAGCCAAGTCTCTCAAATCTTGATTATTGTCAATCTCATTATTATTAGTAACTTCTTCTATAATGGCTTTTAATTCATCTACATCAAGAGCATCTTCAATTCTTTTTTGAAACTTGTTGTATTTTTCAACTCTAAGATCGCCTTCAATTTTCTTTATTTTACCATAAGCCAAGTCTCTCAAATCTTGATTATTGTCAATCTCATTATTATTAGTAACTTCTTCTATAATGGCATTCAATTGATCCACATCATGAGCTTCCTCTATTCTTCTTTGGAAGTTGTTGTATTTTTCAAGTCTCAACTCTTCGTCGGTTTGTGCGTAAAGGGAAATCGAACAGGCAATAATAATTGATACCAATAAATAAATTTTACATCGCATGATATTCTGAAACATAAATGACCTCCTGTTGTGTTCGATTAAAGCGCCTTCTTATTTGTTATAGCAAATCCGGGGGGGTGGTTCCGTATATTTTTTGCCAGTCATCCGTGAGTACGGAATTGAACCATGTCTTGAAGTTTGATTGCCCATTGATGGAAGCTGCTTTCAAGGTTATTTCATCAATTTTTTCAGGATAAAGTCTTGCGATGGATTGCCAAAGATAGACAATTTGAAGTGCTTCCTCATCTTTTCCTTCGTAAATATATCGCGCATGGTTGACACAATCATACATAAAACGCTTTTGCAGATTCAACATTTCTTGATCCGTTAAATTCTGACTTTTAGTCGGCAAGGAATTATCAGACGTCGTCGATTTTTTCGATCCCGGTCTGGTTATTTGCGAGATCTTTGCTAGATTTCCGGTTACATCAGGCTTTAGGGACAACAAGGTTTCTCGTATTTTCAAAGGTTGATCGTTTGGATTAAGCTGATCGTTCGCGGAACTACCTGAACTGGGGCTCGGGACAGTCGGCTCTTCAAGCGGCCAATAAGGGTTTCCGGTCGTGGAATCGACGCCAAACGGTGCAACACCGGCTGCCCGTCTTTTCATGGATATTTTTATTATATCATCTCGTGAAAGTTGACTGCCGTCAGGCTTCGTAAATGTCGTGGGAATCTGACCGCTTCCTTCAAGTGTTTTCGGGGTTTGAGATGTTGGGGTTACAGGAGTCGGAGTTGTCGTACCGGTTTTTTGCGCCTCAGCGTCTTTAATGGCTTGATCAAGCGTTCCGTCGTCCCACGCATTCTTTGCTTGCTGATATTCATCAATTGCACCATCCAAATCATTCTGCGCTTTTTTAATATCACCCCGACGTTTATACGTCCGGGACAAAATTTTCATCCCGTCGTCTCCCTTAAAATTGGTGCCGTCATAATAAGCCGGGTCATTCATCATATCTTGCTTTATTTGATCAACTTCCGCGATAGTCGAAGCCTGTTCGATCGCAGCGTAATATTCATCCACGGATGAACCGGCGGGTACCCCTCCAAATGCTTTGAAAGGCCATATAAAGAATACTGAAATCGTTATCAGAATCAATATATTGGGAATTGCAGTATTCCGGTTTATATCATAACGCAGCACTCTTCGCTTTTTACTTTCACTCAAGTCAAATAATGTTTTCATTTTTCCCCTCCAATATAAAGAAACGGAAATATATTTCGTAACGTTGAAGATTTTCGCGGGTCCAAGCAATGCCGTTCATTTTGATTTTTCAATCTCGCAAGTTTTCTACATACCATATTTAATTTGCGCTATAATTCCAATACTGAGCTTCAGTCGTTACCATGCCGAGATCGGCGGAGTAAAATCTCACGAAATCCACCTTGGTTCTCAATTTTCCCCGAACCGATAACTGAACGCGAATTTGACTACTGTCGCCGGCTTCATCAAAAACTTCAAAATCATCGACAATTCCGCTTCCAAAAATATCTTTTCGTATTAATTCTCCATTCGGCTTATCGAATTCTTCTCGTATGATATCTCCCGGTAATGGAACTCCGTCTTGAGAAACCTTTGTTGATTTGACTATTTTATATGAGATAAATCTAAAAGATTCTATGGAATTCATCGATACCATCTTCCAGAAAGAAAATTCATTTGCTTTTTTCGGAGGCGCCGGTACATAAGAAATCGGCTTCTTATCATTTCCATAGCCTCTCGGAAATATTCCCAACATATCGTCGGCAATACTTCGAAAAAGAATCGATGCCGTTCTCACGTGATCCACGACTTCTTGCTTATGCTGAGAACCCCGAACGCTTGCGAAAAAAAACCTCTGCAAAGCCGCGACAATCAAAAGAAGAACAACCATGCCAACCAACAACTCCGCCAATGTAAAAGCTTTATTAACGATCTTTAGATCTATTCGCATTGCCTGGAACATCTTCATTTCCTTGAATCGAATCAATTATTAAAAATAATCACCGGAAACTGTATGCTTTTCTCCCCAACATGCTTATCCTTATATGTTATGTTCACCGTCAGCATTTTTGGCACGGAGATCTTTGATGGACCGTTTGGAACAGGATCAAAGCGACCATTTGGAGAAAACTTTTCTACTTTGTATGAGATTTTACAGGTGTCTGGGTCCCAGGGGGCAATACTTATGGGGTATTTTTTTGCCTGATCGAGATAGAACGTATGAAACCATCCAAGCCTATCGAGTACAAGATTTTCTTCTTTTTCAGAGAGTACCCCCGGAGGTATTCTGGATGCTTGAGAAATAAAACTGGAGCCGATGTTGAGGATTTCAAGCTCCTGACTTCCAAGTTGAATAATTTCAGACGATTGTTGGAGAGATCTCCATAATGGGAACAATAACACTGAAAACAATGCCATGGCGATGCATATTTCCAGCAAAGAGATCCCTTTTCTATTGAGTCCTGCCTTTCGAAAACTCCTCTTGCAGCTATCAATAATCGACGAACTTTCGGGATTTATTTTCATCGAGTCTCGCTTTTTCACTCTATTTCTTCGCAATAATCGGAAGATTTGGTCCGAGAATGACCGTCAAACCATATTGACGCACCCCGGAATCGGAAGAGTCGAAATCGGCATCATATTTGATTTTGCCACCGGTACTTTTGATCGAATCGATATTCAATTTATTTTCGCAAACCAAACCTGTAATATCCAATCCTCCCTTTTTACTGATAATTGTCCCTTTTGGAGCTATCAACGCAGTTTTGACCAGAGAACCATAACATTCGATGTTTCCCGTTTGAGAAACAAGCACCAATAATCGATGGGCATCGGTTTCAACGCCGGGTACAACCGAACCGATTTTTATATCTCCCTTGGCGACGATAATCGCTGAAGAATCAAGTTTAAGCCCGCTTTTCAGATCGAGCTTATCATTAATATATACTGAAAAAGGCTTTCTTATGTAACCATCTTCTAAAAGACCGGCTTTTTCCAACCAAGCGCCTGTAGAGAATTCGTGTGTAAAAAAATCAGTAGATACAGTCGGATCATATTTATTTACAAAATATTCGTCATACCACTTATTTAAGTCAACTTCCGCGTGAAGGCTTTCTTGACCGATTTTTTCACATAAAGCAAAATGTGTTCCGGAATTGGGATAATCGTTTGTTTTAAATCTTTGGGCAGGAGGAAAATTTCTTTCAGAATTCGAAGTGCTTCCTTCTTGAAAAATGTCGTAAATAGAATTGTATGCGGCAGTCGGTCCAGGTTGATCGGAATTTCTAGTGCCAAGATCCGAAGTGGATATCTTTGTCATGAAATTTACATAGTCATTTGGATTTCCCGCGGCAAGAGCAGGTGAAAGCACTTTCCATTTCGGTTTGAATATATCCCAGTGAGAAAAGACCGTATAAGGATCCAAATATCCATTAAGATTATCGGACCTAGACCAAATAGGGATGGGACCGCAATACTTTGCTTCGTTCGTGACACGAGGGAGCGGAAAAACCAGACTGATTTTATGCTCCTTAGAGGGTTTGAAATATGTTGCGGCTAGATCATCCGGCCGCTCAGGAGGTGGAAAGGAATCCGCTTCCTCGTTACCATCTGCGTCAACGATCAATGCCGACCAAAGAATATAACGCGCGAAAACATTTCCGACGACACGTGTAGGAGTCGGATCACTTTTGTTTCCGTAAAGATGTATAATGCTGGAATTGGCGATCGGTACATATTCCGCCATACCGGGACTGACGAGGACGTCTTTAAAACGAGCATCAGTCTCAAGTTCCTTAAAACAACCGGTAGGCGAGACCCTTACTCGCAACGCCGTATTTGCGTTGGGAATATTATATTGAATTGTCGGAACATTCTTGGATAGTGTCGTAAACTCCCATCGCGGTGGAGGGAAAAAAAGGAAAATCTCGGAATCGTCTATGGCTGGGTTGGTTCCGTCTATGTTTACAATCAAATGCTTGTTGCCCCCGAAAAAGATCCATCCGGATTCCAACCAACCATTTGGATCATTTGTAATAGGAGAGCCCGAAGGTCTTATTCTATTTATCAAGGTAAGAATTTTAGCGGTGCTTTCACCGGTTAAGCCGGCTCTTAAATTGATATTAAGGTCCTCGGGGTTTGGAGAAGTCCGCACGAACATCGTAAACTTCGAAACTATCGGCGGCAATATTTGAATTAATTTGAATTCTCGCGGAAAAACATATTTATATTCCTTTTTCTCGCTTCTTCCGCGAAGAAGCGAATATTTGAAACTTATTTCCAGTTCAATTCTTCCGTCTAATATCGCTTCCAACGGTTCCACCGACCCGGATGAGCTTTTAGCTTTCCATGTTGCTTTCGCTGATATCGTTCCCAAACCTAATTCTTTTGCCAACTCTGTGAAAACACCATCCAAATCGAGTTTACTCGAATCCAGGGTGAAATCAAAGGATCTTGTATTCAACGGCAAATCCTTGAAGCCAAATACTCCGGATGAACTGTTGGTTTTCTTTCGCAACAAATCTTGAAGCGCGGCCCAATAGCACTGAGCTATGGAAATTCCGATTCTTAATGCAATTTCTTCCTCAAGAACGCTGGCCGTATGTTGCCTAATTCTAATTGATTGGGTTGAAACAAAAAACAGCCATATACCCAAAACAAAAACTATGGCCATTACCAGGAATAGTGCAATTCCCTTTTTGTCATTTGCGGAGATGTTGAAAATACTTCTCATCAGACTCCCGGCGTTTAATAATACGAACTTGATCTAACCAAATACCACCATAATTGAGAAAATAAACCATCATAATATATTATAAATCAAGGGACTATTTGTTGACTACATTATCTCAAATTTTTCTCAACTTTAGCAACTTTATCAAAGTTAACATCAATACTTCTCATCAACGGTCCCTGGAGACCGATCATCACCGAAAACCAATCACGGGCGAAGTAATCTTCACACCAACAGATTACTTCGCCCATGAATTTTCCAAATTACCGTTATAAATACCGCATTACTCAATTATTATCGCTATACTTTGCTTGTGCATTTCTTGGAGAAATATTTCGAAGTTTTGTATTCCGGCGGTGAGCAAATAACTTGCTCACCGCAATAAGCAACCATCGACCAGAAATCATTTCTTAGTCTGGCAGTTGATCAATGCCTTCAACATAAACAGATCTTTCAATCCGATTTTTTTATCTTGATTAAAGTCAAACGCCGGATCATATGCCGACTTCGATTCTTTGGCCATTACTTCAAATCCGCCGCTAAGCCAACTTCCAAATTTTGAATCTGGATACAGAAATGGAAGTTTGTATGTTTTCAATGACGGATAAGATTCAAAGAACTCATCGAGATCCCTATTATCCAATACACCGTTTTGATCAAGATCGCCTTTGGGAAACACTGTGGGTTTCACGGAGGAGGAAGAATCTGCTACTGGTACTGTCCCGGAGACTGTTCCAAAGGTAATGTGACGCGTCGGCGAAGCAATCTGTGGTGCAAACGGCCGAGCTGGAGCTTTCCAATTATTCTTAATCAAACTCTCGAATTTTGCTTTCATGGCATTAGATAATCCCACGGGTCTTTTTACATATAATGATGTAACCCACCAGTCGTATGACTTTTTATACTCGCCAAGGTAGTAATACCCGTATACCAATACTTTTAATAGACGCGCATAATTGCCTTTAACGTTGGACCAATATTCCGTATCATCGTAGCGAACGTACGGATAATAAGCTACACCGCACGCGATGAGATGTTTCCAAAGTTTAAGTTTTTCAGGACCTCTGGGAAGCGCCATAACCTTTGCAAACGTTGCGTCAACATATTGTCCGTAAACTTTTACGCCGGGAATGTCCCTGGTTCGAGATGACGGCAGGGGAGGCGCTTTGTATACATCTTCAGATTGGGTTGATTCGTCGGAATCACCCAACACCTCACCGGCAATGGTGATCGTTGGGAACAGCATGACTGCTAGACCCAAAACTACCAACATTAATCTTTTCACAACGAACTCCTTTAGTTAAAATTTAATCGCGGTTTCAAAGAATCAACATATCTGTCTGAAATTATTACTTACTCTGGCAACTGATCAATGCTTTCAACATGAACAGATCTTTCAACCCGATTTTCTTATCTTGATTGAAGTCAAACGCCGGATCATATGCCGAGCTTGATTCCTTTGCTATTACCTCAAAACCGCCACCAAGCCAACTTCCAAATTCCCGGTCCGGATACATGAAAGGAGCTTTATATGTTTTCAACGACGGATAGGATTCAAAGAATTCATCAATATCTCTATCATCTAATACGCCGTTTTGATCCATATCACCTTTTGAAATAACCTTTGGAGTAGAGGATAAGGAACTATCGACCGTGCTTGTTGGTGCAACCGGCCGTATTGGAGCAGTCCACTTATTTGTAACAAGATCTTTGAATTTGTTTTTCATGGCCTCTGTTATTGCCACAGAGACTTTCACACACAGCGATGTAAGATACCAATCATACGATTTTTTATATTCATGAAGTTCAAAGTAGCCATACACCATGACATTCAAAAGGTAGCGATAGCAGAATGTCACGCTATTCCAATATGTGCTGTCCTTATAGCGAACGTAAGGATAATAAACCTCACCACACGCAACAAGATGTGTCCAAAGCTTAGTTCTCTCAGCTCCTTCGGGAAGTGCCATAGCTTTTTCAAAGGTTGCATTAAGATATTCTCCATAAGCTGTTGCGCCAGCGATATCCCCGGTCGTAGATGTGGGTAATGGGGGTGCGGAATATAAGTTTGGTATTACTTCCGATTTCCCGGCAGAGTCGGAATCATCTTTAGACGTTCCTTGCGTTGCCTGAGTGGAGGCTGCTTCTTGTTTTACAGCATCAGAAGCACTTTCGGTCTCACTATCTATAATTTTCCCGGATTCATCAATTTTGCTCCGGACATCTTTGGAAAGGCCCGCCAGTTTTGTTGCTCGCTCACTCGAATTGCAACCTGCCAGATAATCCTCAAGGCGCTCCGCAGCCCGGTCGGTATCGCCAAGTTTGAAATAAATTTCTATCAAATTCTTGTTGACATTGTCACGTGCACTAGGATAAAAATCCGAATCATCTACGTAGCTGTAACTATCGAGAACCCCCAGTGCGGATTCATAAGCATTGCGAGCGGCTTTCAAATTCCCCGATTTCAGTGCTGCTACGCCCTTTTTCTCCGCCTGAGTAACACCTTGGCGATAACTGCTTGCCCAAGCCGGGGAAAGCAACACAATGCAGAACAAGCCGATCATCAAAGCAGGCAAAGCAATTCGATTAATCCGTTTCAAGTTTTTCATCATACATTTCCTCCATATAATTTTCGATAATTAATGATTAACACTAATGATCGCTAAAATTTTTCAAAACACCTCCTCGGCTGAGATAATGTTGTTTTAAAATTTGTTCATATATTGTTAACGAATACTGATTTCTGAATGTTGATTTATTTTAGAATATTTCACATTCCCATGCAATTATTTTCACGATTTTACAAAATAATCAAACCATAAAAAAATGCGATCTCATATAAACGAAATCGCATTTTTTGAATATCTCATTTTTTCTCTTGATATAAGGTGACCAAACTCAATATTTTGTTATTTTCCGAAAATATATTCGTTTGGTGTTACCTGCGATGTGGATGCCGGATCTTTCTGGGATGATGATGCATCGTTTGGGTTCCCAACGAAGCCGGATTTTCCAAATTTACCCGATTGATCAACGGTCAATTTTTGATTCGGATAAACATCCTGCTCCAATCCGCTGACTGTCGTTACATGGACGATTCCTTCGGTTACCGCAACTCTGGTTATATCATCATCAAGATATGCAACGGAAAACCTTGTTCCTCTGACGCCTAATACCGCGGTAGGCGTAACAGTTGAAAATTCGGTACCTTTTTTATTCACAATTACTTCAATGTTTCCCCGCTCAAGCGTTATTCCCTTGAAACTACAATGAACACGAGATTTTGAGAGAATTATTTCGACATCGTTGACGAGTTTAATGCGCGCGATTTTGTCGCAAGATATCGGGTTTCTATCAAAGGAAAAATATTCACCCGGCTTTGGATGGCCGCCATCCGCGAGCTGTACAGCACCTGATACCAACAAAGCAGAATTTGGGGGAAACAATGTCGCTGCTGCACTCAGGGAAGCGGGTGGATGCGATCCTGAGACGTTTCTAAAATGTACAACAACAAACATTAATACCGCGACCGCGCAAGAAATAGAAAACGGAATCAGATATTTTTTTATCATATCCACACCTCGCTCAATATACGATTGTTTTACCGGGAAATTAAATACCATCGACGGAGCGGAACTTCTAATATTCTCAAAGTGATCGGCCAGGCTTCTATTTAAACGCAATGCCCGATCAATAACACTTTTACATTCATGGCATATTTCAGCATGCTTAACAAGCTCGGGAGAGGGTTCTCTAATCTCATCTTGCTCCAACATGTCATTCAGAATTTTTTCTGTTTTAGAACAGGAGGATTTCATTTTTCTTCACCTCCGTCGAAAATTTCAAACAATCGCAATCGAGCCCTAAATAAATCACTTTTTACAGTTCCGGATGGAATTCCCATTATATTTGCAATTTCATCACAACTCATCTGCCAAAAATACTTCATTTCTATTATTTCTTTTTGCCGTTCCGGTAAAACATCCAAAGCATCGGCTATCGACTTTCTTTGAATCTGTGCAGTTTCAAATTCCGCCGATTGCGGAATATCCTCTTGGGTTGCATACTGACTTATTTCCGGTTCTTTTTTTCGCCTGAAAAAATCATTCGCTACATTTCTGCAAATGGTAAGAATCCAGGCTTTCAAAGATGAACGCGGTTCAAACTGCTTCAGGTTTTTATATATTCTTAATAAGACCTCCTGCGTTAGATCTTGTGCGGTTTCTTGATCGATAGAACGTCGCTGTTGGAAATAATAATGACACAAAGAAGCATACCGTTTTACCAAAAACTCAAAACGATCAGTTTTACCAAGTTGAAACTCTTTTATTATTTCAAGATCACTAACATAATCCACTATATGAAACTCCAAAATACCGATAATGGTTGCGGTTATTATTTAAATTAACACATAATTCATATTTTTTTTCAAAATACTATAACAATGCACCGATAAGTATAAACACCCCCCTCCCTCTCTTTAATCGCATTTTTCTGACTTTCGTACATAAAATTATTTAGTAACCAAAATGCACGGAAAATACTTAGAGCCTGTAAAAAATAACCGAATCGCTCGATTGTTTTCTTACAGGCTCTTATGACCGAAAACTCCGGAAATTCGCTATAGTACATTTAAGTAAGATTATTGCCCGATAAACTCTTGAGCAGTTTCATCGTTCTTTTCGAATGTTCCTTCAGCAGGTTCGGTGGCATCTCCCAAGTTACCCTCATTCGAATTAGGGATTTCACCCGACGATGATGTTGTTCCTATGCTCGATTGGGAATCGGTTGACGATGAGCCGATTCCTGAGCAAACGCTGATTTTTACTGACCCACAACCGATGGATATTCTAATCGAAACCGCTCCACTGCCGCTGATATTTATGGTTCCCATGCCGGGAATGCAGATTGATATAGAGAAACCTCCACCAGAAATGCCGGAGCTTATGTCGCCTCCCGAATCATCGCTATCGGGAGGTAATATCGGATCACTTGCTTCAGATGGGATTTCGCTTTCATCTGTACCGGCTTCCCCATCGGTGTTCCCGGAGGAAGTAATCGTCGTTTCGGATTCATCGCTGGTATCCCCGATTGTGCTGATTCCAGCTTCATTATCAGATCCGCTGGTTGATGATCTCGTACCTTCATCGGTGTTGTCCGATGGGGAAGTAGCCGAACCTTCATTATCAGCACCGTTCGATGTTTTTCCTTTTGCAGCTTCGTATGCGGCATCACCTTTGTCTTCCATGTCATTGCCCATGCCTTTATTGCCGGCATCGCGATATTCTCTTTCCGCAACCCTGTATTTATCTCCAGCCGTATCATAATCGTTGTACTGCATGGCTATTTCAGCTTCCTTTTGCCAACATTGGGCGACAAGGTCATGCAGGACTACCTGATCTGCCTGATTAGCTCTGATCATATCTCGAATGAGAGACAAACGATCTTCTGCTTGAGTTCTGTTGTTTGGATTGATCCAATTGGAGAGCATTTTATCCAATGCACTCTTGGTGGGATTTCTGCCGAAGTTATTGAGAGCATCTTCCCATGTGTTATCTGCTGTATTGGAAGTTCCAGAGTTCTTCTCGGTCGGAGCAGTTGCGCTAGTCGAGGTCGATTCCGTTTCACCTAATTGTTTATTACATTCCTCAATGGACTTTTCCAATGCCGCGATGTCGTAGTATCCTTCACCGGCATTTTTCGCGTATTCATAGGCCGCCTTAGCTTGTTCCCAATTTTTAGCTGCTTTGTAGATATCTCCCTTTTTCTGGGCGCATTTCATTTGTAAAAGAGCGCAGTCCTTGGCTTTGTCTCGATGTGTGTGTAAATTATAATCAGCGTCGGCAAAAATTTTCGAGGAAATTTTGCTCAATTCATCAACTGTTGTCGCTTTATCGATCTGGCTTTGATACTCCGCTACAGTCGCGGCATTGATGATATTTATTGAAAATACAAATAATGACAGCAACGCTAAGAGGATAGCAAAGCTTCTTCCAGTAGTTTTCCGTTTAATCATTTGCTCACCTCCAAAATTTATTCAATATTCTGTTGAAACTTCCACTAACACCCAAAGGGCATGCCAACGCATACCCTAAAACTACTCGAATCTGTATTTTCAAAAACTATTCTGCGCTGATTACAATAATAAATCTACTTCCTTGGCTAATCGACCTATTATTCCCGATGCAAGATCTTTGACAACACTCTGGAGCTGAGTATTTACAGTTCCGCCTTGAACTTGTATTATTTTATCAACCATCTTGGATGCAACCTGTTCAATAAGATCAGCTGCATCGCAGGCATTTTTTAATTCCTCCAATTTGGCTTTTTCATTGCCGGTAAGATCTGTGATTATCGCAGTGATCGCATCTTTGGCTCCGGGGCCATCAAGATCTAGACTATTTCGAACTTGCCCAAGATCGCCTGGGGAAAGTGAAGTTATCGTTATCTTGCTCATAATCGAATCCGCAAGGTTGCCGGCGATTTTTGTGACCTGCTCTGATGTAAGAGCTGCAGGCGTTGTAGTGGTAGATGTTGATGTGCTTGTAGAAGTCGATGTTGAAACAGCCGCAGGTTGCGCCGTAACTCCATCGGTTAAATACGTCGGAGCCGGTTGATTGTTAACTTTTCGCCAATCGGTATCTAAAACCGATGCAATAAATGTCTTGAAATCCGAAAATCCATTTAAAGAAGCAGCTTTTTGTGTGATTTCTTCTATCTGATCGGGGTAAAATCTAGCCATCGAATTCCATTTTATCGCAACCTGCAAAGCTGTATCGTTCTTTCCCTCATAAACGGCTTTTGCATGACGAACACAATCAAGCAGAAATGCTTTCTTAAGAGAACTTAGTTGTTCGGCAGTCAATTTTCGATGCGGCAGAGTCGGTGATGTAGTTCGCTTCACCGAGTCTTTTTTCGTAGCTTGCCGCATGGTAGAAGCTTTGGCTACATTCTTCGCCGGTATACCGGTTACCTTGTCATATGCACCGGCTAATGATTCGGGCTGCGACACATCCGGTGTACCAGCGCTAGCAATCACCGATATCCATTCAGTGTCGGAAATCGGCCAATACTCGCTCCCATTCGGCTGAAGACCGAATGGCGGAGTTCCTGCGGGAAGATTCGCAAACCCGTTTTTAAGAATAGCTTCGGTAATATTCGTTCCCTGCGAAAAAACTACCGAACTAAAAACAACAAAGCAAACGACAAAAAACGATTTCAACTTCAAACCGTCCACCTTGCGCCTCCCTGTTATATCATCTATTAGTACTAAACGCTTATTTTTTGAAACGCGTTGATATTTTTTCATTTGATATGATATACCCAATTCTGTGCCTCGCTGGCCACAAGCGAAGGACCAATGAGAAATGTTCTTTCAAACGAAGTTTGCTTGATGTTCGTTTTCCCACCGCCTAATATGATGTTAACTTTGACGAATTTGCCGGATCCGGAGCTGTCTTGTACATGAAAACTTTCACAATATCCGCTACCAAAACGAAAAACATTTATTTCCTGCCCGCTTGCGTCCAGTTCGGCTCGCCGTGTTTCCTTTTTAACCGGGTCAAAACTCCAAACGATTGTAGACAACCCGGCAGCATCCATCGTTGCATTGAAGGATCGGAAAGTGAAAGAGAAAGCTGCCTCAGGCGTTGAAATAGGGGAAAATTTATAGATTTTATCGATTTTTCCGGTACCGTTGATGAGCTCCCAGGGGATGAGCCCTCGCAAGTCTCTTTCAAACAATCGAAAAAGCGTGGCGGCTGTTCGTATGTGATCGACAGTTTCCTGCTTGTGCCTAGCACCGCGCGTTCCTGTGGTAATAATTCGATGAATCGCCGCAACGGATATCATAAAAATCATTATTACGATTAACATTTCCACCAGAGAAACGGCAAATCTACAATCAGGGGACTTGTTTGCTCTTTGAATCATCATCATTTCCCTGATTTTCAGTTTAGTTTTCTTTTAAATAAGACCACTGGAAAACATGCGGATTTAGCTTCACCCACTTGGTCTTTCCATTTTACTTCAATTTCAACCCATCTTGCGAGCCGATTATATTGAGACTGGCAAAATCCGGTTACCGAAAACGTAATCGAAAAAACATCTTTATTCCATTTCGGCATTTCAATAGCTATGCCTTTCGGTGGTAACTTTACGATGCCTTTATCATCAGGATATGGAAGCGGGGTGAGAATTTGAACAAAGTTCTCCGCAGCTATATGCTTTACCTGAGATATGAAGGTAGTGCCAATTGATTGCACTTCAAGTTCATGATATCCGACTTGAATTATTTCATTTGACTGAATCAATGAAGTCCATAGAGGTAATAAAAGAACGGCAAATAAAGCCAAAGCACAGAGAATTTCGACCAGCGAATGCCCAAATCGGCGCATATATTGAAAACAAATTGATTTCATCGTTTCATCGATCATTTCAAATTTAGATAATTTGCACGGTATGGTTTATGGTACAGTGGAAGAATATTTATTTTAATGGAATTACTATTCTTCATGATCATATCTGATTTCAATCTTTCACCAGAGAAAGGGGAAAATTGGGGCCAAGAAGGACCGTTAAACCTTTGAACAATATTTTACTATTTGATCCATCCATTTCCGGATCATAATTTATATAACCGCCGGATGCTTTTATGCACCCCATATCGAGAGAATCGACAAAGACATTTCCCTTGATCTTAAGGGGGGATTTCCATTTAAGGGTTCCGGCTGGCGCAACTAATGCAGCATTCAATTCATCGGGATTCAGGATGGTGATATCACCTTCCATTGCGACCATTGTGAGTATTCCCGAAGCCATTTTTGTAACTTTCCCGATTTCAATACCCTTTTTCGCGACGATCAAAACCGGAGCATTTACTATAAGCCCCTCAGGTAAAGAAAGTAGCCCATCAATATATGCAAAAAGCGGTTTTTCTATATAAAGAGGATCTGTGGGAGTCGGCGAGTCTTTCCATTCGGATTTGAAAAGATCTTGGGATTTATAAAATCTATTATACTGAGATGCATATCCAAAATCCGCGGCAAAACGAGTCGGATCATAATAAGAATTTCCGCCCTGAAAAAGAGTTTTTAAATTTCCTTGAAAAAGCACTCGTCCTCGATCTTCATCAGCTTGGAGCGTGAAATCCCGGTCGTCGTCACTCCGTGGATAATCTTTTGGACTGAAACTTTTGGTCGTCGGGGGTATGTTTCTATCCCTGAAACCCGTTCCCGGGTCGGTCATTCCATCAAGAAATATATCATAAAGAGTATTATAAGCACTGTTGTTGTCAAAATCAGGAAATGAGATTTTCGTCATGGCCGATTTGTAATCCCAAACGGCAGCGTTGGGATCGCTGTTCTCATATCCGGAGAAAAAACTATCCCATGCCATGTCGAATCCATCAAGAAGGTCGGGAAAGTCGACCGAAATCGAATATTCCGGATTATTGATGAAATCGCCAAACAGCGGCGGAACCCAAGTCGGTCTATAATAGTCCGGATCAGTGATTCGAGGCAATGGGAACATCAGCTTTAATTCTTTGTCAGGATTACGTACGGATGTGACTTTGTCGCGAATAGTATCGTTTTCTTTGTCACGGATCAAGGCGGAATTTAAAACATATCTTCCAAAAACCTTTCCTATTACCCTGGTAGGCGTCGGCCAAGTGCGCTCTCCGAAAAGCCTTAAAACCCCGGAGTAGGGAAGGCTTCTCACCGGCTGACAATAACCGTAGCCGGCTCCGTCATTGATGTGGTAAAGGTCGATGATTTCATGAAAACAGCCAAGAGGACAGAACCATAATCGCATTTTTGTGTTGTTGCCAAGGTAATTCGAAACAAAATGCGGTGCCACATCGTTATTAACCGGGTTAAGATAAAATAAAAAGAATTCCGATTCATCACGAGCATAATGCGTTCCATCAAGGTTCAAGACGATTTCATTACCGCCAAGATATATCCACCCCGAATTCCGATAAACATTCACATCATATCTTGTACGCTTCGGGGAATTGTGTAAAATCAGAATCTTGCTTGGACCACTATCATCCTGGAATCCTTTGGAATTCACATTGAAATAATCGGAGGTTGGAACATTGCGAACATACAACGTGAATTTTGAAGCGACCGGAGGCAGGACATTGGCGATTTTAAAAGCTCTCCGAAACACGAACGAATAATCCGTTTTGGATTTCTTTATTCGTAGGCTAATTTTCAAGTCTACTGTTCCTGTAAAGAAGGTTTCCATATTTACAGGATCTTCATCGGTTCCCTTGGTTTTCCAATCGGCTTCAACAAGCGGATTTTCGATCTGCGGCATAAGTTTGAGAATTTCATTTTTTATTTCCAGGCCGCTTGGAAAGTGTTCTTTATTGAAAAAATCAAGCTTAAGCATTCCCCTTCTTAAATCACATTTTTGCGGTGAAAAAACATTTATTGGAGATTGAATTTCTTGCGTCGGAAATAAATAGGGCGATCCGCTTTTTGTTCGTAGAATTTCCTCCAGTTGAGTCCAAAACGCATTTGCCAGAATCTGTGTGGCTTCAAACGCTTGCTCTTCTTCCAAGACTTTTACAGTGGTTTGACGAACACTTATTGAATGCCGTGAAAGAGAAAAAAACAGTATTGCCAGTGCCACAATAGTTCCGATTACAAGAAACACCATAAATCCTGATTTGGCGGATTTTCTGATGGTCATAAATTATTACCTAAATAATGTCTTTGCGCCACTATGATGTTATCTATACTTTAGCCGTGACCTCACGGAGCAATTTTTCTCGGAGTTAAAAAAGATAAAACGATATTCATCAAAATCAAATCGCTTGTTGCTCCGATATCTATTCTATTCCAAATTTAAATTAAAATAAAGATTTTGAGTCAAAATTTTCCGCTAATCATGGGAAGAAGGGATTATTTAATTATTGAGTCCTGATAATCAAAATGGCGACTGATTATTCTCAAAAGCTCGTTTTTCGATAAACTTCACGAATAATCTGCTGAAAAATGGAAAAGAGATGATGAATTCTCTTCTCGCTTTTTGATATTCCCGTTTGTATGCCATAAATGTGCGTGGACATTCATTTTTTAACGAATCAAAAATTGCATTGGTGTTAGAATAATCTTCTGCGATTTTTCTAAGTTTTGAAAGCTCTCCAAATCTCATTGCAAAAGGAATCAAATAATTTGGAGAGTGCTTCTCCATATCTTCCTTCAAATCAAGCGGATCATCCAGCAAGGTAAACCAACGACTTGTTTTCGCAACAATTTCATTGTCGGAAAAAAGAAATATATTATAGTGCGGAAATAATTTTCTTGACTGCAAGAAAGCTGTAACTACCCTGACATTCTTTTGGTATTCTTCAGCTTTAACAACTCTCAACGCCTTTTTCCATAGACGATGATCTTCCAGGGAAACTCTATTCCATATTTCTTGAAAAAAAGCCGATTTAATCCCTTGATGCCAAGAGTCAATGAAACAATCAAATAACCCCTCTCTGCATTTTTCACTGAAATATTCGTAATTCCATAAATCCCGTTCAACTTTACCGAAGAACAACTTAAAATTGTCATATTCACTTTCAGCATTTGCTGTTTTAATAAATTCAGGACAAAAATCATAAAATTTCTTTCGTGACGAATTGCTTTCGAAGTGTTCCCGAAGTCTTTTCGTCCCAACGCTTATCGCGCATTTTTCAACGATTAAATCGCCGTAATAAAACAATCCGATTTTATAATTCCAAACGATCTTATGGAAATCACACCTCAAAAAATTCTCTCTCCCAAACATCAACCCCGAAAAAAGCATGGTCGGATCTTTGTGAGCGACCATATGAAGATGAGTCGGAAGCTTAGCCAATTCACGAACCAACCAAAATAAATTTAGAAAATCTTTAAAAAGCTTCATTATACTTTATTCATTTACAATGAAACGCATAAAAGCTAACCAAGGTGGGGCAAGAAAAAACCAGGCGCCGAGGCTCAGAGAATGGCGATTAGATGTGTTTTCTTCGCGTCTCTGCGCCTCAGCGGTGAAAAATTCCCTTTGATTTTTTCGTCGGCTAGCTTTGGTACGAATCATTGATTCTTTATGATGTTCCTATAATTACTCATTGCGTATGAAAAACGTCCTTAGCAGAAGGGAGACAGCAAATTCAAGTTATGAAAATTCACGTTGGAAAACTATCATGGAATTTGAATGTGCCGTACTCTTTATCCCTTCTTTTCTTCGGAGTTTCGATTTTACTATTATTGTAATCACTTTACCAGAAGTCAGTTTAAAATATAATACGATAACCGCACTTGTTAAAGTGCCGGGAACAGAGGTCACAGAGCGAGTCTAAAAAGTGTCGAAAAAAGCCGTTGAGATCTCTACCAAATTCCATGAGATTCGGCTACGGATGAAATTTCATAGCGTATTAAATATGTTGTCATCCAAAACCGATATAGAAAATGGGAAAAAATATATTAGGAGGAATATTTTGGATTATCGACAAAGCAAACTATTGCGAGGATTTGCGTTTTTGGCAGCCTTCTTTTGTTCTCTAGTCATAACCGGGTGCGGAGGGGGTGGGGGGAATTCGGTGAATCCGATTTCTCCTAATTCCGTGTTGAGCGGGAGCATCGAAGGTTACGTCAGTGCAAGCAAAATATCGTCATCCATTCGCTCAAGCGTTGCCGAAAACATTGCGCAACCTTTGTCCAATGCAGCAATTTCCCTCATCTCAATCGAAGCTTTAACCGGCAAAGAAACAACTCTGGGAACTTCACAAACCGACGATAAAGGCTATTATCAAATTCAATTCCTCGCCAAGGCAGTGAATCCCCGCAATTTGATATTAAAGGCGGTCGGCAATGGGCAAAGTCTTGAATGTGTTCTTCCTCAGATTAAAGAAGGAATCGTAGTTCGCGCTCCAACGATTGATCCGACCACGCACGTGCAGTCAAAAATAGTTCGTGAAGCCGCGAAGTTCGGGAAAAACGGAGACGTCAACCTAGGCGAGATCATGTCTGTTCTCACACCGGCGGCCATCTCCGAGCTTGAATCGAAAATCCCTGATCTTGTTGCGGGTTTCGTGGAACGTGACGAAGCTACCCAAAAAAAACTCGGAGCGATTTTTACCGATATGAAAAATTATGCTTTCGAACTGCAACAAACCATTAACGATGAAATTGAGCATGGAAAACTCACTTCTTCAGACGCCTGGAAAGTCTTCAGCGCTGAAATGGACGAGAAAGCCAAGAGTCTCGGCATTTCTTCGGATGATTTGAAATCACTTGACGATATCGACCAAGCCTATCTTTTCGAACCATTTAAAAAAGATTTGGCAGACAAACCTTCATTCAGGGATGGCCTCGGTAAGATCGAGACGGACCAATTGAGGGAAAGAAAAATCAAGTTTCTGGCCTTGCTTGCTGATTCAGTGAAAATATTGGTTAAAGACAAGGCGAATAGCGAATTTGCAGGATTCTTTCAACTTCTCGAGAAAATAAAGACCGTAATTGAGACAGCCGGAAGCAGCGAAGAAATTCAGAGGTTTTTCCAAAACTCGAGCGGACTCGCGCTTGAATTGGGAAGCTACCTTGAGAAGGCTCTATTAGAAGCGAAATTTACGGCTGATATGGTAAATGCGGTTTTTAGTATTCCCGTTCCGCAGGTGGGTTTTGGACTGAGCAGCAGCGGAACCGCTATGTCTGCCGATACCTCTTCAACAGGTGGAGTCATCGGTTCGACTGCGAATGATTCCCCCACAATCGCGATAGATCTTATAACTAAGCAGGATGATCTTCTCAATCAGTTAATCATGAAAGTTCGAGAAGTCGTCACAAATGCGAATATCTCTCTTACTTCCGAGGAAGTGAAAGCCGCCGCGTACATTATTATGGCTCAGTCTTCGGAAAACCTTAATTTTTCAGCGCCGCCGCCTTTACCATCCGATACCGGTTCGACCGATCCAAGTTCGCCGATTGAACGCCCGAATTACGATTACACAATGTCCGGAACAGTTGAAACCATGTCGGAGTTCAAAACTGTTGACGAAGTCACATACAAATTCACACATCGCCTTAGAGCCCGGAATTATTGTGACGTTTCTCAGCCTTTTGGCGTCACGACAAAAGCAGATGTAGCCGACGCACAAATTATCGCTTATCTTGCCGCAACTGAACCGATCGAACTTGAAAAAGTCGACACAAACGGGATCATATCGCTAACCAAAGGGACTTTGGATGATTTGACCCAGTATGAACTTGTCGAAATCGAAGGAACGCTGGTCAAATCTCCTTATAAGCCGATTCCCATGCCCGCTCCTGCCGAACCTACCACGACGAGCGGTGTTGATTATGCCTCATATGGTAGCGATGACAAAACAACGACAACTGTTGGAACCACGGGATCTATGCCTGGAAACTCCGGTTCCGGCAATGACCCAAGCGATACCGGAATTACTTCACCCGCCTATCCGGCTCCTATAACGGTATATCCGGAACTCGATCAAGCCTATATTCTCGTCAAAAAAGCGAGAATACTTCCTCCGCCACCGCCGTCACCCATAGCATTCGAAAACATTTCCGGAAAAATAATACAACCGACCGCCAACTTACTTCCCGTTGCAGGAATTTTCATCTTTGAATCCGCCGATTCACTCTATAATGGCTCGCTTTTGCAACAGGCCGGTTACGATTTGGAGAGCTTACGACTGCTCGACTTCTCGCAATGGGCTGGAAAACCGGTCAGTATTTCCGGAACGTTGATTCAGCAATTCGACTCGGGTGGTTCCAAAGTTATTATCGTTAGATCACTTCAGGGAGCCAATTAGCACTCCCGCAAACCGATTCATTTGTAATCATCCAGGCAGAAAGAACGGGGCAGCTTTTTTCCCGTTCTTTCTTTTTCCGTTGGATCGAATCATTTCAAGTTTACTTGCCGCGGTAAAACGTGTACATTTTGCTGTCGAGAAATATATTTTGCATTTATCTCATCCGTAAATATTGCATGAAATTGAAGGAACTTCTACAAACACAAATTTTTCTGGAAGGTTTTCGCCGCTTTTTTATAGTAATTCTCGCGGTTCTTTGGTGGACCCGATTTGAGCGGGATAGTCTTGACGCGCTGCTTTTCATGCCTTTTCTCGACTTTGTTTTCATTATATTTCTTGCCTGGGCTGGAAATTCTCGTGGTTGTGCTTGGCAAGACAGTCTTCTTTGGTTGATTCTTTCGCGTCGAATCCATCTCGAAGCCATGAGCGGACTGGAAGGATTCAAGGCCATAATTCCGACTGCATGGATTATCTGGTGCGTTGCTTGGTTTTTTTGTAATAGTGAAGAAGACCGTTTTACACTTATCTTTTACCATTGCGGATTAACATTCGATGCCGGATTTTCAAAAACCATGGGCGTGGGTATGCCTATCGGCTGGGAAGCCGCACCATTGAATATTCTCTTGCTTTCAGCAACTCTAAAAAAGTTGGTTGCTCCATGCCCCCATATGAACCTGGGAAAAAATGTCGGAATCTTTTTAGCCGGTTTAGGTTGGTTGATTATTCTTCACAAATCCTCTGCTGCCGGGCATATGACCTGCGTAGTAGCGATCACATCGGCGATTCTTGTTTCATTTTTACATATCTGTTTCCCAAAAGGCGGGATTTGGCAATCCAATTGTATTGAAACCCTTGCACTGGCGGGTTTACCTATTTGTATCGCTGCTA